>Ga0306914_100381_pt1 | contig 14132 bp, 18 predicted proteins | sample AntDeeMetagen681_FD_190413 | JGI IMG/M metagenome (GOLD analysis project Ga0306914, IMG submission 190413) | Saline lake microbial communities from Deep Lake, Antarctica - Metagenome #681 (v2) (version 2) | ecosystem: Environmental > Aquatic > Non-marine Saline and Alkaline > Saline | place... | reverse complement strand
CTGCCGTTGATGAAGTCGTGCGAGATCTCTTGCTGACCGGCACTGCCGTCGAGGTCCCACTCCTGTTCTTCGAACTCTTGGAGGTCGAATTCTTGGTCAGACATGGTTAGTTGACGTCATCCGCGATCCAAGTGTACGTTCGGTTCGGCGGCGACTCGGGATCATCGTCGAAGGAATTGGCGTGAGCTTTGTCGGTGAAGACGACACCGGTGTACGTCTTGTTGTCTTTGACGTCGTCGCTCGGGTAGCGGAGCGTGATCGTCGCCTGCTCGCCGCTCTCCAACAGGCTGTTGAGTGTGTTGATCGTCGGTGACGTGGGCGAGACCTCGACCTCGCCTTCGAGCTCTGGATTGTTGTCGTTGAGCAGGACGTTCTCGTCGTCCCCGACGGTGTCGTCGTAGCTTCGTGAGTACGACTCTTCCGGAGGGTCGAAGTTCTTCATCTGTACGACTCGGGTACCGTTGACGAGGATCGTCACCTCGTCTTTTTGATATTGTGCCATTGGTCACCTCAGAGTGTAAGCGTCAGGTCGACCTCGAAGGTCTGGGCGCTGCCGCTCAGCTGGTACTCCAGCGTGATGCCGGTCCAGTTGCGATTACTTTTGTCGGTGTCGCCCAGGTCTTCGGGATCGGGGACATTCACGGTCGCATCCGCGAACGGATCGTCTGGCCCGCCGACGTATTCGTCGAGTGCGCCGACGATCGAGCCCTCGATCATTGACTGGCCGATCCCGGTGAACGGGATGCGGTCTTCTTGGAGTTGGAGCGAGGTGAGAGCGTTCTCGATCACGGAGACCGCGAAGTACTCCGTCATCTGCGTGTCGAAGTACTGGTAGTCGCTCGCCGCACCGGCAGTCGACACAGATCGCCACAGCACGTTCACCCCGCTAACCGAGATGACGACGTTGACCGGGCCGGATCCGTCGGCATCGCCGCCGACAAAGGTCCCCGTGGTTCCCGGATCGCCGATGAGACTCCCCTTGATCGAGTCGATGCTGTAGGGGTAGCCGTCGTTATCGAAGTAGGGGTCGAACCACGGATCGTTGACCGCGAGTTGACCCAGCTTGTGCGCCCCGATGTCGCCGCCAGCCTTTGCTGCGACTGGGAGCACGTTTCCAGCCGGGACGTAGCCCGCGATCTCGTGGGCGGCCTCCATCGCCGCTTGGTCGTCGGCGTAGGTCTGTGGGTTCTTCAGCGGGAGGATCACACCGACCTGCGCGGCCGACGCCCACCCGACGAACGCATCGTAGTCGCCGATGTGTTCGAGCCCAGCGCGGGTGTCGGCGAGGTGGGCTCGGTTGATGCCCTGGACCGCGAGCTCGTCGAGGCCACTCCAGTCGACGTGGGAGTAGGTGAGCGTCGCGCTCGTTCCATCGCCGGTGGAGATCTCGCCGGTCGCCGTGTTGATCGCGACCTCTCCCGCATCGGGAGTGGTGACCGGATCGTCGGCCACATAGACGACATCACGGGTGTCAGCCGTGACGCCAGCGTTGCCGAGGATGGGCGTGTTTGCGACGGTCGAGCCGTCGTCGACGGTCTCGTCGGCTACCTCTGTCTCTTCGAGGACGATGACGTACCATGCGTCAGCCCCCATCTCGGCAACGTTCTGGGATGCCGTGTGGACATCCGAGCCGTCGCCGTAATCGTCTTGTACTTCAGAAGCACTCTGATAGCGGTTGACCTCACCGAATGCAGCTCCAGGAGGCGACGACGTCGCCGTCCCGATTACCGCAGCGTCGGTAAAGGTCTCCTGTGGGAGTGCTCCGAGCTCTGCTGATACGTCTATCGTTACTGGTGAAACAGTCATGATGTGTCGTCTTCGTGATTAGTTGCTTGTCGAATCGGCGCTGTAGTCCGCACTCTCGGCCGTCGGGTAGTCGGTGACAAATCGCTCAGCGTGATGCAGTCGGACGGTCCACGTATAGCGGTATGTCCGCTCGACACGCGACGGCGTCGGGGAGGCGGTGGTTTCCGGTCGGATCGGCCGCTCGCCATTCGGGCCCTCGGAGTTGATGTCGAGATCATCCTCGATTGCCCGCCAAAGAACCCGGGTAAGGTTACTGGCCCGGACCTGCGGTGGGACTCCGTTGTCGTCGTGGCTCGCACGGACTGCGACAGTTACTGACAGGTCGTCGGAGACTTCCTGAACCTCGGTCTCGGTCAGCCCCGCTTCGCCAGCAGGGTTGTCGACCGCATCGAGGTTGTTTGCTGGCTGGCGTTCTGGGCGTGGATCGTTCTGCGAGTCCCACCCAAACACGAGCGCCGGGTAGTCCGGTGAGCCGCCCGCATCATCCCCGGTGTTGTCTCCGCCTGACCAGTGGACGTCCAAGTCGTAGTCGTAAACCGAGCCATCGTACCCGATGGAGATCGCGGTCGTCGGGAGTTCGGCCTCGAGGCGATCCTCTTCAGCAGTAGTCAGCATCAGTCTATCCCCGCACCTTCGAGTCTGGTGTCGATTTCGGTGGCGATTAGCTCTGGGCCGAGTTTCTCAGCAAGCTTCCCAGCGGGCCCGAACAGTGGTCGACGTGGGATCCCGGCTTCAGGAGCGCCAAACTCGTGGTGGCGAGCGAAGTTTTTCGTCGTCCCGATCACGCCAGCAGGCGCATTAAGATCGACAGTCGATGTGACCTCGATATCAGCTTTATATTCGGCAGTGTCGACCAACGCCCGTGGGTCAGTTGTTCGAGTCTGTCGTGACGCCAAAGTAGCGTCCGTGACGAGCGGCCACGGATTTCCGAGAGCGTCTTTGCCTTCACGCATATTCTGCGTGGTTGCTTCGAGGACCTCCGAATGGAGTTCGGCGATCCCTGCAGCGAGCCCACTTTCTATAGCGTCACGTGCTTCATCGAAGTTATTCTCGTCGTCGACCACGTCAGACGACCTCCAGAACCCCTTCGTCAATTGCCTCGTCGACACGGCGGGATCGACGAACCGTCCGGACCTCATCGGCGTCATCGAACCAGAGGCCACCAGCGTACCGCTGATCGGCTGGCGTGACTACCACCAGCTCACGCTTGAGCGGCTTGTAGACGGTCTTCCGGTTCTTATTCTCGCGTTCGAACTCGATGAACTGCTTCAGTTTCTCGCCGTCGAAGTCTCGAACTGCAGTCAGCGTTTCGTCTCGGTTGAGGTCCTCGTAGTTATCGATCATGGTAGGTCTACCTCCGTATCGAGATCGCACTCCAGGACAGCGAAGCCGTGGTTCTGCGTGCGGTCGGCCTCGATCACGCGGTAGGCCTTCCCGAACTGGACGATGACAGACGCTCCTTCGCCGCCACCATCGCGGAGCCCCTCTTCGAGCAGACCGGCATCAACGAGGTACACCTGATCGGCGTCGACTTCGACACCGAACGTCCCGTAGGAAACTGACTTCCCACCGGGATCGGGGATCGCGTCGACTGTCCGCGGTGACTCGGCTGTCTGGGCCCACGGCTGCCCACGCGAGTTCTCCTCACCGGCTTGCTCGAAAATGTAGAGGTCGACGGCGACACCAGCCCGCCGCAGCGCCCGCCGCGCCGCGAAGCGACTCATGCTGTCACCGACCAGAAGTCATCGCCATCGGGACCGAGCGTCCCGGTCGTATCGTACTGGATCACCTGCTGGCCGTGTGTAGTTGCCTTGAGACCCTCTTGTGAGAGGGCACCAGCATAGGTGAACGACACCGGGCCGATCTTTTCTTTCTCAACCTGACGCTCCTCCTCGACGAGGAACTTGATAAAGTGGCGTGTCAGTTCACGCTCTATCTTCGCCAGGCGTCGTTCCGAGATCCCGTTTCCTTTGAGCCGCTCGTCGACTTCCATGTTGGCGTCGTCGAGCCACTCCAGGACTTCCTCATTCGCAAGGCCTGTTTCGAAGCCGCCACCGAGGACGTCGTCGACGCTCGTCCGGTACTCGGAGTCGTCGACTGCCATTCGTTAGGCCTCTCGACGGTCATCAAGTGCGGTCAGGACGCTATCACGCGGGCCGTTCTCGCGTTCCTCTTCGGCGTCTTCGGTCGCATCCAGCTGGCCGTCGACGGCTCCCGACTCGATCATGTCGATCGCCCAGCGCCAGTCGTCAGAGTTGGCGATCTCCTCGGGAGTCACCTCGGATTCGCCGTCTGCATCAGGTTCAGATGCAGGCTCGTCGGCTGGCTCCGAATCATCATCGCCGTCCGTCTGGTCAGGCTCGGACTCACCGCTGGAGTCGGGGTCAGACGCCTCCGAAGTGGAGTCTGCATCCTCTTCGTCGACCCGCTCCCAGCCGCCGGAACGATGGTCGAGATACTCTTCGACTTCCTCCTCTGGGACGTCGTAGATCCCCGGTCCTTCAGCGCGGAACCCACGCTTACCGTCGAAGTAGGTTCGCTCTCGTGTCCATTTGAGTTCAGGCATGGGAGATCACACGTCGTTGATGACGACCCAGTGCTCTGGGAGCATGATGTGGAAGCCGATATCCTGGAACGCTTTGAGCCACGTGACACGTGGGTCCTGAGACATCCACGTCTGGGTCCCGAACCCGCGGTCGTTGTCGACGGCGAAGCCGCCGGACGTCGACGGTGCGTCGGGCTCGTCGAACTCGCCCATGTTGTCGCCGTACCACGCGAGGAACGCCGACTCGACACCGGGCCGCCCGATGATGATGTTGCGGCGCTGCTCGCCAGCGACCGGGTCGTACGGTTCGAGGACGTTGTCCATCGCGGCGTTGTCGACGTCGTTGACGATGTTCCCGTCCGAGTCGAGGAAGTTCCCGTTGGCGTCCTCTCGTGGGAGCTTCACCTTCACGACCTGGATGTTCGGGATCTCCTCGTCGACGAGGCGACGAACCTGCCCGCCGGTCAGGCCGCGCACCTCGACGCCCGAGAAGCGACCCTTCATATCCTCGTTGTTCTTGATGTCGTGCCAGATCGACGGCGTCACGAGGGCCGTCGGCTCGCCCGACACCATTGCGTTCATGTACGTCTGGTCAGCCTCCGAGAGCAGGTACGAGGCGTACGAGAACATCTCGTACGGAGTCGACTGGGCTCGGTCGCTGAACTTGTAGTCCGGGTTGAGGACGTTGCTTGCCGGGATGTCTGGGTGAATCGAGTCCCCATCTGTCCCGAGGAAGCCGTCGACGCTGTGGGTCGCCTGGAACGCGACCTTATTACGGGTCAGGAACAGCGACGCCCGAAGCTGGTTTGCCCCCCACCGGTACAGCGAGAGGATCTGCTGGTCGGAGTTCAGCTTTGCGTCCGTTTCCTTCTCTGGTGCGATCTTCTCCTTGAAGGAGTACGTCGAGATGTCCTTCTCGTTGATGTCGCCCAGTGCCGAGATCGGCGACTCGGCTGCCCGGTCGACTTCGGACATCGCGGCGATCGCCCCGCCGATGGTGAAGTAGCTCTCTTCGGGAGCGTCCAGGTTGACCGCCGGGAAGAGGCCGTTTGCATCGGCCACTCCGTCCTCCTGCATCTGCTCCATCTGGTCGATGTCCTGGACGATCTCCTCGCGGAGGGTCTTCGGACTCAGCAGTCCCGCCTTCTTGAATTTGAGTTCTGGCATGAATTAGATCACCTACTTGTACCGCAGAACGGCCACCTTCTCCGCCGTCGCCGCCGTCGCGCGAGTGCCGGTTGCGAAGACACGACCGTACTGCATATCGACCGTGTCACCACCTGCACCGTCGTACGCGCGAGCCCCATCGGATGTGAGCACGACGATGTCGTTGACCGAGAGGTTCTCCCCGGCGCTCTCGTCGTACCAGTCGATGGGCCCCTTTGCGAGGAACGTCGACTGGCCAGCGACTTCGCCAGCAGCGACGTCCGCCTCGTCATCGAGGTGGTTGTCGTGTAGCAGTCCGCCGACAGCGTCCCCGTCCGTCTCGACGAGCTGGACTTGTGTCTTCCCGCCATCCTCGCCTGCGATCTCGACCGGGTCACCGCGGCCCGGTAGTGCACCCGACGAGTCAGCGACGACCTCGACGTCGACCTTTTCACCCGGTTCGTAGAGTCGGACTTCTCCAGACGTCATGATCAGTCACCTCCACGGACCGCATCGCGGAGTTCACTCTCGGTGTCGTACTCTGTGGCGTCGACGTCGTACTCCTGACGGAGGAACTCGACTTCAGACACGTCGGCGCTGTTGACCTCCAACCGTTCCGAAGCGGTCAGGACGCCACCGGCCAGCTGCTCTGCCCGGTCGAGATCCTCGGTGCTCGGGGTCGAGTCGTCACCTTCGCCACCCTCGCCGCGGGGGCTGGGCGTGCCAGCCAGTTGCTCACGGACGACTTCGACAGGGCTCTGGTCGTCTTCATCAGTCCAGCCAGCGTCCTCCGCGAGCATCTCGACAAGCTCGCCTGCTTCGAAGCGGTCCGCGATCTTGTCTGCCGAGAGCTTCGAGTCTTCGGCTGCGAGGTCGGCGAGCATCTCAACGAGCGGCTCGACTTCCTCCTCGAGGTCGTCTCGCTCTTCGCGGAGTTGCTCGACCTTCTCTTCGTAGTCGTCGATCTGTTCCTCTTTGTCTGCGAGCTGCTCCTGGAGATCCTCAGTCTCGTTTTCGAGCTGGTTACGCTCGGTGCGGATCTCCGCGAGCTGCTCCTGTAGGTCGTCGTTGTTGTTTCCCATATGTGTGGAACTACCGTTGGTTCCCGTACCGGATTCCGCCGGTTCGTCGGATGTCTGTTCAGAACCACCAGCCTCACCCAGACCTTCCCAGGCGACGTCGTCGATCCAGTCGTACGACTCGTGGACCTCGAAGGGAGTGTCCTCGAGTGCGTCGACTATCTCGTCGTTCAGCGAGTCGAGCGAGTCGACCGCCTCCCGGTCGACCGTCGCCTGGAGTTCAGGGTTAGTGTTCGTCGAGGAGCGTGTGGCCGAGATGCCCTCAATCGCTTCGAGGTTTTCGACCGCCTCGTCGAGGAACTCATCGCCAAACATCTCGCCGTAGGCGTTGAAGTTCAGCGTGAACAACTGCGCCAGCTGTTCGGCCGCCTCGGCCCGAGCGTTGAACCCCAGAGCCTCTGCCATCGCTGGCTCGATCGTCGCGCTCGGAGACGCTCCGTTATCGAGAAGCGTGATGTAGGGGACGTCGATGATCTTCTCGACAGGGTAGGCCCCGAGTTCCTCATCGTACTCGCCCAGTTTCCGGAACATATCCGGACTGACGTCAATCAGTCCGTGTTCGACGAGCTGGGCGAGATGGTCATCCAGGAGATCGGCGTCGTCGGAGACCGGGCCGACGCCGTCCTCATACCGGAAGTTGTCGACCGAGCCGACGATGTTGTCCGGATCGGCTTGGTCAAGCATCCCCTTGTGGCCGTCATCGGGGCGACCTTTCAGGATCTTCGCGCCATCGAAAGCCCCATCTTCGACGCCTTGCCGCAGTGCTTCTGGGCCCCAGTAGGTCTTTTTCCCAGACGCACCGGTGGTGGTATCTCCCTCTCCAATCGGGATGACCCGAGCGGAGTAGGTATCAGTGTCATCTGAATCCTCGTCGAGGCGGGCGAAGCCGCCGCCCTCAGCGAGGCGTTCGTACTGTTCTGGATCTGGAGTCATAGGTAGGTCAGCTCACAAACGCACTCTCCAGGAGTCGAACCTGGATCCCACAGTAGGAGGCCAGCGAGTGCAACCGCAACCGCCTGAAAAAGTCGGACCGCGCTACGAACCGTCAGTCTTCCGTCGTGGTTTGAATCGGCCAGTTCTTTCGTCCCACAGGATATAGGTTGTGATGGGTTCTTTAGCCATTTTACGACGCAGAACTACTCACAACAGATCGTGTCACGCATCTGCAACGTGGATGGAATGGAGGGCCCTTCTTCCGGGCTTCTTCTGGAGTCAGCTGCCGACCGTCCCACGGTGAGCAGATCTCACAGACGTGGTTGTCGCCAGCAGTCGAGACCTCCGACATCACTTCGAGATCCGCATCCGAGCCGAGGAGACGCTCTGCTTCTGAGATGGATGCCTCGTTGTGAGAGTACATCACTTCAGTCCTCGCGAGCGTCGTGGCTCGTGTCCGACCGATGGAGTCGACGCGATCAGCAAGTCGGGAGGCTATCTCACCGGGACCGACGCCTTCGGCCATGCCCTCGGCCAACTCCCGGGAGATCTCCCGGGCGACGTCGTCGGTGATCCCGCGGAGGGCCTCGAAGTTGCGCTGGTAGAGTAGGGACAGACGGTCTTGGTGGATGGGCCGTTCAAACGCCTGACTGGCGTCGACGCCATCCGAGGCCTCATCCATCCAGCCGTGCTGATTGCGGATACCCCGCTCATAGGCTTTCCTGACGTACGTATTCCCGTCGCGACTGATGACATCCAGGACGCCCTCTTCCTGCTGGGTCCGGAGCCACTCCATGAAGATCTCGTGCTTCTTGGCATCTTGCTCGAAGGCGTAGTCTCGACCTTGGAGATCTTCTGGATCGAAGTCAGCTAACTGCTCTACGAGATCGCGGGCCGCTTCGTATCGCTCCTCACCAAGGAGCTCGTAGTACTCCTCAGGGACGTCGACCGCGGCCTGTCCTGAGAGCAAGTCGGATAGCGAGATCCCGCCACCGTCGTCACCTTTGAGCTCAAGAACGTCACGCTCCCCGATCCCACGACGGATCTCTGCACGGATATCCGCGAACCGGCCGCGGAGTTTCTGTGCGTACTGCCGTTGGATCGTCGTCGTTTTCGATGGGTCGTTGGCGTGAGGATCGCCGTCGCCGGTGGTGGGTCGGGCGTAGTCACCCGCCAGCTGCTCGACGTGCGGGGAGAGGTGGCGATGGTCACAGCCATGATCGCCAGCGGCGAGACGCTCACCCCAGTCCGACAACTGCGCCGTCGACTCCGCGACCGTGTCCGGGCCGACGACGTCGACGAACTGATCGGCGGTCTCGGTCGAGCTCATGTGCTTTCACCATCGTCGCTCTCTTCGCTTTCTTCACCCCCGTCGTCCTCTTCGGCACCCTCACCGCCAGGCATCATTTCAGGTGTGTCCTGCTCGTCGGGGAGTTCGAGCGGATCAGACTCCCATTCGTGCCGATCCCGAAGCTTCTCGAGGTCGAAGCCAGCGAGCTCGGCGAACGCACCGGGTGGCATATACATATCCGCCCCACTCTCAGCGAACTGTGAGAACGCCTCCATCAGCGCTGTGAGATTCTCCGCCGGGAAGCCTTCTCGCCGCAGCGGGTTCTCGTCCTGCTGCGGTTCAATGCTGAAGTGTACCGACCCGCGGTACCGATCACTGCTGGCCAGTTCGTCCGCTTTCTCTTCCAGGACCGGCGTGAATTTGCGCTCGATGTACCGCCGCTCATGGTCGACCCGCTCGTTGTCTTTCTCGATCTGCGGGTCGACGACGAACTGGTTCAGGTCATCGGCATACGCAATCTGGTACTTCCCGACCGGCATCACCGAGAAGATCTGTTCGATATCGTCTCTGACTGCGTCGCTGATGTCGGGAACCGTCCCTTCCTCGACCTGGACCTCGACCGTGTGTGGCACGAAGTCGACCCGACCAGCGAAAGAGTCCTTGTCGCCGCCACGGTCGGCCTCCTCATCGTCATCGGGACCGTAGCTACTGGAGACGTCACCCTCATTGTGTGCTTCGGCGTATTCTTCGGCCTCTGCCTGAGTCCAGTTTTCGGAGCTGTAGATACGATGGGCGTATCCCGTTTGCCGAACCGAGAAGTCCCGATCCTCAAGCTTCTGGACCAACGCATCGATCCGATCTCGGCAGGCGTCGAAGACAGAGGTTCCCCAGACCTCGCCGTCATCAGCGTCGTAGGTGAGTTTGATGATGTCGTCGACCGTGAATGGGATCGGATCTTTGTCGCCATACCGGAGGAGGTCCTCGTCGTACTGGTTGTACGCTGCCGCCTCTCCATCTTCCGTAACTGGGTGGTCGGCGTCGACGTCGTCGTCTGGCTGGATGAGAACGGTCTGATCTTCTCGGGTATAGATCTGGAACGTTGCCGGATCCAGCGACATCAGCGCTGCCATCGCATCGGGATCTTCTTCGGTCCCGACCTTCTCGATCAGGGCCGTCCCCTTGCCTCGGCGCTTCGAAGGCAGCGATCCGAGTAGCGTTGCGAGATCGTGGCCCATCTCGCCAGCATGGATCACACAGTTAGACGCCCAGAGCTTCAGCGCCTCCTCCATCTCTTCGTCACGCTCACCGTCGACGTCCTCGACACGGATGCGGTACCCGGGCTCCGTGACTGCGAGGTCGAAGCTCTTCAGCGGTGCCCGAGTGAGTGCGAATTCGTTGTAGTACTTGTTCCAGTACTTGCGGATCTTGTCCGGCGGTGCACTCGGTTCCGACCGGACAGCTGCGTTCGAACCGAAACCTGCGGTCGTCCGGTACCCGAGGATTCCAGGAACCGAGCCAGCGTCTTCCTCGGATGTCGGGACTCGGTGTTCACCACGTGGCGCAGGGTCGCCCTCCGCCAGCTGCTCTACGTCCTCCGCCGACGTGTCAGATGATTCGCTACTCATGGTTAGTGTGTAATCAGCCAGCCCTCGCCGCTGTGGTCCTCGAAGTACGTCTCGTCCGAGGCCGCCCATGCGGCGATCATCGCTGCCTCCAGGTAGTCCGGGGAAGCCGCATCGAGCCGCTCTTTGATGTCGTCTTTCGACGAAAGCGAATAGACCTGCTCGCCCTCTTCACCACGGCTCCCGATGAACTTCTCGTCGTATTCGAGCTCACGAGCGCCGGCCAACATCTCCTTTCGAAGCGTCCGGTCGAGGATGATACCGCCGTCCTCGAGCCAGTCGCCCAGTGCGGCCATCCCTTCGGCCCACTTGTCTTCGAAGTCGACCGACTGGCACGCGACTGAGTTCGTGACGAACTGCCCGACGTCGGGAAACTCTTCGAGAAGGTTGTCGTGAACCGCTTCCCCCGAGCCGATGAAGTCTACCGCGATCGGGTGGCGTTGCATATCTTCAAGCTCCCGGGCGATCGAGTCGCTCTGGTCGGTGTGGTTCGTTCCGCGCTCCGCGTAGTGGATGACCATCACGTTCCGGTGGATCGTCGCCGCGACGGTCCGGTCCGAACTCCGGGCAACGTCGACGCCCGTTGCGGTCGCCGGCGGTAGGGTGACGTCGCCGTGGTCGAGTTCCTCCTGGTAGAGTTCGCCCCGATCCCAGGCGCCGTTGACGTCGGCGACTCCGTAGGGCCGGTTGACGCTCGCCCCCGCTGGCGGCATGATCCCGGCACGTCTCTTGAACCACCGTTTTGAGAGGTTCGGCTCGAAGCCGGGGTTCCGAGCGAGATCGTCATCGTCGACGAAAACGTAGTTACCATCCTCGTCGATACGTGGGGCAGACATCCGGAGCGCCTGCCGGTAGCCCGGCCAGTCACTCCCGTTGAACTCGACCCAGTCGTCTTTGAGCTTCGAGATGTCGGCGATGCCATCGACCTTCTTGTCGTCGACGCGGTCGGTGTCGATCTGGACGTTGTGTGAGTCGAACGTCGAAAAGCGAACGACCTCCCAGTTGGGGTGGTCGTCCATCAAGGGGTAGATCGAGTTGGTCTCGTCTTCAGGAGGGTTGGCGATGGCGATCAGTCGGTCCCGATCGTCACTCGCGAGCGACCGCATCGCCTCGATGACGTCCTCGTCGACCGCCGACTTGTCGGCCTCCTCGATGATGGCCAGCGTGTAGGCCGCGTGGACTCCCTCCAGCTCGCCAGCATCTCGTGGCGAGCTCGCCTCGAAGAAGTGTTCGGGGTCGTCCTCGAACTCGATGCGCTCCGGTCGACTCTTGTACTCTCCTGGAAGCGGGATACGGGCCCCGCCGTGGAGCGACTCGACTGGCTTGCAGTAGGTCCGCTTCATCTTCCGCTCGGTCCCCGACGTCGCAAACGACACAGCCGGGTACCGGCAGAGCAGCCAGACGATGGTGATCGCGGCGAGGATGTAGCTCTTCCCGAGGGAGTTCGCACTGACCACGAGGACCTGATGGTTCTGGGCGACCGCCCTGCAGATCTTCCGTTGGGCGATCCCGAGTCGCAGACCGAGGTAGTCCTCGATCGCGTCTTCGATCCACGTCTCGTCACCGGCGTCGGCCCGCTGTGCGTAGTGGGCCGGTGGCTTCGGTGCGTCGACCGCCGATGTACTGGAACTGGAAGACCCAGCGGCTCCGAGTCGGTTAGCCTTCGACATCGTCCTCGTGGTAACCTTTTAAGTTGCCCATGAAGGCGGATTCGAGACCGTCGTGGTTGAGGTCGACTTCCTCGTTCGGGAAGATCCCGGCCTTGTCGCAGATAGACTCGTATCGACGAAGGAAGCGTTCGTCACCGGTGACGCGAAACTTCTCGATGGCGACCTGTGCCATCAGCCGAGCCTGCTTTTTCGCACCCTCTGGGGTATCCGTGAGTTCAAAACCTTCCTCGATCCGCTCCTTCCCAGAGTCGCCGACGAAGCCCTCCAGGAACTTCTCTGAGTATGCGCCGTGATCGGCTGCATTCGTGTTGTCTTCAGGCGCACCACCAGAGTTCCCCTCGGCGTTGGTGTTGCCTTCTGGAGCTCCCGAGTCGTCCGAGCCACCGTGTGTCGAACACTTCCCGTGTCGACCTTGGGCGTACCCTCGGCAACGGCCGTCGTGAGACTTTGCATCCGCTATGCACTGCCCCCACTCGCCGTACTTGCGATCTCCGGTGATATCCTTGGCCTTCGGATGGGCGTCCGGATGGAATTCGTCTGGTGCTCCCATGAGGTTGAGTTGTTTCGTCAGAAAACGAACCGCCGTCTATAAGTCGACAGACGGGGCTGAAACGCGGGGTTTCGGTGGTGATGTCGACCGCGGGCTCGGTGGCTGCAGTCGGGGGTCGTCGACGTCGAGGTCGTGTTCGCCGCCGAGGTGGCAGGACGAGCACAGTGCGACCAAGTTGGAGTCGTGATTGTTGGACTTGTTGCCGTCGAGATGGTGGACGTGGAACGACTGGACGTTGTCGCGCCCCCGACCACATCCAGGACAACGGTAACGTCCCGGATCGCGATCTCGCCAGAATAGACTGCGGCCAGCCTGTCGAGGATCACTCACGTGAGGACCTCCCGAACGCAGACCGGGCAGAGCGTGACAGTGTCACCGAGCTCGTAATCGTTGTGCTGCATGAACTCACCGAGCGGTGTCGTTGTCCAGGTCCGCTCGTTGAAACTACCGAGGAGGCCGGGATGATCTCCTTCGTGATCGCAGCGATCACAGGTGTATTCGTATCCCATTGTGTTCAGTGAAATTCAGTGCCTCGAAAGCCGTTTCTCTACTTCACCGGCAGTTTGGGTAGCCGTTGTGTTCGCGATATCGCTGAGGTGGTCGGTCGTCAGAACGTTATCTGGGACCGCCTGTAGCTCACCCGACTCGAATCGCTCTAAAACGTCAGCGATGCGTATGAAGAACTCAGATGTCGACTCCGACTCGCGTTTGTACTCGAATAGGTCATCGTGAGCATCCTTCGAGGCGGTCGCAGTCTTGCGGGTGTCGGTGGACATAGTCACTCAGCGCTGGCGTTGATCGGCTCGACGCCCATCCTTTTCGAGACGACTGTCATCGGTCACCGTCATCGCGTGTCTCGATCTGGACTTCTTTGTACGCCTGTAGGAGTGCTGCGTAATCAGAGAGTTCGAGGCCGTTGTACAGACCGAGCACGCCGAGAGCGAGCCCACCTAAGAGAGTCGGGTCGCCGCCCTGCCCGATAGCGTAGCCCGCGATCCCGATCATGCCGACGTTGACGATGATCGCGCGGATGATCTTGAGCGTTTTAAGCATCGGAAGCCTCTGGCCGTCGGTCTGAAGTGTGTCTTTGTACTCGTCGACCACGCCGCCGCGGCAGTACCACGGCCGGTTGTGTTTGGTGCTCATGATACATCGTGCTCCTCAGCCCGATAGCGTCCGTCGCAGTCGCACGCAGGGCCGTCCTCGACGGTGTACAAAACTCCGCACGCACTGCAGGTCTCAAAAGTAGACGTCTCGAACGTGTGTGGGTCAGTTACGGCCATGCTCATCGGTACTCCTCGACGTCGACGGTGTCGGCGCGGGCTTCGATCCGGCGCTCCAACCGATCAACGCGTCGTTGCACCGCCTCAAGGCTCGGCATCGTCTGCCGGTGTGCCTGTCGGCGGCATCGGTCCTGTGTCATCCATCGGCTGCGGTCAGCGTCTGTCGTATCCTCATCCCAGAACCAACTGGGGAGGTCGTAGTCTGTT
>Ga0306914_100316_pt1 | contig 16754 bp, 10 predicted proteins | sample AntDeeMetagen681_FD_190413 | JGI IMG/M metagenome (GOLD analysis project Ga0306914, IMG submission 190413) | Saline lake microbial communities from Deep Lake, Antarctica - Metagenome #681 (v2) (version 2) | ecosystem: Environmental > Aquatic > Non-marine Saline and Alkaline > Saline | place... | reverse complement strand
GTTAAAGTAACTCCGGGCTCCTCGTTGATCACGGTTTCAGCCATTGATCACCCCGATAACGAGCGCATTGTCTACGATTACCCCGTCCCTAAATAGCTGTTCCGTCGTTGGTATTGCTGTTTTCCATACCGACGAATATCCTGCCTATGAGCCCTGATATCTCAAGACTCTTTAGCAAAATAGCTTTGTAGGGGGGTAGTGTTTAATTCAATAGTAGATGATCATTGGAACCGGAAAATGCCTCTCGTCCGACCGAAGAGGCAGTTCACCGATTCTCTTTGTTGCGGTGTTCGCAGTCGTCGTCCTCATTATCGGGGGAATCGGTGTGAGTATGGCTACCGACATCTCTCGAGACACCAGTGAGAGACTCGAAACAATGGAATTCGAACTCGTCTCTGTGAGCAATATCGGAATTGCCTACGAGAGTGGGCCACTTCTCACCACGAGTAATACGAAATCGCTCGTCATCCAGGGGAGCGGTGATGCTAACCACACGATATACACCGCAGAAAGTGGCGGCGAACTCCGAACTGGTGAGCTCGTGCTAACGGAGAGTGAAGCGAACGAATCCGGGATCATGAACGATATGACTGTAGAGGTTGTGTTGACACGGCCGAACGGAGATTTTCGGGTGGTCGACGAGATCTACATCCCCGACGAGAAAGTACACGGTACTGTGATCAGCAGTGAAGGCTCGGTAAACGTCACCGGCGAGGTCGAATTCAGCACAGGATAAATCATGGCTAACGACAAAAACCAATCCCAATCGTCAACAGAAGGTAAAGCTACAGTAGCTCGACGGACCTTTCTCAAAATCGCAGCATCAGCCGCGACGGTAGCAGCCCCGTCTGTTGCTGGAATTCGCGCTATGAGTACACCCGTCAAAGCAGATGTGAACGATCACACCGTCGAGATCGACGAGGGGGGCACATTCTCCGAGAGGACTGTGGGTGGTAAAATAGAGACCTTCAAATTGAACGGCGATACTATGTTCAAGATCGCTTGGGACGACATGGTTCCAGGAGACATCATCGAGATGGAACTCCTTGTGAAACTGGACACTATCAATGGCGCAACAGCGACAACCGAAAGTGGGGACGTAATGAAGTATGCGCAGATTGGTCGAATGGGTGTTCAGGTCCCGTCTGAATCGGGATCAAAAATGGTCCCCGGCAGTGACTTTTTCGAGAACAGAAGCTCAATTCCGATAACGGAACACCCCGATATCGATATCAGCCAGTTCAACGTTGATCTGGAGAATAACACCGGTGACTACACGAAGAATATTGAGTTCAGCGTGAAACTAATCGGTGATGCCCCAAACGATAGCCACCGCTTCGAGCGCATATGGACGTACGAGATGGCAGTTGAAGCAGCCCTCGGCTTTGGACTTGTATTTGGTGAGGCGTTCGGGGTCGGGAACTGACATCTCAACCCCAAAGCTACATCTATTTGCCCGGACTCAGGTCTATTAATGGTTGATAGCGATCAGGCCACTGGAGAGCCTCATTCTTCTAAGAGGGCTAGCGACGATTACCTTGATATTGATTATCTGATTAAGGGCCTCTTTCCGTACGAGGAGCCTTACGAGAACCAACGTGTAGCAATTAGAAATGCGATTGAAACATTCCGTGATAACGGCTACTACGAGCTGGAAGGGCCGTGCGGAACTGGTAAGACCTTGATTGGAGCCGTGGCTGCACTGTCTGTGATTAGAGATCCGCAGACGCAGTACAAGCGAGTCCTCGTTATCACCCCGGTGAAGCAGCAACAAACTGCCTTTGAGAACGATATTCAAGCAATCAAGGACGCAATCATTGACGAGTACGGCCACGCTCGCAAAGCCCCTGTGCATTTTACTCCACCAACATCTCTGACCATTGTCGGTCGGGGAGACCTCTGCCCGTATGTTGATTCCTCTGCGATTTCTCCAGAGTCGGTATCACACAAATGTCCATCGTTGATCAATAATACGTACGACAAGGCTCATCAAGAAAGCTTCAGTGCCGGTGGTGAACTCTTTGATGGCGCACGAAGCATTGTGGAGTCAGCTGAATCTCGAATGGTAGATGCAAAGCACCAACGCCGGTTAGAAGAACGTGGGGTGACCCACGAGAACATCGAAGACGCTCAGTTCGAACCGGAACCAATCAATTTCGATGGGGCAGATGTATGCCCCTACTACGCTCAGAAGCTCGTCGACGACGAACTCTCGAATAGAACCATCAACTACTCCGGGCAAGTCTTAGATGCCAACACACTCCGCCAGAAGGCGACTCAGTTGGGGACGTGCCCCTATTCAGGTATGAAAGACGGGATTGATTCTGCCGAGATCGTCATCGGCAACTATGCACACGTCTTTCATCGAGGGACAGTTGAGGCCGTCACGAAGTCTATCATCGACGAGTCGACTCTCTTGGTCGTCGACGAGAGTCATATGCTCGTCGAGAAAGTTCGAGATTACCTCAGCGGTTCAGTGACTCGATCGGAACTTGACGAAGCCGCAGATGAAATAGACGCTCTCCATCAGGCATATAGCGATATGAGGGCTGAAACAAGAGATAAAGTTGAAGAGAAGTTATCGCAGTACTCTACATCTCTGTCGGGAGCGAAGATGCTCTTACGGTTCCTCGACGAATTGCAGTCAATGATTGACAGGGTCACGAATGCTCACTTGAGTGATCGGGCCAGCAAAGGGAAGATCAAAGCTAATGACTCAATCCCTTTCAGGGACCCCGAAGAAGTGCAAACGGATCAATTCGATTTGTGGCTTGAACACCAGGACTTCAGTGAGGAATTCTACACCGACGCTCAATATACCGGCAAAGGAATCGGTGGCGCTCTCAAAGTCCTCTCGAATTACAGTGAGTACGTCGACGGGAAGACTGTCTACGCAGTCGAGAAAGTCAGCCAACTTATCACCCAGAAGGTGTACGCCGACGATCTGGATTACTTCTGTGAGCTATCCCTTTCAGCACGTCGCGAAAAGGGGTCACAGTGGTCGTACGATGATGATCGGCCGTATCAGGAAAGCTATTCTTGCTCAATAAAGCTGCAAAACTGTATCCCAGCATACGACCTCCAGCGGATCTTTTCACAGTTTGGAGGCGGTATGCTCATGAGCGCGACCCTCTCGCCGGTCGAGGTTTACGAACAGACAGTCGGTATAGACCAGCTAGAACAGCCCACGGCGTCGGATGTGTTCGATTTGAATTTTCCAGAAGAGAATAGAGGCTCGTATATTGTACCCCTCACGAGCTTCACTGGTGGAAACCGTGAAAACAGTACAAAATTTAACGTTGTTCGGAAGGAGTACGCTGAGGCTATCACTGACGTGATCGACAACGCCGAAGGGAATACGATGATCTGTATGCCCTCGTACAATGAAGCTGCATGGATCGGGGATCTCGTCGAGGATTGGCTGGACAAGAAAGTCTACGTCGACCAGTCATCATCCAACGACGAGACGATAGAGATGAAATCCCGTTTCGAGAAAGAAGAGGCGGCGGTCCTGACGACCTCGCTGCGCGGAACGTTGACTGAGGGCGTCGACTACAGCGGAGATCGTCTATCTAATGTTATCGTCTGCGGTGTCCCTCTCACGAATCCCTACTCTAACCATTCGGAAGCGATAAAAACCGCATATGCTGTCCGTTTCGGTCGGGAAAACGCATTTGATTATTCGTTCTCTGTGCCTGCGCTCTATAAGACTCGGCAGGCCATCGGGCGCGTGATCAGAAACAGCTCTGATGTTGGGACACGAGTGTTGATCGACCAAAGATACACTCCCGGCGGCCGAAAGTCTGTCTCAGAACTCTTGAGCAAGCAAGAACGGTCTGAGTTCGTCGAAGTACCAAAGGATACGATCGGGGCTGTAATCAAAGGATTCTGGTCTCAACCCTGACAAGTGGCACTATGTTGTTAGTTTTCAAAAAGGCTAGATGGGAAATATTTAAATCAGTTGCTATGGATAGCTAGTTTGTACTAACCTAAGCGACCCAGATTCTACACGGCTGTAGAACACAACAGGGACCAAAAATGAAATCAAATAAATATCACAGATACGCAGCAAGTGGATTAATTACGAGTATCGCGATGACACTGGCTTTCTCGATGCCAGTGGCCGCAACAACGTCGCCGAGTGACCTCGCCTGGAACCTCGTTGATAACGTTGGTGGTGAGATCGCATCTGTTGGTGCTGCGGCACTGTTCCTCTACGGTCTTTTCTACGTCTTCAAGGCTGGCTTCAGTAACGACAGTAGTGGGGCAATGAAGCGGATCGCAATAGCGTGGGGTATCGCAGCTGTTGCCGGTTCGTGGGAAGTGTTACAGCAGTACATTCGGACTGATCTCGGAGAAGGTATCGAGGAGACCAATACAGCCGAGATGGCCGCGCCTATTCTCGTCGATCAACTCAATACCGCACTGGTTGCCGTTGGATACGTTCCTTTCTAATAGGAACTCCTTTCTTTCACAAAAAATGGACATTACCGACCGACGAGTACGTATTCTCTCAATCGCGACGTGTATCCTGCTTGTATTTTCCATCTCCCTTGTGGCATTTTCAGCTCCCGTTTCAGCGTCATACTGGAATTGGGGTGACGATGACGAAGAGTGGTTGCCACCAGAGCGTGTCTCAGGAATTGGAATTTCCGATGAAGAATACACGTCTCTTTGGGGAAGTGTCTCTACGATTGACGAAAATGGTGAGAAATACAACGCCTTCTACGATCTATACGAACAGCGTTTGGGGGATGATGGTCTCAGACGGCTCTCACAGATGGTTTTGGGCTTAGACACTCAACCACAACCAACTGAGGCCCATCTTGAGTGGAATCGAAATTCACACCGATTTTCCACTTCAGGTGAAGATCCGAGTCACGGCGAGGTCGAAGACAGTTTTCTGATCTCAAACGCTTATGCAGATATCATCTGGGTTGGCCCTCATGCGCTCTTTGATCCCGGATCATCTACGCACGGCCGATATACAGCTGAAGAAAACAAGAGGAAATATATCGCCCAAGATGCTGAACTATCCTACGTCACCGATAGCGACATTTCATCCCGAGATAACGAAAGGAGAGGCTATGGTTTGGGAGCGACAAAAACGATATACACGATCGTAGAATCGAACGTAGATATCATGGTCACGGCGACCGACTCGAACGGCGATGTCGTCGATACGGCTTCAAGCAACCAGCAATCAGATCGGGTTTCTCTCGATTTGGGTTCAGTAGAGGCCGAAGAGTCGGTGCATTTTGATATCACCAAAGATATCTCGACAGAAGAGAGGGAAGAAAACTTCAGACGGGTCTGTGTGGATTGGGAAACACGATCTAGGACTTCGTACAGTGATGGCGAATTAACACGAACAACATATCGTGTCTGTGTTGATAGGGAATGGCAAGAAACCAGTACGACAATTCACTATGACTTTGTCACAGTAAGTGATTCTACCTCTGCTGTAATATACAATCCCAAAGTCGACGTGTCATACACGGTCGAAAATAATGGCCTTAATGATGACTACTTCGTGGATGTGGAATCCACGCAGCCTATCGCCGGATTTGACATTCCCGATGATGGGTACGTGTCACTTCCATACGGCCATTATACAACCCGTGACCGAGACTACGATAGCTCTCTCGGAAGTGTGACTCCTGTTGAACACCATGTCATTACATATCGGGTGAGACCGTCAATTCTGGACAACAACTTTGCCGACGTCATATACGCACGAGGTGATGTTCGTTATTTCGAGCATCCAAAAGGGATGTCTATTAGCGACCCCGACCTTATCTTGCGTAATATCGATGAAATTCGCATAAAATCGAATACACAGGACTTCTCGGTCAGTCAAGTAACTCCTCAACCGATAATTCCCGGAGCAGATATGAATGTAAGTAAGGTCGAGAATGAGGACTCTGAATTACTCACAACTAACTTGAATATCGAATACGAGCCTGTCGACCGAGATGCAAACCAGTATGAGATCCATCTTAGTCTCCGTGATGAAGCCGCCGACGATCCTATTCAGACCAGTGGTAGTAGTGGTCTCAACATCGAAGTGTTCCATTCTGGATCTGGAGAAACCCGCACTGTCCAGACTGACGAGAACGGGGAGGCTGTGCTCTCATACAACGCACACGAGAAAGACTACTTTGACGCTTCGTTCAGGCAATCTACGAGGGATCAAAGAACGTCGGATCTACTCTATACTGAGGCAGGAGACCGAGTACAAATTCAGCACAGCATCGATGGGACCTCAGCAGCGATGCTGTTGATGTCTCAAGGACTATGGTATGCCGTATTCTTATTCGGACCTACTCTGCTTCTGCTATGCCTTCTCCACTACGGATTTACCGGTAAAGTTCATCCATTCCGCTGATGATGAAGTGTCTTTTTTAAGGGATAACGTTATATCAAATGGTCCTAAAATGGTCACATACCAATGCTAGAGGATAGACTGTCTATTACCACTCCTATGCAAGGAATTGAAATAAATTGGCCATTTGGTGATGGTGAATTTACTAAGTGGATGAAAGATGCGATCAGTGGTTTTTCCGAGGACTCTTCAAAGGGTGCAGCTAATGCTACTGGTGACTTTGCTGAGGATCTGATTGTCCACATTATTACACCGCCAATGCCAGAATCCGCAGCAACATATGTTCCTGGTGTTGAAGCAAACCCGATGTGGGCCGGCTACTTCGATAAATTCATTCACATGAATGAGGGGCTAACAGACCTCATGGTCGGTTTTTTTGGACTCTTTTTCCTTATCTATCTCATCGGTTTTGGATTGGGGTGGGTGGGTGAAGGAAATGCAATAAAGTCGATTTTCACGTTGACTCTTGGTTTTATCGCATTAGTAGCCAATCGCCAGCTTCTCGATCTAGTCTGGGCCACTGCGTACGTATTCACCGACTGGATCATCAGATTCCCACTCCTACCAGGAGAATCGCCTGGTTCCGATGTTACTGAAGCGTTCGTGGTCGCTATCACATCCTTCGCTGTTGGAGCAGGGGCTGCAAGTGTCTATTCAGGTGGTACAGTAGCCCTGGGGCTCGCAATTATACTCATCCCTGTATTCATCATCATCATATTCCTACTTTGTTGTCTGTTTGCAGTGAATCTGATTGCTATGGTCACGTACGGAGTTGCCCCACTCATCGTCTTTATGACAGTCGTTGCTAATGTATTTCCGGCTGCCAAGGGCGTTGCTAACAAGATCTCTGGGTTTTTCGTCCCCACAGTCTATATGTCGATTCCGTTGGCCTTTGTGTTCCGTGTTGGTGCAGTCTTCCTAGCCGAAACTGAAGATGAATCTATTGGCGTAGTTGGTTTTGTAGCCGAATCTACTTACGAGGGGGCTATTGCACCATTCCTTGCGCTCGGTATCATTTTGATTGGCTCCTACGTCGTGTTGAAAAACTTCCAAGCCGGGTCGATGGTTGTTGGAGGCGCATCTAAAGCAATTATCGGTGGTGCAACGGTGGGAGTTGCCGCCATGACTGGAGGTGCTGGTGCAGCCGCCAAAGGATTCGCCAAGCGAGGCATGAAAGGTGCAGCTGCGAATACCTTTGCGAACACAGTCGGGGACTCTGGAGGAGCCAGCGGATTTGGTGGCGATGAAGGTGAGCCCGATGTCGAACAAAGTAGTGGGGGGATCATGGACCGGTTTAGTGATTTCAACGCCGCTGCTAAAAACAAAGAAGGTCAACTCATGCAAGGTGTCAAAAACCGAGTCCCAATGACTGGTGGCGGTCCTGAATTGAGTCCAGAAGACCGAGTGGATCGTCTCACAGCCCCGGAAGAGGGGGCCTTGGGTGACACCAATACCGATCCAGAGATGGGGCTCGATAACTGGAACAAGAATTTCTCGGATGCAAAATCGAACATCAAGAACGGTGATGTGGAACTCGACGATATCGCCGAAAAGATGATCGACGCCCAGATAGACCAGCTTGGGTTAGATGAAAGTAGAGCAGAGACTTTCAGAGACACCCAAAATAGTATGCTGGAGTCGTCACGCGACCAAGAACACCCGTTCAAGAGTCGGGGGGTTACTGACTCTGAGGCATTCAGTGAATGGACCGATACAGAGTTCGATCAGGAAACGTTGTCTGTAATGGGGATGGCGGGGACGCTTGAGAACGGAGAACCAACCGCAGGTCAAAGCGTCACCAGTAATCTCGACAGCGCACTATCGAACAGTACAGCGAGACGGGAGTTCCAGTCTAACCCGATGGCTGGCATGACATCTGGAGACACCGACGAATACGGATCTGAATACGTTTCGTTTGGTGGTCCCGACGAAGACAACGAGAAAGGCCGGCGTGCAGGATACAGCACGTCCCCGACGAGTCAAGCCAGTCACAGCTCCCCGGAAGGTATCACTATGAATGCTGCCGAAAACGGAATGGTCGAATACGAGTTCGATCCAAGCGCAATACCCGACGATATGCCAGATAACCACCCGTTCCTCGACGCTGAGATGACTGATCGAGGAACGTTCGTGATGTCTGCAGATGAGATGTCTAACTCAATGGATGCGCTCCCAATGGACGATGCTAGTGTCACTGGTGATCGTGAATCTGCGATTCTCATCGAAGAAGCGAAGAAACGCGACGAGCGCATGAAGCAGAGCTCACTTCGACAGGCTACTGGAGACGGCCCCAGTTTCGACGATCGGCTCCAACAGTTACTCGATCCAAACACGCTCGCAGAGGATATGGAAGAGACGCCTTGGGTCAGAGACGATCGGTCGTCGACAGAAGAAGCGGAGATCGAACGAGACACGCCTGACACGATGGGTGTCACTCAAGCGTCTGAACGCAGTGTTCAAACCGATGTCCCGAAAGCTGAGAACGATGTCGGAGGTCAAGTCGACCAGATCGAAGTATCGGCTAAGACTATCGAACGCGATCTGGACCCGTCTGCAGGGCGGGACAAGACCGCCGGTGTGTATCGCGGAGGCCCTAATGGGCTGACCCAAATCGGAACCAGTGAAGCCTACCCCGGTGTGTACTCTGGAGCTGAATTGGGTGGTAGGATGCCTCAAGCTACGAACAATGGGATCATGTACGACATTGATGGTACGACCAGTAGTGGGTTCGGAAATGCAAGTACAGCAGCGTTCCTCAATCAAGATATACAAACGATGGCTCCTAGTGGTGGAGTCGACCGGATGGACACCACTGCCGGTTGGGAGAACGGTTCGTTCACTATGGGCCAAGTCGACGACGTCGATCCCTCCACGCTCATGGAGAGAAACGACGATATTGAGGGTCTACTCAACGATATTAGTAGGCAGAAAGAAGCGAGTAGCGTTATGCAGAGTCCGCTGGAGAACGACATGGAACGCAAGACTGCAGAGCTCACGAAGAAAATGAGGGAAGCCAAGTTCGAGAAGAAGCAGATGGACAAGAAGACCAACCGAAGGAAAGCACTCAAATTCGGCGGTAGCCTGACTGCCGACTGAATAACATCGGGCTGCTTTCGGGCATTCGTCACCTCTTGGAGTACCTCATTGTCTTACAGTTTACAAACTCACACTCACCAAAATAAATAAGTAGAGTGGATTAGTTGAGTAAGTAAGAAGTAATTAAATGTCTCAACAAGAAGGAATTCCGGCTACCCAAGTACCGCAAGGTACGGCAGCAGCTCACCAACTCATCAAAGGTCGAAACACTAGCGACTTGATGGTTCTAATCCTGATACCATTTGGAATTGCGACATTCCTTATGTATCTCCGCATTCTCACGTTTCAAGGCTATCTCGGCAGCCTTGGTGTGATCGCGGTCATGAACTGGCTTATCTTCCAGATGATTCCAGCGAAAGAGTCGATCCTCTATTGGCTTCTCTCGATGCGCCATTACTTGAAATTGAACAAGGTCATGACCCGAACCAACCTTAGCGACGAAGACATTGACGACGTCGACATTCAGTACGACCCCGCAGAAACAGGCGGGAGAGATCCTGCCGGGAACCGGAAGTTGGGCTTTTTGGAGACGAACGAGAACAGCGTCGAACTGACTCAAGTTGATCAGGTGGATATGGATAAAGGACTTGTCTGGCTAGATGATGGCTCTGTCGTCGCTGGTGTTAGTGTGACTGGCATGGAAATGAAATTAGCTAACCAAGATGTGAAGAAAAAGGCTATCCAGCAATTCCATTCGTTCCTCAATTCGCTCGACTTCCCGATCCAGATTCGGATTATGTCTGTCCCATTCGATCTCCAATCGTCTATTGACGATCTTGAAGAACGGTTGGACGATCAAGATGTGACCCGTCGGCCGATCTTTCAGCAGTTTGTTCGTGTAAAAATGATGCAATTAGATCAAGAAATCAGAAGCATGGGGATGAACAACAGACAGTACCAGATCTTAGTGAGAGCAAACCCTGCTCGACAGACCATTGGCGACTCTGGACCATTCAACATCAATTTCATTGGTACTGATTCGCCTGTCGGGAAGTTCCTACAAGGTCGAATGAACTCTGGTACTGGCACTAAAACTGCTGATGAGAAACTGAAGAGCCTTGCTGAAAAGCGAAGAAAGACAGTTATCAGAGGTCTCGCTCAGATCAATCAGGCCGATACTCAAGCGATGACTGGTGAGATGGTGGCTAAGTCCATTCGAAACTTTTGGACACGCAAACCACTCGAAGAGTCTGACTGGAAACCGTCGACGCCGGTCACCGCTTCGGACGATCAGTTCCACACTGGAGGACAATAATGGTACGAGAATTTATTAATCGGGTTATGGGGAGAGGCGATGATGAGGACGACGAGGACGGTCCAGATCTTTCCGAAGATTCGGACGGTGACTCGACAAGCTCAACGACGAATCCAGCAAATTATCTCTCGTGTGAGCAGCCAATCTGGTATAAGGACAAAGTTGTTCTCGATGGAACATTTGCCCGGACATACTCACTCGACGGTTGGCCGCCACTGATGCAGGATAATATGATGCTCGCACTCATCATGAACGCGAACGTCAGCTACGATACCAGCATCCACGCCGATCCGTACGACGATCTTGATGCAGAGGAGCATCTTAGCGATCTAGAAGCAAAACTGAACGACAAACGGACTGGTGACTTCTCAAGATGGGTCCCTAACCTCGGAGCGGTCAAGGAAACTGAGGATGTTCTGGGTGCAATGCAGCAGCACCTTGGGAGGGGTGAGACTCTGTTTGATGTGGGGTTCTATATCACCATCTACGCAGACTCTGAAGACGATTTAGAGGACGCCCACAACTCGATAATGGACAACCTCGATCGTACAGCTGGTGTCTCGACAAACAAGTGTGCCCTCCGGCAGAAGCAGGCGATGGTATCCAACAGCCCAATCGGGAAGAACACCCTCGGAGATAAAAACAAAGCTCTGACTCAACTCATGTTGGGCCAAGGCTTGGCCAAGACGTTTCCCTTCGTCGAGGACACGTTCATGGAGCCCGGTGGTGTGTTATTCGGTGTTAATGAGAACTCATACACGCCTGTAATAATAGATATTTTCAACCGGAAAAACGGTTATAATATGTACACATCAGGTATGATCGGAGCGGGGAAGTCATTTTCCAGTTCTCAAATTCTGATGAGTATGGACGCCGCCTACTCTGACTTTCGGCAGTTTATCATCGATCCAATGGGCGGTTTTTCAGGTGTGAATAATGCCTTGGATGGTGACCGTCTCGTAATTAATGGGGGAGAGTCGATCAATCCTCTCGACATCGAACCCACACCTGAACACGTCTTAGAACGTGCTCAAGGGAAGGTCGACCCGTGGACGATGAAGAAGCAGGAGCTCCAATGGTTCTTTAGCCAGTTCTTTGAGATGCGAGGCAGTGGTGGGACACTCTCGCACGAAGAACTGGGTGCGCTCGACCAGGCGATCACTATGACCTACTCTCGCTTCGGGATTAACGAGAACGTCGAGACCCACACAAAAGACAGTCCGACCATCATGGATCTGCGAGAGACCCTGATAATGATGGCCGAAGATGTCAATGACTACGCCGACACAGGACTCGAAGAAGAGGTGGATATGCGGCGGAACCTCGCGCTGGGGCTAATCGTAGCACTCGACCCATTTAAACCGGGAGGCGAATATCACAACTTGGCGCAGCCGACTGACATTCGGCTATCTGATAACCGGACTATCTACCTGGATCTCCAGCAGATTCCTGAACAGTCTGACGATCTTGGTATTATGATGCAGTTATTGTTTATGAAACTGTATCAAAAAGCGAAAACAACTACTGATAAGGTTGCTCTGACTATCGACGAGTCTCACAAAATCATGGGCGATGCAACTCTCTCGTCAGGGTTGGAAGAAATGTTCCGCCACTCCCGTCACTTCGACCTCTCGATCAATCTCATCTCCCAGACTCCCGAAGAATTCTATGCAACAGCCACAGCTCGCGCAATTGCGAAACAATGCACGATCAAGAGGTTCCATAGGGTCGACTCCCTTGACGACGAAGTTGTCGAAAAGTACCTCAAAATGAATGCAAACGAGGTGAGCTATATCGAGAACGCCGAAATGGGAGACGGTAAGAAGGACTACTCGCAAGCTCTCCTTCAGATCAGTGACGATGACCGTAGTATTCCACTCCAGATCAGAGCAACCCGAACAGAGCAGATGATCATTGATTACGACCCCGACGAGGATGTTTCCGACTTCGATACGCCCTCGGAACAGTCGCTGAAACAGGCACTTGACACCTACAATTCGACCAGTGCCCCAATCTATGTAGGCCCCGAAGACGAGCTCAATAACCGCGTCCGGGCTGAAATCGCTTTCAAGGAACGTAATCGGAAGCGAGTCTTAGCACAAGAAGATCCAAGCCTGCTGGATGAGCCGGATCGTAAGGACCTCACAGTACAATCCCCGGAGAAAAGTTCAAAAGGTCAAGACGGAGATGGATCTGATGTCACCCAGTCTCACGATGGTCTACGGCAGGAAGCCGAGAGACAGGGGATGTCGGTAGCCAAGTTCGCCCTCAAAAACCAGTTTGGTGATAAGAGCGGTATCGACAACCTTGACGAAGACGAAGTTGACCTCATAGCCATGCAGTATGATGTTGGTGAACCCGATGAGTCGATTGAAGAGAAACGTAAACTCCTAAAAATCGAGTTCTTCGGATCGGGATCGGGATCGGGAACGGGTTCGTCGGAGAGTAAACCCGAAGCCGCACCATCCGGGGACGGAGATGCTACCGAACTGGCTGACTGACTGAGTGATAAATATGAAAGATAAAACATCAAACGACGAAGCCGATGACGATCTAATATCGGCATCGGTACTTAGTGACAGCAAAATCCCGACAAATGATGAAACTTCCGAGGATGACCAAGGTTCCCCCGTAGACGAGACACCCTACGACCTCGGAAGTGAGGTGAGTGCTTCTATAGAAGGCTATGAGGAGGACCATTCGACTGAGGAAGATGATCAACCCTCATTCGATGATTCTGACAGTGACGATCCTGTTCATTCTGAGACCTTCGAGACGAATGAATCTCCCCCCAGCCAGATGGAAGGCTATGAGGAGGACCATTCGACTGAGGAAGATGATCAACCCTCATTCGATGATTCTGACAGTGACGATCCTGTTCATTCTGAGACCTTCGAGACGAATGAATCTCCCCCCAGCCAGATGGATGGCTACATTACGAGGATCAGCTGGCCCGGTGCAGGTCAGTTCGGTCACGATGAGTCGATCATACTCGCCGGAAATCCGAGCATCCTACGGTCAGTTAAGAGGTACGCATCAGGATGTATCATAACTCTCGTTGGGGTTGTTCTGTGTGTGCATTATCTCACAGGAGAGACAAACGCGTTGCTACAAAATGAGCTCCCCTTCGGAATGACAATGTCTGTAACACCACAGTATTTCGTCGGGTTGATCCTCTTGACGCTCAGTGGTATCGGTGTAATCCTCTGGGCACAGGTCCTCCGGCTCCATACCTGGTATTTCGTCACCAACCAACGAACGTGGGTTCGGAAGGGTGTGCTTTCAAAAAAGGATGAAGGCAGTCTCGATCACCCGAAAGTCAACAACGTCGAAGAGAAAAATCCGTTCCCACTGAACCGATGGGATGTGGGTCATTTGGAGCTTTCTAGTGCAGCTTCGGACGGTAACGAACTGTCTATTAGACATATAAAAAATCCGAGTGAGTGGAAGAGCACGATCCGCAACGAGATTCAGTTAGAAAGTCAGTCAAGAGATCGTTTGGAGGACTGAAGTATATGACTGAACCAGTTATATTGGACCAATCGGTGACGGTTCTTACCGTTTGCACTAACGCCGAGATAGCAGACTTTGCCAATCTAATGACCTACATATCGGCAATCGGCTTAGTAGGATTGCTGACCATTGTCCCATTCCGGTCGAGGTTCATTAATAGTGCAGAGACCCCCGAAAAGAAACTCCAGATGGCGATTGGACTCAACTACGCTGCCAGAGGATCTGCCGCCTCAGTCGCAGTCACGTTTATTCTGTGGTTCTTGTCTCCTATTTTTACACCAGCGAACATATCTGCTTGTCTGTCCCCACTCTAACAATCAATTGGGTGGCAGTTATTAGAAATTTATATTAAGTTTCGGTGAGTGGATAAGATAAGCATCAAAGGCCGTCTGTAGGTCAATTACTTAAACGTATGTCAATAAGGAAATTAATAGGCGACCGTTTTGCCGATGACGAGTACGAAGCTCTACGCTTTCATGCAGGTGATTATAATAAGCTCAGTGTGGCCAGCAAACAGTTCGATGGCCACCTGACGAGTGTTAGGCCCTACAGTAAGTCTGATGGAATTGAGAAAGCAGAAAGTCTAATCTCTGTATTTCACGATCCAGAAGTCACCAGGAGTTGGTGGAAAGAAAGATTGGGCTTGTCGAAGAAACCACCACACTACTCGTTCGAGATGTGGTTCTCCGGTGGGAAGCTCAGATTCATGGTCTATACCCCAAATGAAGACGAGAAAGATGAGATTCAAAAGCAGATCGGCGGGGCCTACACCAATGCAGCAATTGGTTCATCGGATCGGTGTATGCCGGAAGTGCCGAGTGAGAGTCACATTGCGGGTGGCGAATTCAGCCTTCGTGAAAGTAAGTATGCGCCAATCAGGGCTTTCAGTGGTCCAGACAAATTCGAGACCGACCCATATGAGCATATCACCAGTGAATTAGTTGGTCACCAGAGCCAAGCTGTAATGTTTCAGGTTGTCTTCAGTCCCGCTCCCGAGAACTGGACTGATGGGCACGGGCCGAGAGACTCATCTGCAGACCTCGTTGCCCGTGGACTGAGACAGGGGAGGTTCGTCGACTCATATTTCGACCCCGTAATAAACGACCCAACTGAGAAAGACACACGCACTGCTAAACATATTAGCGATCTTGAGGGCACACAAGCGTTCCAAGCAACGATCCGGTACTTTGTCTTCGATAAGCGAGCAGAGACCACTATACGTCACGCGAAAGGTATCGAGAACGCATTCACAAGTCTCTACCAGAATGGAGAGGTCAACCAGCAACTGGTCGCGAACCGATACGACGGTGTGCAGGCCAAAGAGAAATTCATCGATGCAACACACCGAAAGCTCGACGATAACAATGTCTACCTGTCGAAACAGGAACTCGCTGCTCTCGCTCACTTCCCCAATGATGAGATCAATACGTCGAACGTAGATTTCGTCAAAACAGTCGTCGGATCTGTGGCTCCCGGTGAGGCAAAATCCAAAGACAAAGATGGGGCTGTCTCTGAGAAGGGTGATGATGTCTACGATTCGGATTTCGCTGAAGTGAATGAACACCCTCCTGTAGACCCAGAATCCAATGAGCCGCTGAGTACCCTCGATAAAGCGAAGCAAATCATCTCATCGTCCGATGATTCATACTACCGAGAATCGGTATCCCCAGACGACTATCCAGAAACAAGCATCACTTCGAAGATGCCAGACGAAGATAAGGGGCCGTTTTTGGAAACCTGTGCAGCGTATGAAGAAGGGAATCTCGATTTAGAGGCCCTCCGAGAGGATATGCCGAATGAGCACCTCTTTGAGAACCTGATTCGGATGATGGGCGACCACATCGAGGAGTCCTATCTCATTCAGGCAAAAGAAATCGACGAGGCTGAGGCTGAAGCCACTGGCCCTGAAGAATCTAACCGCAGTGACTCGGCGTGGCCTTCACTTACCGCAGGAGAGAGAAGCAAGGATGGCGTCGACGGATCGAGCGCCGAGACTCAGCCCGGAGACGAGCCTCTCCCTCTCGGAGACGGGAGCGAAGATGATCTACCTGCAGTGCATGAGGAGGCCGAACAGTCAACAAGCGAGGACCGTACGAGAGTTGAAGCAAATAACCTCCCAACGACTCCCGGTAGGTATGCAGTCAACTTTACCGACACAGAGTATAGGCAGACTCGCTCCGAATCAGGCAAGATGCTGACGATGAATTTCGCCCAGTTCAGCAATGATGGAAGCAAATATATGGGCGAGGACGTTCGGAAACTCTTCGTCGAAGATCACGAGCAGAACAAAGACGATAACCTCTGGTTAGGGTATCAGTCCAGCGGCAACAACCCCACGCGCGAAGTGGGACTCGAAATGAGTTCTTGGTTCGAACATATATCGATGTTTGGAACGACGGGGAAAGGGAAATCCACCCTGCAGAAAGTCGTTATTAACCAGATCGTTCGCAAGGGCTACGGCTGTGTTGTCATCGATCCAAAGGGGGACATGGCCTACGAGCTCAT
>Ga0306914_100213_pt1 | contig 22633 bp, 30 predicted proteins | sample AntDeeMetagen681_FD_190413 | JGI IMG/M metagenome (GOLD analysis project Ga0306914, IMG submission 190413) | Saline lake microbial communities from Deep Lake, Antarctica - Metagenome #681 (v2) (version 2) | ecosystem: Environmental > Aquatic > Non-marine Saline and Alkaline > Saline | place... | reverse complement strand
TATTTACGCTAATTATCGGTGTGCCATTTTTTATAAGTGGTGTTTGGCCACCTTTTGTAAGCATATTAAGTGAAAGTATGGAACCAAATATTGATACTGGTGATATGGTATTTATTGTAGATAATGAAAGATACAATTCTGAGTATACGTCTTACGGTGGTGTTCAAACAATAGAAGATGAATCAAGGAAATCATTTAATAATTATGGAGACGTTATTGTATATAGTCGAAATGGAAATAGTAATAGTATACCCATAATTCATCGTGCTGCATTTTATGTTGAAGATAATGAAAATTGGATTCATAAAGCAAATAAGAGTAAGCTTCCATCATTATCATGTAATGAAGTTACATACTGTCCCGCACCAAATGCAGGTATAATTACTATTGGTGATAATAATAATGGATATGACCAAGCTGCTGGTATATCTAAACCTGTAAAATCTGATTGGATTATCGGTAGAGCAGAATATCGCGTTCCTATTCTAGGAACGATTAGAAATGGAATGGAATCTGTAATGTCAATTAAATTAATTCCAACACAATAATTGACGATAGTATTAAGTGTTATTAATAACCTTATTTTATATACATATGGCTAAAGATAATGACCGTGCCGCTGGTGGATTAATGTCCTCAGCAGGATTAGCAGTTTATACAGATTCAGAAAAAGAAATATCCGCGTTTGACCCTAAGAGCGTATTATTATTCGGTATATTAATTTCAATATTACTTATTTCAGCTAATGTTGTTCTTATTTAGAATATGAGAACCGGTAAGTTATTATATTTGTATGTTAAACTATAACATAGAACGATGTTTAAAGAATTTTCAAATGGATATTATTTTGGCTCATACTGGATTACGAATGATAAAAATAGTGGTAAAATAAACACCACAGAATATGAACGTATCAAACTAAATATATATCCCAACAATATACCGATATTAATGAAAATTGGAAATGTACATTTTGAAGTAAAAGGTGACGAAAATGTACCAACAAATACAATACAACTTTCATCAGATATTATCTCTCATTCAAATGCCAATAGAATCCCTGAGGAATATCCTGTATTGTTAGCAAAACCTCAGTTTGCAAAACAATTAATAAAATTAAATAAAGACCCGATTAAAAACGGAGCGAAATATTTAGAATAAGTTTATATAATTACCGTTTTTACTATAATACAATGAAAGAGTATAATTCATTTGGAAAAATCGTTCGGGCAGAAAAAGAAGAAATAAATAATCATTGGTATTATTTATTAATATGGCCCAAACCAAAATATAAAGGAGATTATTATCTTGTCCAAATATATACAAATAAAGATGGTTCAGAAATGCCCTATATTCACCCAGTGGATGTAATGGACAAATTAAATCGCATTGTAGAATTTCGAAAATCAAAATATGATACAGATAAAAATTTAGAATTAATCTTATCTCAAACTATAAACGAAGCTGTCTGTAAGATTGAAAATAAAAATCAATTAAAAGAAGAATTTGAAGATTTAATTAATGTAGCATTTGATGCTAATAAAGAAATACATGAATCTGATGAAAATTAAATCCAATTATTAATTAAATATATAATGTTAGAGTATAAAAGCAAAAATGCGTACATTTTGTACGCAAAGATGCATGTGCTATCAAAACAATGAAAATTGTTTTATTTCCTGAAACGTGTCCTTGGTGCGTTTGATTCACCCCCTACGCATGTTCGGACACGTTTTAACGCGCATCATAATCGAAGTATTTTTTTACACTTAGAACTAATTATAACGTATGAAGATTACACGTCATAGAGATGATTGGGACCAAATAACCTATGAATGTAAAGAATGTGGAACGATATCTGATACAGTTTCATTACTAAATCATTCTGCAGATTGTTCTGTATCTGAACCTGATGATGTAAATTATCCATTTCATGAATCAACAAAAGAACTGATTCAAAATGTTGTTAGAGAGGTTGAATGGCGTTTAGAAGGTGTTGAATATACCAAAGACCTTGAGCCTTTAACAGATATACGTGGTATTCATTGGGATAAAAGAGGAAGTAGTAATCGAATTGCACTAGGAATGGGGAGAACTTCACCTAAAGGAAAATTTCACGTCCAAGACGGTCGTGGTTTTGTTTTAAAAATAGACCCCGGAATCCGATGGAATGATGAACATACACCGATGTCAGGAAATATTGATGAATTACGCACATGGCAAAAAGCTTTAGATACTTCTACGGAACAATTATTCGCAGATATATTAACGCATTCTTCTGATGGTATGTGGCTGGTAATGGAAGAATGCATTCCAATTTATAAAAACATGGGGAAAATTGATGGTAATAGTGATGCTTTATTTGATAGACGTGGGGAGAAATATATTAATCCACTTATTGGTGCATTAGCTAGTAATAATTGGATTGACCCAGATTACAAATATGGTAATGTTGGATTAACGGACGAAGGTGTGCCTGTGGTTCTTGATTATGGTACAGGACCAGATTACAAAGAATAATTACATTGATTGAATAAATATTAATTAGAATAGTATGTGCTTTTCTTGTGAAGTTTAGACTGGAGAATACCTAAGTCAGACATAAGCTTGCGTGTATCTCCTTCTGTAGGGGCGTCAGACTCTCCCTGTTGGACATAATGAATAATCGTATCGATACCGTCACCTGCACTCTTAAATCGTGCTTCGGATACGTACATTTCTCTAATATCCTTGATGTACATCATATTTCGCTGTGCTAACCATCCTTTATCGATACCAGTTTCAATCTTTGCCCGGATATCATCAAACAATTCTAATATATCATCAGAGGTGACGATAATATCATCGTCGGAGACAGTCTTTGTTTCCATACTCTGTACTATACACTCCCTTAATATATAAATTACGGTATCGGCGTATTATACAGTATGAAAATATAGATATACCCAACAATAAATATACTATACAAATTCTCAAAACCGAATGATATTAGTATATACAATTATATTATAACCATAATGAAAGAACATATTTTACTAAGAGATATTCTCCGTAATATCTACGCAAGCCCAAACGGTATACCTAAGGATAATATAGATTGTGATACATATAATTTGACAGAACCATACTCGTATATCGAAGCTATATGTGTATCTATTATTAAGATTCAGAACGGTGAAGAAGATTATATCGAAGATATGAAACGAAAAGAGGATTTATTTCAGACATCAGAGGATAGAATTGCTTTTATCCAATCTGGAACGCATGTCTCTAGAAGTGCATATCATAGATTTACTTATTCACATACTAATGAGTCAATATCTAATTTTGTATCTCAAACTATAAACAATTCTCCAACATCAAATTAATACTATTGTTCAATTGCCGTTGAATTTTTGTACGTTTCTCTAGCGTTTTCAATTAACTGTTCTTGATTATACTTTGGCTCCATGTGTACAACATGATAATCCATATTATCAATAAGATTCATTAGTTCATAAAACAACATTTCGTTTCCACTATCTTGAACTTCGTATTCTCCATTCATTTGATTCACAACAACTTTGTCTTCTGTTCGAATTACAACGCCGGGAACAGCATTGTTTTTGTTTATCCATTTCAATGCTGAAATAAGACCCTCATAAATTGCTGTATTTTTACCTACATAACTTCCACCATATTCAACAATTTTAGATTCTGTATGAATTACTTCTTCATCAGATTCAATATTATATGAATACGCCCCAGAAGTTTGATTAATAGGGTGAGCTACGCCAGAAATATTAATAGTCACACCGTTCATCAGTCCGTCATTGATGTGGAATAATCGTGATTCAGGATAGGCGTATTTATTCACATCTTGTGTCATCACTTTTTGCGTCAATTTTTGACTATCAAGAAATGCCCAATTAGGAATTACTTTTTCAAGGTGAGATTCAAATGAAACAAGGATAACACGTTCATCTGAACTACATTGTGGGTTTAGTTCTTTAACAGTTTTACCTTGAGATTCAACGATGTATTCTCCAGCAGTCTTGTTTGAAATACCAACAATAATTGCTGAATCATCATCTGATGTATCAGAATCCCCAACTCGGTGTCCAACTTTTGGCGAAATGCTCATACTATGATAATCTATTCCAAAATACCTTAAACTTTCGAATTAAGATTGGTAAAATAATTATTATTTCATACTATGGTAGGTATGAAAATTTACTGGAATCCGCGACGTGGAACTTCTTCGCCTGTATTTTGTTGGGTCGCACTATTCTTTTCGAAACGTTCTTCAATTTTATCATATTCTTGCCGTGTTTCTTCAGTCACACTTGCATTAACTTGTTTCAGAGCATCAAGGAAGTGTTCCATAGTTACTTCCTTCGTTGTTTCTTTGTATTCCTTCGTCTCTGCTTCCTCAGGGGTAAGAGATTGGATTAGCTCACGAGTTGCGGCCATTGTTGCCTCTCGGCAGAGTGCTTCAATGTCGGCCCCAACATAGCCGTTTGTGCGCGTTGCCAAATCAGCAATATCAACATCATCGGCAAGCACAAGATTCTCTGTGTGAACACGGAGGACAGCTTCACGCGATTCATCATCTGGAACCGGAACGTGAATGTGTCGGTCCAACCGACCCGGACGTAGCAATGCGCTATCAATCAGGTCTGGTCGGTTCGTTGTTGCGATTACAACAACATCTTCTAATTGCTCCAATCCATCAAGTTCTGTGAGGAGTTGAGATACAACACGTTCACCAACTCCACTATCACTAGCTCCACCTCCACGCTCTCCTGCAATTGCGTCAATTTCATCAAAGAACACAATTGTGGGTGCGTTGGAACGGGCTTTCTCAAAGATTTCTCGAACACCTTTTTCAGACTCACCAACATACTTGTTGAGCAATTCTGGTCCCTTAATAGAGATGAAATTGCTAGCGCTTTCGTTAGCGACAGCCTTAGCCATTAACGTCTTTCCGGTCCCCGGTGGACCATACATTAAGACACCTTTCGCAGGAGATAGACCCATATCATTGAAGATAGTTCCGTATTCAAGAGGCCATTGAATGATTTCTCGCATTCGCTCTTTTGTATCTTCAAGACCACCGATATCATCCCAAGTAATATCTGGTACTTCAACGAATACCTCTCGCAGAGCACTTGGTTCAATATCTCGCAGAGCATTCTTAAGGTCGCTTTTCGTTACTTCTAGTTCCTCTAACACTTCTGCATCAATCGTATCTACCTCTAGGTCAAGACCCGGCTTTACACGTCGGATTGCCGTCATTGCAGATTCCTTACAAAGGGACTCAATATCTGCACCAACAAACCCGTGCGTTTTCTCTGCATATTCATCAAGGTCGATACCGTCACCGAGTGGCATCGAACGTGTATGAACATCAAAGATTTCACGACGCCCCTTCTGAGATGGTGCGCTAACCTCAATCTCTCGGTCGAACCGACCACCACGACGGAGAGCAGGGTCAATTGCATCAACACGATTTGTAGCACCAATGACGATTACGTCTTCTCGTTCTTCAAGACCGTCCATTAACGATAGAAGTTGAGCAACTACACGCTTTTCAACATCTCCACCAGATTCCCCCCGCTGGGATGCAATACTATCTAGTTCATCCATAAAGATGATAGATGGTGAATTTTCTTCAGCCTCGTTGAATACCTCACGAAGCTGTTCTTCAGATTCACCGTAATACTTGGACATAATTTCTGGTCCAGAGATTGTGTAGAACTCAGAATCAACTTCATTAGCTACAGCTTTTGCAATAAGTGTCTTTCCTGTACCCGGTGGACCGTGGAGAAGAACACCTTTTGGTGGGTCAATTCCTAGACGGTGGAATAGTTCTGGGTGTCGCATTGGTAGTTCAATCATCTCTCGAACTTGTTCAAGCTCATCTGAGAGACCACCAATATCTTCGTATGCTACACCTGAATTCTTCACGGCATCCGCTGAATTGAAACTGCTCGCACTTTGTTCCTTAATCTTAACTTCTGTGCTATCCACGACAATTGCTGGGTCACTTGGGGAAACATCAATGACTTTAACGCGAAGTGCTTTCTGCTTCTGTTGACCGAGCGTTCCGAAATCAAGTGGGAATGGAAGATTCTGACCTTTCGTAACAGGCTTTCCATTCAGCTTATTTTTAATAATACTAGTCAGGTTTCCGCGAACAGTATACTGGTCAGGGATTGCGACGGTAATACTATCAGCACCCGAAATATCATCTGCTGTCTCAATATTAACAGATTCATCAATAGCTACATCAACTTCATTACGAACTTGTCCATCAATGCGAATTACACCTGTTCCCGTATCTTCATCGTATCCGGGCCACACACGAACGATGGATTTCTTATCCTGATTTGGATTAGAAACATAAATGTAATCTCCGTTTTGAATATTATGCTCCTGCAGGAACGCCTTATCTACAGCAGCTAGTGAACGAGCAGCATCTTTCTGTCGAAGTGGTTTTACTGTTAGTTTCATGTTCTATATTGTATATGGTACGACTATCATTTAAACATTACGAAATGGTAATAGTATAAAGATAGTATATTATACATATAGATATACGTTCATATAGTATATAAATATATAGATTTTATATAAATACTGTTAAATAAAAATTAATTGGATTAATAAACAAAAGATACCTGTATATCCATGATGCAGATAAAAATCCTAATCAATACTTATACTAGAATAATTATACCAATCTGGCTCTACAATATATTCTTCAGGTATACGGTCTACATTGTCTAAGTATTCTTGAACTCCCGGTAAATGTCCACGACCCATTACAGCAACAACTTGTAAACCCTCTTGACGTAGCCAATGTAAATGTCCTGCCATATACTTATCTCTTTCATCAATAAGTGCATCTATAATTTCAGGAGCAATATTTTTGAGAGGTTCAAATTGACCATCAATTTCAGATAATGGGGCATCTTCCATATGTTCAACATATCCTGTAATACCACCATTTTCCTTTACTTTATCAGCAATTTCTATCCGTGAACTTACAAATGATTTTAAACTCTGTAAAATATCATCTGATGTTTGATTAAATAATTCAAGGTCAATCTTCCCGTCTGTTATCGCATTATTTTTAATATTAGATTTTAAATCATCTACAGACATATCAATCAACGCAATATCACTACCTATATTCATAGCCATATCTGCTGCGGGTAACATATCTGCTTCACCAGATTGAAGAAGTTCATCGTTATTCTTAAACATACTTTCTTGCTGTTTTTTAATAACACTTCGCAATCCAAATTTATTCTGATTAGGGACATCACCATGTGCAATATCAGCCCCCCGTTCAAACATACTATATAAACGCTCAGAATCCAACTCAATCGCAACAACATCCGGGTTAATGTTGGATATGGTATCTATTACGCGTTCACGCGTTCTCTTTGATACGTGAACCGTACCTACAAGTGTGATTTCACCAGAGTATGAATCATCAATCTTTATTACACCGTCGTCAAATGCACTTGATTCGTTATTGTTTTCTTTTTCTGCAGAATTCGTTTGTGTCATAGTCTATATTATACTATGTATAGTATTAAGATAAACTTTTGGTTATTTTAATGAATTACAGATTACATATGTTTGTTTGAATTAAAATAAATTTGTCTTAATCTTGAACTTATACTAGCGAAAAACGGAGTTGAAATTAATATGAATACGAATAACCACATAGAAACGTCACTTGTCATAAATAGAACCATATTATACAATATCGTTGAAAATGTTATTGAAACAGATAATAATATTATAGCTCCGAGATATATTTCAGCAGGAAAGTTTCTTTTAATATTTAATTGATGATATCCAAAACAACGTGCTATTATGTCTGATATATATTTTATACCTATACTTTTTGTTATTTTATTTGGGATGTAAACATTCCAACCAGTTATATCTTTTTTTAGCGTAACTTCCATACCAAACAAATCAGACGGTGATTGAACACTTATGTCGTAAAATTCTAAAAATCGAGCAAATTCATTATCTTTATTATATTCCCCTGTAGTATTTATTTGATATTTATGCGTGGAATTGCCCATATTAACGAATATTTCAACGACGTTATCATACATAATTACATTTTGAACATTTCCTTTCGTTAAACCCATGTATTTTTCCGTAAAAGAAAAATCGTGATTCAAATTGAAATTAGATGAATCATTTTTATTGTGATATGATGATTCTAGTTCATCAAAGTGACGTATGATATTATCGTACGATTCCTCTTTTTCAACGCGTTTTTCCATTGTATGTTATATAATGTTATTGATATATAAGTTTTATTATGATTAATATTACTTAACGAACCGGTGACACAAAAATATTATATTGTAGAAAAATTAAAAATAATATAATGGATGATAATAATAATCCCCCTCAAGAAATAGATGTAAGTTCAGGAAATATTGGGGAATCATCAAAAAAATTGTATCTATATGAGGGTTTGATAATTATTGATGAAAATATTATAGAATTTAACGATATAAAAGATATTCATATGTCGGATTATAATCCTATAGATTGGAATGTTATCGGTATAATAATAACAAATATCATAATGAGCATAGCTGTATCTTTTATTTTTGAACTATCTATAATATTATCATTATTTCTAATTATAGGTTTTATATTATTAGGTGTAATTATTACGACATATATTAGAAATAAAATTTACTCATACATATCTATAAAAACAGGCCGTATGGAATATCTCATTGGGATACAGAACGAAGAAGACATGGATACGATATATGAAACAATATCCCCGCATATCTCCGAAGATATCACATATGAGTATTTCAGTTCAAATAAATAATGCATCGCAAATATTATGCGTGTGCAAATATAATACTGTTGTGAACAAGAATGAGTGAGGAATTTACTATTACCGATATATCAAAGAAGTTGGGTGGATTTGGATTAATGGTTAATCCAAATGCAGCAGAATTTATCATAAAATCAGATTTGGATACGAATATTATTATTGATGCTGTATCCGATTCTATAGATTCTGGTTCTACAATCGATATTGATACAATTAAAAATATCGTTAATGATATCGATGATACACCTGATACCGATAAGAATACGAATGACGACATAGATAAAGAAGATGTTGGGAATGATTCAGACAAAGATGATAGTAATAATATAAGTGATGAAGAACTTAATTCTTTGTTAGATGATAATACAGATATGAGCGGCCAAGAGGAATTAGATGAAACATTTAAATCAGATACAATCGAATTCAGTAATGAAGAAGATGAGGAAGATGAGGAGGATGAATCTGACAATAACAATAAAGATGATTTAAAAGATGATTTAGATGAAGAACCTGAAAGGTCTACGAGACAGGAAGAATTTGCAAACGAAAAAGACCAAGAAATGGGTGAATTTATAAATAGTGAATTTATGAACCCAGAACAATCACTATATCAATTAGAAAATGTTATTGAAGATACAGAAGAAGAAACAACTATTGTAAATAGAAAAGAAACATTAGATGAACGTTTTCCTGAATGGTGTGATACTATGTTTAATCGAAAACTCCCAGATATAAAACCACGCGTGGGTGTTACAAAAGGATATGATGTTGAAGGTGATATTACTGGTGAATCACGAGGGACGGGAGACTTTGAGGATTTTAGACAAATTTTCAAAGACAGACACGACCGTCTTACAAAATTACTTGGAAAACGTGCGGGAAATGTACATACAGTTAGTGATATAAATAAAAGAACACATGGTGGAAAAAATATAACTGTGGTTGGTCTTGTATGGAGTAAGTTTGTTAGTAATAACGGTAATTATTTCATTGAGTTGGAAGACCCTAAATCGAATGAAACACTTAGAACCGTATTTACAGATGAAGACATGAAAGACGTATTCGAACAAGTAGTCCCTGATGAAGTTATTGCAATCCGAGGAACACTTTCTGATGATGGTGGGATTGTATTTGGAGATAATGAATTTAGGAAAGGAAGACCTCCGATAATGTTTCCTGATATTCCGAGAAAACGTTCTAGTGATGGACCAGATAAAACAACAAAAGCTGCATTAATTAGTGATATTCACGTTGGTGCTGATGAATTCTTCCCAACATATTGGAACAAATTTGTTGACTGGGTTCGTGAAACACCAACAATAGAATATGTTATCGTTGCTGGTGACCTTGTAGAGGGTATCGGTGTATTCCCTGACCAAGATGAAGAATTGACAATTGTAGATATTTATGACCAGTATGCAATGACAGGAAAGATGTTCGACCAACTTCCAGATGATGTTCAAATTATAACGAGCGTAGGGAATCACGACACGGTACGACTTGCAGAACCTCAACCCACATTAGCTGAAGAATTTACAAAATATTTCTCTGATAACGTAGACTTTGTTGGAAATCCAGTTAATGTCAATATTGATGGTGCAAATATACTTATATATCATGGAATGAGTATTAATGCATTAGCTGAAGTTGTCCCCGGTGCGGATGCCGATGAACCAACAGAAGTGATGAAACTCATGCTTCAGAAAAGACACGTTGCTCCAGTTTATGGTAAAAATGTTCGATTAGCTGGTGAAGAAAAAGATTATCTTATAATCGATACCGTTCCTGATTTACTCCATTGTGGTCACGTCCACAAATATGGTCAAGACAAATATAACGGTGTTAATCTTGTCAATACAGCAACATGGCAGGGTCAGACTTCTTTCCAGAAAAGTAAAGGTATTGAACCTGATGTCGGGTATTGGGCAACTGTTGATTTATCTACAATGGATGTTGAAAAATACACCGTAGATGATTTTTAAAGCGTGGAATAGGAATAATTTTATAAGTAAAAAATGTCTTAATGTAATATATCCGACGAAATATAATAATATCGAATATAATTATAATAACAATATTATTAACAAATTTATTTATCCCGAATTTCGGATATGCTCTCACCGTCGGTGAAAGTATGCACCCTACTATTACGAAAGGATGTAATATTGTACAATCTGAATCATGGGATGAAGAATCATCATTAATAAACGATGTTGTCGTATATGAATACCAATATCAAAATACGAAAAAATTAAATATAACAGAAAATTATTCTATTCCTGTTATCGAATGGTATTCACATCGTGTTATTGCAGAATATGAAAACTATGATATGAACGAATCAAACCATTATGTTACAAAAGATGGATATATTGAATATAAAGAAAATAATACTAAATTTAAAGTACCAACAAATCAACCCTATAAAGACGCGAAAAAACTTGAAGGTAAACATGTCATTGTGTTAAAGGGAGATAACAACGCCAAAATCGATAATGAAATTGTACCTGTAGGTAATGTCGTTAGTGTACTAGATGAAGATGATTATATACATGTTCAAGAGTATGGTAAATGGCCATGTTCAATGGCTGATTAAATATAATGGTTATATTCACCCATAAATTTAATATACTATATACAAAACAATTAACAAATGAATTCTGTAATACGACAATTAGCAATTTTATTTGGAATTATAATATCAACCATCATGATTATAATATTCCATCAATTTATTGGTTCACTCACACTAGGTGTATTTATTTACTACTCAACAAGACCAGTATATGATGAATTAGTTGATAGAGATATTAATAAAACAATAGCTGCTGCCATATCACCAGTTTTATTTCTTATACCTATATTAATTCTTATATTATATACGCTCCGAATTGTTACTGTTGAAGCTAGAGCACTTGTTATTCAAGCTAGTGGTTCCATATTCTCATTTGTTGAACCAGATATGATTGAACAGTTACTTAATAAGGAATTAGCTTTAATGTTACCAGAATTAGATATGTTAACACAATTAAATCCTGCAGAAATTATAGGAATCGTACAAAATGTTGATTCAAATGTTTTTGATTCTTTTCTTGATTATGGATTACAATTTGGGATAGCTGCTTTGTCATCATTAAGTGGCGTATTTTTCACATTATTAATCTCATTTTCACTTGCATTTTACTTACTTCGAGATGGACACCATCTGAAATCTAAATTATATGATTTGACAAGTTATAATAAAACAATAACAGAATTTTCAAAAAAACTTGACGCTGATTTAGAAATAGTATTCTTTGGAAATATATTACTTGCAATATTTACAGCAATTATCGGTGCCATTTCATTTTCACTAATAACAATATTTGTACCCGGAGGTAATATATTAGCATATCCTGCCCTTATTGGTATATTCTGTGGTGTAACAAGTCTTATACCTGTTATTGGTATGAAATTGGTTTATTGGCCAGTTACATTAATAATAGCAGCTATTGGATTACTTGAAGGTGGTATATCTGGATTATTATTCCCATTTGTATTCTTCATTGTTGGACTTATTCTTGTTGATACAATTCCTGATTTTGTTGCAAGACCGTATATTAGCAGTCGTGGTGGTATATCTACGGGTGTAATTTTCTTTTCATATGTCTTAGGACCACTAGCATTTGGTTGGTATGGTCTATTCTTAGGCCCTCTTATATTCGTAATCGCATATGAATTTATAAAAATAATTCTCCCAAGTATTGCTAATGATATGGGAATATAAAAATTTAAATTATATATTTTATTTTAGTTTGTCATACGTATAAACGGCATATATCAATACAAAAGATATAATTGCAGGTGTTATAGTATTATTAGTAATAACGATAATATATATGACCATGATACTATGGGTGACCATGATTCTTTTGGAACAAATTGATTCATGTGATACTATTTATAATCTGAATATATATGTTTTGTATTATATAGATATATCTTATTAAGTTGAATTATTTAATAGAAATGTAGTGGTCTGATGAAAGCCACTAAGAAGTCAACTTGATAGTCCACTTAAATACCTCCGCCCCGCGACCCATTAAGCGCCCAATGTGACACAGTGTGCTGCTCGCTTCCGCGCCTCGCACATTACTATGAATTAACATGCGTACGTCGTCCCTGCGGATGAGTACAACATGACCACGAGCCTCAATAGACGAGACTTCGATAGTATTTAAATGGGTCAAGTCGGTTCTTAAATGACAATCACCATCAGTTCCCTCACTTGGCACTTAGGTAATGGCAGGGCCGAACTGCCGAACTTCCACTACAATAATAAATATGTATTATATTGTATTAAATGTTATGCTCTTCTTCCCCATTCATTATATCTATCCAAGAATCAGATATATCATATACAAGTATTTCATCATTTGCTGGGTAACGTGGAGAATTCATATATGAAGAAGAATTAGATGATATGAATATATTTGGAACCATAGTACGGAGTTGTTCTCCAGATACACCTGTTTCACGGATATCTTCTATACACTGTACTATATCATTTATCGGCGCTTTAATCTCTGCATTCTTATTCTTTAATTCAATTGCTAATATAACATCTTCGGATAATTCCATCTATAATTTACTCATATCGGTAAACATATAACACTTTTGTTATTTGTAAATAATAATACGATTATAAACTTATATAAAAAATAATAAGTAATATAGGTAATTTAATTGATGCCATCAATGTTTTTTGAACACTCAGAACATAAATGTGATTCGCCAATAAAAATAGATAATGTCCTAACAGCACGCAATTCTTTCAGAGTTAATTCTCCACATATTGTACTTTTAGAATCATTATCAACACAATGTATCTCTTCACTAGCTGATTGCCGACCATCTCTTGATTCTCTAACTAGAACATAATTATTCATATTATATACTTATATTTAGTCTATATCCTCAAATATATATTGACGGTAAGTTAATCACAAATAAGATTATTTTTTTATTTGTATTTCGTAGAATATCTGTAATATGAGAAAAAATACGTCCATAATTCAATAATGAATTATTGATTGTAATAAGTCATGTAATATAATTAATACTTTTATGATATCAGGCATTTAAACATACTCAAACACCTTAAAACAAGGGTCATATATAAGTGAATTAATACCGGAAGTGTTTTTATTAATAACCCCTAATACATATATAACATGAGCGAAATGACTGATTCCGAATGTCTGCACGAACAAATCTTACAAATTCGAGAAGTAATCGCATCCATTGAAAACCAAACAAATGGTGTGCCTTCAATTCAGCCTGAAGAACTTTGGAGTACACTAAACTCTAAAAATTACGAAGATAAACCAATGCATCCACGATTACAACAAATGCTTCAGGGTCACGTTGATGTAGAACAAGTTAAGCAAGGTCTGAAGCGACTAGAAAATGATATGGAAGACCTTGAACTATCTGAACGTGAAATGTACGACCCATTCAAACATGAATTAGATGGCGGTAAGGAAGAAACATGGGAAGCACAACAAATCGAGGAAGATACGACAGAAAATATCGAAGAAACGTCTGCAGAAGTCAGAGAAAAAGAACAACGCCCACTTTCAGCATACGGCGTAACGGAATCCAAAGATTAATTGTAACCGTTGTTTTCGATTAGTTATATAATGAATCTAATCACATTTTTATCCAAATATTTGAAAATATTCAAACGTAAATCGAAATACTAAAAAAGACATACCTATATATTACATATATGGAAAATGACGAACGAAGTAAATTACAAAACCTAATAAAAGAGAAGATTAATTCAGAAATAACAGAACCACAATTCTATGCTATAAATGGAAGTGATATATATGGATATGAATCAAATAGAAATATAATTGATGTTATGGGATTTCATACTATTGAACCAGATGAATATTCATACATGTATCCTCCAGAACAAAAACATCAAATGTATTTAAATACGCAAATTAACGGCGAAAGATATGAGATAAAAATCCAAAGTTATGAACTTAAAAAATTTGCAGAAATTATCAATCAATCTAATTTCTCCGTAATCGAACTTATTTGTTGTTCCAATCCAATTATAAATAATATTCCAAAAGAAATTGAAAATATGAAATCATACATTCAGGAAAATATATCTCCAAACATATCACAAACACATATTGGAATTGCAAAAAGTCAATATTACCACTCTCTAGACCCTAATAAAAAACAAGAATATAATCCTACACCAGAAAAATTCTTACAAGTTTATAGGTCCCTATTAGCAGCTAAGTGTATCTTAGATACAGAAGAAATTATATCTGATATTACAAAACTTTCAACACATGTAGAAATGGCAGACAGATATCTTGTTGAAAATCTTATACAGTTACAACATGAAAAACGTCCCATTACAGAAGAACTAGAAAATAGAGCGCATAATCAAATAAATTTACTTATTGAAAATATTGAAATCCCTGAAAATAAAAATGAAAATAATAATAAAAAACAAATTGATACATGGATGAGAAGAATTAGATAAATAGAAACTTATATAGACAAATGATATAAATATATCATATGGATAAACTTTCAATTGCAATAATCGGATATATATCTGGAGCATTTGCTGGAGGATTTATAGCTCTAATAGCTCTAATATACGCATATATGTATATTAATGAAAAAAGTATAGATGAAGTAGAATACGTATCTGACATATACAACCTTTTATTTACCTATTATGAAGAACATACAGTTGTATTTTCTGTATCATTTTTATTAGGTTTCCTTAGTGGTATGGGAGTATTTGCTAGCAAATCATCCTAAGTATATTGTTTAACGTTTAATAGCATCTACCAATTTAAGCTCAGAATCATATAAATAATCTGATTCAGATAGATATAAAAACATTAATGTTACAGATATAATTAATCCAATTATACTAATTTTATTAAATGAATTCAATAAAATCGCATTTATCGTTACAAGAGCTAAAAATATACGTGAACCATACATAGTCATCATATAAAATCTACTGTCTTTTTTATCTATGTTTTTATTTATCCTCTGTTCAACTTTTTTACGATTAATATATAATGTATCATCCACAAACTTAACCGATGACATCCTCCCCGGCGTTCACGCCGGGGTTTCCTCACGCTGGGGGTATCGCTTACCGGCCCACGGAGTATACATAACGCTATGGACTTGATAAACTTAATAATTTCTATTTAAAAAATTGTAAACAACGATAAATTCTAATTTACAATATTATTCTGCCTGTTCGATAACGTCATCTACAACTTCGTCATCTGTATCCGTAATATCTACAGCTTCTTCTTTTGCTTCTTCAAACTGCTTTCGTTCCGCTCTCTCTCCCATACGAGAACCACAGTATGCACCGATACCACCGAATAAAACAGCAGCTTTTCGGCCAAAGAGAGAACCGAAACCAGCACCAAGTGCTGCGAATTTTGCTGCCGTAGTAGACCGTTCTGGAATTCGTGACGTGAATGATTTCTTGATATTAGTCATTGCATATATTAGTACGAACTAGAAACATATAAATGTAAGCTTTTGTTACATAATAAAAATAATTATTTATAATTGGTTTTAGAAACAAAAGATTTATATACCCTAACGTAGCTGCGATTTCCTCAACGCTCTTAGAGCAAGGTCTGCTCTCGAAGAAAAGCCGAAGAAAGGGATTTCCCCCTACCGCTTACCACATCGTCCGAATCCCGAGCCGCCCATCGTGGAAGTTGGGGCAGTTCGGATTTTGGCACTCATACGAGAATGTGTCTCGCTCCTCCGGGTGGACTCGGAGGGTCTGGACTTGACGGTCGTAGGAGCAGCCGGGGTGCTCGCATTCCTTCTCGACGATGCGAACCTCCCGCCCGCTGCTCCCAAGACCTCGGTGGAACGAGACGCTGTCGTAGAGCGTCGCAACCACAGTGTAATCATAATCTTCACGCCCGAGTTCGTCGTTAACTTCTTCCATTGTTTTCGTCATTTTCTCTCACCGTGTCGGAGGTCATCGCCACCTCCTTCACATATATTAATATGGCTGTTACCCTATTAAAGATACCGACATTGTCTCGTGACGATGTGAGAATTTCCTGCGCTGGCTTATCGGAGACGTTGCAGCAGCGCTCCTGACAAAGAGTAAAAACAGGGGCGCACCCTAACCCCCATACAATGTAATAGACATGGTGCTTACAACGCTCACATCCACTGTGCTTGCCCTTGGAGATGTGGAGCAACAGCGCCAAGAACCGGAACAATGATTTTTTCACTCACCTGTGTGGCCTGTTTCTAAAACAAACAGGTGGCATGGGGAGTTTGTTAAGCAAGCAATTTAAGCTATACATTATCAAAAATAGCATACACATTTGTTGCAAAACAAACCAGTGTACCCTATTCATAGAACATTAAGTGTATATTGACATCCTCCCGCGCCTAAAGTCGCGGGAATCCACGAAGTGGATATTTGGGTTGCGCGTTTCCTCGGGGTGCAAGTACGCTTTCGCGTGACCCGTCGAAGGTTGCCACCGAATTGTGACCGGCGGTGTGCGTTACAGCGCGTAGAGCCGTGTCAAAACGGCCTTCCTCCCCGCATACAGCGGGCGTCAAAGACGGCTGGTTGTTCAGCCAGCGAGGTAGCACGGTTCGCCTCACCTGAAATGTTAGGCCGTGCATACTTGTAATTGTACGAGGTTGCTTAAGTATCTGTCGATAGTGGGTTGTGTCATCGATTGTCGGATTCATCCTGACCCTAAAGGGTCAGGCATTCTCCTCGATTCTCTGTAATTACTACACTCCATGAGTATCCGTTGGCGAGGTACGCCGGGCTTTGAACCCGGAGGTCGGCGGTTCGATTCCGCCATGGAGAATTGCTGGTAACATACTACCTCCGAGAATTAATCGGGTTAATACATCCAAAATGCTGGTGGAGTATCCGTTGGCGAGATATGCTAGGTTTTCATCCTAGAGGCCGTGGGTTCGATTCCCATCACCAGTACTTTGCTCGATTAGTGTAGTCCGGCCAATCATGAAAGCCTTTCGAGCTTTTGACTTGGGTTCAAATCCTAAATCGAGCATTATGAGTAAAGAACTTGTAAACAAACTAGGTGTAGAAAACACCAAAGAAGATTTGGAAAAATTTGAAAGACTAATGTCAAAAAATACAGAAACTGATATGACATACGAAGAATTTAAAAATGAATATGATGTACAAATTCGGAAGTAAATAAAATAATATATGCAGTCCCATAGGGTAGTGGCCAATCCTGTAGGTCTTTGGAACCTACGACGATGGTTCGAATCCATCTGGGACTATAAAATCCTGATTCCAATCAGGTAGATTACTCATCTAAAAAGAGTATCAAGCAAGACTGATATATTCCAGTTTAAAATAGAATTTACATTGGTTGGTTTGAATCCGGTCTTGCGGGAAATGGGAAAATAAACTGAAAAATGGGTGAATCACCCAGACGAAAGTGTGTTACAACATACTAGTTTATGATTACTAATTCCGACCAAATACGAAAACAGTTCCATAGGGTAGCGGCCAATCCTGTAGGTCTTTGGAACCTACGACAGCGGTTCGAATCCGCTTGGAACTATACGCTTCATTAGGGTAGTACGGCCAATCCTTTCAGCTTCTCAGGCTGAAGACATGAGTTCAAATCTCATATGAAGCATATATGAACGAAGATAAAATAATTACGGACGAAGATATCGAAAAAGTACGAAACGGTAAATACGTATCAATAAAAGTTTCAAATAGAGAAGAAATGTGGGAAAATATACGCAAGACATAATTATACTACACTGATTAGCACGTATGAATATACTTAATATTATGTATCACAATTTGATTGTATGGATACAAAAAATAATACGACTATAATCCCTGTGCCTAATGATATTAAGTTCGTAAAAATTCCTGTAAAATATGCATTAACGACAGATAAAATTTTATTTGAAGATAATACAATCGGCGGGATTTGGGAAAAGAAAGAAGATAGTCTTGTTGTTGAACATCCAGACAGATATTATGAAGAAGACGTTGTGATAAAAAATAAAACAAAAGAAGTATCTTTAACTAATAAAGATATAACAGTTATTCGTTATCATAAACTTCCTACGGAAAACCTTTCCAAAACGAAAAATAAAGCCTTGGAAGCATATATTGAAGGTTATGCTCTAGGATTTCCTGACACAGAATCCCTCACCGATGTCGAAGTTTGGAAAAATATTTCATCAGAATTTGAAGAATGGTGGAATAGAAGATAACGATATTATTCTATTATTTTACATATTCGTTCTATAAATATAATTATATTAACCAAAGTCTTTTATACAGTGTTTTCTTTTATACGAGTACGACCAAATCTCACTAACAGTGTTGTTAGTGGGGTTCTGTTACCGAGGTCCTAAAGTAGGGCCAAAACCAGCCAAATTACCTCAGTTATACAAGTTGGCTTTACGTTGTTGTAAAGTTTAATTGTATTAACTAGGTTCGTTAGACTGGAGTCTATTTTCAAAACAACGTAAAACAACGTTTAGTCCTACGTAGACAGTGAAAATCTCACTAACAACACTGTAAGTGAAACTAATTGACATTAAAACGTGCGTTGTTATGTATCGAAAATATTATTACACTCTAGAACAACGTGTTATACATGACTGTTCTTGAAGATATAAACCAATATTGTAAGGTTAATTCTGATGAATTTGATACTGTACCTAACTCTTTTAATTGCAGTGAAATTAGAGATTACGACACAGGTGAATTTAAAGGTGTAGACATAACCGGATATTGGGATGTTACGGAAATGGACCCTTATGGTATGGCTGATTTACTTGATGAAGAACCAAAAGAAGATGATGTTACTAGAAGAGAACAATTTGTGTTGCCCAAATCTGAACCACTATACAATACGATATATAATAAAACATCAGAGTTATGTTCTAATATAAGTCTATCTGAAGGAACCATTAATTCTATTTCATTTGGTGATACCGAAGAAGATATGGATAAATTAGAAGAAATGATTTGTCGAGAATATCCATTTTATACTGCAAATGAAGCAAAGTATAGCTCCATATCATTAATTCATGTATGTAGAGATATTACTACAGACGTAGACAATCCTATTCGGAGTCTCGTTAAAGAAGAACTATCACAACTTGACCCAGATATATTAGATGAACAAATAGTTGAAATCGAATGTTCATTTGAAGATTTTGCAGAGTGTGATTTATTAGGTATTCGTGGTCATGTTGTTACGCCATACCCACACCGTTATTATTCTGATGTCGAATCTGTTGAAGAATATGTTAGTGTTGTTGCTGATTCAGATGAAGAATACGATGAATTAATCGCCCAAGATAATTACCATGTATTCTATCGATTAGATGAGTTGGATGGGGAAGAAGGACATTTTGAATATGAAAAATCACTCATTAATCCAATAATGAATGAATTGATGAATTCAATAATATTGATGGATGGAGACTATAAAGTTGAAGCTGAATCAATTACAATTAAAAACTACAATGGCTATCAAGAACATAATACAGATGATAAAAGTTTCACAGGTTATGATGCGGAAGATAATAAAGAAACGATTTCATTCTTTGTCAGACAACCGTTTGATAGTATTAATTAAAAGCAAAATTTAATAAGCCTTTGACATCCTCTCCGCCCTGAAGGGCGAGGCTTTCTCCTCGATTCTCCGTAAACGAAATTATAAACTACTTATTTGTGAAGCCACGAATCCAGAATTAGCAACAGATAGAGAACGGTGTGTGATGAAACATAGTGTGTGGGCAAGAAAAGCAAAAGAAGATGAAAAAGGTGATTATGTATTCTTACACCCACGCGGAATTGATGAAATGACACATGCATTTGAAGACTACTACGAAATGCGAACAAGTGATGGATATAGTATATTTCACGTTAAGAAAGTTCTAAAATCACCAGAAAATTAAGTAGATATATAGGGGGATAATATTAATTATATAGTATGAGTGAACCTGTGAAAATTGGTGAATTAAATTTTGATTCTCATGATACTGCAAAAGAAAAAGAGTCTGAAGTCTTAGATAATATACGGAAAATAGGAGGTATCGTCGCATATAAACGACAAAACGAAAATGTATATACGATTGCTCGAACGGATGTCTAAAAGTTTCTACATATAATTCCCACACAATGTTAAATCATAGTCGTAATTATCAAAAATCGAATCTTCCGTATCATAATCTGTGACGGATTTAAAATACGGTTTTCCTTTATTGATATTAAAACTATACTTCTCTCTAGATGGTAAATGAATCATTTTTCCAGTTTCAGACGTATCATTCACATAATATACAAAAGCTTCATCATACTCCATACCATCAATAATATCTATTTTTGGTTCTCCAAATACGCCCGTTCCAAGTTGAGTTCCTGTATCACTAACCTCACCATCTAAAATTAAATTGTAACCATACCATCTACTCATATACTCATACGATAGGGCGCAATGCTTAAAAAACTTATGTCTGTTAGAAAAATGATGTTACAAATTCTGGAGGTATAACTCCAAATACTATTGCTAGAATAAGAATAAGAAGAACAAACAGAATTAAAGATATAATCAGACTCACAATATTGCCAACAAGTGATATAAGTAACTTAAACGGCAGAATTATTAATGATACAAGCCACTTGAACGGTCTCTTTACTATTTTTAGGAATGTATTATTCATACGTCTATAATATACTTCAAACCTCTTGAGTTTTATGGTATAAATGTTAAAAATGGCGAAATAATCATATGTTTATATGTTTATTTAATATATATGACGGAAAACAAAGAACGTAAAAAAGCTATTCAAGGACTAACAATTGTATCAATTACAATAATTAGTAGTATTATTGCTGCATATACATCAATACTATACTTTGACCCATCACAACTAAAAAGTATACTACCTGCTACAGGAATGATAATAGTTCAACTATTTATACTTCGTATAGCTAGACTCCCAACCAACAGAGGTACAAAAGATGACATATTTACGATTTTAATGACAATATTAACATGGTTTATCTCACTGACTATAATGATACAATAGAAGTAACTATTTAATTTGTTAAAAAATAAAAAACTGTATTAGTAATTAACTAAGTAATTATTGGTCGTAGTCGTAATCTGTGGATGTAAGAACTTCTGAATTACCTCCAGAAAGATTTGCGATTACGGCTACGGAACCTGATGTGTCAGAACTTGCTGTTGCTGCTGTAACATCGATAGTTGCTGAATCACCAACGCTTGATAATCCTGTTGTAACATCATCGACACCAGCATTACCGTTATCTACTAAACTAAATGATTCAACATTTTCGTTACGAACAATTGTTGCTTGTACACCGCTTGACGTTTGTTCAAGCTGAACGGTTGCGTCTGCGGTATCGGATACGTCGGAACCAATGTCGAATACGATGACTGTTGCGAGTGCAACGAGCGCGACTGTTACTGCTACTAAGAGAATTACACCTATAACCGGTGAAACGGCATCTTCTGTTGTTTTTGCTTTAAATATGCTCATAACAAATGGATGACAGACCCTATATTTGTAACTCTGAATAGGTTATAAAAATAAAAAATCGCAAAATTAGTAATTAAACTAAATTAATTATCGGTCTGTACTTGTAAGAACTTGTGTACTTCCATCATCAAGTTCTGC
>Ga0306914_100197_pt1 | contig 24053 bp, 27 predicted proteins | sample AntDeeMetagen681_FD_190413 | JGI IMG/M metagenome (GOLD analysis project Ga0306914, IMG submission 190413) | Saline lake microbial communities from Deep Lake, Antarctica - Metagenome #681 (v2) (version 2) | ecosystem: Environmental > Aquatic > Non-marine Saline and Alkaline > Saline | place... | reverse complement strand
CTTTGACATCCGACGCCGAAAGGTACTCGTCTGGATCAGGTATGGTGAACACATCCAGATCCAGACACTTTCTTGTGGTTAATTTAGCGATTCAATTCAGCTGATTACGCTGCTTGGGAAGTACCGACAGTGTTTCGTTTGCAGTCAAAACCAGTCCACCGACAGTTGGACTGGATGTGAGTTCTGAGACGACCGGCTTCGATCAGTTCGGACCGAACAACCCCGCAGTGCTGAATGTAACGGTTACAGAGGCGCTCGATGGAGAGATCCAACTGGCGGTCACTGATACAGATGGGACCTCGGTCGACAGTTGGAATCTCACCACAGAGACCGGCAGCGGTGAAGTGGCAACTGTTCGTTGGAACGGAACCAACAGGACTGGGACACCAGTCGACAGTGACTCGTATGAAGTTAGACTCACGGCTGGCGATGGGCTTGGGAACTCCAACGAGACCATCGAGACAGTTTCGGTCGATACGACACCACCGGAATCTGCGATTGCGGCACCAGGCCGTGTTGTCGTGAATTCACCTGTCAGCCTCAATGCAAGTGGGTCGACTGACAACCGTGAGATCGAACAGTTCGAATGGACGTTCTCGGATGGCTCGACCGAGAACACGTCCGATCCAGTAGTCAATCACGCATTTGCGAACACAGGCACAGAGACGATCAGGCTCAAGACAACCGATCGAGCTGGAAACACCAACTCGACGTCGACAGCAATCGAAGTTCAAGAACCACCATCAGTGACAGTGGTTGGCCCTGAATACGAGAGTTACGTTGCCAACGACTCGGTTCGAGTCGACTACACCCTTTCGAATACGAGTCTCGACGCAGCGGCCAATCTCGAATACCAGGTGACAAACGAGTCGACTGGAACACGCGTCACAGAGTGGACTGTGGGTGATTTCGAAGCGACAAACGAGACCGTTTCGCGTTCGATCTCAACGGAGTCGCTGGCTGATGGCAACTACAGCGTCGACTTTCGGATCGTCGATCACGAGGGGACGCCACTGGCTTACGAGAGTGCGACCGACAACGTCTCGTTCGCAGTCAAAACCACCTCTCCCACCGTTGGGCTGACTGTGAGTCCCGAGACGAGGGGCTCGGACCTGTTCGGTCCGAACAATCCCGCAACGCTGAACATCTCTGTCGAGGATTATCTCAGTACGGACACCCAACTGTGGATTACCGACACAGAAGGGAGATCGGTCGTCGAGTGGAATCTTACCACAGAGACCGGCAGCGGTGAACTGACGACAGTTAGTTGGGATGGGACCGATGCAACTGGCACCCCGGTCGACAGTGGCTCCTACGAGGTCGGTGTGACAGCCACAGATGACATTGGAAACAGGAATGAGACTTCTAGGATAATCTCGGTCGACACGAAACCGCCAGTACCGACGCTGACGGCTCCTGAAACGGTCTTTACCAACACGCCACTGACACTCAATGCAAGTGGGTCGACCGACAACAACGAGATCGCGCGCTTCGAGTGGACGTTCCCAGATGGCTCGACCGAAACTGGCCAGTCGGTCAGCCACGAGTTCTCTGATGGAGGGACAAAAACGGTCACGTTGACTGCGACTGATCGGGCCGGAAACACTAACTCGACGTCGACTGAGATTGCTGTCGAAGAGATCCCAGCGGTGTCTGTGAGGACCCCCGGAAACGAGAGTTACGTCGCGAACCACACCGTTCCGGTCGAATATACACTCTCGCATACCGACAGCGAAGACACAGCAGGGCTCGAATACCGCCTTGTCAGTGAGTCGACCGGTGTCCCAATCACCGATTGGACCGAAAGCGAGTATACCGAGACCAGTGGGTCCGTCTCTCGATCTCTTTCTGTTGGGCCATTGGCCGACGGCGAGTACAGCCTCGACCTTCGGCTGGTCGATCAGAACGGTGGCCCACTGGCCTACGAGAGTACGACCGACAGTGTCTTGTTTACGATCGACACCGGCCCACCGACAGTTGGGCTCGATGTGAGTCCACAGACGACTGGCTTCGATCAGTTCGGGCCGAACAATCCTGCAGTACTGAACGTGACTGTCGACAGCCGGTTTGGCGGTGATACCCAGCTAGCGATCATCGATGCTGATGAGACAGCGGTAGCAGAGTGGAATCTCAGTACAGACACTGGGAGTGGTGAACTGGCGACTGTCAGCTGGGACGGAACCAATTCCACCGGAACTCCGCTCGACAGTGGGAGCTACGAGGCTCGGGTGACAGCCATCGACAGCAACGGACTCACTGCCGAGGAAACAGAATCCCTTTCGCTCGACACAACGCCACCAGTTCCGAAAATTACCGTTCCCGACACCGTCGTCATGGGTTCGGCGGTCACACTCGATGCGGACAGGTCGACCGATAACAGCGGGATCGAACAGTTCGAATGGACGTTTTCGGATGGCACAATCGCGACTGAGAAATCGGTCACCCACACGTTTTCCACAGAGGGCAGCGAGAGGGTCACACTAACGACCACTGATCGGGGTGGAAACACCAACACAACCTCGACCGATCTCGATGTTCAGCCTGCTCCATCGGTTACGGTAACGGCTCCCGAAAACGGGAGCTATGTAACATCCGAAATGGTCCCGATCGAGTACGACCTTTTGCACACCAACAGCGAGACGTCGGCTCTCGAATACCGACTCAGCAATGCAACAACCGGCCAAACAGTCATCGACTGGACACAGGGAACTTACGAGAAGACCGACGAGACAGCCGGCCAGTCGACGACTGTGGGACCTGTGGCTGATGGAAACTACAGTGTCGACCTCCGGCTGGTCGATCAGGATGGGACGCCACTGAGCTATGCGGCGTCAACTGACAGTGTCTCGTTTGCAGTCAAATCGACACCACCCAGTGTCGACCTCGATGTGCGTTCCGAGACGGCCGCGTTCGATCACATCGGTCCGAACAATCCAGCAGTGCTGAACGTGACTGTCGGGGACCCTCTTGACACTGAGACGCAGCTGTGGATTACTGATTCCGAGGGCCAATCCATCGCTGAGTGGAATCTCACCACCGAGACTGGCAGTAGTGAACTGACAACAGTCGACTGGAACGGGACCGACGGGAGTGGAACTCCCCTCGATAGTGGTTCCTACGAGGTTGGTGTGACTGCCACCGATAGGCTCGGAAACACGAACACGACGAACGAGACGACCGACACCGTTACTGTTGACACTGACACGCCATCGGTCGAAATACAGTCAGTCGACGGAGCCACCCAGCATAACGGACTCCTGTTTGTCAACGACTCGTCGACAGTGACAATTCGGGTCGCTGCGGATGACGGCCGGACGACGCCAGGGCCACTCGATGACCTCATACTGCAGGCCGAGTCGACTGACACGAACGACCGATTCACACCGACCATCCAGCAGGATGCCGACGCCGAAACGCGATGGACGGCGACCATTCAGGCCACGGATTTCCCAGCGCCAGGACCGTATCAGTTCACTGCGAGTGGGGTCGACGCCGCCAACAACACCGGTTTTGACAGCACCACCATCGAGTATGATTCGACGGCCCCACAGCTGAGTGCGGTGATAACCGACGTCGACACCGAGACCGAACAGGCCGAGATTCGAGCCCGGTCGACCGAGCCGCTGGCCGAGAGCCCATCGGTGACCGCAACCGACCCTGATGGACGTACGCAGTCGGTGGCGCTCACCGAATCAGCCGGTCGGTGGACCGGAAGCTTCGAGGTCAATACGAGTGGCCAGTACACACTCACCGCACGTGGTGTCGACCCTGCCGGGAATCAGGGAGTCGACAACGCGACCACGACAGTCGACAGCAGTGTGTCGACTGAGGATCGGACAACAACCGTCTACAGCGACTCTGGGCTGTTCATTCGGTTCAACACGACCGAGGAGGTAACCAATCGGACGGTTTCGATGACCGAAACGACGATCTCGCCGGAGGCACTCGACCGCGAGCAGTTCGGTGTCCAGTTCCTCGAAGGAGAACTCGATGACGTACTCAATGCGCGTCTCGAAAACGCAACCATTGGCATCCCAGCCGACGCCGAGGCGCTTCCCGACGGTGTCGGGATTGACGATCCGCAGGTCGAAATCAGCTACTACAACGACGGCTGGGAGTCCCAACCGACCGAGGTCCGAACAATCGAGGATCAAAGCGAGGGGATCGACGGAACGTACTGGACGACAACCGTCGACTCGTTTTCGACCTACGGGGTGACAGTCACCGATTCGGAGCCGCCAGCGCTGCTAAACGTCACTGCAACTCCCAGTGGGGATTCCGAGTCGGTCACGATCACAGCCACCTACGAGGATGAACTCTCGGCTGTCAACGCGTCGGCAGTCGAGTTGTCAATCAATGGCACCGATCAGACGGCCCACGAGTCGACATCGATCACGTCGACGTCGGCCACACGCGAGGGGTATCCCATCGGGAACGGAACCTATCGAGTGACCGTCAGCCTCGAAGACGAAGCCGGCAACACCGAGCGCTACGAGCAGATTGTTTCTGTCGACAGTGAGACAAACGAGTCCGACGACGAACCAGAGTCGGTTGTGGGTGGGGGCGGTGGTATGGGTGGTGGTCCTACACCAGCTACCACTGAGCTACACAGTTCGTCGCTTTCGGTCTCGCCGTCACGTCCGGAGACAGGCCAAGCTGTCACAGTCTCGATCGAACTCGAAAACACTGGTGACAAGATCGCCCATGAGACAATTTCGCTACAGGCCGATGGTCAAACCGTCGTCTCGGAGGATGTCCGACTGTCATCGGGCGCAACACACGAGGCCCGTCTGACTCACCGCTTTGCTGCACCCGGTGAGTACGATCTCACTGTCGACTCTCCGTCGCTTGGGAGTCTGTCGGCTGGCACCGTTACTGTCACTGGTGATCCGATTGCCGACAGCGAGGATGACTCCGAACAGACCGGCGACGAGTCGACTGTGAATGAAACACCAGGGTTTGGACTGGTTGGAGCCATCGTTGCCGTGCTTGGGCTGGGCGTCTTGCTTGGCCGCCGAGAGTAGTGCCAGTATAGCACTGTCGACTGTCTGTTTTGTTGTTGAATCGTGGGCTGTGAGGGACAGATGGCTTGGATTCTCTTGATATTCCCGAGTATTTTCTCTGTAATTGTGGCCGTTGTATCATCGCACCCCGCGCACGTTTCCAAGCTACTGGATCTCGCTGTAGATCGCTTGTGTCCACCGTGTATTGGGTATGGGTGGGCCGGTGGCTAACCGTCGACGACCGATCGAGCGACAACCCTGTCGGTAGCGATACTGCGTCAGTGTAGATTGTTATGTGTAGGTGTACGGTCCTGTGGATATCAATACTCACTCATCTACGCTGTTGGCAACGAAGCTTCGGATTTCTCTAAGAAATAGTACAAACCACTCCAACTCATTTTGGAGATGCTTGTATACTGCCTCATTATTAATATCGTTGCCGTAGTTGTGAGTTAAGATATTTCGGAATCCTGCAGCATTCTGCATTCGTTGTGCCGTCTCGTCTGTTAGTATCGCTTTTGAATTGAGTTCTTTGAACCGTCTTGCATTTGTCGCTGGCATCTCTACGTCACTCGCTTTGAGTATGATTCCTGCAATATCAATACAGGCTTCGATTGCCGTCTGGAACTCACGTTCGACAATCGCACGCTGTTCTCGATCGCTGGCATACAATTGCTCATCGAGAGATTGTTTGCGAGCGAGGACTGTTACTGCTTCTTCGATATATTCTGCTTTTTCGAGAATCCTATTTTCTTCCTCTGCAGACAGCCTCACACCTTGTTCTCCAGTCGATCGAGAATTGAGTCAAACTGACGAAGACGGTCTACGTGTGTCTCAGTCCCAGTTTGCTCACAAGCGCGTCTGAACTGTGTTTTGTACTGTTCAACTATGGACTCATCTCCAATCAAAATTTGTCCAGTCTGTAGCGCAGTGGCTCCAACCTCGGGACGGACTGCATCGAGATCACTGACGTCGACATGATCGGTCTGCAGTGCTTCGATCAGATCGACTGTGAGTTCGATCCGGAGTTCGAGTCGATCTTGGGCAGAGAGTTGCTTTCCGAATGCAACAGCAACATCAACATCACTCCCATGTGTCGCGGTTCCCCGCGCATGTGATCCAAACAGCACTGCGAGTGTTACTTCTGGTCGGTCGACAACTGGCACGATCTCGCCTGGGCTCACCTCAGGTGGTTTGTCAGCAGTTGGTCGACTCATTATGTCCGCTATTAGTAGGCATCGTATTTACTCCTTTGTGCGGTTGGCTACTGTAGTGGCTTCGGCTCTGTTGTTGGTCTATGGCTGCTTGTTCACTGTGTTGGTGTAGGTGGTGGTATCTAATTGTCGACGACTGTTTAAAAGAACCGTCAGTAACAATCTTATTGCTATTATTTTGGAGGCGTCTGTATCTCACTTCGATGTGAGACTCTATTTTACACGACACGCTCGGTATCTGTGAGCAATTCATCAAACCGGGCCATTCGATCCGCGTGTGTTGGCTGATCTTGAGTATGGTCGTCTACTGCAGGGAACGATTTTTCAGATCTACAGACCACGATCCCATCTCGATAGATCTCACGTCGAAGTGTGTGTGATGTCCGTAACAGTGGCGTTACGTCGACAGCGTCGGTTCCAAGGCTCACACTAAGTTGTTTGATGAGACTCAGTCGGGCTCGTGTCTGTTCGACTGATGAGAGTGCCTCATCAAACACCACTGCAAGGTCGATGTCACTGTGTTCGGTTGCCTCTTCTGGCCTGTGACCCATACAAAACGGCCACAGAAACTGGCGCATCGGCGAGTATGGAGACAATTGTGTCTGTATCTACTGCTAGCTCGCCCGCCGCAGAGACATCTTTCATACTAGTTCGCTATGTGATGGTACACAACTTAATCCTCACTCATGGGTGAGCCAGTGATCAGTCCCATGGACAGTTGGTGTCTACTGTGTACTGAGTTGGGTGGGGCTGGTGGCTGACCGTCGACGACTGTTTGAGCGACAGCCCTGTCGGTAGCGATACGGCAACTACTACAGCTATGGGCTGGACGTTCCGTTTTCGAGTGCGATCGATGCAATGGACGACGTGTCGACACTAGTATCTGAAATAGAGGCGATTCGAGACATTGCTGAACTGAACAACATAGTGTGACTGTCTCGGTTGTTGTCCTGTTCTGATCCACTTGCAAAAGTGGGGTGTGTATGGCCTCAAATAGTTCTTAGGCGGCTGGAAACTGCATATTTACACTTTGAACATGGGGTGTGAACTGGTCGTCGACAGCCCGTAAAAACAGGTGTGTGATTCGACTCACTAACTACCATTGAAAGAATTATTCGACTTATATTTCAAAGTCGGTTAGTGAGACGAGCCGTCGACTGCTACTGGACCCTGCGAGTGATCCTATAGCTAGTCGACCACACCGCTAGGTGTCGACATTCACTTGCAAGAGTGGGGTGTCTGTCGGACGGTCCAAAATACATGAACCGTACTCTCTTACAGAAGAGACACCTCGGTGAGATGAGTGCTAGGTGTCAGATCACGCTCTGAAACTGGTTTCTCGGCAAGTATAGAGACAATCGCGTCTGTATCTACTGCTAGTTCGCCCGCCGAAGAGATAGCACTGCCCGGCAGTACTGTTGCCAACGGTCTACTATCGTTCCCAGAATGCTTTGATTCGGTCATCAAGGCGGCTAAGAACGGTTGTGAGTACGTTCTGCCAGTCGTCGGGATACTCGTAGTCTATTCCAGGTGTCGACGCATCTGGTGGTTGGTGGACGTGTTCGCGTGTATTGTGATCGTTTGGGTGGCGATCCCATCGGCATTCCCACGAATCTTCGCTTTGGTACTGCTCGGAGTAGTGGATACTGAAATCATCAGTCTCGAACCAGCGGATCCGAAGATACGCACGCCGAATTCCACTGGGGAAGTACCCTAAATCGTAGTCAGCGACGACAGCATTCGGTGCGTACGTTGGCCGTGTTTCGATGGTTTCGAAACGGTCGCTCCGTGCGAGATGAGCGGCGATTCGATCAAGTATTGCTGTATCGATTGGGCCGCGACGAGGTGACTCTGTTCCGTTGTTAGGCATCGGCGGGATCTGGGTTGCTTCCAGAGAGCGGATACTCCTGTCGTGCTGCATCAAGCACGGCCGCGTGTCGTTTGAGGGTTTCCCACTCGGAGAGTGCTTCCCAAGCTGCTTCTGTGGTCAGTGTCTGGTCTCGCGTTGCGTCGATGAGTGAGACATCGTCGGGATGTGCTGCATCGAACTGTGTTCGGTAGGCTTCGATCTGTTCGAGTACGTCCGCCAGTGCACTGACAATCTCTTGTTCGGAATGGTCTCGGCGGATTCGGTCGACACGTCGCCACTGAAAATACCCGTTGTTGCGCGCATATCTAACTGGTCGACCGCTCTGTTGGGTGACCATCCCCATCTCTTCGAACCACTGTAGATACTCCCGAGCCGTTTCGGTGTCGCAACTGGCTCGCTCGGCGACTGTCGAAACCTTTGTCGGCTCGCGAAGCCCGACTACAACATCGAGGAGTCGCTCTCTGATCGTCCCGCCTTTGAGCAGTGAGGCGGGTGATTCCAACTCGTCGAAATCAGGTGGCGAGTCTTCGTTACCATATGCGTCGTCTGGAATGTCTGTGAGATCCATCTGTGAGGGCCTCCGTACTACTGTCGACGGTGTGTGCCGATATATAACTGTGGCCTACTGAATTATTTCTGTACTCTTGAGAAGTGGTGTGAAACCGTGGACAGCTGGTGTCCACTGTCGCTTGTGTGTGGGTGGGGCCGGTGGCTGACCGTCGACGACCGTTCGAGCGACGGCCCTATCGGTAGCGATACTGCGTCGACTCCGGGACGGCGTGGATTGGTGGTGGTCTGGTTCGCGTATACTCCCGCGTGGGGTCTATTGTGGTGGTTGCTGAACGGGTGGACAGTCCTACCCGTGGACGCCAGCTGTCTCCGGTGTCGACTTTCTGTGGGGTGTCTCACCTGGAATCTCGGCGTCGACTGGGAGGATGATTCGGCGTTCTGTGTACGAAAGGCCGTTTTTGCGTTCGGTTTTCTTTCGGATTGCGACCCGGTTTTTTGTGAGGTCGAGTAAGGCGTCGATCGTTCGTGAGACGAGTTTTTTGGCGTAGGAGTCGCTCACGCCAGGGTCCTGTCTACGAATCCAGTGTTTCAGTTCGCTTGCTTTGAGATACTCCCGGATTGTGTTGCCACCGGGATTCCAGGGGTTGTCGCCGACTGTCTCGTCAGTTCTGGCTTTCCAGAGTTTGGCAGCCAGTCGACTGGGCAGTGTGGAGGTCGTCGACCGCAGCATATCGTTGTCGAGTTTGGCGAGTTGTTGAATTGGGAGGAGATCACCATGGGCGAGTGCAACGTTTTGGGAGGCATCGAGTGGGTCGTCGTGTTCGGGGAGGCGATAGTACTGGGCCTGGTCGTCTTTGGTAATCCGTTCGAGTCGGTTGTCGGTGAGTTCGATTGTTGTTGTGTCGACTGTGTCGACAGAGAGGTGGGCTCCCTTTCCGAGTTCTCTGGCCTGGAGTTCCTCGATCCGGGTTTTGTTGGTTTGGGTTCGTTTGCTGAGGGCGTCGGTCTTGGCTTGGGTTGCTGTGAGAGTTTGTTGGTGGGCTTTGAGTTGGGTTTTGAGTTCTGTATTCTGGGTTTCGAGGGTCTTGTTTTTGCTTTCGAGTGTGTCGACGCGGGCTTCGAGATCGGTGACGTGCTCGCGGAGGACCTGGGTTTCCTGTGTGAGGGCTTTGAGTTCGTCGAGCAGTGGGTCGTGCGTCTCACACATTGGTTGAGTCTCCAGTTGGGGTCGACGTGAGTTGGTGACTGACTGATGCAAGTACCGCAACAGTTTCGTGGATAGTTTGCGTAGATATCATTGCTTCTGGGAGTCAGAAGCACGGTTGGCGGCGGTGGTGCGCCGCTGACCAAGATTTTGTACTTGATTGAGGTCGTGCTTCTACCTAGAGATGCGAATCTGATTACTTAATATTTACTTAGTAAGTGAGTGGGAATTCTCTTAGAGTCGGTCAACGAATATGTTGATACGGATGGCACATCGAACGGTTGGTATGGTTGATCTGGATGAGCGCGATTATACAGTGCTCAGGGTGATGGCCTCGGGTCGGGCGAATCCATATCTTATTCGTGAAGAGACGGATCTGGACAAAGGTGAGGTAAATACAGTTCTTGTTCGACTCGGGAGGGCTGGATACGTACAGCAGATCACACGAGGATTGTACGAAATTACTGAGAAAGGACAGTCACTCCTCGAAGAGGAGTAAGTCGACTCTTTGTTATAGTATGGTTCCTGTTTGAGTTGGTCGACGATCCACGAAACGAATTAGATACTGCGTAGACTCGGAAAGCCCTCGACGCTCTCGACTCCCGCGGCTCGCTGTGCTCCTCGCTTCGCTGCGGTGCTTACGTCACCGGGGTTCGACGAGAGCGTCTCGCCCTTTCAGTCCACTAGGAATGTAATTAATTAGCTCGTCGACGTAACTTGTTTGTATATCCTCAGTCGAACATTGTCGGTCTCTGTTTGTATTTGACCCACCAGAGGAGTGCAGCAATCGATCCGGCAACGACTGCTGGCCAGCGATCACTAGACAGATAGAACCCAGGCATCCCAAACCCGTAGTCTGTGATGGGCCACAGCATAGGTGACATATACCCAGATGTTGTGATAAGCAACGAATCCAAGAGTAGATGCGAACTCGCTCCAACCACGAGGAGCGCGAAGACACGTTTACGGTACTCGCTTGGAACAAGCACCGTCCCGATCAGGACTGAGATGATCGAGCCGCCGACTGTATGGAGTCCAAACCAGTCGAACGGAATACCCAGGAGCTGTTCGATCTGATAGCTTTCGACAACGAGCTTGATCTTGGTAAGATCGGGGATGAACGTCCCCATCATGGCAATGGTGACCCACGGCGGGGTGATCCACTCGTATTTGAACGCGAGTGTTGTCCCAATGATGTAGCCAACTATGGCATGGGTGAGGAGATCCGGCATTTAGTCGACCTCCCGCGGCGTGAATGACAGGGACTCTGTATTGAGTCTCCAGTGGCGGATGAATCGGCCGAGTGTCCAGAGCCCTGCAAGGAAGGAGACGAGATACATATACTGGGATTCCCACGGCTGGCGGGCTGTCGTGTTGATGGCTGCGATTGTGTTGTCGACTTCCAAGGTTCCATAGACGACAATATCATCGCCAACGCTGAGCGAGTCAGGTTGGTTGAATGGGGTTAGTGTGAGTTCAATTGGGTCTCGACCGTCAGGAGAGGCTTCAATGACGACTGGATTAGTTGCGAGTACGGTGCCACCGACTTTGATTCGGTCTCCGATATAGGAGGTGTAGTCGACAGCGAAGTCGTCCTCATCAGGGAACTCATTGCGCGCTGGATCTGGTTCGAGTGTGCCAGCCCAGACCAATAGGCCACAGAGGATACTTGCTAAAAGGAGGAGGGCGAGAAGTCTGGTCGACCGCGTCTCTATCACAGTATCTTGTAAACTACGTGTAGTAAATCAAATGTTTCGATTCGAAGTAAGATACCGTATTTCACTATCAGTAAGAAACAATCGATTTTATTCAGCTTCAGTTTCCACATACCTTTTATAATGTTTTAGTCTCATCATCTATTTTACTGCTTGTGGATATTGTTCTACTAATAAAATGTAATTCAGTTACTAATTTTTACATACATATAGTGTATTTTAATATTTTTTAATTATGTTTAACTAATTTTTGTTTTTGTCCGATCGGTTAACTAAAGAGAAAATTATATTATGCTCTGCTGATAACGCCTCTACAATTGTCGGTCACAGACGACATGCATCCCTACTATTGTTCAACAACGGGCAGGTACTCACCACTCTTTCGAGTTTGCTCTCAGTGACCGACACAACACACTATGTCTACACAAACACAACGACAGTCCCCACGAACAAATGGACACGCAAGTGTCGACCCTCTCACGGCTGACGAGCTGCTGGTTGCTCCTGACAGCCAAGAAGTTCCCGTGCTGTCGGTGGTCATGCCAACACTCAATGAAGAACAGGGCATCACAGAGTGTATCAATCGGATCAAAACGGCAGTCGAAGAGTTACAGCTCCCGACCGAAATCATCGTCAGTGACTCCTCGACTGACCGAACCCCCGAGATTGCTCGCGAGATGGGTGCACGAGTCGTCATTCCTGACAAAAAAGGATATGGTTACGCCTACCGATTTGCGTTTGACCAGACACGCGGTGACTTCATCGTCATGGGTGATGCGGATACAACCTATGACTTCGAGCAGATTCCACGACTCCTCGGGGCGCTTCGTGACCAAGACGGAGATATGGTCATGGGGAGTCGACTCAGTGGCGAGATCAAGCCCGGTGCAATGCCAGCGCTCCACCAGTATATTGGGAATCCAGCGCTGACTGCGTTTTTGAACGCCTTCTACGATGCGGGTGTCTCTGACTCGCACTCCGGATTCCGGATCTTCACACAAGAGGCCTACGAGACGATGGATCTCCAGACGGATGGGATGGAGTTCGCCTCGGAGATGATCATGGATGCCGGCGCGCGCGGATTGAAGATCGTTGAGGTGCCGATCGTCTACCACGAGCGAGAGGGTGAGGCCAACTTGGAGTCGTTCAAAGACGGCTGGCGACACGTTCGGTTCATGTTGTTGAATGCACCGGGCTATCTGTTTTCGATACCGGGACTCCTGATCGGCATCTTTGGGTTGGCCGTGATGGGTGTTGCGTATACGGGCGTCGACCTGGCTGGTATCTCGCTGGGTATTCACTCGATGATTGCTGGGAGTCTGTTGACTATTGTGGGCTATCAAATCTTTTCGCTCGGCGTGTTTTCGACAGTCGGGAGTGATCCAATTCGTCGACCTGAGGACCCAGTGACGAATGCGTTGACTGGTCGACTCTCGCTCGAACGTGGGGCACTACTTGGAGTTGGGCTCTTCGTTGGTGGTGGGGTTTATGCTGCCTCGCTGGTCGCGACGTGGGCTGGATCGGGATTCACAGCCGTTCCGTTTACCCTCGGGTCGCTACTGGCGTTTACGGCGATTGTCTTGGGACTCCAGACCGTGTTTTGTGCCTTTTTCCTCAACGAAATCACAGACGCTCGACCGTTCTGAAGGGTTCTGAAGGCGTTTGTGGTCGGTCGACTGTGATTTTTGTTGGCTGTTGAATAGCGCTCTGGTACGTGATGTAGCTCTATCTTTTATTTATAACTGTACAGATGAAAACCACATTCTTTTTTATATCTTCTGTGTAGTAGCCACCATGCGAAACCAACGTGTCCTCGTAACCGGTGGTGCCGGGTTTATTGGCTCCAATCTGGCGAATCATCTCGCCGAAGACAATGATGTTGTGGTTGTCGACGATCTGTATCTCGGGACCAAGGAGAATCTGGTCGACGATGTCGAGTTTGTCGAAAAAAGTGTGGTTGAGTCTGAGATCCCGACGGACGTCGATGTGGTCTACCATCTGGCTGCGCTGTCGTCGTATACGATGCACGAAGACGATCCACAGACAGGCGCGCGGGTGAACGTCGAGGGGTTCGTCAATGTTGTCGAGCAGGCTCGGAACGATGGCTGTGAGACCGTGGTGTATGCGTCGACATCTTCTATTTATGGTGATCAGACCGAGCCCTCGCCTGAATCGATGGCTGTGGCGGTCAACACGGGGTATGAGGCCTCGAAACTAGCGCGTGAGCGGTATGCCGAGTACTTCTCGAATCACTATGGGATGACAGTGGCCGGGATGCGGTTCTTTTCGGTCTACCAGGGCTACGGTGGCTCAGAGGAACACAAAGGCGAGTATGCCAACGTGATCGCCCAGTTCGCCGAGGATATGGCCAACGGAGAGCCACCAGTCCTGTACGGTGATGGGACCCAGACGCGGGACTTTACTCACGTTGAGGATATCGTTCGTGGCTTGGTGCTGGCTGGTGAGGAACAGCTCGATGGTGTATACAATCTCGGAACTGGAGACGCCTACGACTTCAATACGCTTGTTGAGATGTTGAATGATGAGCTCGGAACTGACATTGAGGCAGAGTACATTGAGAATCCGATCCCGGACTCCGTGTATGTGCATGATACCTGTGCCGACTACTCGAAAATGAAGGCCAAAACCGGGTGGGAACCACAGATTAGCTTTGAGGAGGGGATCGAGCAGGTTTGTGCACAGTATGTGTCGACGATTGAGTCATGAGTTAGTGTATCGAGCCGTTACTGATCAAATAACTCACGAGATTTCCAGTCGATGCTTGACTCACTGTTTCTGTTGTTCTGTTGTTCTGTTGTGATTGTCGGATACGCGCTTGCGGAGTCACAAGACAGCCGCATGATCGTCTACCGCCTGCAATGGCCTCACTCCTCCCTGTCACAGCTACACCGTGAGTGGGCATCGGCAAAGTCGACGAGATACTGGTGGATCGCTTCGGCCAACTCGTGCATCGCTAATGCAAAGTCTCGGCCAGGCCTATCAATATCATAGTAGAACCGCGAACGATGCTCAGAACGGAACGCGTCGATTCGACTCGCGACTTCCTCGTCGGAGAAGACATTCCGTGTCGCGATGTCGTCAAACACGTCCTCGTGTGTCCGATAGTCCGCTGACTCCGCTGTCGTCATCTCGATCAGATAGAACTGAAACGATCGCTCGATTGCATTAAACGAGAGTTCGACAAGACTCACATAGTTGTTCGTGCCGTCCCGAAGCTGCCGACACGTCCCCAGCATGGCGCAGGCTTTCCCGAGTTGAATGTTGGCGTCGTCACCCGCTCGCTGCCACGAGAGCGAGTCTTGTGGTGAACCCGTTTCTCCATCCGCCAACAACTGTTCGACGCGTTCGAGCGTGTCGACTACGTCACGCAGTCCCATCAGCGAATACCTCCTGTTTCACGGCGTTGAGCGCCGGTGAGTCTCGGAGCGTGAGCCCCTCAGTGAGTATCTCGTCGATTCGGTCGTGGGTTGGGGCCGACGCTCTGGGTTCGACCACGATATGTGCCTCGTACCGATCACCGTCGAACCGTTCGTCGGCGAGGTCCCGCTCGATAGCATGTGCCTCACGCTGGGTCTCCATTCGGTTGCCGTCGACAACGACGAACAGGTCGATGTCACTCGTTCGGTCGGCGGTGCCGCGTGCGACACTGCCAAAGAGCACGACGCCGATCTCGGTGGGAATCCGGTTCTCAAGCTCGCCAAGGAGTGCTCTGACTGGTGCGTGGTAGTCCGCTTGTGGGATCGCCGTTGTCGGATCATCCGGTTTGACGAGCATCTCCGGATCGATCTGTACGCCGTTTGCCCGGCCGGATCGGTCGACGGTGATCACGCCGAGTGCGTCGAGCGTATCGACGGCGGCGTTCACACCACTCAATCCGCGTCCGGTCACCCGATGGAGTTCTCGGTTCGTGAACTCCCGATCGGGATTCTCGACGAGAATGTGGAGCACGTCCGCAGTTGCTCCGTACCGGAACGCATCCGGATCACCGAGCGGAACGGGGAGTCGAACATATGTTCTCTCCGTTGTCTCGGCACTTTGAACCGTATGAGTGTTCATGATTGCTTAGACCGTTCAGTACGACATAAATCCTCGGTACCAAGCCGTCTCAACGTAGGCCACACCTGTAGATACTTTCTCGGAACGTGATGGTTCGTATCTACACGACTGCGCCGGGTTAGATATAAAGAAACTGCCTAGGGTCGAACGGATATCGTCACGGTGCATTACAATTCTCGTCGCTGTTTGGCGAGATTGAAGATAAATCTGGTCGGTAGTCCGGGCTTGAACGAGAGGCCGAGGGCTCCGGAGGATACCCCCACCCCACTGGTTCCGCTGTTACTGTGACAGCTTTCGGGGAGTTGTGGAAATGTACCGGGAAGTGGCCCATTCAGAAGGAGTACGTCCTGTTTCGGAGCGCTCAGTACGCGACTATCTTGGGGAACTGGCGCAGTTAGGAATTACAACGACAGCGGAGTACAATCGAGGAAAAGGCGGTGGGAAGTACAACGAACATCGGTTAGAGCAGTCCGTTTCGGCGGTCCGGAGTGGGTTATCGACATTGTTGGAGTCTGCTTGAATCAAGGCTCTGTTATTTTTACTGTCGACGGTGGTGTCTGTTTTGTGCTAACAGCGGAAGCAGTGGGGTGGGTGTGTGGTGCCTCCATCGGGTGCGGTTTCGGAGACACGCCGACGAACTCTGCATAGAGATGAGATCGTGTCGGACCAGTCGACGACCTAGTGCTGGTCAGTGAGAATCAGTTCGATGGCGTGTACAATCTCGGGATGAGTGAGGCCTATGACTTCAACACAGCTAGTGAGGTGTTGAATGATGAGTTTGGGACTGACATTGAGATAGAATACATTGAGAACCCAATTCCGGATTCTGTGTACGTGCATGTTACCTGTACGGACTACTCGAAGGTGCAGGCTGACACCGGCTGGAAACCACAGATTAGTTTCGAAGGGGAATCGATCGGGTGTGTCGACGGTTCAATCGTAATTCTGTTCAATAGACGAGTTATGTATCGATCGTGATCTGATTCAGGTACCGTTGGACGTATGGATGTAGATCATCGAACGGCGGTTCAAATGTTTGGAGCTGACTGTGCTGACTGTCAGAAATTTCTATGTGTTGTTCCTCAGTTGGTTCTACAACAAATCCATTGGCGACGTAATGTTTACTGTCGACACCGTCGACATCAGAGGTTTCGTAGAAATGTTCAAAAACACCGAGTTGGTTTCTGATTTCGACATCACAGCCAACCTCCGTTGCAGCAACTCGATGGACTGCCTCGGTCAACCGCTCGTTCTTGAAGACAATACCACCGGGAACGAACCACTCGCCTTTCGCTGGCTCGTTTTCACGTAATCCAAGGAGTACACCACCCTCGTATTTGATGATCAAATCGACTGAGACAAGCGGTACGCTGTCGACGACGGTTTTCCACGCTTCGCCGGAGACCCAGCGATCATCTTTCGGCATCTTAGCTAGAGGTAGTAGTCGACTGCCTGTTCGAGTCCTTCTTCGAAGGACCACGACGGTTCCCAACCCAGTTGCGTGAGTTTGTCGTACTCAAGTGCGTAGCGCTGATCGTGGCCAGCCCGGTCATCCACAAATGTGATTTGGTCTTCTGAGCCACCGACAGCCTGAAGAATTGCTTCGGTTACTTCGAGATTCGTTCGCTCTTCGCCGGACCCGATATTGTATACCTCACCTGGATTCCCTTCGCGGAGAACGACATCCAGTGCCCGGCAGTTGTCCTCGACATAGATCCACTCGCGAACGTTTGAACCATCACCGTAGACGGGAAGCTCTTTGCCTGCAGCAGCGTTTTGGATGAATTTCGGGATGAGTTTTTCCGAATGTTGCCGTGGGCCGAAGTTGTTACAGGTACGTGTGATCAGTACGGGGAGATCGTGTGTTTTCTCGTAGCTTTTTGCCAGTAGATCAGCACTGGCTTTTGTCGCTGCGTATGGATTTCGTGGATTCAGCTCATCGTCTTCGCTGAAGGTCCCATCGAGAATCTGGCCGTACACCTCATCGGTCGAGATTTGGAGGAATCGATCGATATCCGCATCCAGTGCTGCATCAAGCAGCACCTGTGTTCCCTGCACATTGGTTGTAACAAATGATTCTGCACCGTCGATCGATCGGTCGACGTGAGACTCGGCTGCGAAGTTTACCACGGCGTCGACATCCGACATAAGTTCCTCAACGAGTTGTTGATCTCGGATGTCACCCTCAACAAACTCATGTCGTGGGTGATCTACAAGCCCCTCTAAGTTGTCCAGAGAGCCAGCATAGGTCAACGCATCCAGCGTTACCACAGAATCGTCTCGATTTTCGAGGACAAACCGTACATAATTTGAGCCAATAAATCCCGCCCCACCAGTAACGAGTAATCGCATAGCCTCGGATTGTAGCGCAGACTATATTTACATTTTCATCGAAATAAATTGTATATGAAAATTTTCGTAGTTGGGGCCGGAGGATTGCTCGGCAGTGCACTGGTTAGAACCTGTCTTGACCGCTCGCTTACTGTGGTTGGCACATACCATTCAACTCGTCCATCGTTTGACATTCCACTTACACAACATGATCTCCGTGATACTGCACAGTTCGAATCGCTTCTTGCAGAACACCATCCGGATGCGGTTGTGAACTGCGCTGCGTTGACTGATGTCGACGGGTGTGAGTCACAGCCAGCGGTGGCGGCTGAAATTAATGGCACCGCTCCAGGTGAGCTTGCGGCCAGCTGTGACGCACGGGACATCCCATTCGTGCATGTCTCGACTGATTACGTATTCGATGGAGAGGCGACAACATCCTACACGGAGCCTACAACGCCAAATCCAATACAGGAGTATGGAGCATCCAAACTCACTGGAGAACAGGCTGTTCGAGACGTCGACGGTGAGACAATCATTGTTCGACTCTCGTTTGTGTATGGTGTTCGTGGCGACACCGAGGAACTCGTCGGGTTTCCGGCTTGGGTTCGTGATACACTTACCGAAGGGGATGAGGTTCCACTATTTGTCGACCAACACATCACTCCCAGTCGAGCCGGACAGACAGCAGCAACGATTGTAGAACTACTTGCTGCCGAACGCTATGGGGTGTACCACGTTGCAAATCAATCCTGTGTGACGCCATACGAGTTTGGTCGAGAAATTGCTCAGCTTCAGGGCGCTGACGAAACGTTGCTCAGTGAGAGCCAGCAGTCCGATGTCTCGCGTGCAGCAGCACGGCCCACGTACACCTGTCTCGATGTCTCTCGCGTTGAGACAACGTTGGAGAGACAACAGCCGACGCTCAAAGCGGATTTGCGGGCTATCAAAGCCCACTTTGACGTCTAAAGTTTGTACTGGTCGGCATGGTCGACGAAGAATTCTTGTTCTTCATCGGAGAGGTCGTTGAACCGAAGTACGCTCTCACAGTCGAGCCCAGGACACTTCATTACGCGATTGGATTCGAGTTCATTTGCCGAGACGATAGTACCACAAGTCTCGCAGGTGTGTGTGATAATGCGCATGATTAGAGTTTGAGCTGTGAGTTTTCACCGACGACGAGCCGTCGACCCTCTGGAAGACAGTCAGTAGCACTTTCGATGTTTGCGCCGCGTCCAAGCAGGCTATCGATGATCTTTCCACTGGTTGTGATCGTCGAATCACCGATGACCACGCTGTTTTCGATGTGGACACCTTCGAGTGTCGAGTTTGGACCGACCGAGGTGTAGGGACCGACATACGTCCCTGGGCCAATCACGCTGTTTTCGGCGATCGAGACCGGACCACGGACAGTTGCGCCGTCTTTGATTGTCGCGCTCTCGTGGAGATCGATACGCCCCTCAATCGTGGCTCCGGATTCGATAGTGCCCTCTTGGGCCAGTAGTTTGTCTTCGAGCACCAAGCGATTAGCTTCGAGAATGTCTTCGGGTTTTCCAGTGTCTTTCCACCAGCCGTGGACGACATGTGAGTCGATTGCGTGTCCATCTTCGAGGAGTGTCTGGATGGCATCAGTGATTTCGAGTTCCCCGCGCCATGAGGGTTCGAGTTGTTCGATGACATCGAAGACCGCGTTCGAGAAGACGTAGATCCCGATGAGTGCAAGGTTTGTCGGTGGGTCGTCGGGTTTCTCGATAAGTTTGGTGACGTTTCCATCATCGTCGACATCGGCGATCCCGAACGCTTGGGGGTCGTCGACCTCTTGGAGTGCAATCCCGGCACCGTAGTCGCCCTGTCTGAAGCTCTCGACGAGATCGGTGACACCTGCTTTGAGGATATTGTCTCCGAGGTACATCACGAAATCATCGTCGCCGACAAAGTCACGCGCACAACCTGCGGCGTGGGCAAGCCCGAGTGGATTGCCCTGGATGATGTAGGTGATGTCGACGCCGTACTTCGAGCCATCGCCGAGGGCTGCTTGGATTTCCTCGCGGCCTTTGTTCCCGAGGATGACGCCAATCTCGGTGATGCCGGCTTCTTTTAGGTCTTCGATCGCATATTCAAGAACTGGTTTGTTCGCAACCGGAACGAGCTGCTTTGGTCCGGTATGGGTAATCGGGCGAAGCCGGGACCCGGTGCCGCCCGAGAGAAGTACACCTTTCATTGGTTATTCGTCCGGTAGTTCGTCCCAGTCTAAAGGTATTTTGTCTGTATCACAAGGAAGTCGCTCCTCGTCTGGGTCTTCGTAGTCGTAGAGATTTGTCGGCATGTTGATCAGGAAGGCGGGCTCGTCGCCGAGTGCTTTGAATCCATGCCAGCAGTCGCCGGGAATGCGGATGACCTGCTGGTTGTGTTCGCCGATAATGAAGGAATTGACTTCGCCCTCTGTGGGCGAGTCTTCGCGATCGTCGTAGACGCCGACCTTGATTCGACCTTTCGGACAGACAAAATGGTCGACTTGGCCGCGGTTGTGCCGATGCCATGCTCGGATGATTCCTGGGTAGGTCATCGAGTAGTAGCTCATTGCAGGCTCTGGGTCGTAGAGGTCCCAGTCATCACGGAAAAGTTCGACAAGATGGCCTCGCTCGTCGACGTTTACTTGGAGGTCTTTGACTTCGACATCGTGAATCATATATCCGCTTTCTGTGTCATGCTCTTAATATTACTGAAGTAGTAAAATAGAGCGTGAAATTTTATGATTAAATAGATTCATTTCCCCACATCTGTGTATCTAAGCATTCATATGGATTGATGAGTAGGGCTTAGATAATGGATACTCTCGTTATTGGACTCGATGGTGGGGAATGGGATGTTATCGACCCCATGATCGAAGCAGGAAAGTTGCCTAACCTCTCCCAACTCAAGGATGAGGGTATTTCTGGCCCTCTCGAATCGATTACACCACCTGTTTCTCCTCCTGCATGGAACTCGATTCAGACTGGAACGAATCCAGGTAAGCACGGTATTTTCGACTTCAGTACATTTGACGAGGAGTATCGTCGACGGTCGATCAATGCTTCTGATCGTCGGTCGACTCCGTTCTGGAAGATCCTAAACGATCATGGAACGACTACGGGGTTGTTCAAGGTACCGTTTACATACCCACCAGGAGACGTAGATGGATATCTCATCAGTGGGTTCCCCACACCGAATAGCATCGAAGACTTCGTTCAGCCGGAGGCACTCAGAAGCACGGTCGGTTCAGCTGAAAAGCTCTTCGAGGACAAATCCCTCTACAAAGGTGGAAACGAGGAACAATTCAAAAATAACCTCATAGAGGTAGCTAAATATCAGACAGAACTGTTCCTTGAGTTGGTCGACGATCATGATACTGAGTTCGCAATGACAGTCTACGATGGAAGTGATCGGATCCAACACTACTTTTGGAAATACCTAGACGAATCTCATCCACGGTATGATCCTGATTCCCCACACGCTGACGCCATCGAACGATACTACGAGACTGTCGACGACGGTATCGGTCGGATTCTAGAACGAACGAATGACGACTGTGACATTCTCATTATTTCTGACCATGGCTTCGGCCCGCTCTCGTCTGACATTTATATTGACGAGTGGTTGGATAATGAAGGTTTTCTTACTCGGGATGCTCAGGGCTCATCTAGTCGGGCTGCCACCGAACTCGCCGGAGAGACACTTCAGTTCGGTTGGAATCTGGTGGGTCAAGCCGGGCTACAGAACTCAGTAAAGTCGATACTCCCTACTTCTTGGTTCGAGTTCGGAACCTCTCTTCAGAATAATTCACATCAGAGCATCATCTGGGACGAAACGGATGCCTTCTTTTCGACCCTGTCTGGACAAGCGCTGTTCATCAATCTCGAAGATCGATTTACCGAAGGGACAGTGACTCGTGAGGAGTATGACACGGTGGTCGAACAGGTTCAAGAGTCGTTACTCTCGATACGGCACCCGGAAACAAAGGAACGACTTGTGGAAGCGGTCGTTCGGAGTGATGAGGTGTACTCCGGATGGATGGTGAAGGATGCTCCGGATCTGATCGTTCGCACGAACCCGGAGTACACATTAAAAAATGGCCACTCCGACCAGCTGGTTCGTCCTTCGAAACAGTACGGCCAAGATAGATCTGGAGACCATCGCACTGACGGTGTGTTCATCGCCTCGGGACCAAGTTTCGACTGTGGCACGATACAGGATGCGAGTATCATGGACATTGCACCGACCCTGCTTCAGATCCATGAGTGTCCGATCCCAGAAACAGTCGATGGAGAGGTGCTGCAAGATGCGATGGTAGAGGAAACCACCTCGATCGAGTACACTGACGAATACGGCGAAACGGACGGGGAGAGACGAGAGTGGAGCGAAAGCGAAGAAGAGGCTCTAGAAGAGCGATTGAGTAGTATGGGATACCTCAGTTGAGCGTATGAGCAAGGAAACTGAAAGCGGGATTTTCACGCTCGCCAAACAAGGGAGCATTACCTTCTTTGGTAATATTCTTGGGAAGGTTCTTGGATTTTTGTTTGTCGCCACTGCAACTCGACTTGTCACCCCTGAAGAGTACGGAATCTATACGCTAGCATTGTCGATTGTTCTCTTTATCCAAGGCTTCGTCAGTCTCAATATTTATCGATCAGTCGATTACTTCATTCCACAGTTTCTCAGCAATGCAGAGTACGGCAAAGCTAAAGTAACGCTCCGGAACGTGTTTGTAATTGGTGTTTTCTCATCAATTGTTGGACTGACAATCGTATTTTTGAGTAGATCACTTATTGCCGATGTGTTTGACGAGCCTCAGCTCGTCATTGCTCTTGCAGCACTCGTACTACTGATCCCGATTCAAACGATCAACAACATTCTGATTGCATCTTTCAACAGCATCAAACGAATGGAGTATCGGATGCTGATGAAGGATCTGCTGAATCCCCTGGGTCGGATTGTAGCAATTGTCGTCCTCACAACCTCTGGGATGGGTCTCATTGGTTTGGCTGGGGGGTACCTTATTGGGGTTACATTCGCCGTTTTTGTCGGTTTACTGATTTTTATTTATAAGGTAGACTGGATTAGGGAGTCAAAGACGGATTCGGTCTCCAACCGCGCGTTATTGTCTTATTCCCTTCCGTTAGTTCTTGCAGGTGTGATTTATTCGCTTGTCGGACAGATCGATAAGTTCGTAATCGGATACTTTCTCGGCTCAACAGAGGTGGGCCAGTATCAAGTTGGGTTTTTGCTTGCTTCTAATCTTCTCATTGCACTCCAGGCGATCACCCCGATTTTCAAGCCGTTTGTGGCTGAGAACATGACCGATAGCATACTTCTTCAAGATCGGTTCAGACTAACGACGCGGTGGGTAACGATATTGACAATACCTCCTGCATTGACACTTATGTTGGCTCCTGAGCCATATCTTTCTCTCCTGTTCACTAACCAGTACACCACAGCAGCGACTGCAGTTGTTGCACTCTCCGCTGGATACCTTCTCAACGCTTCGTTCGGACCAGAGGGAATGATGCTTGAGGGGCTTGGTCACACTCGTCTTACCCTACTAAACACAGTCGTTCTCGTCGGTGTGAACGGAATTCTAGACGTGTTACTGGTTCCTGTACTGGGAATTCTAGGTGCAGGTATCGCAACCGGAACCGCTCTTACAGTTGCTGGAATTGCTGGGATCGTCGAGGTTTATTACCTCCGTGAGATTCATCCCTTTAGCCAGCGATTGATAAGAGTCTGGGCAGCTGCGATACTCCCACTTATTGTAGGAATTGCGGTTATCTCCTTCACTAGGGGTTTCCTGCTTGTTATCACACTTCCCGTTTTGATCGTACTTTCGTTTGTTGTGGGCCTCCGCCTGATTGGAGGTTTCACGTTCGAGGATGCACAGGTTGCAGACCAATTCGATAACCGAATCGGATATCCGGTCGTCAAAACTCTCCTTATGCCGAATATCGATACCTAAATAAGCTACTCAAATAGTCGTTACTTCCCGAACGAGTCGAGAGGGTGCTGCCTGAACGCCACAAAATAGTCACTTTCTGTATAATTTGACGGTCAGTCTCGGCTGCTCCCACGAAGTAGATCGAGGAAGTTCCAATTCAC
>Ga0306914_100196_pt1 | contig 24107 bp, 32 predicted proteins | sample AntDeeMetagen681_FD_190413 | JGI IMG/M metagenome (GOLD analysis project Ga0306914, IMG submission 190413) | Saline lake microbial communities from Deep Lake, Antarctica - Metagenome #681 (v2) (version 2) | ecosystem: Environmental > Aquatic > Non-marine Saline and Alkaline > Saline | place... | reverse complement strand
CCTGACACGGTGGCCCCGAGAAGAGCAGGTCGAGGTCATTCGGAACACGATCTGGCCGCACGTCGGTCGCGTCGCCAAACTGAGCGATATCCGTCCCCTCGGTGTGGTTCACGCGGTAGGCGTACGAAGCGACCGGATCGGTCTCCCACGCCGCCCGCACGTCGAACCCACCGGCGGCGAGTCCGATCGTCGCCCCGCCGATCCCGGCGAACATGTCGACTGCCGTCGGCCCGTCCCCGGGCAGCGACAGCGTCGGCACTACGCCCACCCGCCGATATCGGCCTGCTCGGTCGACTCCTCGACGCTCGAACCCCCGGTGTCGTCTGCAATAATTCCGGCTTCAACGGCCGCCTCGACGCGCTCGGCGTGCGATTTCCGAACGGTATGCCCCGACGGCCGCTGGCACTTCGCTCCAGCGCCGGCGCCGCAATCCGGACACGCCACCCCGCGGGCGACGCGATCGCGCTCGGTCGCCCCACCGCGCTCGTTGCGGTCGTTCGTGTCGGCAATCTCGCGGATCTGTTCTCGGAATCGGGCGCGCCGCTGGCCGTTCACGCCCTCGAACCCCTCCGGCGAGTCCCACGCCGTCGTATCGTACCAGCCGTCTGCTGCGCCTTCCAGCGTGAGCCACTGCGCGGGCGACGGGTCCTCAGCGTAGATGTTCACGAGGTGGTCCGTAATCGGGTGTGGCGACTCCTCGGCGTCGTCGACCGACTCTGGGCCGCACCCGCAGGCAACGATGAACCCGCCGTCACCGGTCTTCAAGATCCGCACGTCGGGACCGGGAACATCGTGGGCGGCGTCGCCGACGTGGCACTCGTAGGTGAGTACACGATCGCTCATTCACGCACCTCCCCCGAACGAGCCGAGACTCGCGTTCCCACCGCCGGCGCCGCGCTTTCGGTACTCGACGTTGCCGCCGGGAACCTCGATCGCCGGGAGCGTCGGGCAGTGCGACAGCACGTACGCGACGTACTTTCCGGGGATGGCCGCCCGAATCTCCGTCTTGTCCCACTCGGTCGCGAAGTGCGTCCCTTTCACACGGGCGTACTCTTTCTCACCAACGCTGTCCATCGGCACCGTCTCTTGCTCGGGATCGGCGCGGACGGACCACTCGGGAAGGTCGAACGAGGTCTCGAACAGCCGCCGGTACACGTACCGCTCACCGAACGCCACGCCGTTCAACTCAACCGGGTCTCGGAGGTCGTCACACCCGACGACGTTTTCGATGACGTACTCGCGCCCGAGCCTCGTGAGGTCTCGCACACCGAGGTCCTCGAACGTTGGGAAGACCGCCTTCGGATCGTCATAGTGAACGTGTGAGGGCCGGGCGTACGCTTGACACGGCGGCGAGAGCCACACCAGGTCGACCGGCTCGTCGAGACCGAGCGCTTCCAGCGTGAGATCGCGAGCATCTAGGTGCCGGAACTCGCCGGGGTAGCGCTCCGCGTAGTCCGTCTCGTCGACGCCGCAGAACCACCCGTTCACGCCGGGCGCGGTGAACAACTCTCGGAGGGCAAACCCAACGCCGCCTGGCCCGGAGAACACGTCGAGGATGCGAATCTCTCGCTGGTCCGACGACGCCAACTCTGCGAGCGTGTCGAGCGAGTGTTCTCGGCGAACGTTCATTGACTGCCCTCCTGAACGACGACCGACCTCGACTCCGAAATTCTGTGCCACCGACCGCCGTTCAGCGCATAGACACTAACCCACCCACTGATGTCGTCGATCGTTCCACCGATCTTCCGGATATTCTCGTGATCGCGGTAGGTCTCCCGCTTCCGGCTACGGAGCCGCTCCTCTCGCTCGCCGAGATCCAACAGCACGTCGAACCACGTCACCTCGGAGGTACGGGACTCATGTACGTCTACGGCCGCAACCCCCGCTTCAATCGTCTGCGGGGTCTCTGCGTACACGCTGCCGTAGCATATTTGGAGGCTGTCACCTTCCGAAAGTTCCAGCAGCTCCTCCAGATCGAGCTTCCGGCCCTCGTACTCCGTACCCATCATGTCGACCACCCACCCGCGAGTGACGACTGTTCGTCGTCCTCAGCCGGCGCCCTCCCATCCGCGACGCTCCGATCGCGTTCCTTGTCGCGACACGTCGCCCGATTCACCTCGATCCGGTCACAGAGACGATCGAAAAAGCGCGCCGGGTCGGCCGCATCGGCGTCGAACTGACTGAGCGGCGTATAGTCACCCTCCGTGATCTGGACACTGACGAGCGCGGCCGCCCACCCGACAATTTCGGGGCCGACCTGCGCCGCCGGCGGCGTGTGCTCGGCCGAACAGGTCCAGTACCGAATCCCGTGGGTTGGATAGACCAGTTCGAGGGCGAACCCGCAGTAGGGACACGGTCCACCGTCGCGCTCGGGAACGTCAACGTCGACCATTTACACCCACCCGTCGATCGGCGGCTGTTCGGCTGCGCGGTCGGAGTCGGGGCTGTAGTTCTGCGGCTGGCATAGGGGGTTGTGCATACGTGGTCACCTGCGCGCCGGGTTTCCCCGACGTTACCACTCACTCTCTCAGGCACCCACTTAATTATTACTATGCAAAATAAGATTAACTGATCTATCGATGCATAGTGAACAGCCGCGTCACGATCCGGGCGGTCATGATCATAATGAACGCGCCGACGAACGACAGGATCGCCGTCGCGAGAAACACTGCATACCCGAGCGACACCATCCCGGCCGTCATAGCTCCGCGCGTTCCACGCGTTCGAGCCGCGTGCAGGCACCTTGTGGCTGCCAGGTGCCGTCGAGGCCGGCGTCGGGCGTCGCAAGATGGATCGCGTCGTCGTTGGTCGCAGTCTGGTAGATGAGCACCCGGATGCGCTCGCCGTCGGCGTCGAGAAAGAGGTGCCGGGCGCCCTCGAACAGCTCGCTCGCAACGGGCGGGCTGTCGTCGATGCGCTCAATGGTCGCGAGCCCACCGGTCACTTGCTCACCAGCGACACGGACGCGATCGCCGACCGTGAGAGTCCGCGCCGTCGTCGCGGCCGATTGCCCGCCGTCCGTACGGAGTCCGCCCCGCCCACCACCCGTCCGGCGGTCGCGATCGACGCGGACTCCCGCCGGCACGCGGAACACGCGCTCGTCACCGTCGCCATCGACGCACACCCGACTCGTGCGAAGCACCGGCCGGAACGTCGATCCATCATACCGTTCGATCCGCACGTCGGGAAGCTCGGGATCGGACTCGGCGACAAGGAGGTACGTCGTGTCGTCACCTGCGGCCCGAACACCGTCGACGCCGAAGTTACCGATCTGGTTGAGCACGCGACACGTCACGTCCAGCGGGGCGATCCGGAGGTGGTCGTAGCGCTCGGCCGTCTGGAGCGTCGCGATCACATCCGACTGCTCGCCGGCCGCACTGGTCACTGCACGCTGCGCCGTCGCCGCCGTCTCGATCTGATCTACCATTGTGGTCACCTGCGCGCTCGGGTTTCCCCGAGGCCTACCTGCACCAACACACGCACTCCTGATAAGTATTACTATGCAAAATAAGAGTATTCAGAGAGGTGAAGAATTACGTCGTGGCCGGCAACGACCGATTAGGAGAGACCGAGTTCGCGGGCAGCGTCCGCCGAGATAGTCACTGCTCGATCGCCAACCGACACGTTGCCGTCGACGCACTCGCCGATCAGATCATGGAGGTCTTCCAGGTAGGATACCGGCCGCGGCTCTGTTGAAATCCTCATCAAGTGACATATTCCGACCCAGTCTCGGTCCGTACAACGCGCTCAACTACTCTCTCATATCAAAACGCAAACGTTCTAACGAAACTAAAATACGAAGCAGAAAGTAGCATATTAGTAATGTAGCTAGAATGATAAGACTCACGGTAGTTCCCAAAGGGACAGCTATCGATATCGCCATCCAAACGGGGACAGCTAACAAAATATGAACTGGTTTGATCCTCATATTGCCTGCTATTTTCTTCGATTTAATGGACATATTATCGATGTAGCATCCTATTCACTTGTACTTTAATGCGAAGATTTGTTGAAATATTCAGCAAGTGATTCATTCTGGGCCGGTCGCGGTCAGTACGGGAAACTCACGCCTCAATCAACACGCAGCTCTCAGCGACCGGCTATTTCAGACGAGAACATATCTGAAGAATAGGATTTCAACAGAGCCTGTAATTTCAAAATCGTTTTGACACCAAAATCATCAGTTATCTATAATATGTCTAAATATCATGGTTCTTCCATGCGGAACTAAATATTAACTTTCAATGCTGGTTCGGGTGCCAGTTCACGCTCACAAATATCACAATCTCGGAGGATAAGATTGATGCGTGCCTTATATTTACTCACCACCCTCATGAATAGATCAGGGCCGTTTCAATTCACAGTATATACCACTCGATAGCACTCCATAGCGGTTTGAAGTAACGACTATACTGGTGCCTCCCGCATAACGAGTTGTGACTCAACACAGCGAACAGTCGGGCCATCGGATCGCCTTCGTCTGCGTCCAGAACGCGGGACGGAGCCAGATGGCCGCCGCGTTTGCCGAGCAGGAACGCGACCGACGCGGCGTGGGTGACCGGATCGAGATCGTCACCGGCGGGACACAGCCCGCGGATCACGTCCACGACATCGTCGTTGAGGCGATGGCAGAAGTGGACATCGACATCAGCGACCGGACGCCCCGAGAGGTGACCCCCGATGAGCTACAAGCGATCGACCTCGTCGTCACCATGGGCTGTTCGGCCTCGGACGTGTGCCCAGCGACGTGGAACGGCGAGAACCGTGACTGGGGGCTCGACGATCCACATGGACGTCCGATCGAGGAGGTCCGCGCTATCCGCGACGAAATTGCGGAACGCGTCGATGCGGTGTTCGATGACGCTGTCCCGGAATCGGTATCCATGGAATGACACCACCGTGAACACACTCAGTCGCCGCCCGGCCGATGACCGTCGCCACTGGGTTCGATCAGTAGCGATCGCCACCGTTTCAGTAGCCGTCTGCTCAACACGTGTGGGAGAGATGAAACACCGTCTCACTAACGAAGTACAGGTAGCGTTCGAGATATATGACTGAGACAGAACATGGTGACAGTCGAACGGACCTCAACGGACTCTCCGTCGAACAGGCAGTAGACATCGTGGTCGACGACAAGGACGATTCCGGAACGGTGCGGGAGACACTCGCGATCGTTTCTCAGGACGGAGTCGTCCGCCGAACGAGTGTCGACGACGCACTTGCCAACGCGTCAAAAGTGGTGACGACCGCGGAGACGCGGGTCGAGCTCGCGGAGAAGAAGCTGGACGACGTGCGCGAGGTGTCCGCATCCGTGCCCGATTTGGATCTTGTTTCAGCCCGTATCGACGATTTTGTGGAACGGCGCGACGTCGTTGAAACCCGATCAGACGAACTCGGGCAGACGGTCCAAGAGATACTCGAAATGAGAGATCACGGTGATCTCTATGAGATCGCACAACGGATCAGACAGCTCACAAACGCTGCTACTGAGGTCCAGCGTGCCGCTGACGACTTACAGTTTGAGCTCGATTCGTTCGAGGCGTGGCTCACCGACGCTGACCGGCGCACCGAAGAGCTCACCACCGATGTCGATGCGGTAGCAGAGTCGGTGGGTGAACTCGATGACGTTGTCGACCGCATCAAGGTCGATGACGGAGCCGCCGAGAATGACGCGGCGCGTACGTGGGCTGCGGCAACCGTTCGCCACCGCGTCGTGTCGCTGATGATCACGGATCTGCGATCCGAGCTGGCGACGCTTCGAACGTGGGCCGAACGCGAAGGTGACACGCCGCCGTCTAACGTCGAGTCCCGGCTCGGCGAGATACGAAACAGACACGAGGCCGTCGGAGGGCGACTTACTGCGCGTGCCGAGCGGGAATGGAGAACACAGTACGGCGATCAGTTGACGGCAGTCGACGAAGTGCTCGAAGAGATGGAACCGCCGGTCTCATGGGCCGAAGTCGAAGCAGCCGTTGAGGAACATCGTCCTAAGGAGTGAAGGGACCTCCCCAACGCTCTCGAATATCGCCGACATCCGCGCATTCAGACCTCGATATTTTCGTCACGAAGTACGGCCATCGCCGCAACATCGGCCATTCTGTGACCGCAACCAGCCACTTGCCGGAAGCTGGAGAGCGTATTTGCTAGGGCAGCCGATGTCGATGTCGATTCGGTCACGTTCCCGTCGTATAACCGACTTTCAACCGCGCTAATAGTCTCTGTTGCACTATCACACCGATTCCTCGCTTGCTGTACGTTCGTCATATCTCCGCTGAGGACGGCGATAGCCGCGTTATCGACTGAGCAGGCGACATCATCCGCTACGGAACAGATGTCCGTGGTCACCCCATTAGCGAGCGGCCCGGACAGTTTCTTCCCGATACTCGAGATCTCGACTGCCCGATCGGTGACCGTTTTGAGGCGAGATGCGATCACGTAGCAGGCGAACAGTTCGGCCCGAGACATGTCTAGCGCGTCGAGTTCAGCGTGTGAGATGAGCGACCGTGAGAAGTGTCGCGTGACCATTTCTGCGGATCGTCGTGCTTCGTCAGCTCGGTCGTGAATTCGCTCATGCGTATCGACGGCATCGACGAAGGCATCGGTCGCGTCGCGGAGGAGGGAAGCAACCGCGTACTGGAGTTGAACGATCGACTGGCGGATCGAGATAGACGACGTGTCTAAGAGGTATTTGATCGTGATCTCCGTGTCAGTCTCGGTAAGAATGTTCGCTCCGATGAGATCTCGAACTGTCGACCGGACCGCCTTCACCATAGGGTCTGAGAACGTCTCTGATTGACGTAGCACTATTGTTTCGAACCCGATCGCGTGAGCCGTGTGAACCGCACGACGGACGGCTTCAGGACCTTCACCAGCAGCTTCGATCGTTGCCTCGTCCAAACAGTTGATGTCTGTATCCGAAGATCGGACGAGAATCGACCCATCACGATGGGTGTACAGCTGTAGTTCCATGCCGACCTCAAAGCCGTTGTTTTCCGCCCATGCTCTCGGAATCGACACCGTGAATGTTCCGCCGCCGACTTCTTGTAGTTTCCTCGTCTCCATACTCAGTAGATCAGTTTGCGATCGCTGTCGTTCGCGTACAGTGTGCGGGCAGCGATATTGACGGCGTGGTCACCGATTCGTTCCAGATCTCGGACCGTGAGTAGCAACCGAGACACATCATCGAGCAGTTGCTCAATTTCCCAGCGATCAGGCTCGCTGGCGACAAGGTCGCGAACGATAGCTTCGCTGGCGGTCTGACACGACGCGTCGAGCTCGTCGTCACGGTCGCTGATTACTCGACACGCCTCGGAATCCGCGTGCATATAGGCCTCGATGGCCATCTGAAGCTGACTGTACGCGGTCTCGCCGATATTTTCGATCCGGATTTTCGAGAAGATCTCTGAACTGCCAGAGAGGGCGTATCTGGCGAGGTTCGTTGCGAGGTCACCGATCCGCTCCAGATCGGTGAGTATCTTGAACGACGCGACGATGAATCGGAGATCTGAGGCGACGGGCTGTTGGAGCGCGATCAGATCGACACAGTCGCCCTCAAGATTGAGGTACTGCTGATTGATGCGGTCGTCGCCGTCGATCACCTCCCGGGCCAGTTCATGGTCATCGCGTTCGAGAGCGTCAAGCGCGCACAGGAGCTGATCCAGGACGTCCTCCGACATCGACTCGATGTCGCTCCGCAACGCATCAAGCGACTCGCGATAGTCCTCCCGAGGCACGGTGATCACCCGAACTTCCCGCTGATGTAATCCTCCACGCGCTGGCTTTCGGGGTTCTCGAATATCTTCTCCGTGTCGTCGTACTCGACGAGCTCGCCGCCGGTCAGGAAGACGGCGGTCTGGTCGGAGACCCTGGCGGCCTGTTGCATGCTATGAGTGACGACGACGACGGTGTAGTCCTGCGCGAGATCTTCGATGAGATCCTCGATCTTCGAGGTGGCGATCGGATCGAGCGCCGAGGCCGGCTCGTCCATGAGGATGACCTCCGGGTCGACGGCCAAACAGCGAGCGATACAGAGTCGCTGTTGTTGACCGCCGGACAGTCCGAGCGCGTTGTCGTCCAGCCGGTTGTTCACCTCCCCCCACAGCGCGGCCCGTTCGAGCGAGCGCTCAACGAGTGCCTCTTCGCGGTCGGGCTCTGCGCGCCCGGTCAAGCGTGCGAGCAGACCCGTCTGGATATCGCCGTGTTTCCGTGGTCCGTACGAGACGTTCTCGCGGATCGACTTGGGGAAGGGGTTGGGACTCTGAAACACCATCCCGACCCGCTTCCGAAGCTCGACGAGATCGACGCCGTCCTGATAGATATCCTCGCCGTCGAGCTCGACCATTCCGTCAACGTTGGCGGCTCGGATACGGTCGTTCATCCGATTGAGACACCGGAGGAACGTCGACTTTCCACAGCCAGACGGGCCGATGAGCGCCGTCACACTCTCTTCAGGGATGTCTATCGAGACACCCTTCAGCGCATGGTCGTCGCCGTAGTGAACGTCGAGGTCCTCGACGGCGAGTTTCGTCTCGCCGCCGGCCTCGTAGTCTGTCCACTCGGAACGTGTCTCCTCGACGGTCTCGCCGGCGGTCGTGGAGACCTCCTGGCCGTCGGTGCGGTTCGCCGTCGTCTCTGCGGTGTCTGTCTGACTCATTGGTGGAGTTTCCGTCTGAAGTAGTAGCGCGTCGTGATACCGATCGCGTAGAAGATCAACACAACGAGCAGCAGCGTCAGTGCCAGCCCCCACGCGTACTCTTGTGGGTTCTGGATGTTTCCACTCAGCCCCGCTGTGATGAGTGCGTACAACTGATACGGTAGCGCACTCGTCGCCTCCAATAGCGCGGGGTTACTAACGAACGGCGGCGACCCGCTCAGCTGGAAGCTACCCAACACGTTGGGGGCAGCCGATTTCGCCGGGAGGACGCCACCGCCCATTGTCAGTAGGATGGGGGCGGTCTCACCGGCGATGCGGCCGACACCGAGGATCACGCCCGTGGTGACTCCCGGAATCGCCGCGGGGAGGACGACGCTTCGGATCGTCTGCCACTTCGAGACGCCGAGTGCCGCGCTGGCGTCGCGGTAATCGTCGGGTACTGAGAGGATCGCTTCCCGGCTCGTGATCAACACCAACGGCAGCAGCATGAACCCGAGCGTCAACATCCCGGCTATCAGCGATTTCTGATTGCCGAAGCGAGGGATCAGGAAGGCGGCGCCGAACAGCCCGAACACGATGCTCGGCGTGCTCCAGAGGCCGTTAGTCGCCACTTCGACGGCTCCCGTGAACCGGCCCTGTTCGGCGTATTCGCTGAGGAACACGGCGGCGCCAACGCCGGTCGGCACGGCGAAGAGGACGGCACCGATGACCAACCAGACCGTCCCGACGAGTGCGGGGAACACACCGGCGATATCGGCCAACAGCCCGGCACCGTTGGTCAGGAACGGCCAGCTGACGAGAGTTGCACCCCCGACTCCGAACCCGTTGAACAGCCCGGGGAGCCCTTTCACTGTGACGAAAGCGACGAGCCCGATGAGCACGGCCAGTATCGAGCAGACGACGAGATAGATGAGCACGTATGCACCGACGTTACGCCCGCGGGCACCGAACCCGCCGTACGCTTTCGCGGCGCTCCAGCCGCTCACCAGCGAGGCGAACAACACGACCAGAGGAACGACGGTGTCGCCGAACAGCGTCGCATTGTACCCGACGAGCACCTGCTTCCATCCGGGGCCGACGACGCCGGTGATGAGCGAGAGCCCACAGAGGCCGGCGACGGCCCCTGCGGGCACCGTCGATCCGATATCTTCGCGAGGGAGCGCGGTCGTCGCGAACGCGATCCCCCCGAGGACTATCCCGACTCCGAGCCGGCCGCCCGTTCCGAGCCCAACTGCCCCGGACACAATTGCGCCCACGATGAACCAGATCCCCGTGAACGCGGCCGCGGCGACGATCCCCGCGCTGGGCTGGGGTGCCGCGTCAACGTACCCGAATCGTGAGGCGGCCCCGAAGCCCGCTACCGACGTCCCGAGGGCGAGTAGCAGTGCACCGAACACCACCGACAACTCGAGACCAGCAACGGGGGCGTCGATCGCCACAAGGCCCAGCAGCGCCGCCAAGCCGACAGCGAACGTGACTCCGGAGAGTCCGACCGCAGTCCCGGCGGCAGCCTCGTACACCGTGCGGTCGTCCTGGATGAGGGCGGTCTGAGTGGCGCGGCTCATTCGACACCCCCGAGGCGGCGACGCATACGCGCCTCGATGTACTGCGAGCCGAGACTCAGACACAACACGGTCACGAACAGGACGACGCCGGCGGCGAACAGTGCGCTCTCGTGAACGCCGTTTGCGCTACCGTAGCCGCGAGCGATGAGCGAGGTGAGCGTCTCGTAGCCGTAGAAGACGTTCACGAGCGGCTCGCTGATCCGCGGAACGCCGGCCAGCATCACCGTCGCGGCCATCGTCTCACCGATGGCGCGTCCGACACCGAGGAGCACGGCCGCCGAGACGCCCGAGAAGGCCGCGGGAAGCGTAATGGAGGTCATCGACTGCCAGTCGGTCGCCCCGAGGGCGAGCGACCCGTCTTTCATCACGCTCGGGACGCTCGTGAGCGCGTCCTCAGCGACGGAGACGACGGTCGGCAACGCCATTAGCCCGACAACGATGCCAACGAACAGATACGTCGACCCGCCATTGAGTGCGAACGCGCCGCCCGCCCACGGGTTGATCACGGTGAAGCCGATGAAACCGTAAACGATCGAGGGGATGCCCGCCAACACCTCGATCCCCGGCTTGACGAGCTCGCGAACCCGCGGCGGGGCGATCTCGGCGATGAACAGCGCCGCGGCGACGCCGAGCGGGGCCGCCACAAGCGTCGCGATGGTGGTCACCATCACCGTCCCATGGATCATCGGGAGCAGCGAGTAGCGAACGGGCTCCGAGACGGCGTCCCAACGGGCCTGTGTAAACATCCCGAGTCCCGGAACAGAGACGCCGAACACGCTCGCCGTCTCGTACTGAAACGCCGGGATCGATTCGGCGAAGATGAAGACGACGATGAGCCCGAGCGTCACGAGCGTCACCGTCGTCATCGCGAAGGTGACCGCGCGGGCGACGAGCGCCTGATGGCGCGCCCAGCCGTAGCCGGTGGCGATCAGAAATGTCCCGAGCGGGACAGCCGTCCACGGCGACGCCAGCAGGAACCCGACGAAGGCGGCCAGTAGCGACCCCATCGACACGAGGACCACTGCCAGCGCCTCCGGGTCGGTGTCGTCGATGAACTTCTGTGTTCTGGTCAGCCGTCGCTCGATGCTAGCGCGCCAATCGGTTTGGGGGGTAAGTGACATATAATGGGGTCGGGCCGCGAAGCGAGCGTCCGCGCGACCGAAGAATTACGCCTGGTCGGGGAGCTTCTCGCGTTCGGCCTCGATGTCGGAGGTGGGCAGCGTGATGTAGTTGACGTCCTCGACGAACGTCTGCTGGCCGAACTCGGTCAGGAACATGTTGAGGAAGGCGGCCTCACGCATGTCTGTCCCCTCGGGCGTATCCTCGTTGATCCGGGTGTACATGTGGAGGTCCCGGTTCAGCGGGTACTCCGAGTCGAAGATGGTGTTCTCGGCGTCGGCATCCGGCTCGAACAACGTCCCCTCAAACTCGATGCCGATCGCCTGAATCCCCGACCCGGAGAACGCTAGCGCCATGTAGCCGATGGCGTTGTCGTTGTCTTGGAGGACCTGCTGGACCTGCTGGTTCTGTCCGAAGCGACTGTCGACATCCATCGGCGCGTCGGCGTCGCCGAGCATGTTCAGTCGGAACGAGGTGTCCGTACCCGATCCCTCTGCGCGGCCGACAACGAAGATTTCCCGATCCGGGCCGCCGACCTCGCTCCAGTTGGTGATGTCGCCTTGGTAGATTCCGCGGATCTGCTCACCAGTGAGCTGTTCGACGCCGGCGTCGTAGATTGCCTGACTGACGAACACCGGCTGACCGTCGCGGCCGACGACGTGGTCGACGTAGTTCTCGTCGCGCTGCTCTTCGCTGATGTCGAGTTCTGCGGTTATCGGTCCCGAGGAGTTCCCGATGTCGACGAGGCCGTCTCGGACCGCCTCGCAGCCGGTCCCTGAGTGGCTCAGTGCGACGCGAGTGGCGAACGGCGGGTTCGACCGTTCACCGGTCGTTTCGAAGCCGTAGAGGCTCGCGAAGTAGTCGGCGATGTTCTGGTCGGTCTCGATCTGGTCCCAGCCGGCGACCGACGACTCGTCGTTCGAGCCCCAGTACTCGCCGTCGCTCGCCGGCGAGTTCGAGTTCCAGTAGGAACTCCCCCTGTTCGAGATAGGGTACACCGTCGAGGATCCCTCGGCGGTCACCGTCGAAGGCCCCGAGGAGCCAGATTCGATAGAGTTACTGCCCTCGTCGCCTCCGCTGTCGCTTCCGGTGCCTCCGCTATCGCTGTCGCTACACCCGGCAAGGCCCGCCGTCCCGATGGCGGCCGACGTCAGCAGATACTTTCGACGTGATACCGCGCTCGCCTGACGCCCTGAGTCGCGTGACATCAGGTGTGGATACCTCGAAATGGATTAAAGTGGTTTATAATAGGTTGATATATCCGTATATCTAGATACTGGGCCAGCGGTATACCGCAGTGCTGATATTGTGGATATTGATTACTATATAAGATATTGTGGCTCTGTTGAACGTGTTTTTCGTGAGGTAAAACGCAGAACTGCCAGTTTCTAAACTGTTTCAGCAACGCCAAAGCAGAACTTGCAAACGAGTGGCTCAGATCGTTCGCTTTCGAATGGAATCTGCATATCTGAACACTACCTCTCGAGGGGCCGCTACAGCTTTGTGTTCGCTGTATCTCCGGTGGGCCCGCCACGTACTGGACGCATGCCCTCAAGGAACGGCTCATTGACGAGTGACGCTCGACCGAGTGAGGCTCACATCGTACACACAAAAACGGCTAAGTGTGTTGGCTCACAATGTACACATCATGAGCACCGATAAGAAGCGCGTGCAGTTTCGGGCCCCCAATCGGCTCATCGGCCGGGCTGACGCACTGGCCGCAGTCCTCGGGGAGGACCGAACAGACGTCCTCGTGACCGCACTTCGGGAGTACCTCCAAAACGCCGCTCACGACGACGCACTCACTCAGGAGATCGCCGCCGCCTATTACGACGAGGAGATCACCTTCGAGCAGCTCAAAGCGCTCGTCGGGGCCGAGGAGGCGGCAAACCTCCGAGTGTTGAAACAGCAGTTGGACGAGGACTTCGTCGACGAGGTCGCCGACGCATAGATGTCGCGGCTTATCGCAGACGCCTCCGCCCTCGTGAGTCTCGGAATCGTTGCTGACGACAACCCCGACCCACTCGCACTTTGTCTATCCCGGTACGAGGTCGTCGTCCCAACAGCGGTCATCGATGAACTGCGAGAGATTGCCTCGTACGATGATGCCCATGGGCACGCTGCGTCCGCCGTACTCGACCAAGCAAAGTCATTCATGACACAGTCGGTCGACCTCGATGCCGAGTTTCCACTCGATGACGGTGAAAACGCGGCGGTCACGCTCGCGAACGATCTCGATGCTGCGCTCTTCCTCTGTGACGAGTTCAATCAACTTGGTTTGATCCACGCCTCACTCGCTGATACCCGACTCGTCACGACACCGACACTGCTTTCTGTTCTCGTTCGAACTGAGCACCTATCAGCTGCCGATGCGCGGTTGCTCCTCGATGAGATTAGCGACGCCCGTAGCTGGGGCGCGAACAGTTACGTGCAGCGAGCTCGCTCCTTGCTCGAAGAGCCCTGACACCGAGGCTGTCGCCGCTCGATCTCGGTCATCTCTGTAAACTACCCTACCCTACTCCCTCGGCATCGAGAGCATTCTCTGGGTTGTTAGCGCCGCGTTTGCCATCTCCACGCTACCGTTTCTCCTGTTTACATCCTACATCTTGCGGCTCGCAACGCTCGCCAGACAGACTCTCTCGATGGGGCCGCCCAAGCTTAGCTAACCAACTACAGATTCAAATTCGTACCACGCAGGCCGCCCACGTCGTCCGTGAAGGGGCTGTCCCAAGGGTTCGACACCGCATCGACAGCATCATCTCGTCATCCTGGTTCGATCGGTCAACACCCCCGCGCTCGAAATCGCGGAGTGGTGGGTGCCGGCACGCACTGGTTATCCTGAATCCGACGAGTGGAACGGTAGATCACGTCGACGACGTTCGCCAGTTCGCGGATGAACGAGAGTATCCGGATCCGCAGTCGCTCACTGTCTGCGTGGGACCAACGTACGGGGGCACGAACCCAGAGTAGTCGCTCTCAGAGCGGGGCGTCGTACAAACGTTAATTCGCCTAGCGGTCGTACGAGACGTATGGCCGAGCTTCCAGACGAACGACAGCTCGTACTCGGAGCGCGTTCCCAGTTGGACCGGTGGACGAAGAGTGCTCGGAGAGAGGCGTACGTTGAACTGTTCGACGGCGACGATCCCGTTCTCTCCCCCGAAGAGATGCAACTGCTCGATGCGCTCGACTCGGAACTGGAGCGACAGGGCGGCGATGGTGTCTGGGGGACCGATCAGTACGGAATTCACACGACGGGGACCTCGAGTTCGAATACCTCACTCGGGGTGGTCTGCGTCTACCATCCACAGATCACCACAGATTCCGTCCTCCGCGGAGGGGACGACCTCGACGACGAGACCGAAGAGCGGCTCAACGCCGCGCTCTGGAAATACAGCGAGCACGTCGCGACACTCATCGAAACACAACTCAACGAGTTCGTTCATCAAAACTAGCGGTACCCCCGATCAGATCGCTTTCAGTGATCGAACGAATCTATCTATCGTAGCGGTCTCTTCGGTGACAGGTGTCACGTGCCTAGAGGTTTTGTTCTCATATTCTTCCGGGGTTAGCACTCTGAACATCAGCGGTACTTTATGATGGGTTCCATCCAATTATTACTGTGTCCCAAGGCGACTACGAAGAAGAATTGACAGCTGATCGAGAAGAGATCGCATCCGTACTAAGCGGTGTGGCAGACGGCATTCGAACAGGCGCCATTCGATTAGGTGATAACACGGATGCTGTGACTGTCGAAACGCCCGACGAACTCACGCTAGAAATCGAGCTTGAAACCGAAGACGGCGAGATGAGTCTCGAACTGGAACTGGAGTGGGCCGTCTCGGGTGAAGCGACTCCTGTTTCGTCCCTCGACATCACTCCCGAAAATGAGGACGAAGAAATCCCGCTTGCGGGAGCCGCTGATGCAGCACAATCACTAGCTCGGTTCGAAGTCTATCAGGCCCGAGATGAGGAATGGCGCTGGCGACTTCGCCACCGCAACGGAAACATCATTGCGACAAGTGGCGAGGGATACACACGAAAACACAACGCCTTGAAAGGACTCCGGAGTGTAATGACGAATTCAGCAAACGCGGAAATAACTGGTGAGTTCACAAACTGATACTCAACCAGTAGCGAAACCACTTCCCGGTGCGCCGCCTTACAGTACCTTATGGACCATTCCGACTCCTACCGGCGTGAGGTCACTGCGAAGGTCGAAACAGGATGGCGGATCGAGGAGGAAACCCAGGATCGAGTCACGCTTGTGCAGCGTGAGTTCGGTGACCCGGGAATTCACCTCCTCATCGCCATCCTGACGATTTGGTGGGCGATGGGCGTTCCGAACCTACTATACGCCGCATACCGCTACTTCACCAGCAGCCAGCGAACCGTCATCTGGAAAGATCGGCCCGAAGCCGACGTGGACGAGCCGGCGACGAGCGCGGAGTGACTCATTCGCCCCCTCCGTACCGGGATACGATGCTCTGTGTGACGCGGCTGTGTATGCGTCTCATCGCTACAAGGAACCGACGGCGAGGGTTAGTTAGCCACAGCGTATCTAACAGACCGGCGGTCAGAAGTGCCAGCACGTCCTGGCGTCGCCGTTCGAGATCCTGACCGAAACCGCTCTCGCAGTCGATTCACAGAACAGATCATGACACACTGGAGGATCATCATCGGTACAGACTACGTCTGCGATCTCAACGAAGGCGTATAACACCCCGAGCGAGGCAAAATAGCACCCCTCAGTGCCCAATAGGCCCCAAATTACTGTCCGGTCGCCTGTTCTGGATCACACATGAACATCTCGGAAATACTCTCGCCGAAGTTCACCGAGTTCGATATCGGAACCCCGCTTTCCAAAGTCGCCGGGGCGTTCGAAAATCAGGAACTCGACGCTGTCGTGGTGACAGACGGTGACGAGTATCGCGGCGTCGTTAGCCGCCGACAGTTGGCCTCGTCGTCCAACCAGCCGTCGGCGAAAGTTGGATCACGGGTACAGCACGTCCCGACGGTTAATCGGACTGCAGACGTCCGAGAGGTCGCCCGGCTCATGATCGGCAGCGGCGCCAAAACGCTTCCCGTGTTGGACGATGATCGCGTCGTCGGTATCGTCACGGGTGACAGCATCCTTGAGGCGGTTCAATCCTTCCTCAGCGCCGTAACGGTCGCGGATGCATACACGGAGAAGCTGATCAGCGCGGCCCCCGACACGACGATCGGTAAAGCCCTCAACACACTTCGAGAAGGTCGGATCGCACACCTCCCGGTCGTCGACGACGGCGAAGCAGTTGGGATGGTGAGCCTGTACGACATCGTCGATTTCACGACGCGGGGCGGGACCAAGAGCCAGGGCGGCTCACCGGGAAACTTTGGGGGCCGTCACGGCGGTGAGCGACACGGTGGCCTCGGAGCGCGTGAGGGAGATTCCGATCGCATGCTCGATCTACCGGTGCGGAACCTGATGTCCGACGTCGTCGTCACGGTTCGACGAAGTGCCCCACTTGACGAGGTCGTCGAAACGATGTTCGAGCGAGAGATCTCCTCGTTGGTGGTTCTCGGAGATCAGAGTAGTGAACCCATTGGCGTAGTCACGAAAACAGACGTCCTCGAGGCGCTCACCTGGGAACAGGAAGACCGGAATGCAGTGCAGGTGTTCGGACTGGACCTGCTGGATGGAATGGACTATGATGGTGTCTCTGCGCTGATCGAAAACATGACCTCAAAGTATGGAGACATGAGTGTGATCAAAGCCAGCATCGAGCTCCATGAACACAAAGAACAGTCTCGAGGTATGCCGCTGGTGCTCGCACGGATTCGGCTGGTGACTGACCGCGGCTATTTCACAGCCGATGGGGAGGGATACGGTGCCTCGCACGCTCTCAGACTGGCCGCGAACAAAGTCGAGCGGCAAATACTCAAGGGGAAAACATACCGGCGGTCGAAAAAGCGTCCTGACAGCCGAGAGCAAGAGACCCTCTATGGGTGGTGGCTCACGGGTGATAGTTTCGATTTTCCGGAAGGAAATGAGTGATTCCAAACCGCGTGCAGATACGGTCTTCAACATCGAGCGAGCCGTGAAAACGTGAAATAACGCCTGCTGGCGATTCACCAACGCCAACGATCGTATTACGAAATACCAGATGTGTCATAACGAAACACCCATTTTTTCGGGACATCCATTCCCGGTATGGCGGTTCCATTTTGGAATTCATCTACGCTTCCCCCAACGAACGTTCTGAAATATTATCTCTACAAATCGACCAAGGCCGTCGAGTTTTACCGCCCAATTATGTATCTCTTTTTTCTCGCACAGGGGCTCACTTTTACGCAGATCGCTATTCTCGAGGCGATATACAATCTGACGACGCTAGTCGGTGAGATCCCGACAGGCTACATCGGCGACCGTGTCGGTCGGCGCAACAGTCTCCTCGTCGGCACGACCCTCATCTCGTTCACACTCGTTGGCATCGGCCTCTCCAGTTCGTTCCAAGCGCTCGCGGTGCTGTACGTCTGCTGGTCAGCAGGGTACAATTTCCGCTCTGGAAGCGAAGACGCGTGGCTGTACGACACCCTCACAGACGGCCGCTCCGAGGACGCATTCGCGAACGTCCGTGGGCGGGGAGAGTCCATCGCACTGGCAATCGGCGCCGCGGCGGCTATCACCGGAGGGTATCTCGGAAGCATCGACCTCTCGTATCCGTGGTTCGTCGCTTCCGCGATGACGGCGGTCGGCGTGCTCGTCCTCCTGACGGTAGATGAGTCGGAGACCTACGAGCGAACCGACACCGATGATTTGAGCCTCCGACGGACGATCTTGATCGTCCGACAGACGCTCTCACAGCGCAACATTCGGGCGTTCGTGCTGTATTATTACGTCCTCTACGCGGCAGTGACATACCTCGTGTTCGTGTTCCTGCAGCCGATCTTCGAGACGGTCGTGCTCGACCTCGGGGTGTCGCAGTCACGCGTGAAATCCCTCCTCGGATGGTTCTACGCAACGTACAGTCTCTTCGGTGCGGGACTGAGCTACTACACTGGTGCGATTCGGGCTCGTCTCGGGCTTCGAACGTGGTTTCTGTGGCTCCCCTTCATCGTCGGCGGCGCGCTGATAGGGATGTATTTCGTTCCGGTGCTCGCGCTTCCGACGTTCCTACTGATTCGGGGACTTTCGGACGTGACGCGGTCGTTCGCCGGACAGTACATCAACGACCGAATCGGGACGATGGGGCGCGCGACCGTACTCAGCGCGATGGCGATGGTGAGTGGTCTCGCCGTCGTTCCGTTTCAACTCGGGAGCGGGATCCTCTCCGACGTCGCTTCGCCACTGTTCGCGCTCGCTGTGGCTGGTGGTGTGCTCGTCGTTGGTGCAACAGGGGTGCTGCTTTGGGAGGCACCGATCGAGCGGTGACGATCGGTACCCCTCAATCCGAGAGAGCGCACACTCGCAACTCTTGTATGAGCCCCCACGAATGCACACGGATGCGAACAAGTTTCAGTATTCCAGATCCGACCGTCGAAGAGTTCGATCAGGTGTGGCAAGACCAGGGACTCGACAATCGGTCGCGGGCAGTTCGCGAAGCAATGCAGGAGTATATCGAGTCCCATTCACGGCTTGAAGAGCTCACTGCAGACGTTGTCGCGCTCGTTGCCTTCGACTATCGTCATCACGAGGTGATCGGGGAGCTCCACGGCGTCCAGCACGAGTACCAGGACGTGATTCTCAACACGAGTCACACGCACCAGGGAGAATGGTGTCTCGAATCCGTATACTGTCAGGGAGGCGGCGAGCGCGTTCGAGAATTAACGTACCGACTCCGTAACTTCGACGGCGTGAACCGGGTCAAAGTCATGATCATCCGAGACAACTGACGCCCCACGCGGTTTCATCGCGGGAATCGGTGAGCTGCGGCGCGGGGGAGAGACAACAGTCAGGAATCTCGTTCGAGAGCGTCTTTGCGCTGTTCGTACTCCTCATCAGTGATGTCACCCCGGGCATATGCGAGTCGGAGTTCCTCAAGGGCTCGATCTGCGTCGCCGGTTCCTGTGATCGCACGGTAGAGCAGGTAAACGGCGGCGACGGCGGCAACGAGGAACAACAGCTGCACCGCCAGTCCGGCGGCGAGCATCCACCACGGCGCTGTTCCACCGCCCCACGCCTGAGAACCCCACATTCCACCCATCATCGGACCGGAGCCGAGCATGCCGAAGCTCATGAACAGTATCGGCACGGCGATCACGGTCGCGAGGACGAGAAGGACGATCGTGACGAGTTGATTGTCGGCTGGATTTGTTGTCATCTGCCCGTCTGCATGTTCGTTCTCCGACGTAATGGCAGTTTTCATTTATAAGTGGGTCGGAGGCTCGGGCGGTATTCCTTCCAGAAGCGCTATTTTGGCCCACCCGGAGACGTGACCGAGAGTCCGGAGAAGTGATCGAAAGTGAACAGACTAGGAAGGCCGTGAACCGAGGACGGCAGTCGGTAACCGCTCGTTACCGACCGGCTATTAAATACACACCTAATCAATGTGCGGGCAATGTGGGTACAGACGGATCGAAGCACGGCTTCGAGCGAACCATGTGGGCTCCCGGACCGAGCCGTCGTCGTCGGTATCGGGACCGTTGGCCTCCACCGGGCACTCTCACTCGATCGGATCGGGATCGACGTCACCGGGTACGATATCGACGAAACCGCCGTTGCGGCCTACCGCCGAGGCGTCGACGCGACCGGCGTGATCGGCGACGACGACATCGCTGCCAGCGACTGCACGTTCACCACGGATCCGGACTGCATCGGCGACGCCGACGCGGTGTTCGTCGCGGTTCCAACGAACTACGACCACGAAACGCCCACGTCGAAGCACGAACAACCCGACGGCGACCGGGCTCGCTCGGAGCAGCGGCGCGGGGACGGGTTAGCGGCGGTTCGCGCAGCGGCGGAGACGATCGGCGGTCGGCTCACCCCCGAAACGATCGTCGTCCTCGAATCGACGGTTCCACCGGGGGCGACGCAGGAGCAGTTCACGCCGTCGCTGGCGGCGGCGTCCGGGTTCGAAGCGGGTCGGGAGTTCGCCGTCGCTCTGTCGCCGGTTCGGTTTTCTCCTGGCACGCCGAGCGAGGTGTGTCGGCGGCGGACGAAGCTCGTGGCAGCCGCGGAGCCGGCGGCGGCGCGGTCCGTTGCAGCGCTGTTCGACCGGGTCTACGACTCGGTTCGTATCGCCGAGACCCCGGCGACGGCGGCGGCCGCGAAGTGTGTCGAGAATGTCTACCGTGACGTGAACATCGCGCTCGTGAACGAGCTCGCAGAGGGGTTCGACGCGCTCGGCCTCGACACCGAGGCCGTGCTCGACGCCGCGGCGACCAAGTGGAACGTGCCGCGGTTCGAGCCCGGACTCGTCGGCGGGTCGTGTCTCCCGACCGATCCGCATCTGCTCGCTGATCGACTTTTCCGTGGAGGCCAACCCGCTCCCCTCGTGCGTTTAGCTCGGGCGACCAACGAGGCCGTTCCCGAGCGGATAGCTGCCCTCACCGTCGACGCGCTGGCGGTACGCTACGATCGGTGGCTGGAGGGCGAACACTCAGGCGACGGAATCGCCGCCGACGGGGCGGGTAGTGCGGACGGGGTCGGGGATACGGGCGGTACAGCGGCCGAAATCGGTACCGCACCGTCAGCGTCGAGCAACCGCGCGGCGCCGGTCGTGCTGCTCCTCGGACTGACGTACAAGGCCAACGTCTCGGATATTTCGGGGACACAAAGCACCGATGTCGCCGCGGCACTCGACGAACGCGGCGTCGAAGTCGTCGGCTACGATCCGTTGCTCGACGCCGACCAGGCCGAGGACGCGCTTCCGTTCGACGTTCGTCGCGAGGACCCGTTCGAGTCGGTCGACGCCGTCGTCATTCTTGTCAACCACGACGCGTTCGGCGATCTCACGCGAGCAGATCTGACCGCGGGCAACGATCCGGCACCGGCGGTCGTCGACGTGCCGAACTGTCTCGACGACGAGACAGCGGCCGATCTGATCTACCGCAGCCACTGATGTATCGGAATCACGCCGTCGCGGCGGTCGTCGCCGCCCGAAACGAGGCACCGTTCATCGACGATGTCGTCGACGCGATGCCCGCATTTGTCGACCGGATCTACGTCGTCGACGACGCCTCCGAGGACGACACCCGTGCCGTCGCGCTCGGTGCCGCCGCAGGGTCACCCGCGGACGAGCCCGCGAAGTGGTGCCCCGAGCGGCGCAGGCTCGACAGCCGAGTCGCCGAGACCGATCAGGCGGGTCGGGTGGCCGTGCTCTCGCACGATGAGCAACGCGGCGCTGGCGGCGCCGTCAAAACGGGCTACCTCGCCGCGCTCGACGGCGATGCGGATCTCGTTGCGACCGTCGACGGCGACGGACAGATGGACCCGCGCCGCCTCGATCGGTTCCTCGACCCGCTGGTCGACGGCGACGCCGATTACGCGAAAGGGACCCGGCTCAGCCGTCGCGAACACACGGCGGGAATGCCCGCGTTCCGCCTCTTTGGAAATCGGCTATTGACGCTGTTGTGCCGACTCTCCTCCGGGTACTGGTCGCTGACCGATCCGGTAAACGGGTACACCGCGATCCGACGAGAGGCCCTGAAAGCTATCGATCCCGCGTCCGCCTACGAGGGATACGGCTACGGCACCGAGGTGTTGGCGAGGCTTCACGCCGCCGGCTGCCGAGTCGCTGATGTGTCGCATCCGAGCCGCTACGGCGACGAAAACAGCGGGATCGACTACCGGCAGTACACCACCCGAGTGAGCCGGTTGCTGCTCGCGACGCTGCTGTGGCGGCTCGGCCGCGAGCGGTTTGACGGGTGGCCGGATGCTGGCGACGTCTTTGAGGCCGTGTTCCGGAGGTGGCGGCTATGAGGGCCCTGTTCGACGTGACGCATCCGGCGCTGGTCCACCTGTTCGCCCCCGCCGCCGAGGCGCTCGAAGCGGGCGGCCACGACGTAACCGTCGCAGCGCGGGAGAAGGACGTGACGACGGATCTGCTCGACGCCGCCGGCGTCCCGTACGCGGTGGTGTCGCACGCGGGAGCGGGGCCGCTCTCTCGGATCGGAGAACTTCTCGAACGAGAGATCGGTCTCGTTCGACTTGCCCGCCGAATCGATCCGGACGTGGTCGTGAGTCAGGTCGATCCAGCGGCGGTCCACGCGGCCCGCCTCGTCGGTGCGCGCGCGGTGGTGTTCGACGACAGCGAGCACGAGCGACTCGTCGCAGGCCTCACGCACCGGTTCGCGGACGTGGTCTGTACACCTTCGGGATTCGACCGCGACGTGCCGAATCAGCGCCGATACGACGGGTTCCACGAACTCGCGTACCTCCACCCGAACCGGTTCACGCCGGATCCGGCGGCGCTGCAACGACACGGCGTCGACCCCGAGTCGTCGTACGCCGTGGTTCGATTCGTCGCGTGGGACGCCCACCACGACCTCGGCCGTCGCGGGTTCTCACCAGCGGGGAAACAGCAACTCGTCGAACGTCTCGACGAGCACGGGACGGTGTACGTCACGGCCGAGGGCGAACCCCCGACGGCGGTGGGCGGATCCTCGCTCCCGGTCGAGGCGATACACGACCTGTTGGCGTTCGCGGACTGTTACGTGGGCGACTCGCAGACGATGGCGACCGAGGCCGCGGTGCTCGGAACGCCCGCGGTGCGGACGAGCGCGTTCGTTGGCGACGACGACATGAGCAACTTCCGGGAGTTGGAGACGGAGTACGGGCTGTTACAGTCGTTCGCCGACGAGGACGCCGCAATCGACCGCGCCGTCGCGTTCCTCAAGGAACCGCCACGTGAGGCGTGGGCCCGGGGCCACCGAGCGACACGCCGAGCAGGGCGAATCGTTCCCGATCGATGCGGAATTCATGCGCCGACTCTTCGAAGAGCTGCCGGACGGCACCGTTCGACCAGTGGTGTGTCGGTGTGAAGGGGAGTTCGCGGGCGGAAAAATTCTGCTCGAACTCGGCGATCAGGCGATCGACTGGATCAGCGTCGCCGACCGCGACGTCGACATCCCGGTCACGGACCTCGTAGACTGGTGGTACATTACGAACGCGGTCGATCGCGGGATCGAATCCTACGACCTCGCCGGTGCGAACAATCCCCGGCTCAGCCGGTATAAAGCCAAGTTCGCGCCGGATCTGGCGACGTACTACCGGACGGAACGGGGATCCTGGCCGACGATGGCGGCGACGAAGCTCTACGGAAAATTCCGGTGAGGCCAGTGGCCGTCCGCCTCGATCGTCCGAATCGCTGCCACGCAACGATTGGCGACTGCGCAATCAGCCCTCTAGCCAGACCGTCAGCGCTCCGGTCGCACTGATGTCGACCCAGGCATCGTCGTACGTGAACGAGACCGTGAGTGCCGTGTCGGCGGCATCGAGGAGCGCATCGAGTGCGTCACCGTCGAGGTAGTCGTAAAGCGGGTGGAGATCGGTCTGATCGCGGCCGGTCGCCTGCGCGACCGCCTCTACGACCGCCGTGCTCGGGTGGTTATACTCGGTCCAGTCCGTCCGGTAGGATTCTCGGGAATGATCCGGATCCGTATGTTTATCCTGACACATCATACTCGCTTCCAACGTCTGTACGGCCCAGAATCTTAATCGGTTGTGGCTTTGTTGAAATCCTATTGAACTAACACTTTTAGCAGTGACACAGCTGCTACGTAGATGTGGGAATTGGCTGTTTCTTGAGCGATTACTCACTTACAACCCGTTTTTTATAGACTAGATATGC
>Ga0306914_100115_pt1 | contig 37171 bp, 31 predicted proteins | sample AntDeeMetagen681_FD_190413 | JGI IMG/M metagenome (GOLD analysis project Ga0306914, IMG submission 190413) | Saline lake microbial communities from Deep Lake, Antarctica - Metagenome #681 (v2) (version 2) | ecosystem: Environmental > Aquatic > Non-marine Saline and Alkaline > Saline | place... | reverse complement strand
CGGTCGGACAAACTTTATCTCGGCGTCTCGATTCAGTGGCATGGCGGAGTGGATTGGCAATACATTTACTAGCAACGTCGGGTGGGATCACTTGGAAACGCTCGTCGACATCGGCAACCGGATGGCTGGGAGCGATGGCGAAAGACGAGCTGCGGAGGCGACCCGAGACGCACTGACCGACGTCGGTGCCCGCAAGGCTCGTTTAGAAGAATTCGATATCCAAGGGTGGCGGCGAGGATCAGCAGCCATCCAAGCTCGGGATACCACCCAAGACGCAATCGCACTGCCCCGAAGTCCATCCAGTGAGGCCACTGGGCAATTGGTCGACCTTGGCTACGGATTGCCTACTGACTTCGAGCAGGATCTTGATGGAAAGATTGTCCTCGCAACAAGCGACATGCCCGATTGGTACGACCGCTACGTCCATCGACGAGAAAAATACTATCACGCAGTCGAAGCCGGTGCAGATGCCTTCATTTACAGCAACCACGTCGATGGGTGTCTCCCACCGACCGGGAGTGTTGGTACTGCCGAAGACCCGGTCGGTGAAATCCCAGCTGTCGGCGTCTCGAAGGAGGTTGGTGCCAGACTTTGTCGTCGATTCGAAAACGAAGCGGTGACTGTGTCGGTCGACGCAAATATCCACCCTGCGACATCGCAGAATATCCACGCCGATCTCGGTCCGGATACCGAAGAGGCGGTGTTGCTGACTAGCCACGTCGATGCCCACGACATCGCCGAAGGAGCAACCGACAACGCAGCCGGGACGGCCATGGTTCTTGAGGTGGCCCGAGCATTGGCTGAACGCGAAGACGAACTCGACACCCGAGTCCACTGTCTCGTCTTTGGAGCCGAAGAAGTCGGGTTGGTCGGATCGAATTACGACGCCGCCGGTCGTGATCTCGATAATATCAAAGCGGTCGTCAATAACGATGGTGTCGTCCGGAATCGAACGTTGCTGTGTCATGCCCACGGGTTCGACACCCTCATCGAGGTAGCCGATCGGGTAGCAGACCGAATGGATCACCCTATCCACACCGATCCGGAGCTGAACCCCCACAGCGACCACTGGCCCTATGTGACGTGGGGTGTCCCGGGCTACCACATTCGTGCTGATACAGGTGACAAAGGCCGTGGCTGGGGCCACACCCAAGCCGACACACTCGATAAGCTGGAACCTCGTGATCTCCGAGAGCAGGCGATCTTATTGACCGAGTTGATAGTCGATCTCGCAGACAAAGACACAGAGATCTCCCACCGTAGCGCCACCGATATCGCTGAGCAGCTTCGCGACGAAGATCTCGCCGAGGGAATGAAAGTAATCGGTGACTGGCCATAGTAAACGACCACGGGTTGGGTGACCCGTGGAACTTTCGCTTTTTTAATACCCTGTCACCGTCGTCGACGGAAGAACAACCACCTACGAATGCCCTGCAGACGATCAGATTGTCAATCGCGACAGGATGAGTAAACTGACTCACCGACTACTGATCTACCCCTCTTCGACCGGACGCCACTGACTCATTTCGGAATAAAACGTCGCCAGCGGTCGACCACGAATCTCTTCATCTCGGAGTCGCTGCAGCAATCTTGCATTCACCCACGAATTGAGAAGCACGTGGGCCGCCCCATTTGCGACAGCTTGTGTTCGCCACCCAACGTATCGCTGGACCAACTTCGAGGGAACGTCGGTACAGAGGACTGCATTTCGCCACGCCAATTGTCGACTCTGTCGAAATCCGAACACAGCGAGTTGCTCGTCGAATGATCCGAGTAGTTCGTCTAACTCGGAGACACCAAGTGCTGAATACACGGCTACGAGTGTATCCTGGACAACGTCGACCAGCCGCCCGAGAATCTCGTTGATTCGATCGTGGTCGGTCCGCTTGGTATCGCGGTCGGGATCGATAGACAACTCCGTAAGCGTATGGGTCAGATCGTAGTTGATGTGAGCGTTGATACCCAGTAAGGCATCTTGTGCGACGAGCGTCTCGCCTGTAATTGAGGCGGCAAACGCGAGTTGCCACGGTCGTGGAACGGACTCGAAGTCCCGACGTTCAAATGCGACTGCGGCCCGTCGATAGTACTCTGCGAAGGTGATGACATACTCTCGAACCCACTCGGGGTCTGTGAAAAACCCCGATTGGATGCCCGACTGAACGTTGGCCGTCATCGTCGTATACACGGTCAGAAATACTGATCGCCGATCGTGGCGACTGCGAAGATAGCGTTCTGCTTGTCCCAACCGCTTAGCAGTATCGTCGATAGACCGAAACGGATCCTCCAGGATCTCGAGGAGGTGTTCATCCGAAGGACTCGCCGAAAGCTCACGAATACCTGCTGTTGTCTCGTAGTGGTGATACCGGTACTTCGAGGCGATCGCCCAGAGTTCGGCTGTTGTTGGGAGGAAAGTGCGGAAGAGAGTCATGAGAGAAAGTCAATCTCTCAACACTGGTTTCGATAGTAAATCTATCGGCCTCACTGATCGTCATAGAGGCGCAGTCGGCCAGGCAGTGAGTCTCGCTCTTGTGTAGAGCTGTGGAAACAGGCCGATCGCTGATAAGAGATATATACCCAACGGAGCGGCCCGCTATATGCTCCAGGTGGCACTGAACACGGATGAACAGGAAACAACTCCTGGATCAACTCGCTGATGGAATCCTCGCGTATGTGATGCATGGGCCCCGTTGATGCAGCAGCTCTCCACTGCAGCACCTACTCGGCTTTTCTTCCGAAATTTGGAACCCCAGACAGTGGCACCACCTAGCAAATACAATCCACGTAGACACCGGCATTACATGACAATATTATGCAACAAGAGATGATTATAACCTTGGAGGTTGTAGTGGATAGATAGCGTGAAATTCCCATTAGAACCCACTGAATCCTATGATGGACGGATTATGGTGCATCTGCTCGAGGATTCTGGGACGGAAAAACGGATCTCCTGTTCCTCGTATGAACGAGCGATCGCCGTTGTCAAACGAAAACAGCACGATGTCACGGTAGCGAAGATCGTCGACCGGGATGACGAGGTCGTGTTCAGCTCCGCAGACATGGATATCGACGTGTGGGAGAACGTGTGGAAAAACGAAAAACGGCGCTTGTCAGTGAATGTTGAGGCGTACGAGTGCCCATACGACAGTCTCTCGTGTTTTGCTGATGATCTCTGTGTGCAATGTCAAATAGATAAAGTACAGAATCAGTATTGAGCCACCAGTTTCAGATCGTCTATACCGCCATTCGCAATCCAACATCTAACAAATAAATCTCCGTATAAACTTCAGACACACCCATCAGCTGTGGCAATTCAGCCCTCAAAATCGCACTTATACTAATATTAGTGCGTTTGTGTAAGGTTTATATGCACGCAGCCATTTGATAGTGGTAATGAGTATCAAGGGGGTGTCGGTCTGAAGTACGGCTATATGACGGGTCGACTCTGGCTCAGTTGCCACTGGTCGACCCACAGACTGCTCGGTTGACTTGTTCACTGTCCACCCCAAGGATTTACTCTCTGCGGGGGTGAAATCCTCAGGCCAGCCCGACCGGCCGAAACTAAGCTGTCTCCACCACGGCTTAGTGATCCGTCTTTCTCATGTAAATATCAATTCTCAGGGGTTGTAGCAGAGTCGGTAACGTATTGTATACTTCCGTCAACAACAGCTGCAAGCACGGTTGCACGTGCCAACTGGGGATTTGAAGCGATGTACTGCTCTGGAATCAGCGGTGCTGGAATCGGCTGGATCCCATCGGCACGCATTGCAGACACCCCAGCATATGTACCGACAGGTTCGGTGCCACTGTAGACGACGAACTGACCATCCTCGTTTCGGCCGTACCGGTATTGGAACTGATCTGGCTGTGGAGCGGGACAAGCGATTGCTCCGGCGGACTCAATTGTCGCGATCGGCTCATCGTTCGCCATGAGCTGTAGTTGTCGCGGCTCAGCAGACTCTCTCTCAGGGCCCTCAGTCCACGAGAGAGGTCCACCTGTGGGGACACACGCATAGCTGCCGTCGGCGAGTTGAATCCTCCCTTCGGTAGCGTAAAACCGTTTTGTGCCGTTCTGCAACCCAGCGAGCCCGAATGGAGTCGACAGGAACTCGCGTACGGTATCATGGCAGTCCTGATCGACGGCTAGTATCGGCACACGCCCACTGTCGACAGCAGTCGAAATAGCTGAGATAACAGTCAACGGTCGATCGTTGGCGAGCGGCACAACCTCAAGTGGTGCGTCGATGCCAACGAACGCAGTGGCGTCACCCCGAACGACTGCTGGGTTGTCATCACTGACAGCGAAGTCACGATCCTGGAGGTCCCGTATGATTGGCCGGGTATTGACCGAAAACGATTCTACCATCAATACTGTTTATGATCTGGACAACGATAGCAGTTGTTGATCGACATCGACCGCAATCAGCATCGACTGGGCCGTGTAGAAAATGTCAAAAATGGTTAACTTGGAGATCTCGCCCGGGCGAGATGGGACTCCCATACTGGTATCTTCCGCCCAAAAAAGAGGAGTCCAGCAATCACAACTAGCCACACAACTGGGAGAGCTTCAGCCATCGCAAGGGCTGCAAGCGGCAAGAATGTCACTGACAACTGAATTTCTGCATTCTCATACATTTGGATGCCAATGTCCCCCAAGACAAAGAAGTCCCACAGATACTGCAGGAGGAAAACTTGAGACAGTCGAGAAGTCAACCCACAGCTCAACTCACAATATATTCAGCTACTGACTGCCGTTCGCACACCGGACACACTGTAGTTCCCGACTCTACCGTCGACCCACATCTCCGACACTCAGAGTAGGTCTGATCTCGAGGACCTCCAAATAAAGTGCTGAGTTGTGGCAACCTCATATCACACTGTGACACATCAAGTCATAATAAAGGCCCATGACTGTTCACGCTACGGTCATCCGCAAAGTAGTGTAAGCACAGGTTGATTCATACAAAAATCGCCTCAAAACCTGTGAAACCCACACAAAAGTCGAGTGTGGGTCACGGCTCTATCGTTGGGTGGGTCCCCGCTGACGCTTCGGCCCTCCAAGACGAAGCGCATCTGAATACATTCACCCTAATAACAATAATGTTTGGTATTATTACACAAGAATACAACAGGATACAGTCGACACCGTATCCAATATTGTTTGTCCCACCCAAACAAACTAATGAGATGGACAATATATTTTCGATCGGAATGGTCCACACAAAATCCTTCGAACTGACCGGCTTCCAGCGTGACCTCCTGTATGTCATCGCCGGCTCAGATCAGCCCTCCGGCCAAACAATCCTACGGAAACTCGAAAGTCATATCGACGACGTCAATCACGGTCGACTCTACCCAAATCTCGACGAGTTGGTTGATCACGGACTCGTCGAGAAAGGCAGCCAAGACCAGCGCACCAACTACTACGAGGTGACCCAAAGTGGTGAACAATTACTCGTCCGTCGACGTGAGTGGGAAAATCAGTACCTCTCATTCCCCAGTGATTCAGATCACCAGGACTCAAATCAGCAGTCGGTAGCGAGTTCCTCGTCAGACTGACCAGAGAGCCACCAAGCTCCCCAGCGAGTACATTTTTTCGGAGCACCAACGCCGAGATCGAGGACTGCGGCCGGTATCTGTAGCCAGTCGACAGCCCGCGGCAGTCTTGACTGATCGCAGTCGCAGACCATCTGAGACATTCTTTCTGGATCGGCTGTACTTGTACTGTGTCGTAGGTTCGTCAAGCCGAGTTGACTGGTTTGTTGAAGGTCCACACCACGACGGCACTGACTTCTTCAAAACAGAGCCTGTTGTACAACTATCAGTCGAGTCGCCAGATGTCGCCGGTCCCCGCTCGTATCACGTATCTATGCCCCGACCATGCCTTCACTTGCTCGTCGCGTTTCTTCACCCATTCAAACTCGACGACGGCGTTCTCTGGGAGTTCGACCGTCCCCTCCCATGTTGAGGAGTCGACGGCCTCCAGCGGTACTCCGTCCTCAACGCGCCACTCGCCCAGCGTCTCTTGTGGACCCGTCAGGAACACACGCTCGCCCCACTCGGTCTCAACGTCGATTGAGACAGTCGTGGTGGCTGGCAATCCTGGTGTCGCCTCGTCGCAGGGTTCGAGCCACAGGTGACCATAGGGTTCGACCAGCAGTCGACCGTTGAGGAAACAGACCTGCTCATCGGCGAGGACGTCGCGGAATCGACCCTCGCCCCAAGCATCTGGAAGCCTCGAGATGTCGACGGCTTGGGCGCTTGCTGAGACATTTTGAACGGCGAGCAGGCGCTCATCCTCGTGGACTCGCTCGACTGCGAACACCTGATCGTTGGCCACGTTTAGCACACGCTCATCGGCGCGGTGGTGGAGCGCTCGCAGGTCTTTCCGGGCGTTCGTGAGCCGTTTGATTCCGTCGAAGACGCGCCCTTCGACCGATCCTTCCTCTTGACGGCGGTCGACGGCGTCCCAGTCCATCTCGGGGCGGTGGACCCAGCGGTTGTCCTGAGATTTGATCGGATCCGTCAGATAGTTGTAGTCGTTGGACTGACCGACCTCGTCGCCGCTGTACAGCAGCGGCATCCCACCCATAGCGAAGGCGCTGGCGTGGATCGTGAGATATCGTGCAATCGCCGCCTCAATATCCTTTGGATCACCCTCAACGCGGGCCTGCTGGAGTCCCGTTAGCGCTGCAGCAGTACCCGAGGTACGTGCGACGCCGGTCGGTTCTTCCTGAAAGCGATACCCCTCGGCGTAACTGTCGGGGTGGCCCCACCATCGGTGTCGACTGGGTTCATTGGTGGAGTTTCGTCTTCGGAGGTGCTCAGGTAGACCTCGTCGATGACGTCCTCGGGTGAGCTTCCGGTGGTGAGCTGGCGTATTTGTTCATCGGTGATGTGACCACTGGCCAGCGCCTCGGGATCGAGCTCGCCGAATACTTGGTGGTAGTGGTCGTCGATGTGCTGGCGGATGACCGCCGACTGGGAACAGTCGCCGTAATCTGCGGCGAGGGCTTCGAGTTTGGCTTTGCGTTCGCTGTCGACTCTCACAGAGAGGTTGACGGTGGTTGTGATGGTGCTTGTGGACATAGATATCTTTGAGAGGATTCGATGATCGACTCGGCAGCAAACACCGACACAATAGACGTCCTCTGTGGGACCGACCGCACACTTTATGTTGACCGCAGGTGACGTTTTTCATGACGGTTTTGCCCGCAACAGACCGTTGCCATCCTGGACGCGTGGTGTGACACGTGATCCGGGTTGTTTTCCCGGAAGATCTGCCCAAGAGAGCGTTGAGTCTGCTTGAGAGTCTGTAGAATGGGACATTACTTAATACTGTGGGAGATATCCGACATAAAAATGAGTAATAGAATATCTGTGTTAAATATGGCTCAACTGTTGAACAGACCGTATTCACTAAACAATAGCCCCATGTGTGGATATCTATGCGACCACGGGTACCATGGATGAACGAACTCGACGATACTATATTGGAGTTCCTTGCAGAGCTTGATCATCCTGCTGGTGAGCCCGTTGTCATCAATCCGCAATCGATCTATGAAAATATTGTATCGATTCGGAATATGAGTAATAAGACTGCTAAAACAATCTCGCGCCGGATGAACACGCTCTACGAGCACGGTCTTCTTGATATGGCAGAGTCATCTGGCAAGCAGTATTTTATTACTGAGAAGGGGCTGCAGTACCTTTCTGGTGAGATCGATGCAGACGAACTAAAGGATAACTTTGAGGAGTAGTTAACCAACACTCTACACGGCTATTCTGTTTTGTTGGTTAAGACAATTCAATCTCGACGTATTGACTACTCATCACGCTTCTGTCTGCCTTTTTCCACTTCTAAATGGCCCGAACCAAAGCGGTTAAGACACTCTGCTGCATATAAATGGTAAGGAAGAACCAGTCGCTGTTGGGCGTTGAAACGCCCCGGTGTTAGAGCACCGAGGCTGGCTTCCTTAGCACAAGCAAGCCAATGTCTACTACAGACTCCACTAGCAAAGAGTGTATCGCTACCGACCAGACCAGATGGATCGGTCCACTGACTGAATACGATAAGTACGGCCAGCTTACGGGTGCGCGGTTTGTTCGCTGTCGTGGCTGTGGTGTTGAGGTGCTGACCTACGGGAAGCAGGATGTCGACCACCGCCCGGAGTGTTCCCGATGAGTACCCGTGTCGAGGAACTCCGTAATCTGCTCACCGAGGCCGCAAAGGGGGCAATCGATGAAGATACGAAAGACCATATTGAGGTCGCACTCACATTGGTCGAAGAACTCCCACAGCCCACTCTTGTCGAGTGTCCCGTGTGTGGGCGAACGGGTCTGCCCGAGCGAATCGTGAACCACGACTGCGAAACAGTGGCGACTGACTAATCGTCAAACCACCTCTAAATTAAAAATAAACGGATGTAGCAGAGTTTTCAATCACCTATGTATTTTTAGCTGTGAGTGCTGGAAGATTGAGCCTAATTAGGCTAATTCTAATCGTGTTACCGTAAACTCGATTACGTAATGAGTGATTTATATGTGGTGGCACTAGTATTACAAGGCAATTTAAAAAGATATGATCAAAAATTATTGAATGATCGCTGAAGTTGATTTAGCAGTCGTCCTCTGCTGCGATTGGAACGTCGACTTCTTTGGGTGGTTCTGGTGTTTCTGACTCTTCGTCAAGTGGACCGAAGCCGTCTGGTGGGGATCGATGGTCAGTCCCTTTTTCAAATGCGTAAGCGTATTTGAGCAGCTTGGGCTCGTCGAACTGTCGACCGAGGAGATCGAACGCAGCGGGGAGGTGTTCATCTTCGGTGAACCCAGCGGGAACAGCGATCGACGGAAGATCTGAATTAGGACTGAGTCGGGAACGACTACCGATCCCCGATTCCCCGATTTTTTCAGGTGGCTGCGCAGTGTTTGGGTACAAGATCGCATCCAACTCTTTTTCGGCCATCGTCTGTAAGATCAAATCACGGAGTTCTTTCCGTCGACCCTCATTTTCTCGGAACTCTTCTTCGAAGGTGTCGAGATCGGCATCATTGGCCGCTTCGATCGAACCGGCGATGTCGCAGGCGTACAGTCCCGACTCGTACAACTCTTCGACAGAGCTGATCGGTGCATCGTCTCCGAGACTCTCGAAGTATGCATTAAGCGATGTTTTGACCTCACCCTGGACGTAATAGCCTTGGTTATCCAGTTCTTTCACAGTCTCAATTGGTGCGATTTGGATGGGATCAACGATGGTTGCACCAAGTGCTTCCATCTCTTCGATCGCTTCGTCGATGACGGCGGTTACCTGTGCAGCACCTTTCTCGTCTTCTTTTTCAATTGTTGTTTCCTCACCCAAAGCGTCGTACTCGGTCCCGAAGTAGTCGCGGTAAATTCCAATCCGAGCACCGTCGAGCCCATCTTCACTGAGACAATCGAGATAACTATCTTCCTTATGAGATGATTCTTCGCTTGGAATTTCACCGGCACTGCGAGCCGTGATCGGATTATTTGGATCGTATCCGGCAGTGATCTCCAATATCTGGGCAGTTTCTTTCACCGTCCGTGTATTGATACCGGGAGTATCGTATGTTCCTGCAATCGGCACGATCCCGTCGAGACTAACTAGTCCGACGGTTGGACGCAACCCGACGAGATTGTTGTAGGTGGCTGGACCCCTAGTCGACCCTCCAGTATCGGACGCGGTACCGAACACGGCGAGGTTGGCCGCGACACTAGCACCAGTGCCACCACTAGAGCCACTTGGGACCCGCTCTATATCGTATGGGTTACGCGTTTGTCCACCAAGAGAACTTATTGTTGTTCCGCCTCGTGCGTATTCATGAGTGTTTGTTTTTGCGAGTACGATCGCCCCTGCCTCACGGAGTTGTTTGACGTAATACGAGTCTTCCTCGGGTTGGGAGTCTTCTAGCGAAAGCGAGCCTGCGGTGGTCGGAAGATCACCCGTATTGTAGATGTCTTTGACCATAATAGGGACACCATGTAACGGGCCAACAGGTCCTGACTCTTCGAGTTTTTCATCGAGTTCATCAGCACGTTCTAGGGCGTCATCGTTGAGGGTGATAACGGTATTGAGTACGTCATCGTATGCCTCGATACGTTCGAGGTAAATCTCCGTGATCTCCTTGGCAGTAGCTTCTCCGAGGTGGATTGCGGAGTACACGTCGTCGATCGTTGCCTCGATCGGGTCAAACTCCTCTGAACCTGACTCATCACTGACTGCTGTTGCCTGACCGGTGAACAAGCCTGCGGCTCCTGCAGCTCCAGCTAGTTTCATAATTGACCTCCGTGTAACCGACGTGGAATCATACAATCCGCCATCTATTTCTACATCATCTGCACATCCATCTTGCTTTCGAGCAATATGGTCTTTACTTGCCATACATATCCACCAATTAACTCGGTTATTATAATCTCTTCTCAGAATATTCTGAAAAATTCTAAAAATTGCAGTTCGAAATATGTATTATGAACGTCTTGCTGTATGTACTGTCCATACAATATTAGGTATTCGATGCACGGCGTTCTCCAGAATTTGAGTGTCCCTTTCAATCTACAGTCGAGGAGCTTGTATTGTCTCTGTCTATGGTATTCATTGCTCACCGATGAATGATCACACCCACCCAAGTTTTGCATTGTGTCGACTCACATAGCTCGGGTCGACACTGCCATCTGGTAACGTGAGCTGCTGCCCGGCACGCTCAATAAGTGTTCGCTGCAGCAGGTCACTCTCGGTTTCAAACTGCGGATTCACTCGGAGGCAGTAATCCTGATCAATCGTGAAGAGGCCTCTATCGAAGGCAGCATGATGTGTCTTACTTAGCGGGAGCACGTTCGTCACATCCGCTCGATACTGTGGATAGTCGCTCCAGGGTAGCACGTGTGCAACATCCAGCAGGCTGGGATGATCTACACCAGAGACCGGACACGTCTGGTCGTGTCGTGAGAGAACGGTTGCACGGAATTCGGGGTCGACGACTCTGGCATGAATAGTCGTTTCGTATGTTCCAGCAGTACTCCCAGTGTTACCAGCCGTCGGTCCATCGGTAGTAGCCCACTCTTCGACTGCCTGCGAGACGAATTGTCTTCCGTCGTCTGTGAGCTGGTACTTGTCTCCGTTTTTCTCGATCAACCCCATACTGCGAAGCCAGTTGACCCGCTGGGTCGCCATATCCGTCTGTCCTGGACTCCACCCGAGTTCTGGGTGTGTTTCGAGTTGTTGCGTACTGATCTCTGTGAGAGACATTGGAGCAGCAGACAATGCGTAGAGTAGACTCCGAAGACCCACGTTCCGTTCGCACATGATTCGAAGAAGCGTCGCTGTATTCTGTTGTTGAACGTACTTACGCCCCGCATCTCCGAGCTCCCAGTGGTCGTCGGCTTCGCGTAGGAATCCAACCTGCTGGAGATAACTCACTCGCCGCATTATCGAGTCTCTGCTGGAGACGTTTGCAAACGTCCCTCGATGCCACCCGACGAGTTCGTCTGTCGTTGGGTTGTAGCCATCAACAAACTCGATGATTGCATCTAACGTGTCGACGTAGTGGATTCCTCCGCCAAACATGGGAACGATACTACGGAGGCGATCCAAAGGCATGGATTGAGAATAAGTCGGTCGGATGATGATTCTTTCTGTGACGTGTGTACATCGATATTTATCAGCTGAGATCTAATTGGAATGTCTTACTTGTGTTTGGGATAACATACACATCATCTATGGCATAGTTAGTCTTTAATTATGAGTTATGTTGAGCCTCGTTTCTGTTGGAGTAATCAAGACGAATCTGTGCATCATAGCCGACGAAGGATATATTTTGGTTGAATAACTGTAGCATAGAAGTGTTGGACGAGAATTCATTCAAAAATATAGACAGAGTGTCGATTTTCGGAGGAGAGGGTATTGTCGTCCGCGCAAATAATGATTCTCTATACATTCACATAGATGATGGCGAATTGTCAATCAAAAATCAAACCTCACCCCTAGTTTCAAAAATGGACAGATAGTGGATAGGTGCTTGTGACTCATTTAATGACACGCTGCTTGAATCTACGACCTCTGATAGAGATAGACAACACCAATATATGTCGCCACTTGTGATAGTATCATAGATGGGTGATAGACGAGTCGACGGGCACTCTGCAGGCTTCTCAGACGGAGGTATTGAGGATACCACTCAGAACGACCGTCCGTTATCGGCAGATCTCGTGAACGTGGTTGCAGAGGCTCACGATGTCTCTGAGACTCGTCTGGCCGACGTACTCTCTGAGACGGTCTATCGTCGTGTTCTAGAACTTTCCGAAGAGACGACACTGGATGTTCAAGAGTCGATAGTCTACGCTTTGTTCGAAGATGATTCACTATCTCAACAAGCGATCTCCGAGAGACTCGATATCGGACCCAAAGTAGTTCAGAGTTCACTAGAGAGGTCCAGAGTTAAATTAGAAGCGGCTAGGAGGACTGTATCGATGGTCGACACACCGAGTCCTCTGTCGGTCCAAGAGAAGGATTATACGGCGGAAGATTGGCTCGGTCTTGAGTGGACCCCATGGTTCGAACTTGAAGATACGCACAAGTTGGGTGAACTCCCAACTACTGCTGGTCTCTATAGGGTCCGACACACCGCTACAGACGAAATTGTGTACATCGGAGAGTCTGGAGGCAAAAACGGGGTCCTAGGGCGGTGTAGATCGCTCTCGTCGGGAGTGTACGACGAAGCAATGCCGTCTAAGGGGAGCCACCCTACGCGTCAACGCCTCTGGAGTCTCTGCCAACGTGATGGGGGATCGTTCGAGTTGTCAGTCGCAACACCACCAGTTGCGTCCCACGATCGGACTAGACGTGGGATGGAGGCTGCTGCGATCGCAATGTATCGTAGGGCCACTGGACACAGCCCACGTGTTCAATTTGGCCGTTCGGTCTCTGTTGACAGCGCCAGTCCTGCTACGTCTCCAGCAGATGATCCGTTTACATACGTCTCAGACATGCGGAGTATCTCTCCACCACAGTGGACCAACTGGCGAAACGTCACGAGTGACGACTGGCTCGGGATGAATTGGTCTCCACCTGTTCCACTTGGAGAGCGGACGACAGTAGATGTGGATGGAGAGTGTGTGTATCGTGTGTGGTTCTCCAAAGACGATGGGACACGACTGGCATTCGTAGGCGAGGCAGAGACACCTGTTAGTCGACTGTTTCGAGCCGAACGCGAATACGGGAGTGAGACAATGTTTTCGCTCACGTCTGTTCCCACGAACTCGTTCGCTGACGAAGAGCGACTCCGACGGAGACTCGAACGGAAAATCGATCTCCAGGGCGCCCACTTCCTGGCGACAGGTTCACCCCCTGGATCACAGTTCGGTAACTTGTAGCTGCACCCTTCTCGCTGATAGTGATTCGATAAATGCATTTAAACCATCTGGATGTGTTGTCTATGTTGATAGTCACTATTTTTAGACAAGCGCTTACTATGATTACAAAAATGAGGGAACTACATTGACTCGAGGATGGGGATTTACTACTTCTCGGCCTACCGACGCGCGGTACGGGGACGACGTCGCTAAGTACACGATGTCCGAGGGAGAGGACCTCAAGACGTTCGTGAGAGAGGTCCTCCAAAACGCGAACGATGCGGGTCTTGACAACGACAATCCAGTTGAAGTAAACTTCAACATACAGACCCTATCTGGGGACGCTTTCGACGAGTTCTGTGATGCAATCGACTGGGAAAGTTGGTCACGACACGCACGATTCGCCAACGACACCGAGAGTGGTCGCCAGATCGTTCGACATCTGGACCAGGCAGAAAGCGAGGGAGAGCTCCGTGTATTGACGATCGAGGATCGAAACACCCACGGACTGTTAGGGGCTGAAGATGCCGACGAAAAGAGTTTCACTGCGCTCGTCCGGGACGTCCTGTTTAGTAGTAAGAGTGGGGAAACTTCCGGTGGTAGCTACGGTCTCGGAAAAGCAGTCCTCTGGCTGTTCTCGGGGCTCTCGATGGTCGTTTTCAATTCTAACCTGAGTCAACCCGATCCGAGAGACGACTCTCCACGCCTCATCGCGCGTACTCGGTTACCGACACACAAGTCAGACGACAACGAGACCGTCTACCAGGGGCACGGGTGGTTCGGAGATCAAAATGACGACGGAGCCCGCCCGTTGTCCGTGTGGGGAGACGAAGCCAAGGAGATTGCCGAGCAACTTCGGATGGAGCGGACAACTGACGCTCCCGGCACGAGTATTATGGTCGCAGGGTTTCGCGATCCGACAGCCGAGGACTCACTCGACGACGACGAGCTAGCGGATCGGATTGTCGAAGAATCACTCAGCTCGTTTTGGCCAGCGATCTACCGAGACGAACTGTCCGTGTCTGTGGAGACTAGTGACGGAACACACGACGCGACGATAGAGAATCATTCGGAGATCGAACCCTTTGTCGAATGTCTTCGGTCACGTGGGTCGACCTCCGAAGAACTCGAAGAAAGTGGAGACGTGGTCGAAGCACCGATCGCTCTCGATGTCCCCGACAAGATCTCGGGAGAATCTACAGAGTCGGGTGAGTTGGCTCTCTGTGTCCGCATGGCGGCAGACCGAGAGAAATACGAACGAAATACAGTCGCGTTCGTCAGAGGGGCAGGGATGGTCGTCGAGTACTATGATCGAAACAGGGTTGTCATCGGTGGGCAAAATTTCCACGGCGTACTCTTAGGGGGGAACGCCCGAAAGTGGGGCCTCGAAGACGACTCCCCGGAGGCATCTGACAAGGACATAGAGGACTTCCTCTATGCTGCCGAACCACCACGACACAACGAGTGGCGGCGAACAGAGACCCTCGCCAATACCTACGAAGATGGCTTCAAAGTGGGTGTCGAGGGAATTAGATCCAACGTTACGGACCAACTACGGTCTCTCATTGCTCCCAAAGTCGACCGTGGTTCGATCGGTCCGAAACGACTGGCGAGTAGATTCCCTATCGGAAATGGTGGGATAAAGGAGAGTCAATCTGTTAGTCATCACGTGACCGGTGAGACCGACGTCTCGTTCGACGAGAGTCACGAACATTGGGTCTTTTCGGGCGAAATCGAGCCTGCGAACTCTGCCGACGAACTTCGCGAGGTAACCATCTCACTCAACCGAATGGGAGAAGAGCGACAGACCAACGATCGAATACCTGTTTTGAGTGTCAGTTCGTCGACGATGGGTGTCAGGGTAAGCATGGCCGAGTCGAACGGTGTTCAAGTCGGTCGTCTACAGATCCCATCGGGGATCCCCTCGGTCGAATTCGAGGGGTTCTCGGAACGTGATCCACGACAGGTAAAGACTAGGTTAAACGTGAAGGCAAAGCTGCAGAGCAGAGGTGACGAGTGATGGCGATAACAGACGATCTAGAGGCAACAGAGTCTACCGAGGAGGATGGCGAAGTCGATTACGAGACGGGAAGTCTACAGCGAGATTCGCTTCCATACGCGTACGCAGAGGAGGCCTTAGATCTCTCTGTCACCGGCTACCTCCTCGACGAAAACGACTGTGGTGATCGAGGAGAGCTGTATCAGGGCCGTCAGTCGATCTCTCTCGTCGACGATGGTGATTGGGAGAAGCTCACGGTAGAGGGGAGTGTAGACATAGACCAAGAGACAATCGAGTCGGTCTTCCCAGGAGATGAGTGGGACGAACCCCCTGCCCGGCTAGCAGTAGTGATCACGTGTCCGGAATCTATCAGCCGGAGTGCGGAAATGCTGACCGACGACACTGTCGAAGGGAAAACCTACGATTTCAGTGTCGAGTTAGATCGAGAGGATTATCGTGGAGATATCTTCCTCATACCGTTCCTCGTGAGGGGCGAAGAACGTCTGACAGGGGTCGCCAACCGTGCGACCAAAGTTGGCGCACGACTCGCCGATGGGGAACCTTGGAGAGTAACCCTCGATCGCGGACCCGACGATGGAGGACTACTCCAACCACTCGTAGAGCCATTTAGTGATCACGAGAAGTTCCCTGACGATACTCATATCCACTACCTCGATATGGACGAACCACAGAACCCACAGTTGTTCCTAAATGCGGATCATCCTACCATCGTCCAAGTTCTCAACAATGAAGGTTCGACCGGCGGACCGCCACGACTCAGAGACGTCCTGTTCGGATACATCGAGCACGGGGTCTGGATGGAACTTCTCCTCCGTACAGCCCAAGACGTAGACGAAGACACTGCCGAGACGAAATTCAACTGGCAAGAAGACGTGATAGACCTATTCTACGAGGAGCTCTATCCAGACCTCGATAGAGAGGCAGCCACAGTACAGCTTGGAAAGGATGCTTCCGATGTGGAAGACCTGAATCTCCTCGTCCAACGCTTAGAGCGGGCGATAAACGATCGTGTCGACCTTCCGTACGACACACAGCGACTCATCGAAGAGGGGATCCAGAATGTCGACTGAACTCAAACGACTGACGAGTGCCGGACGGTCTCTCATCGGAGAAGACTTCTTCGAAGGACGACGTGAGTTCTCCGAAACAGACCTCGGCCCCTATCTGGAGTCTGTCGGGATCAATTTAGACTTGTCTCCGATCGAAGAGCGATTTCAAGAGGCTAAAGATGGCGGCGAGTTCGAAACGCAGAGACACCTCTTGGACGCCGAGATGGCTCCAGTGGTCCACGACACCATTGATGTCTCCAGACGAACTGCAGCCGATGCAGGTCTTTGGCACTTCCTCACAGTCGTCCACTTTCCGGAGTTCGTGAGATACCGTTGGGAGGGATCGACTACACTGGACGAGAAGTTCCTTCGGGCTGGGACAGACATCTACTCGAATGCCCTACATCGGCTGTGGTGGATGGCCGAACTCACGTACGAAGATGATCAACCGGTCGACGATGGCCGATACGAACGGACCGAGAGAGTACTCTCGTTCCAAGAGCTAGCCAACGACATCTTCGATAGATGGTTCGCGAGATACCGTCCTGTCGCAGTCGCCTGTGCGGATTTACTCGACAAATCTATCCTTGACGAGGAAGAACCCTCGAGTTCGAAGGTAGCGAGCCAAACGACAACCAGACTTCGAGAGGATCTCACTGTACTGAGAGTGGAAGCGATGACTGACGAAGAGATCGAAGAAAAAATCATCTCTCTTCGTGACGAAGTCATCCAAGAATTATCGTAGTCCAAACTAGTTAGCGACTTTTTGGACAAAATTCTGGGCACCCGCCTCCTATCCTGTGGACCGCCTTGGCGTCAAACCTCGAGGCACTCGGCCTTGCCCCGTCTGTAGACGATAAGACTCCTCTATCGAACCGTTCGAGAAACTTTGTTCAAAACATCTCAGAGGTATCTTCATCTCTGTAGTACTGGCAGAATTCGTTTGCAAAGCACGACTCACAGTTAGGTTCTGACGCACACACCGTCGACCCGAAGTCGAGTAGCGCGAAGTTGTACTCTCTGGCTCTGTCTTCGGGTACTAACTTCTTGGCAAAGTCCCACTGTTCACTCTCGCTTCGTGGCCACTCTGTGGGGAATACTCGTCGGTACACTCTGTCGACATTCCGATCGACGATCGGTAGAGGTCTATCGTGAGCAAAACAAACCGTTGCGTTAGCGACGTACCTCCCGACTCTAGGTAGATTCGTCAACTCGTCGGCCGACTTCGGTAATTCGTCGTGGTCGGTGGCGATCTCTGCCAGCGCTTCGGCCCGCATATTTTGGAATCCCAGCGGTTCTATTACCTCGGTCACGTGTTCTATCTCAGACTTTCTGATGGCAGTTAGATCGGGAAAAGTCTGGAGGAAGTCGGGATACACCGTTGCAACGTTTTTCGCGGGTGTCTGTGTAAGAAAGAACTCCGCGACGAATACATCGTACTGATCGGTGCGTTTTCGCCAAGGAAAGTCTCTGTGATTGTCCTCGCCCCACTGTAAGAGACCATTCCGAAACCGACGAGTAGTCTCCGATTCCATCATCTATTACGACGAGTTCACCGAACAAAATATTCTCGCTGGTATCTTTGGGTGACCGTATCTTCTGACTCAATACCGTCGAACAAACGAGAAACGTCTAGTTGTGAGTCCTCGATTAAATATTCCGCGCAAATGGCCTACGACAGTTGGCGGATGTACTCTTCGACGACGTTCACTGCTTCGTCGAACTCCTCTTTCGAAGCAGAATATTCCGAACTAATCACCTCTGTGTATCCTGGACGATGATAGTCCGGTCCGGCTGTCTCAGATCCAGAGATATCCCACTCACCATCCCAATATTCGAGTATGACGGTACGAATAGGATCGTCCGTTCCGACGAGAACGATGTCGTCTTCGTCTGGGTCCCAATCGTACTCTTCATCGTCAAGTTTGCGAGTCCACTGGAAGCTATCAGCGTCGAACTCCTCACGGGTCCACACGTGGCCATCTATAGAGATCTCGTCAGGAGGAAGATCTGTTTTATCGTAGCTTGGATCCATATCTGAAAGAGTGACTGAAATCATAAGTAATATTCTGTCTACTGGGTATCGGTCATCTCCGACCATCCGATCCAATTTGGCACCACTTGCCGCATCACGTGATTCAAAATAACTTTCTATTGACCTGTTTGCTAATGGTATCACAACCACTCCCAGCTGTTGTCGCAGATGCCATGGTCCAGCGGCTCTTCGACGATCGGCATCCGTCACAAATTGACGATATTCTGTATCCTGGGTGTGGAGATGGAGCGTTGGTCGCCGCTGTTCACCGCTACTGTGAACAGCATGTTGCGGCGACACCTCCATCTGGAGTTGCCGTCGACATCGATACCGATGATGCCAAGGCAGTCTCTGCTCAGTACGATGAGGTTGAAGCCCGAACTGGTGACTATCTACACGAAGAATTCGTCGTCAAGTCGAAGTTCGACTACATTCTCTGTGACCCACCGACACGGCCATGGCCAGATCTCTCACGTGAACAACAGAGGGCCTACGCGACCAACTTTGGTCAACTTACCGTTGAGGACGACGCGATTGACTCGCATCTTCTCTTTGTATCACAGGCAATCCGTGATTTGAACCTTGGTGGGCGTGCAGTGTTCGTCATACCTACCTCACTCCTTGATTCAGACGCCGCAAGCACGCTTCGGGAACAACACTATTACAAAATCGATGCGATCGACGAACTTGATCCCGAGTCGTATGATGGTCTAGATGTCCCACGCCTGATCACGACAGTAACTGACGATGCAGAGGAGTGGGAGTCGACTGTTTCGACGTACGAACCAGCAGAACACGAGGCAGACCTCAATACAAGTATCGCCGATATAGAGGACCCGTTCACAGCAGGGGCTCTGATGACTCCCGATCCCACAGGATTCGAGATAGACGAGACTATCTCGCAAGTGTACGTCGAACTAATGGCTGCCGACTTTGATGCCGCTCCGATCTACGAGAATACGTCGGTAGGAACTGAAATTCACGGGTACGTTTCACGAGAACAGCTTCGAACGATGAGCGATGCTACACTTGAGACCCAAATTCAACAAATCACCCCCGAGATCTCAGTTGAATCGGACACAGGTATCGACGAGGTAATTTCCAAACTCACAAATTCTCGATTCGTACTCGTACTGTCTGATGATTCTGTGGAAGGAATCATTACCAGATTTGATCTCAATAGATTACCGGTATATACACATCTCTATGACTCCTTTTCACAGTTTGAGATTGGTCTGCGTGATTTACTTCGAACACACAATCCAGACTGGAACGAACAAACTGACATTCGAGTCCCGTATCGTGGTCAACAAAACGTGGTCTCTGATAGACTCACATGTGCAGAATTGAGCACGCTGGTGGAGATCGTTCATGATGTCGGGCTGAATACGAAGCTGCCGTCTGCCTCAAAGGTCGGACTGGACGAATTAGTCTATCTACGGAACGCGGTTGCTCATTACAACCCGATTGTTCATACGATGACCGAACGACCGACACACGACGATCCAGAACGTGGTGCCCCACAACTTGCTACTGAGTACAGCTATTTGCACACCTGTATCGATACCCTATAAAATTTTGACTGAGATAATAATTCAGAGTACAATTCACCGGAAAGATGGTCTTATAAAAACTCACGACCAACGATACAGTTAGGAGAGCCAGATACTCTTTGCTTCCTCTTTCAACCGTTCATGACGTTCCTGCAGGGATTCTGGTGTCCATTCGTCGTACTCCTCTAGTTCGTTGACGAGCGGGAAGTCACTCTTCTTTTTGAAGTACTCCTTGTACTTCGCGTTGAACGGCTTGTTACTTACTTTGTAATTTTTCCGACCATCAAGTGGGACAAGATTTCCCATTCGGTCAGTCCATGTATCACGCCAGTGTTCATCGCCAAACCGGGTCAACCAGTAGTCGTTGTTTGGCGTCTGTGGTAGGATGTGCTCAATGGTAACGTTATTTCCGTACTCAACTTTCGAGTTTCGGTTGTCGAACCGCTCGCTGTTGATGTGCATTAGAATATACTTTGGCCATTGGTAGTTCCCTTTGCGATAGAAGTTGCTTCGGTCAAGCGCGTTCTCAAATGCTTCACTTTCTTGTTTGACTTTCTCGTTTAGAACTGGGAGATTGAGGATTTCATCTGCGGTGGTAGCATCCCAATATCACGTAGAAGACTATACACCCGACTGTATCGAGCTGTGCTAGAGGAGCCAGTGAGCCAGTCGACGGTAAGGCGCCGCTCCAGTAATTCGACGAACGACAGTAGAGCAGACTCGTCGTCGAATTTCGCGTCGAATTGAATGAGAGCGACCATCCATTCGTCCGATGGATAGAAGTCGCGCATTAGGGATACCAGATTGTGATAGTAAACCTCCTCTGCCTGAGTTGTGCCATCCAGATCCGCATTATAAATGCGATGCCTGTGACCATCGAATACCATTTCAAGACGATCGACGAACTTCGCTCCCCGGAAGGAGTCGTCCTCTGGATAGACACGGTCCTTGAACTCGTCGTAGACCGATTTCTGGGACTTTTCTTTAACGATGATATGACGCATGAAGCCGATAAATCGCTCTAACCCCTCGTTCCCAACTTCTTCCTCCATATCCTCCCATTTCCGCTGGTACTCTTCGCGTTTGTCGTCATCATCGATATAACTGAGATTCTCGGATTTTAGGAGATCGGCGTTATTGAGCGGCATCCCACGTGCGTTCGTGACGTTGAACAGCCGGAAAGCCGAACTCAGTGAGTTCGTCGAAATCCGCACCATTACCACTCGAAGTGTGAGATACGTCGCAAAATCACCAATATCGCCATCTTCCTCATCCTGCCAATTAGCCAGTTCTTTCTGGAAGGTATGGATCGCCTGTAGAATGTTCTGTTCTGGCTCAGTATCGCCAATCTCTGGTTGGGCTGCGTCTCGTGTTGCACCACGTGTGAGAACGTTTTGATCGAAGAAATCACGATCTCGATCCCGGACTTTCAGCCGAACGGTCTCTGATTTGCCTTTTGATCGGATCGCTCTCCTCGTAGATGAGGCCACCGAGCGAATTTGCTCGCGGTTCATCCTCAACGAGGTCTCGAAGAACGGCGATTAGAATCGCCAAAGAAGTCAGTCGCTGTTGCCCATCAATGATATCGGAACGGGCACCAGAGTCGTTCCCATCGTTCAAAATAATGCTTCCGAGAAAATAGGGTTCGTAGGCGTTGAGGGCCTGTTTGTTCAATTCCCCAGTATCACCAAGCAACGTTCCGTGGGCATTACGACCGACATCGTATGCATCGGTGAGGTCGTCGATTAAGTCAGCAAAGTTTCTTCGGTCCATGAGAATGGACGCTGGAACTTGGGAATCTTGTAGTGATAGTCGTCATAGAGTTTGTTGAGAAACTCCTCCTTCGCATCAATCTGGCTGGCACTCATTGATACGATAAATCAACATGGTTAATATAGTACTGTGGATAAACTATAGTCAGAATTTAGCAACAAATCCGATGACAAGTGCGGGATCAGCAAAGAGCCCTTGGGTAAGGAGAAATAGAAAGTGTGGTTGTTCGCCCTCTTCTAAGAATCCTACTACATTGTCGAAGTATTGACTTTCGCCCAACAACCATCCTGCAGTGACTGTATCGCTCTCCAAATAGGAGGATGCGTCAGTGAGCCTCTAACTTCACAAAGTGATGATTATAAACAGCGAGAGTAGACTATAGTCTGTCCTCTTCTTCCTTCGAATTAGATGTGGTCGTCAACTTTCGGACTAACTTGGCAATACGGGTGGACTCACTGCTGACACGCAGTTCTCCGACTTCGCGACCAATTTTCGTCTATCGATATTCAGTTGTCCAATACTATATGTCGGTGGGATTGGTACTGATTGATATGTCTAAACCATGGTTTTATACCGAGGAACAGGGGGTCATCCAGGTGACTAGACGAGACACCAGCTGGTACGTGGAGGAGCCCGAAACGGAGGGTCAAACTGTCTGCTTTTTTGCTTCTAATACTATGCCAGAATCTGATTCTGAAGAGATCTCAGTCAGTGTCGAGAATTTTCGACAAGCAGCTGGAAATGGTTCGAACTACCTCACAGTCCAAGTCATGGAGGATGGTGAAACACAGACCGAGAACCCTGTAGACGACCCCAACCATGCTCGAGGAGGTGACCATGAGGTACCCTCGAAGGATTCCTATCCCGAGCGCAACTTGGTACAATTCGATGGAAGCGGCGACTACGTGACTGTCGAGGCAGAGATACACCGAATCGAATACGTGGAAAAGAATAAATCAAAAATGCCGGATATGAAAGGCGTGCTCAAAGAACGTGGATCAACCAAGAAACTTCCATTCGTCATCAGTCACGGTGTGAAACACCCGTATTTCGAAGCCGGCACTCGATTCCGATTTGAGGGTGTGAAAGATCATAGATACGAGCAGCAAAACCAGATTCAGGCCCTGATTACAGAGGGAACCAATTTTACTGAACTGTAGTGTGGGCATCCGCAACCCACTCCCCCAATCGCATATCGAGACTTATGATGATTACAGTCGTCTATTTTGCAAGTAGTTGTGCTTTGTTTCGGACCCGAGTAACTGAATGAGTCGTCGGATCGAGTGCTCGCACCCACTGCCTATCACCGTGAGGCTTGACGTCCATCCACGTATTTCGACAGAGTTAGATCTGTCTCGGTCTACTCACTGCCGATTCTCGCTGCCGTTTTCTCTCACGTAGCGTTTCGTACTATCCCAGATCTCCGGTGTCGGGTCGATCACTGGACGAGCGTCTTCGACTTTTGTTTATGCTTCGTGGACATCGATATTGTGTCTCGTCGCGAGTGCTGCGATGCAGACACCTGCACTTCTGGAGACACCAGCCTGGCAGTGAACCAACGTATTGTCCCCGCTGTTGAGACTGTCAATCGTATAGTCGACAGCTGCTTTGAAGACGTGGTACTCGTGTGGACCGTCTGGAAACACGAACTCGTCACCAGTTGTCGATTGTTCCGGCCGGTCGGTACCGAGATGGTCTCTACGACAGCGAAACGACTTCGTCGTACTCGTGGTCCTTTGGCAGGTCTAACAGAGATGTGGTTTTCGTGATGTGCAGAGTCTCTGTGACTGTATCCATCTATGAATACATTTTACGTTTGGTTCGACGGATGTAAATTGCGAAAATAAAGACTGCGATCGCTACTAGTGTTAGTTCCAGTGGCCTAGGTTGTGTATTCTTCAGAGAAACTTGGTTAGTGATCTGAAACCAGGCGTCAACTGCCAACAACACTGTTGCGCCCGTTAGCATAATATCGAATATGCGGCTCTGTTTCCGCCATTCTTCGTCACGCTGCATCCGGTGTTTACCGTGTGCTACATCGAAACCAGATGCTGTCAGTCGAGCAACTACGATTTCTGCATCGTCGAACGGCTGTACGAAATCCACGAGCCCCTTTCGCTCCAAGTTTTTTAGTTCGAATATGATTTGTTCAGTTGAGAGATTCGTCTGCTCTAGTGCAATTGAGTCCTTCGGTAGCTGTTCGACGACCGTATAATCCTGCTCGTCAGGATGCTCCGGAGGGAGCCGAACGTGGTTGAGTTCGAAGACGAGGTCTGTATCGTAGAGCACCATTAACAACTGTTCCCACCCCTGAGTTCCCCACTTGTCCCCGTCGACGGTGAGTTCCATATCAGAATCTCTATGTTTGGTAGACTTAACCCACACGATTCAAACTGCTATTCAGTACTCTTAGATAGAAGAACTTGGACTCGGCTGGGGTGGAAAGAATGGACAATATCGTATCTTAACCTATCTAAATTTGGCTGAGGTCTTGTCTACAGCAATTCTCTTAGAACCAAAGCTTGAACTAACCTCTCTGAGGAATGATTCTATGGCTACGAAGAATACGAAATAGCCATTGAGAATACGATTTGGAGGCAATTACCGGACTTTCTGATTGATTCGCCGTTCGAATCGGTGGCCACCTAGACTACTGCTTGATTCGTTTCTCTAGTCCGATTGGGTCGGCTACGATAGGTATTCATTTAGGATTTAGGTAGTCTCCCGTATACTTGATGTAGAGTCTCTCCTCACGAGAAGTCGTCTAAATCGTAGTTCGACTCCTCGGCCCGTCGCTGATCCATCTCTTGATCGTAGTTCGAATAATCCCGAACACCTTGAGACCCACCGGTCGATTCGAGATAGTTTCGGGTGATATAGTCGACGTACGCAAGCGGTAACACGTTCTTAGCGACGTGTTCTTTGGGGTAGTCGCCACGAATGCCCTTCACTGCTTTCCACCACAGATGCGACCGCTCGCTGTAAAAGAAGGGCGACGTTTGGTTGGCCTCCGACCCGAAGGTCGATTGACGCGGTGGTTGGCGAAGTTCGAAAGAGGTCTCGAAGGCTCGTTCGTAGGTGATCGGGAGGTTGAACATCTTTCCCGTAAGGTGTGTCGCCGATTCTAAGGGCGCCCTCGGCTTGTTTTCGATGACGTAGTGGTCTGCCATCTCCATGGCGAGTTCGCGTGCCCGTGGAATCTGGTCGACGTGGTCTTCGGGTTCTACGCCTGGCATATCTGAATATCGCGTACACATCGGATGGCCAAACCAGAGATCGAAGTCCCCACCCGGTGTTTTGTCCATCAGATCGATCTCGTGGGTCGTCGTACACCAAGGATTGTCCTTCGGATCGATAGTGAACCGATGGACGTCACCAATCGTCGAGAGTGCCTCTGCTTCGACACCGTAGTCGGCGAAACAGTAGGCAATCTGTAATTCATCTGCCTCCGTGTCTTGGCCCTCGCTCATACGTGAATGTAGCCGATACTCCTCTTTCTCGGAGGGATACCTTTGAACTTCCCCTTGAAGGGTCAGTTCTGCGACGCTGCTTTCACGTCGTCGACGATCCGCACAACCAGATCACGCGCATCCGCTTCTGTCAGTCCCTCTAGTTGCACGTTGGTCAGTGCGTGGTTGAATCGTCGTGTAACGTCGTCTATCACCCACGATGGTTCGTCGGCTAACTCCGAACAGATGGCGACCACTGCAGGCCGGTACCGGGCGAACCACCGATCGAAGACCTTGTTGACCATCGTCTGGTTCGCAAACACCTGCTCGGTCAACGAGTAATCACCCTCGTCTACAGTTAGTTCTGCGATCCACCACAGCCTGTGGATTGCGTTCGAATACAGATCGGAGCCAGCCCCGAGGAACTTCTCTCGCATTGCTGCCTCTGAACGATACTTCCAGCGCTTGCGGACGAAGTGTGGGTATCGGACCACTGCAATCCAGTGCCAGAGCCCTGGATCACCGGCCGTCCGTCTCGAGATGTTCAAACACCGGTGGACGTCTGCAGCGAGTGCCCCGTCCATCGCCGTGTCGTACTCCGAGTGGGACATTACGACGCCGTCGACTTTGGAATCCAGTGTGGCTAAGTTGGCGGTCGGTTCCCCTGGCATCACTTCTAGGAACTCGGCTAGCTCGTCGTTTGTGAGCGTCGTCTCGCCCTCTAAGAACTGTTCGCCAACGAGTCGACGGCCGTCTTCGGTCAGTCGATAGAGTGTTTCGTCAGTCATGTTAGATCCGCAGTCCCTCTTCCATCAAGTTGATCAGTTGTTCGCGTGGTTTCAGGAACTCTTGGACCTCTCGGTCGACTCGCTCCATGAAGTGCGGGAGGTTCTCGGTGTTTTCGACATCGGCTCGGAGTTGGAGGGCCGCCTCCGTCGGATCGTCGACGGCGTACAGATTCGGGGCGAAGGTATCGATAACCATTCGCTGCCACTCGTGTGGGACCTCGCCATTCTCGTCGACGGCTGCCCCAGCCCGAATCACCAGTTGGGTCCACACGCCGTGGCCGATCTGATCCAAAATCACGTCACGCATCCTGGGTTCGGCGCCCACCGAGCCTTTACTCTGGAGGATGTTGGTGATCCGTGGATGATCGGCATTGATCCAGAGTTTCGGTCGCTTCTCGTTTCGGAAGTCGAGATAGTAGAGCTTCTCACCCTCGGGTAGGTGGGCGACATCAGAGAAACTCACCTCTTCGCCGTCGATGTGTGTGGGTTCCTCATGTTGTTCGCGGTCGATAATCACTCGGTAGTTGTGACCACCGGCGACACGGACGTTCTTGATGGCGGCGTAATCGCCCTTGGAGTCGCCATCTTCGGACCGAACGAGGAATGGGTGTAGTTCGACGGCACCACGTAGCTCAGAGCGCTCTAAGCTGATCGTAATCTCGTAGGTTCCAGGGCCGTCGAACGGTTCTGAAACCTCGGCTCGGGTTCGAGAGATTGTCTCGTGGCACCGGAGTGCGACGTACAGTTTCGCAGGTGGGCTCCCACGTTCTTCGGGTGGGAATATCTCTGCGATCGTTGCTTCTGTGATTGAGAGCCGCCCGTAGAGTTTGATCTTTGTCCAGTCTGCGAGATCCGTTTCGGTACCGTACTTGTCTTCGATCGCCGGAACGAGATCGATCTCGCTTTGTCCGGCTTTCAATTCGATGTCTCTCGGTTTGCTCCCGTCGATGGTGTAGTAGTCAAGGTCAAAGTCGACCCCTGTCTTCCGGTATCGAAACGGCAGCGTCGTCGATCGATGTCGTTGTGAGCGTTGTGTCACGTCTCGTCACCCTCTGTCGTGCGTAGCTCTGCACGGATCTCCAGTTGCGTTTCGCCGACGGCGCCACTCATCACGTCGTGGGCTCCGATGGCGTGGGACTTGCCTTCGAATTCTAGCTCACCGATATCGCCCTTCACGCTGATGTGTGCCTCCCCATCCGTGATCGTCGTCGTCACGCTTTCTTCGTCGACAGTTATGGATTCGATCGGGATTGCGTCGTAGCTAGAGCCGTCTTCCCCGATTCCCGTCAGCGCGACTTCGGCACTCCAGCCATCATACTCTTCAACGACCGGGACGATTCGACCGCCGAACTGCCAACGATCATCGTCGAACCGGGAGTGACTATCGAACTCAAACACCCGGACCTGTGGTCTGTCTACACGGGGTTGGCCGCGTCCGTGGATAGGAAACCGTTTGAGGACCTGTTCGGAGAGCATACTCTCGTCGGGACTACTCTCGGCGACCAGATGTCGGAGTCCATCTCGGACCGTCCCGAACATGTCGTCAATCGCCATCCGGAATCCGCGTTGGTACTCTTCGCGGAGGTTTTCGGTCGATTCCCACTCGTCGTGATCTGGTGGTTCGGCAAAGCGGAGGAAGCGATCGATCTCTCTGTCGCTGTCGGTCGGTTCCTCGTCGGTTCGGGCTTCCCCACAGGCGAGTACGCCGTGGAAATTCCGATCGCCGAAGGCGACGCGGCTCTGGTCTAAGTATTTGACGACCATCCCGGAGCCACGGAACAAAGCCACTCTGTTGAGGTAGGTATCGTTGTCCGCCGGCGAGGCGAGTCGCGAAGCCAGTCGTACCGTCCCGTCGGGAGTTTCGGTCCCATCTGCCCGTGGGGGGATGTTCATTGGGATATCTAGACCGGCGACGTCACCAGGGGTGGTCAGTTCTCGTTTTTCGTTTCCGAAGCGCCGTTCGAAACACTCCACGAACGGCCTGATCGCAGGCACACTGTCGACGTCGGCCTCTAGCGTTTCCTCTGGGGTCTCGACTGTCACCGTCAGATCACCACGATAGATCGCTGGCCAGAAGTATTTCACCGCGGCCTTGACGAACTCTGCGGCCGTGTCTTCTAGCTCCGGCCGTGTCTCTCTTGTCGGATCACGGAAGTCGACGACCATCGCACTCGTTCCACTAACCTGAGGTCGCGAAATCTTGAGGTCTGTTGCAAGCCGCTCGGCTGTCTCGCCAGTCAGGGCCTCGGGTCTCATTCCGTCATCTGTTCGTGTAGGCTGGCACAACCAGCCTGCACCTTGATACGTCGTCTCGTCGCCTGCCAGTTTGTGTGTCGGGAGCTTCGTCCGCCCGATAAGCCGTTGGGTCTGGGTTCCGGAGTCGGTGGGTGCAGGATGTGAGTTGAAGATCACCGTCGACGCACCAGAAAAGGTCCACAACACCGACTTCCCTAACCCGTAGGAGCCACCGGCAGTATCGTTTTGTTTGCTACTGTAGAGTTCGTCTCGAACCAACGCCGCGTAGTTCGAATCGTCGTTCCACCCACCGGTGAGTCCGGTCGTATTTTCATCTTCGACGATCAGCAGTCGTATCTCTCCGTCGGGATCTTCTACCTGATCTAAGATCTGTGTGTACCCACGTCCTTGATCGGAGGCGGCTATCGTCTCTAATCTATTACGGAGCCCTCGCTCCCACTGAAGCGCGTCGAGAAATTCACGCCGATCATCGCCCGAAAGCGTAACGAATCGGAAGGAAACATCTACTGGAATTTCGTCGTCTAACTTCTGATCGTTCGCGTTCTGTAGCACTTCGCGAACGAACGTTTCAGTATCATGGTCGACGGCATGCTTCGTCGGGTCGTCACCATATCGTGGAGCACCAGGGCCGCCGCTGAAGAAGAACCACTCGGAGTCTGTCGTAATATTTTGACTGATAGTCATTTTTCGAAGAACCAACGCATTCTGGAATAGGTGGGGAACTCGACACACATCACTGTTCCGGGTTTTTGCTAGTAGATGCTCCAATACATGCTTCGATAAAAAACCTGATAACCCCGATCGGTTTATTCGGAGCACGAATGCGGTGTACTTTGTTAGAACACCGTCTCTCACAAGATTTTATATACTGCTGTTGGTAAGCAGCAGCATGAAAATCTCTGCAGTAGATCTATTTTGTGGTGCTGGTGGGCTCAGCTATGGGTTGGAGCAAGCGGGGATCTCTGTCGTCAGTGGGATAGACAACAATCCCGACTGCAAGTACCCCTACGAACAAAATATCGACGCGACGTACGTTCAGTCGAAAGTCGAACCCCTATCTTCGGATCCCGAACGTATTGCTCGGATGTTTCCGTGGGACGCAGATCTGAAGGTCCTGAGTGCCTGTGCACCCTGCCAGCCATACTCTACAATGGGCCATGTCAAAGACAAGTCCCACGCCGACCACGATAAGTGGGGCTTGCTTCGGGATGTTATCCAGATTATCGATTACGTAGAGCCAGACGTCGTCGTCACAGAGAACGTCCTCCAGATCCAAGACGACAGTGTCTACGACGATTTTATTGCGTATCTAGATGACAATGACTACTATCTGAACAGCGAAGAAAATCGGAACGTGTACTGCCCAGAACACGGGATCCCACAAAACCGGAAACGGTGGGTGGTTATGGCATCGAAGCGGGGTAAAATTAGTCTCCCAGAGCCACTCTACACCGAGGAGCCGACGTATCCGACCGTCCGAGAGACCATCGGCCACCTTCCAGCAATCCAAGCTGGGGAGGTCCATCCGGACAACGCACTGCATCGGTCTCAAAACCTTTCGGAGTTGAATATGGAGCGAATTCAGAATATAGAACCTGGAGACGATTGGGGGGTCTGGGAAGACTCGGGATTAGAACACCTCCTCGCAGAGTGTCACAAGAAAGCCAGCGGCAGTTCGTATACGGCCCCGTACAGTCGACTTGAAGCAGACAAGATCGCACCGACGATCACAACGCAGTTCTACAATTACGGCAGTGGCCGATTCGGCCACTACGATACCGACCAGGACCGTGCCCTCTCACTGCTTGAAGGGGCGCTTCTGCAGACGTTCCCCGAAGACTACGACTTCTACAAGGATTGGGACGAAGTTGGTGTGAGTAACCTGGGTAAATTGATCGGGAACGCCGTTCCACCGAAACTTGGAGAGCGTATTGGTGAAGGAATCGTTCAGCACGTTGACGAAGCGGCGTCGGCCAAAGCTGTCGGCGTCGCAGACGACTGATAATCAGCTTGCTACCTGAAAATCGCATGAAGAAAACGCTTTACCATCTGATCTAATTCGTTTAGATACTCAAATGCACGTCTCTGCTGTAGATTTGTTTTGTGGGTCCGGAGGTCTCACCAACGGGTTAGAGCAGGCCGGTATCTCTGTAGAGGCGGGTTTCGATGTCGATAGCGATTGTCGATTTCCTTACGAAGAAAACAACGATGCTACGTTTTTGGCACGGGATATCGGCCGTATTGCGAGAGAGGAGCCAGCACTCATCTCAGAGTATCTTGACGACGAAGCCGACGCCACCTTGTTAGCTGGTTGTGCACCCTGCCAACCCTTCTCCCCGTTGACTCACGGGGCCGATAGTGCCGATCACGACAAGTACGGGATGCTTCGAGCCTTCTTAGAGATCGTCCGTCACACCGATCCAGATTTCGTCGTGATGGAAAACGTCTACGAGATTCGCGATGCCGACGTCTACGACGAGTTCGAAGACGGGCTCAGAGATCTTGGGTACAACCTCAACCCCGATGCCGACAAGCAAGTCTACTGTCCCGAATACGGTATTCCGCAGACCAGACGGCGCTGGGTGCTCGTCGGGTCCAGAGACGGTCGTATCGACCTCGGAGCGCCGAGCCATCCGAACCCCGACGACTATCCCACCGTGGAGGATTGTATCGATCATCTCCCCGCGATCGAAGCCGGCGAAACCCACAGTGACTATCCCCTACACACGTCTCGCAAGCTCGTCGACGAGAACCTCCAGCGGATCAGACAATCGAAACCTGGTGGCGACTGGACCGATTGGGACGAAGATCTGCTCTTAGAGTGTCATAAAAAAGCGAGCGGACAGAGTTACAAATCGGTCTACGGACGTATGGTAGCCGACAAGCCCGCACCGACGATCACGACGCAGTTCTACAACTTGGGGAGTGGACGATTCGGTCACTACGACACCACTCAGGATAGAGCACTTTCGCTACGTGAAGGGGCGATGATTCAGACGTTCCCTGAGGAGTATCGATTCGTGAAAGATATCGACGAGGTTGGGATAACGAAGACTGGTCGAATGATCGGGAATGCTGTCCCACCGAAGTTGGGAGAGGTCATCGGCACACGTGTGATCGAGTTCCTCGAATGGTCGGACCGACAGTCGAGTATCTCTGATTTCGACCTGGAAGCACCCTGAGCTTCTACTGACAAACGGATCGACTAACGTATGTACGTTCCGCGAGTCAACACACGGATGAATCAAGAGAGACGTCGTTCGATGAGTCCCAGACGTCGACGTGCCCGCGACAAATGATGTTCGAATCCTTCTTCAGAGCCGTAAACGCGCCATCCCTCATCGTTCTGTGCCTGCCCTTCGATAGCATTTTCAAGCAGCTCTAGTCGGTCCCACCCGTTCCAGAGGTCCGAATCGTAGAGTGCCGAGGACCGATAGAAAGCGTCCATATCGACGACGCTCAGCTTCGAGTAGAACGCAAGAATCCAAAGATACCCGCTGATGGCAGCCTGAAACGGATCGTCTGCGCTCGACTCTCCGTAGTATCGTTCCCAGTCACCCTCTATGTGCAGTGCGCGGAATTTATCCTCGTTTCCCGAACCATCGATACAACGCAGGATCTTCCGTCGACTCTTCGGTTGGGTTTCTATCTCTGGAAGCTCAGCGATGATGACATCACGCTCCAGCTCTGACGGTATCGTCGGGTCGTCCTGGAGTGATTCTTCTTGGGTCCCGATCTCGTCGGCAGACGGGCTCTTGACATCAAGCTTTGATTTGAGTGTTTCACAACTGTCACACTCGAACTGATTCGGATACGGCGCTGTGATTGTAGAGCCACACGATCGACACTCACGTTCTTCGTAGACACCGGCGTCGACAGACGATCGCCGTGGATCACTGGGCTGGCCTGGACCCGGCCGATGTGGATCGTGATTGGGCATGAAGTGGTGCGCGGTTCGCTATCTCTCCTGTATTCACGGCCACAGTTAGGTGTTACCCACTGTCCGGGCTAAACGATCCAAGCTACATGCTACCGGTGGATAGACCGTGTCAGGGTAAACACCAGGAGTGCACTGAATAATGCACCCAAGAACCCTTCAATCATTGCAGCGAGCTGCAAGAAATCGGATGCGAATTGTGGGGTGTCGGAAAAGACCAGTGTTACGAACGATCCCATGCTGACTGCCATTGCATCTCCGATCGAGTTCACCTCTGGTGTCCCCACGATACCGTAGAGGCCAGCGAACCCCAAGATCACGAAGAAAGCAGAAGCGAGTACTCTCTTCACCCGTTCACCGTACCCAGCGGATATTCGTAACACTCCGTTTTCGGCCCACCGAACGAGATTGATCACTGGAGATGATCCCGAGAAAACATTCACCGCATGCAGCACTTGGCGAAAGTGCATCTCACGACGGAAAAACTCCGAAGCGATTTTGGTCGCCCCTACTTGATTCGAGCCATTCTTTGCCTTCAGATAGGTAGTCTGAATCTCCTCTACATCGCGCTCGGTTACCGGTCCGGTGACAGATTCGTCATCCATGATTTTGGGATCCGTCTCCTGCCGAGGCAAACGATCTTCAGGTGGTTCTTCGTCTTCCTGTTGTCCTTCCTTCCGAACCTTCGAGATCCGATATCCAGCAACCAACGTCTGCAACGTCACTATTACCGGAGCAAATACGGACCTGAAGAGTGGCCATCCCAGCCAGTAGAACAGAGCCGGTGGATCTATTATCGGAATGATTGGTTCGAAACTGTCGTCGTGGAGGCTCCACTCATGATCTTCAAGTTCGGTTCGGTAGCTACTAAAATCGAATCCGTCGAAAGTCGTTTGGTGAATTCGAGCATCACCGAACGTCGGCATCTCCGTATCGACTCGCACACTTCCCACTGTCGCATGGGTCAAATCGTACGTATATCTCCCAGAAGTGCTACCAGAGAGATAGCCACTCGTAAGCTCTGCATGTGCCATATCGACTGCCACTACACCTGCCCCACTGGCCGTCAACGAGGTTATTTCCAAACGGGCATCAAAAGTGGTGTTGCGCAGTGAGAGCCCGTCTCCGAAACCGGAGTCAGTAATCGTCACCCTGTCTTCAAAGTGAGCACCCTCTCCTGTTGTACGTTTGACGACGTATACATCGTTCAACTCTACGGAACCGTGAAAAACTGCAGCGTCGAAAGTGACCGTCTCAAAACAGCGGATATCATGAAATAGCACGTCTCCCTGGAATCGAGTCCGAGACGACCACAGTTGATTCAGCCAAACGCTCTCTCGGATGTGGAATTGGTCGTCGAAAGTGGCTCGCTCGATATCTATGACTTCGTATCGACCTGCGTTGATGCGAACTCGTCCGTCGAACTTCGCCTCTGCAAACGTAGCCTTCGACGTGATTTGGACCGTCTCTAAGTTGACGTTCGCTCCGAACGAAACGTTTTTAGATACGAATTGACCGTCGATTTTCGTTTCTTCGATTCGGACATCGCCTTGCAGTTTTGCTCCCGTACAGTCGAGGCGCTTTAGCTCCGAATCGACGATCGTAAACTCGTCTACAATAGTGGCTTGATTGACCGCTATTCGTGCCGTGTCGATGTCGACGAGATGGAAACTGTGAATCTCGGCTGATTGAAATTCGATGTCTCCTTTGGCAGTGAGGTCGCGAGCTCTGATTGGCCGCTTGAGTGCGGCATTTTGAAAGGTTGCAGCCGATTCGAACGTCGCGTCGTGGAACGTCGTATTACCGTTGACAGAGAGCCGGGAGAAATCGATCGACTGGCCGATTTCACCGACCGGAGCCAATTCTGAATCGTCACAACAAAAATTACCCTTGATTTCGAGATCGTGTGCGTAAATGTCTCCGTTCACGGTCGTCGATTCGAGCTTGACGTTACCGTCGACAGTCGCATTCTCTAGATGTAGGTCACCGCTGATCTCCAAATTCGAAAGGTCTAGGTCTCCATCGATCTGGGTACTATCGAGCACAAGGTCGCCGTATATTTCAGCGTTCTCGAAGGAGATTCCTCGTCTACACTCTGTACTTGTAAGATCGACGTCTCCTTTGATGATGGCTTCATCGGCGGTAAATTCTGAGCGAAACAGTGTGTTCTGACCGTCGAGTGGAATCTCGTCGACTGGTGGATCAATTGTGGTGTTTTGGATATGAAGTGGCCGAACTACTTCCGAACTGCTGAGTGAGAGGAATTCGATGTTTGCGTACCGAAAATCGATAGGAAACGGACAGTCTTTCGCGAGTTCGGTGAAATCAAGAGCGAGAGCTCCAAGTTCGGCATCGATGTATCTTGGGTGAGTGGTATTCGTTTCGTGTGGCTCGGCATCGTGAAGCTCTTTCAGCAGTTGGTCGCGAATTTTGCTTCCTGCCTTAGGGGCGCGTTGGTGAAAGATGCAGTAGTCACTGCCAGCAGACTCTTCACGCGGGCAAGTCCACGAGGTCGTTTCTGATTCGTGCTCGTGGTGACACTCTCCAGAGGTAGACATTCTATATATCTAAGGAAATTCGGAATATAATAAATCCCTCCGTTGTCTTCCTATTAACTAGGTATTGTTCTCCGCTGTGGCCCGCATCTGCGTCAACCCCCGAGGCGGTTCTCTCTGATTAACTACGTATATTGACTCGCTCAAAACTTTTTTAATGAGTTGTATTAATAAATTAGAAAGTCACAACTTCCAGAATTCACATCGAATTCTCGGAATTACTACCCACCTCAATTTCCCCCATGCCCAACCAAGATCAATTTGAGCAAGTAGGGAACGAACTCGTAAACGCGACACTCAACCGTGCTCGCGGCCGACACAAACCTTACTGTGCGTTCGACCGCCCACAAGACAGCTACTTTGTCTCCAGTCTCGCCTCAGAACAACTGGGCGATTCTGGTGAATTCAGTGAATCGAATCCCAACCACATCGGTCTCAAAGTGCGGCCACAGAACGACTGCCGATATCTCGATATCGAACTCTCCTTCGATATCTATCTTCCTTCGTTTCCGACGCGAGACGAATACCAGACTCTTCGACCTCCTACTACCGCTGATGCCACGAGAGAATTTCAACCCGAGACCTCATTCTTCCGACGTCGAACCGTTTCGATAACGGCCGAACTCGATACGACCACTAGTAATCTCCCGTACGAAGCCGACCGTATCACAGAACAGCTCCAAACCGCAATCCAGAGAACGGTCTCTGATTTCCAGGACGACCACCTCCTCCGGACGAACGACAATGGCGCGAACAAACGGTTCGATATCACCGACGAAGAGGATTTCGAGGCCCTCCGCGAAGAAATTGCAGAAATAGAACACACAACACCATCGTGGGACGTCGAATTCGACATTATACAGCGCGAAGACGAAATCAGACTTCGCCTCGCCAATCGGACTGACGAGGACGACTCCGGAACGACAGACCGGTATCTGTTCAACCCGAAAATAGGTGTCGAGGGAGTATTCAAACAGTACCAACTCAGTCTCATCCCGAGTGACTTCCGCTACGAACGAGAAATCTGGGGTAAAGGCCAGAACTGTTCGATCGACGCCACTGTCGATCACGACACCGGCGAAGGATATCTGGAAACGAGTGCCGTCCCCGAACATCAGTCTTTCCGGTTCGAACAGAACGACGATTACGAAGACGCTCTCAGACCTGACCGTCTCTCCGAGGTCCCCGAGTACCTAACGTCGCTCGAAGAACTCGAAAACGGGATGTCCGAGTATCTCTCCCGTTGGCGGGGGCCACTCAAGCGTGAGAAAGAAGACGAACTCACCGACGAGGAACTAGATAAGTTCCTCAACGCCGCCGACTCCTTCGAACAAGAGATCGAATATTTCCAGGAGGGTATCAAAATACTAGAGGATATCGATGATGCCGAACGCGCGTTCACCTTGATGAACAAGGCGTTTGCCCAGCAGGACAACGATATGGACTCGTGGTACCCCTTCCAGATGGTGTACATCGTCTCTAACATCGGGGCAATCGTCTCCCGGGAGTATCCCGCGGTGGAGTCTGAAAAAGACGATATGGCGGAAGTCCTTTGGTTCCCAACCGGTGGTGGAAAAACCGAAGCCTACCTTGGGCTCGTCGTCTTTGCCCTCCTTTTCGACCGCATTCGGGGCAAAGAGAAAGGCGTCACATCCTGGATCCGATTTCCACTTCGTCTCCTGGGTAAACAACAGAAGGATCGCTTCCTGTCTATCCTCCACGAAGCAAACAAAGTCCGTGAAGACTCCCTCGACGGGCGTGGTGAGCCATTCAGTATCGGGTACTTTGTCGGGAGTCACGATACTCCGAACAGCATCCAAGACGACGGCCGTAACAACTTGTGGTCGACGTTCCAGAAGAACAAAGACGTCCTCCGTGAGAAGTGCCGTGTCGTCACGGAGTGTCCAGAATGCGGTGGCACCGTCGACGTCAAGTTCGATCCCGAAGTCAATACCGTCTACCACCACTGTATGGAAGACGACTGTTCGGTCGATCAACTCCCCCTCTACGTTACCGACCACGACATCTACCGGAACATCCCCTCTGTCCTGCTGGGAACGCTCGATAAGATCTCGATCACCGGTGCTAATGCACGGTTTGCAAATCTCCTCGGGAACTTCACCGACAAATGCCCCGTCCACGGGAAGGGCTACGCCGGAAAATGTTCCGAGGAAAATACACTCGGCTGTGAGGAACCACTCAAAGAAGTGGAAGAGGAACTCTACGACCCAATCCCAACGCTCCACCTCGTCGACGAAGTCCATCTCGGCTCTGTTGAAATCCTTGAAGATTTACATGTTTGTCGTGTAATTCCATGAGATGAAGACCCTCCCGAAGTCGCAGATTCTCCGTTTTACTGAGAAGGCGATCCACCTAGCACGCCGAGCAGTC
>Ga0306914_100099_pt1 | contig 45138 bp, 41 predicted proteins | sample AntDeeMetagen681_FD_190413 | JGI IMG/M metagenome (GOLD analysis project Ga0306914, IMG submission 190413) | Saline lake microbial communities from Deep Lake, Antarctica - Metagenome #681 (v2) (version 2) | ecosystem: Environmental > Aquatic > Non-marine Saline and Alkaline > Saline | place... | reverse complement strand
CGACAGCGACAGCTCTCCGTCGATCCGTCCGTAATTCTCTCGTCGAGACCGTCAGTACAACCGCTTCGACACAGAACTCAGGCCGCAGAAACAGCTAGCCGAGGATGCTTTGTGAGGTACTGATATTGTCTATCGCTGTACCGCAAAGGTATACACAGCTTACTGACCGCTACCGGTAGAACCGGTCAAGAGGAACTGCACACTGCCCAACAGAGCCTCAGGATCGAGGTCGCGTTATCACGGTTACTTGTGGCAACTCCCGGTCTGTCGTCGTACCGCAACAACTCTATTGCGAGTAACAAAGTAGACGACAGCGGCGTGGCTCTGCGGAAACAGGTGCGTCACTCCCTCTGTGATCGCATCAACGTGTGCTGTTGCAGACTGAGCCGGAAGCGTCGATATGCGATTCTCTGGGAAAGCCGACCCTCTCAACGATAATTTCTCAGACGGCGAACACTGACAACAACGATGACGAGCAAGAAGACCCCTTGAACGGCAAACAATGACGCTTGGTCGTCAGTGTCCTCATCAGAGGTATTCTGATTCGGCGAAATCACGTCATCATCCGATTCATTTGTGTCCGTCGTCCCAGACCCATCTGACCCGTTTGTCTCTGACCCATTAACGTCATCGTCAGTCGCATTGTCTGTCTCTGAAGGAGAGCCATCGTCGCTTGATGAGCTTTCTGAGTCTGAGGACGTATCCTCATCACTGGATGTACCATCTGTACTGGAGTTTCCATTGTTCTCATCATCACCCGTTGAGTCGTCGCTGTCTCCGTCCGTGGTAGAGTCGTCGTCTCCGTCCGTGGTAGATTCGTCCGAATTTGATCCACCATCGTCACCTGAATCGGAATCATTCGTGCCATCGTCGCTGGTCGTCTCCTGGATGGTAAGCGATGAACTCTCAAGCGCAAGCACTTCTTGCTGCCCGCGGAACGTTTCATCTCCGAGTGCAGCAACATTGACTGTGTACTCGCCTGTTCCAAATTGGTCAAGCGGGACTGAGCTCGTGTAGGTCTCATCACCACTATTGCTCATCTCGAATCGCTGAGAGTGTGTTTCATTCCAGACGACAACTTCAACGGCTGCTGGGGGTGTTGAGAGTGCAGTTGGTGTCACACCAGCACTGACTTCAAGATCGTCATCGCGTGTAGCCTCGGTAGTATGATCGACGGAGATATCATACCCCTCGATGACGACTGGCTGCATCTGCTCAGTTGCTCCCTCAAGCTCAACATTTAGCATGTATGTTCCGGGTGCAACAGAATCCGTCTCAAAGGTGACTGTCTCGTCTGTACCGGGGCGGTTGACACCCCGTGACGCCTCGATTTGCTGGTCCGAATTATACAGTAGGAAAGAGACGTCGGTAAACACCTTATCGGGTAGTGTTACGTGTGCAGTGAGTTCATCGCCTTGATCGCGAGTTGCTATCGCGTCGATTTCGTAGCTATCTCCTTCAAAATTAATTGTCTCTGTTGGGACTGCTGTTGAGTCCTCGACGGTGAGTGTGACATGAGAATCTGCACTCCCGGCTATTGCTCCGCTAGCAAGGAGGATCCCCACGGCGAGGAAACAGAGAAGGAGATACCGTCTAATACGAGTCCGCGAGGTGGACATAATCCGTAATTTATGCTAGCACATTTATTTATTTGGTATCCAATATCGAGATTATGCTATAGCTAATCCTGTGCGGCTGGGTTAAGAACAAACTTCTCTGATCGTCGTATTCATGACAAGTTTTAATCCGAGCGACATCGATTATCCGATAATGCACACTCGATTGGCAGCTATTCTTGTTGTACTGTTAATGGTTGGATGGCCACTCACAATTGCTGGTTCTGCCGGTGCTGCCACCGCTGAAAATCCGGCACTGTCCGGCAGTACTGTCGAGGCCAATTTCATTGAGGAAGGTGATGACCAGTTTACCAACGTCTCCGATGATCTCATCGTGTGGGAGCGGTCGTTCAAACCGCTCCGAGCAGATACAACTGCTTCAAGCGCTAAGACCGTCATTGAAAACCACGCAATCAATGTTGTCGATAACCGATCTGGTGTTTTCGATGACACCACTGCAAACCGTCCCGAAACGGCAATCTTCGACAAAAGTGGGACAATCCCTATTGAGTTCTCAGACGTTTCTGGTGCTAGTACGGACGCATTTGACAACCGCAGCGCGCAGGTTATCGTTGCATCATTTGAAGAGAATCAAAATACCGCTGATGTCGGAAGTGCCGATCAACTAAATGACGTTATCTCCCCAGCGCTGGATGGGGATCTTTCAGCACTTCGGACGGAGGCAGCCGATCGAAACGTCGAGTTCACTGTTGAAAATACATCTCTAGATGAGAACGGTGAACTCGATTATGATCTCGAACCGGACACAGCAGGTCCATACGTCGTGATGGTCGCGTTACCCCGCGACGCAGAAGAATCTGGCTTTGACACGGATGAGAATAATTTACTCACGCTTCCTGGTGAGGCAACTCTCATGGGTGTCGAGACTGTCTTGGTCCATGACAGTGAATCACAGATCAATGCTCCCAACACCGTTGAGCCTGGTGAGGAAATCGAACTGAACCCGAGTACGGAATTAGAGGGAGACATTACGCACTCGGTTGTTGTATACAACGAAGAGACGTTCCTCGATGAGGATCAAGAGACGAATATCCGACTCGATGAAGACATCAGCCGAAGCCTGACAACAGAGGACATCGTTCTGGAACATTCTATTGCTGAGGTCAACGGCGTTGGCGAAATGACCAATTCGGGTACAATCTTCGGCACAAGTGTCTCACAGCGGACTATTGCCGGCACAGTTGCACTTGCCGACATCATTGACCAGCTATCTACCGAAACAGATGTTGGCATCAACCGAGAATCGATTTCTCCCGAAACCACGATCGATGCGTCAGGTGTTGTGAAATCTGATGCTGGCGCATCTACAGAGATGACTGTTCAGACGTACGGTAACTGGTCTGAGGGAACCTATCGTATCGTCCACATAGCCGAAAATGGCACTGTGGGGGGTGTTGCAACCAGTACGCAAACCATCGACATTTCGGAGAGTAGCGGTGGAAGTAGCGGGAGCGGTGGGAGCAGCGGAAGTAGTGATGACGATGATGATGATGATGATGACGATGGTGACGACGGTGATGACGGCGACGCAGATGTTACCGTCACTGAGCGGGACCGTGGTGCTTCCGTGTCTGTACAGAACATCCGACAGAACACGCCGACCCGGGTTGGCGTCGGCCGGAACGTAACAAGTGGCGGCGCAACAGTCCGGAACTTCACCGTGAATCTGACTCGAGACCGTGACACATTCGATCTTGAGGTAACCACCAGCGACCAGCCGCCAGAAGGTGTTCCGGTGCCCCCAGGTCGAAACACGCTCTCGTACATCGATGTTAACGCAGGTAACCTCACTGATGACGACTACAACGGTGTCGAATGGGAGTTCACTGTTGACCAAGACCGACTAGATGAGCTTAATCGCTCGCCTGATAGTGTTGAGCTGAATCGTTACAATGTGACTAGTGGTGAATGGGAGTCTTTCGAGACCACTCACCTCGGTGGTGACGAATTCACGGCCACCGTCCCTGGCTTCTCCACGTTCGCCATCACATCCACTGATGATGGTTCTGACGCCCCGGACAGTGACGGGCCTGATAATACTGATGACGATAGTACGACTGACGATGGTGCGGCTGACGATAGCGCGGCCGATGACAGTACTACTGATGACAGTGCGACTGACGATAGTACAGGCGGCGACGACGCTGATGCCCCCGACGGCGATGACGATGACTCCCCGGTCGGGATTGCCGTGATTCTGCTTGTACTTGCAGTCCTGATTGCTGTTGCTATCGGGGTCTATCAGTCTCAGCAAGACTGACACGTCCTCAATCTTCGTGCCTAGCGGAATACTTGTCTCTCAAGGGAACAATCGGGTAGGGCGACAATACTGGACGACTGGCGGGTTTTTTATTGGGTCGTTGTCTACTCATATTCAATGACGGCGCCCTCCGAGACGGCTTCTTCGATTGTATGTTCTGATGTCACGCGACGCTATGCAGATGGGGGTGGAGTTATGGGCAGCGGCGGCCCCACGGTGACGGCTCTCGATTCAATTTCACTCTCTGTGACGGCTGGTGAGGTTGTCGGGATTGCTGGACCGAGCGGGAGCGGCAAATCAACGCTATTACATCTGCTTGCCGGACTCGACACTCCGACTGAAGGAACGATTACGATCCGCGATACGGATATCGCAGCGCTTTCGAGCCGTGAGCAGACTCGATTTCGCCGTGATAATATCGGCATGGTGTTTCAGCGGTTCCACCTGTTGCCGGCACTAACCGCACGCGAGAATGTGGCGCTCCCGCTCGTACAAGCTGGTGTCGCACGAAGCCAACGCCGCTCTCGAGCGAGTGAACTGCTCGATGCGGTGGGCCTTGCTGATCGAGCAAGCCACCGGCCGGGTGCATTGAGTGGTGGCGAACAGCAGCGCGTGGCGATCGCACGAGCATTAGCCGCCGATCCGGCTGTCGTTATCGCCGACGAGCCGACTGGCGAATTAGATCGGGAGACCGGTGAGCGAGTGCTTGATCTTCTCACCGACATCAGCGACGAGCGAGCAGTTGTTGTTGCTTCTCACGACGAATACACGCTTGAGCGGACGGATCGAGTCATCAACCTCTTGGATGGGGCTCGACAATAATGTCGCGACTAACCCAACTAGTTGGGCTGTCCGGACTGGGTGTTCGCCGGGTATTTGGACGTCTCCGCGGTGCTGCACCCGGACGGATGACTGTCTGTATTCTCGGAGTTGCCGTCGCCGTGGCCCTTCTCGTCGTGGTAACTGGGGTATCGCTTGGACTGGCGAGCAGTACAACCGTTGAAAGCGAAGACATTGACTACTGGATCGTTCCCGATGACAATGGAGCCGGCAGTGTCCCGCTTGAGTCAGAAGGGGCACGGCTCAGTCAAGTCCATGAGGTGACCGCCGAGCTCACCCGTGACGATCGCATAGACTATGCGTCACCAGTCGTCTTACAGCCACTTCAACTGACAAACCCAGCTACTGGCGATCGAGAATACGTCGTCGCAGTTGGGGTGATCCCAACTGGTGACCAGCGACGGGTCGCCGATATGGACATCAGCCCACTAGACACCGAGTACAGCCACTACGCTGATGGCACGTATGATGGGCAATGGTCTGGTGAATTCGTGGCCTCACCGGCCGTCACTGAGAGATTGGCGCTCACGCAGGGTGACACAGTCGATGTCGGTAATTCGGACCGATCACTCACACTTACTCATATCAATGATCGTGAGATGGCTGCTGGTTTCGGTGAAGTCCCAGCGATTGCGATGCCGCTTGCAGAGTTACAATCTCTCACGGGGCTTGATTCAGCTGATCAAGCTGATCAGATTCTCGTGAGTACAACTGACCCCACTGTTGAGTCAGACTTAGCAGGAGTCTATCCACAGACCGACGTCGTTTCACGTGCTGGGATCTCTGGCGTCGACGCCACACCAACTAATCTGCCGCTCGCGATGGCTCTTGCAGCGACACTTGTCGCAGGTGGTATTGGGGTTGCGTTCGTTGCGACGATGATGGGCCTTGAGTTGACCGCTGGACGCCAGGAGTTAGCTGTCCTCAGTGCCGTTGGGTTCTCGGGTCGATCACGAGCGCTCGTCGTCGTCTCTGAGACAGTGACGGTTGCTGTTCTTGGGGGCATCCTCGGAGTTGGGCTGGGTGCACTTGCGATCGTGGGTGTGAATGCTGGCGTTTCATCGGCGATCGGAATCCCCTCGCTGGCGACAATCACCCCAGCACTCATTGGATATGCTTTGGTGGCGGCTGTCGCTGTTGGGGTGTGTGCTGCGCCGTACCCGTTGTATCTCACCACCCGTACCAACACATTGGAGGAACTCACCCGATGAGCCGCCTTCGAACATACGCTGGGTTGGTGTGGATCGCCCTTCGCCAACTCCGATCTGATCGGATGCGTACCGTGCTTGCCGTCATTGGAGTCACGCTTGCTGTCCTATCTGTAACCTTGCTCACTGGGGTTGGTGCTGGGGTGATCTCTACTGGCAATCAGATGTTTGATGATTCAGGGAGAGATTTGTGGGTGTCTGGTGGGCCGATCGAGGTTGCACCCGGTTCTGTAGGTGGGTTCCAGAATCCGATTCCAAACTCTCAGCCGCTGGCACAGAATATTAGCAGCCATGAAGATGTCCAGAATGCGGTACCAATGGCATTTCAAGTGGTGTATGTGAGCACGGATGGAGAAGAGTTTGACACGACACTAGGGAGTGGTGTCCCAGGCGTAGGGGGTGGTTCTGTTTCGATTCAGGAGGGAGAGGGGTTCACTGGGCCAGACACCCACTACGCTGATGGAACGTACGAGGGGAATATGACCCATCAGGCGATCATTTCGCCGTCGATGGCCAAGGAGTTCGGCCTTGAGGTGGGTGACACGGTGTATCTCGGGGGGACAATTGCAAACGCCCGCGAGAATGAGTTTGAAGTAGTTGGGATCTCCCCAACCTTTGAGAACTTCCTCGGTACCGGGACAGTGACCACCCGGTTAAGCGAACTCCAGACGCTCACCGGCAACGCCTATGATGATAGTGCAACACTGATCACGATTCAAACGACGCCCGGCGCCGATCGCGAAGCCGTACGCGATGAACTTGCCGCACAGCACCCTGATTACACGTTCCGCACAAATCAAGAGCAGCTCGTCTCGCTACTCGAACGCCAAGCAGTTGTGCTCGCAGCAGGTGCAAGTCTTGTCATACTCGGTATTGTCGCCGGTGGGATCCTCTCGTTGAACCTCTTGTTATCGCTCATTTATGTCCAACGTAAGCCGTTAGCAGTCTTACGAGCGGTTGGAGCCACCAGACGTGGTGTCGTCGGTGTGGCGATCGTCCAAGCACTGGTGATCGCCACCGCCGGGTACCTGCTTGGCATTGGGGCGACCCCCGTGCTGGCGATGGTACTCGATCAGATCGCACTGACTGTGACCGGCTTTGAAGGGCTAGTCCAAGTACCGCAATATGCGTATCTCGCTGGCGCGGGAGTTGCCTTCGGCTTTGCGCTGATCGGTGGCATCGCTGGCGCGTGGCGTGTGACGCGTGTGGCGTCGGCGACGCAGCTGGTTCGTTGAGTTCGCTCCACGGCGAGGAAGACCTCAAAACAGACATCGTCGACGTCGACGAGGCGATCAACGAGAGCGGACTCTTCGCTACCGAGATGCCAGCACTATATTAAGCTCCATCGTGAGTATTGAATCAAATGAGCACGCGGCAACGGCAGCGATTCATCCATGGTCAACTCGCATGGATGCTCATGGTAATCGTGTTGCTTGCAGTGTTAGACGCGCTCACCCTGGAACTCTACTTCGTTCTCTCGCTAATCGGCCTGCTTGTTGTCGTTGAACTCACCGCTCCGTTCAATGTCACACCGCGGTGGCGACGCCGCCTGCTTCCAATTATTGGCCTTGGATTGCTTGGTTTCGGCGTGATTGTGATCCGACGCATACTAGCTATCTTACCACCGGGGCTGATCTAGATGCGGCGCCCACCACTTCCACAGCTCCTCTTGTATGTCCTTGGAGGAACGCTCCTGCTTGCGCTGGTGATCGCAGCGAGCACTTCCGCTGCTTCTTTTGGGGCCTATAACTCGGCGTGGGACGGGACCGCGGAGGTCCGCGATATTGCGGCAACGTACAGTGAAAGCACCGTCACACTTGATGGTGATGCGTACACCACAGAAGAACCAACTCAGACACTGGCTGTCGTCCTTGCCCCAACAGCACCGTATGGCTCAGAAGACGCAGGGGCTGTTCGTCGTTTCGTTGAAAACGGCGGGACCTTGCTTGTCGCCGATAACTTTGGACCAACAGAAGGCACTCCTCCACACGGGAATGCACTCTTATCAGACGTTGGTGCCACAGCACGACTTGACGGTGCATTGCTCCGTGATGAGCGCAATTACTATCGATCTCCTGCGCTCCCAGTTGCCCAACCTGTGGAGGAGCACCCATACACGAGCGGTGCAACCGATCTGACGTTGAACTACGGAACCGCAGTTACTCCAAACGATGCTACCACATTGGTTCGAACCTCAGAATTTGCCTATCTCGACACTGATCGATCTGGCTCACTCGATGACGACGAGAATCTGTCTCGCTATCCGGTTGTAACCATTGAGTCAGTGGGAGACGGCCAGGTCATCACTGTTGGTGACCCGAGTATATTTATTAATGCAATGCTCGATCAAAACGGCAATACCGCGTTTGCAACCGCACTCATGCAGGCTCACGAGCAGGTCATCTTTGATTACTCACAGAGTGACAGCCAGCCACCACTCGCCGTAGCGTTGCTCATCTTCAGAGAGACGCTCCTTCTTCAAATGTTGGTGGGCGTCGTCGGTGTGGGACTTAGCTGGAGGATGCTAACCCAGCCAGGTGGTCTCTCACGACTCCGCGATCAAGTGGTGGCCCTACTCCCCGGACTGAGTAACCCGGCAGAGACGATCGGGGGACATGAACGAGCCACTCAAGCGCCCACCCTCACTGAAGCGGAACTTCTGGCGTACCTTCGCGAAGAATATCCCGAGTGGGAAGAAGATCGATTGCGCCGAATTTTAGCAGGCGTTATAGAAGAGGAGCCAGCAACTACAGATAATGAGTAGTCCGGCCACGCTCTATGAGACAATTCGTACTGAGGCTGGAAAGGTTGTGGTCGGTAACGAAGACATCCTTGAAGGACTGACTATCTCACTGTTGACCGGTGGCCACGTGCTGCTTGAAGGAGTTCCTGGCGTCGCCAAGACGACGATCGCAAACACGTTTGCGACGACGCTTGGGTTAACGTACAGTCGTATCCAGATGACCCCGGATATGGTGCCAGCCGACGTAATGGGGACGAACGTCTACCGGCAGAATACCGGGGAATTCGAACTCAAGCAGGGGCCAGTCTTCGCAAACCTCGCAGTGGCAGACGAAATCAACCGGGCGACCCCGAAAACACAGAGCGCCCTCCTCGAAGCGATGGAGGAAGGGTCAGTAACGATTGACGACGAGACGCTCGCATTGCCGAGTCCGTTCATGGTCGTCGCAACCCAAAACCCGATCGAGATGGAGGGTGTCTTCGAACTGCCCGAAGCTCAACGAGACCGATTCCAACTCAAATACGTCGTCGAACTCCCCGACCGTCATAACGAGCGCGAACTCCTCGATCGGTTCGATAGCGATCCAGCATTCGCCTCTGAGGTCGTCGAACCAGTCGTGGATCCAGAGACGCTTACTGCGGCACAAAAAGCAGTTGCCGACGTGCATGTGGCTGACCCGGTCAAAGAGTACATCCTCGATCTGGTGGCGGCAACACGCGAGTCACCAGACGTGCGACACGGTGCGTCTCCACGTGCAGCACTCGGGTTCATCTCGACGGCAAAGGGTCGAGCCGCAATTCACGGCCGTGAGTACGTCATTCCTGATGACGTGAAGACGCTTGGCCACCCCGTGTTACGCCACCGGCTCATTCGGACAACAGATGCAGAGCTGTCTGAAACGTCTGTCACAGAGATCCTTGACACCCTATTTGAACAGGTTGACCCGCCGGGCAGCGATGTGGAGTTCATGGCTGCTCCACCGCGAGCAGACTAGCTATCGATCGCGTCTGTCTCCGTCGACGAGTCTGCCTGTCGCGATGAGGGGTCCCATCGATACGTGACTAGCGGGGGGTCTGTCTTATCAACCTCAACCCGTATGGGTGCGTCCAGTCCGACTGCAAGTCCCGTTGCGACCAGCGAACAGACCGGATGGTCAATCCGATCGATACGGCCGTACGCGAGGCCAGTAAACTCCACAGTCACTCGCCCTCCGTCGTCGTCGACGCTCGTGTCAACTCCATCGGCAAGCTCAAAGCTCTCAACAAGGCCGTCAGCGAGTTGATCTGCGAGTGATTGTGGCGTCGACGCCAGCGGTGTCGTCAGCGCTCGGGTAAACTCCTCAAGCAACGGTCCACCAGTCGGCGCCATTGCGACACCGGGATTGCCCTCACGGTCCGTCACAAACAGATGTGTGAGCTCATCAGATGCTGGGAGTGAGAGTTCAGTAGCATCCGCAGGATCGGTTTCAGGAACGTACATACGAGGCGTTTCAGCCGGTACGTACACCGGAGATCCGCTCAATCCGAGTTCATCAAGCATCGCTTCTCGATCAGTTGCGAGAGCTTCATACACGCCTCCGCTCACACTCGCGGAAATGAACCGCTCAGGCGTGAGAAAGTACGTGAGGACGCCAGCGAACACACCGGTGGCGCCAAGCGCGATCAAGACGGTACGAGCCTCAACAAACACCACGCCTGCGATGAGCCCGATCAGACCAACGCCGAGCAGCCCAAGCGCTGAGCGACGGTATGTCTGCTGTTGAGAGCGGAGATACTCCTCACGAAGCCGGCGGTTTCGTTCACGGAGGAGTTCAACCTGAACCGTAAGCTCTTCGCGTGAGTCCGTGTCCGTACCGTCGCTCGTTGCTGACAGTTGTGTCGGCTGCTCGTTGGTTGGTACACTCATTGGTCTGGGGAGTCTGACACGAGTCCGAGCGTCACTCGTTCATAGCGGTGGATGGCGTACATGATGAGTGCAACGGAAAGCACTAGCCCAACAGTGACGGCTGGCAGTGACCAGAGAGCCAACACGCTGTATGTGCCGGCCCCAATCACGAGACCGACGCCGGCCGTCGCCATCAGCGTTCGACGACCAGTCGGGGTTCCCACAGCGGGATCTACGAGGACTGCGAGGAGTCCAAGGGCCCCGACAGTGTGCAAGACAGGATCGATCTCAGGACTGATCAAAAGCCCTGCAACACCAGCCCCAAAGGCGACCGGAGGTGCCGTAACGAGCCCTACTGCGACTACAACACCGCCGATCGCAAGGCCGATGGTACCATTGAGTACCGCAATCACTCCCGCTGCGATCACTACTCCAACGATCCGAACAGGGCGACGAGTGAGTGGTCGCCCCACTACACCCTCAGACCTCGGTGATTCAGCGTCCAATTGGGTCTCATCAGTAGACATCATCGTGCCTCCGATTGACGGCTCTCAGACTGTTCGACTGACAACAGAGTGCGTAGACGTTCGCCTGGCGCCACCTCGAGTGCCGTCACGCGAGGGTGGCTATCGAGTTCTCGACGGAGCTGTTCAAACTCGGAATATGCGTCATACGCATCCGTGATCGTATCGAGGCGAGTGCGCTGAAAGAGCACCGTTGGAACAATCAACACGAGGACCTCTCTCCCCCCTTGCGTTGCAAGCTTGATGCTTTCGCGAAGCCGCATCGGATCGGCATCCGTCGTGATAAGAACGAGCCACACGTCGGAATCAATCTGTGTCCGGGCACGATGGACGGCGTCGACGAACGCATCGTCACGAACCGATTTGGTGGCTGTCGTCGCCTCCGTCGCGTACTGCTGTAACGTTTGTCTAGCCGGTGTCTCGACGTCCAACGACTCGACAACCGTCCGTATCTGTCGCGTTGGTGCTGGCCGATGGTTTGTCGTCGACGACGTTGGGGTAAGTCCCAGCAGTGTCGAGCGAATGCGAGTGTACGCCGCCGGGGTACTCCCAGCCGCGAGCGTTTCGGTGAGCCCACCGTCGCCGACGGTCCAGAGACTCAGCGGGTCAGAATTGTCGACGGCGCTGGCAGCCATTGCAAGTGCGGCCTCACGGATGTACTCAAGCGGAGTCTCTTCAGTGGCGCTTTCTCCGGTGTGCGCGCGATGATCAACCAGCAGGGCAGTGTGTCGGTCCGTTTCACCTTCGGTCTCTCGCACGTACGGCTCACCAAGCCGTGCCGTCGATTTCCAGTCAATGTTTATCGCGGCTTCCCCGACAATGTACTGCCGGAGGTCCCGCGCGGCGACACCGGGCCCAGGCTGGTCAGTTGAATGTTCGCCGAACGCATTTCCATACGGTTTCCCACCCTTGCCAATGTGAACAGTCGGCGTCTGGGGGAGCACCGTGAGTTCTGGCTGCGGGCCACGAGAGAGCTGTTCGGTATACAGCTCGAACGGATCCGTAACTGAGACTGTCGGAGCTGAAAGCGTGAAATTGCCGGCGGTATTTGTGTGCAGCGGTACGGGCACTGTTTCTTCAGTCTCACCAGGGTCGAGTATGATCGATGATGCCGTCTCCGCCGTGTGACGGAGGCCGACCGGCAACTGTGGTGAAACCTGCACACGTGTCACAGCAGCGTCCGCTGGGCGAGTTACTGTCAGACTTGCTGTTGCAGATGTATCTACGTACGTCGTCGATGGATCAACCGTGTACTCGATCTCGAGTGACTCATCGAGATGCTGGAAAGATCGCACCGCATTCCATGCTGTCGCGATGAGCCACACACCGATCCCGGAGACACCGATGAGAGCAATAGGCTGAGAGCCGCCAACTGCAAGCAGACTGAACAAAAACCCGATCGCTGCGGTCGCCCAGAACTGCCGGGTGGCCTGCATCACTAGCCAGAACTCAATCAAGCGGATTGAAGCTTTCCTTCGGGATTTCTCTGTACCTCCCCGGGTGCCCTAGAGGTACTTGGTGTGTCACTCGCAGGAACCCGCCCAAACTCAAGATTGATCGAGAAGATCGACACAAATTGCACCCCGTGAAGTGGTCGGTTCCAATACGGCTGACAACACGTATTTAGGCACCGACAGTCGTACGGTAGATGTGACACGTCCACCGCAGCGATCGACCATTGCCACGACGGTAATGATGCTTACGCTCGTGGTGGGGCTTCTTGTTGCAAGCAGTGGCGCTGTTGGGCTGTCGACATCGCCTGGTGCAGGGGCCATCAGTACGGTTGATGGGACCGACCTCACAGCAGAGAACGAAACGACACCTCACGAGAATCCGGATACGATATCTGAATCTGGTGACTCCGAGCAGGTGGCGTCGTACCTCTCTGGGCAATTAGGGGATCTACTTGCAGGGAGCACGAGAAACATTAGCCAAGCAGAATATGACCAAGCGAGAGCACTGCTTGGCGGTGAGTACGATGAGGCGCTCAGTCAGTATGTAACAGTTGCCGGTGAGACCGGACAAGAAGACTCTGCCGACGCGTTTCAAACAGTGCAAGAGGACACAGCTGAGCTGTCCACGCTCCGTCAAGAATTTGACGACACACGTGCGGAGTACGAGGAAGCCGTCGACGACGGCGATACTGAACGGGCACGCCGTCTGGCCCGTGAACTTGCACGTCTTGCAGAAGAGATCGACGGGGTGACTGTTCGGCTCGATGAGGAGCTCACGATTGTCGAAAACACAACTGGCAACGATCTGAGTGGGGTCGAAGACGATCTCGAAACGATTCGTCTGTCAACAGCGGAGATCGCATCCACGGCGACGCGTGCCGAACTCACTGAGACAGCCATCACTGCGAACGCAACGCCAGCAGCATTCTCGTTCCAGAATGCAACTCGGGTCACCGGGACGATCCACACGAGCAATGGTACGGCGCTCAGTAACGAGGATGTGACGCTACAGGTTGGAGAGCGTCGATACGACGTCGAGACCGCGAGTGATGGGCAGTTTTCGCTTCTCTACCGCCCGGTGTTTCTCTCTGTCAACACGACGACTGTACCGGTGCAGTTCAGCCCGGAAGACACGAGTCCGTACCTCGCTGCAAATACGACGACGTCGGCACAGATTACCCAACAGACAAATACCACGATCACGGTGTCAAACAGCAGCCTCTCTGGCCAATATGGGACACCACTCCAAGTATCGGGTGCCGTCGAGGTTGGTGACAATGGTACCGCAGCAGGTATCCCAGTAGAGCTGCTGCTCGATGGTCAACAGATCGGGGCCAGTGAGACACGAGCCGATGGACAGGTCATGGTGACCGGTGATGTTCCAACACGGCTCAATACCGGTGAGACCGACCTCCAGTTGCGGGTACCGCTGACCGACACGGCCGTCGCCGGATCCGAAACAACGACGACTGCCGAGATCACTGAAGCACAAACAGCACTCTCACTGGAGACCACTGTGAGCGGGACGGATGCGCCTACAGCGAATCTCACAGGGACTCTCCAACTGGCAGGTGGCAGACCGCTCGGTGAACAAGACCTTGCCGTGTTTGTTGAAGGCCAGCAGGTCGACACCGTGACCACCGCCGCCGATGGGAGTTACCGAGCGACGATCGCGACTGCCGATCTCGATGTCGAATCATCAAGTCCGACCGTCCGAGTTGCCTTCACTGGGAGCGAGACGCATCTTGCTGCGAGCGACGCCACAGCCACTCTCGAACTGCAAGCAGCAGTTAGTGATACGTCGGGTGGTGAGGGTACTGTTGCACCGAGTTGGACGGATGAGTTTTCACTCAGACAACTCGGGCTCGTCGGTGTCAGCATCCTGATCGTGGGACTGCTGTTCGGACTTCTTGTTCGGACAACCGACTGGAACCCGGGCGGACTGCTGGGAGCCAGCGACCCAGCTGATTCGGAGCGTGCGGCAGCAACGTCAGATCGAACCGATGACCCACCTCATGAGCCCACGCGATCGTACACACGAGCGCAGGCGCTGCTTGAACAGGCCAATGAAGCACTCGCTGCGGGAAACACGACGACCGCAGTGCAGATGGCGTATGGAAGCCTTCGAGCGCTCCTCACGGCAGATTTGGATGAGACGGATGCAGCAACTCACTGGGAGTTTTACGACCGCTGTCGAGAGAGCGGTATCGAATCGCTTGCAGACACGAAATCGGTGATCTCGGCGTACGAGATCGCGACGTTTGCTCCCACGTCGATCTCGACCGAACGGGCCCAAGATGTACTCGAACTCGTGTCGGACATGATTCACCAAAATAATCCGAGTCCGGCAACTCAGACGCAGCCGGGCTCGGACGATTAAGCCACAGTATCGACGTCGAGCAGGCGGTGAACTACTCTGGCTCTGTGGAAATCATTTGAAACTGATAAAACAGATATGCTGAATAGAGGGCGCGTATCTCACAGAGAGGCTCTTCAGAAAATCAGCTGGTTGGATCGGTCAATACATAGAAACCCTATTTCAAGCGATGTTTGAATACTTGTCAGGGAGAAATAATATATGCAATGTTTGTACTGACAGAATAGTGGATAGCTGCTATATACAACAGAGCCACTAAGTGTTATTCATCAGATTCATCATCTGAAGTATGCGCGGTTGCGGTTACACTCGTTGTCGTGGCGGTTGTTACACTTCCGTTTGCGAATGCTACGATCTCAAACCCTACTACGATTGTTCCGATAGTGAACACCCCGAGTGCCATTTTCAGAAGATACGCCCAGAATTCGGGAATCACACTGAGGAACCCAAGTGAACTTACGAGCATTGCGGCTAGTACAAGTCCAATCGATAGCGAAGATGCGTGTTCACGAATCCAAACGGCAAACGCACCGGTTGACCGGTCGTAATCTACTTGAATTTCCACATTTACCTCTCGGAGGCTTTTGACATATTTGTGATCCTGTGGTCGCGGTTCCGGTAATTTCTCATCTAGTTCGGTTTGCCTGCTACCTAATAGGAATGAACCGTTCGGTTCGCAGCTCTCATCGACCGACTGTTTCAGGCGATAATATCTGAAGGATAGTATTTCAACAAAAGAGGGGGTTTCTATAATGTCTTCGAGCGATCTTCGTAGTGTGCTACGAGCCGTGCCTCTGCCTTGCGGAGATGATTTGCAACGGTGCTTTTCGAACAGCCTAGTTCATCAGCAATTTCTCGAACGCTAGTCTGTCGGGGCACTTTGTAATACCCGAGCTCCCGTGCAACTTCGAGGACCTCTTCTTGCCGATAGGTTAGGGCTGTGACTTGCGAGTCCCGGTACGCGTCGTATTCTCCAAGACGGTTAACTGATACAGAGAGGCGATCTGGAAGGTTGGCGACAAGGCTCTGGAGGGCGTCCTGTTTGCCGGCAACCTCGAAGAGCATCTCACCGTCAATACCGTACTCAACCGGTGGTACGATGAGCAGTTCTGTGTCAGTGAGAAGGACTCGAAGGCGACTAGCGAATCCCTGAGCACTCTCCCGGATGTAGACGTAGAAACTGCGGTCATCGACCAGTGTCACATCGAACTCTTGGATGGATTCTGCGGCTTCGAGTGCTACGAGATATCCCTCACGTCCGTTCTCAATATCTCCGACGACGTGGAGCAAGGTAGTGACGTACTCCGGGTTCGAGAAGTTCCAGTGGCGCAGGTATACCCGTTGAATCGAGTCTTGCCCGGCGAGAAACTGGTGCATTGGATGTCGCGCTTCGGGAGGGAACCGAATCTGTAACTGGAGGTACCGCATTACCGGGGAGACACTCCAAAAGTAATTAAAAAGAGGTGGACTTGTCCGGCAAAAAACCGGAGTTCATGCATCGAAAATGAGTTCACATGAGCTCAGAGATGAGGTACCCGCCCGGTCCACGCGGACTGCCAGTTCTCGGTAATACAGCCGAATTGAGCCGCGATATCCTTGCGTTTTTCGAGAGGTTGCGTGACGAGTACGGTCCGATTGCAAGCTACGAAGTATTCGGGACGGATGCGTGTATGGTTGCTCACCCGGACGCGATTCAGCAGGTGCTCCTTGACGACCACGAGGCCTTCGAGAAAGGCGAGGTGCTAACGCGGAATCTTGCCGACGCGATGGGTGAGGGTTTGTTCGTGACAGGCGGCGATCAGTGGCAGAATCAGCGAACGCAGGTACAACCGGCGTTTTACCGCGACCGACTGAGCACATACGTGCCCGAGATGCGTGCTACTGCCAAAGAGGTAGTCGGACAGTGGCACGACGAGATGGTCGTCGACGTAAACGACTGGATGACCAAGACGACGTTGGACGTACTTGGCCGGACGCTATTCGGTGTGGATGTCACAGAAAACTCGATTATCTCAGAGGCGTCGGATGCAATTCTCGCACGATTCGATACGAGCCGGTTCTGGTCGTTCCTTCCAGACCGGCTTCCGACGCCGACGAATCGACGGTATCGACAGAAGCTTGGCGAACTCCAGACGTTCGTCGACGATCTAGCCGAACAGCGTCAGGAAAAACAGCCCGAGGATCGTGGCGATGATCTGCTGTCGATCCTCGTGAATTTTGTCGAGGCAAGCGATCTGACCCAGGAGGAGTTTCGCGACAATATGGTCACATTCCTTTTCGCCGGCCACGAGACGACGGCGCTAGGACTAACGTACACGCTACTCTGTCTTGCTCAACACCCCGACGAGCAAGCCAAGCTCCAAGCGGAAATTGACGCTGTCTGTGAGGGGGTGGTAACGGCCGAGAGCTTACCAGAGCTTGAACGGATGGAGCACGTGATCGACGAGGCGCTGCGCCTCTATCCACCGGTGTATACGTTCTTCCGCGAAGCGACGCAGGACGTGAAGCTGCAGGGATATGACCTCCCCGAGGGAACGACTCTGGTCTTGCCGCAGTGGGCTGTTCATCGTGACCCGAGGTGGTGGGATAACCCGGAGATCTTCCGTCCGGAGCGGTTCGCTAGCGACGCTGACTGGCCGGAGTACGCGTACTTCCCGTTCGGTGGCGGACCGCGTCACTGTATCGGTATGCGGTTCGCACGTATGGAAATGAAGACCGTCTTGGCGACGATTCTCAGCAAGTATACGTTCGAACTTTCATCCGACTCGGATCCAGACTTGATCGCCAGCACGAACCTCAAGCCTGGCGAGCCGATCAGGATCAAGCTAGACGAACACGCCGATGAGACGGCCCGATGACTGAAACCAATCAGATACAGAGGGCATCAACGGAGCCTACTCTCTATTCTCCTCGACGACGTCGATCCAGAGGTGCAGGTCGCGGTACGAATTCTCCCGAGTCGGCGTCTCTGGAGCTTCGCCGGCATACAACAGATACTGAACGCGGAGTTCTTCGCCGGTCCGCGTTGGCTCAAGGACATGTCGCTCGTGGTGTGTCGCATTGTGCTCAAGAGTCGCTGTGAATCGATCGACCTCTTGGCGATTAATTACACGTGTCTCATTGCCTTCCTGCTCGACTTCTTGCAGTTGAACAACGACGGTGTAGTTCGTTGGTTCATACTCGTTATTCTCGATGCCAACGATCATCTCTGCGCTCTCACCTCGCGCTAACTCTTCGGGGTAGCCGTCAGCAACCAGCTCACCGTCAGCATCCTCTGTAAGGAGATAGAACTCGCTGAACTGTTCACCCTGTGGTGGGACTGCAACCGCATATCCGACGCTGCTGATCGCAAGTAGGATCGATATGATGAGCACAACGTTGAGTACTGCATCTGTACGACTTTCCGGGTCAAACAGCTCTGATCGACCTGTTTCGATCCATGTCTGGTACGGTACCGAGAACCGGTCCTCAGGCGCCAGATCGTGTCGTCGACGTGCTGCTACAGCAACGGAGACGAGTGTGAAGAGAGATACCGATGCGGCAATCGGTACGAGTCGGATCCCCCACGGAGTGAAGTTCAACACGAGGCCGATTAACGGAACGATCGCAATCGAGAGCCCAAATGAGAGCGCAACGCGCTCGATACCGTCGATGCCCTCTCTACTGTGTGACGGTACTGTGGTCGCTGTTTCTTCTCTTTCAGCAATTGCTGCATCAGTCCCTGGGACAGCACTTGGCTTCTCAACCGACGATGTTGATGACTCATCAGTCGGTACTTCGTCTGTTTCAGAGGGACTCTCACCAGCTTCTGGGAAGAGTGCAGCAATGAACGCATATCCTGGAAGGAACAGGACAAAACAGAGTCCAAATATAACTCGTAGCGGAGTTTCGTTGATGATCGGAACGAACACGCTTGCGAGTGTTACTATCGTGAGAATGACAACTGCAGCTAGATCGGCAGGGAGCACTCGAAGAGGACGAGGGAGAAGTAGCCACACGTCCCGACGGTCCATACCATATTCGAAGGGAACTGGCATAAAAGGTGCTCGGTGTATGCCGAGTGTTGGAAACTAGGTATTTAACTGACTCTCACAATTGACAATTGTATGTCGTTAACTATATGTATATGTGGGAATACATACATTTAGTCACCTGCCAAGCAAAACTCAAGCATATATATTGGTTGTAATTGGAACATTTCTTCTTTTATCGATATTTGCGGAGTTAGCCCCAATAAGTGGCATGGATATTTTTTCAGCCTTGACGTGACTTCTTCTTGCACCTAAAGACGCGGGCCTCCCACGATCAAAGATCCGCTGATTTCGAACCGTGTGCCGCCTTCAGCTCCGTCGGTCACACGGATATTCCACCCGTGTGCCTCGGTTACTTGCTTGACGATACTCAGACCAAAGCCGGTTCCTTCGGCACTGGGAGAGTACCCGGCTTCAAACACGGCTTTTCGTTCATCGGTATCGATCCCGGGGCCATCGTCTTCGACGTAGAAACCGTCAGCAATGGTCCCAACCGTGACCGACACGTTCGATCCACCGTGTTTCACCGCGTTCGACAGAAGATTCGTTAGCAACTGTCGGAGATGTTTACGATCTGCTTGGATCTTTTGATCCGTTTTGACACACAGCGTAGCATCCGTCTGACTGTGGTCGGCCCAGCACTCCTTGAGGAGCTGGGACATCTCGACTACTTCCGGTTCGATCGCTTCGGTGCCGACTCTGGCGAACGTCAGCACATCAGTAATGAGCTGGTCCATCCGATTATGTGCAGACGCAACTGTCTGCAGAGATTCACTATCTTGCTCGTCGCGGGCCAACTTGAGGTATCCCTGGGCGATACTCAATGGATTCTGCAGATCATGACTGACCACAGAAGCAAACTTGTCAAGACGTTCGATCTGCTGTTGAAGTTCTCTCTCTCGTTCGATACGGTTAAGCGAAGTAGTTGTATGGCTGATGAGTAGTTCTGCTAACTCGATATCACTCTCATCGAAGGCAGCGGCGGTTGTACTGATCGCCTGAAAGACTCCATATTCTCCGATTGGAACACTGATCCCAGACTGGTACGATTCTTTTGCGGGATCGGTATCATCGTTTGGTTGGATTTCTTCAACAATCTGAGAACAACCACTCTGATACGTTTTCCCTGCCAGCCCTTGGTCGATACGCATTTGACGACTTCCGTTTGCTGGAGCATCTTCGGAGATCGCGTGTGGAACGAGCCACTCACCTTCTCGGAGGAGTATGGAACATTGATTGAACTCGAGGATATCTGCCGCCGCATTAACTGTCTTCATACAGACCCCCTCGATGGTATCCTCTTTCTGGAGACGAACTGCAATGTGATGAAGGGCTTCAATTGTATTTTTTGAGCTCTTCTCCATAGTAGCGCCTTGTGAAAAACATGCAATCAATCTTTAAAAACATAAACGGTTCGTGTACACCCGAAGCAGATCTCTATTCTCGCCGTTAAGCCCTGAGGCCCTCGACCTGTTCCGCCTGTAGATCGAAACAGAACCTGTATCGCTCACCCAAGCGTGCCGAACCCTTCTTCCTCCATCAGCTCGGCAACGCGTTCGGGATGGCGGAACGCCGCCAGAAGAGCGAACTCTCTCGCGTCAGTCTTTGAGACGTCGTTTGTTTCGAGTTCCTCAGCCAGCTCACTCCGGAACCCCGCTTCTCCCTCTGCGACCTTGTCTCGCACGTGAATTTCGAGACGCGTATCGCGCTCGTCTCCAACATTGTTCCGACGAACGAAGTAGGGGTACTCGGTCGCAGCCGACTGATCTGTAGCCGTCGATTGATCCGACACAGTCTGGTCGGAGACCGTCTCAGTCGATTCGTCGGTCGTATCAGGTTTCGTCGGCGTCGACGACTGCTGTTCGGTCTCAGGTGTGTCGGTGGCCTCCTCCTCATCGATGTTGTCCCCTTGGCTCGTCGACGACGCTGATTCGTCTGTGGTGTCGCCCTTGTCGTTCTTATTGTTGCCGCCGAAGTCGAGATTCCCGGATCCGGATTTGAAGTTACTCATGCGCTCTTCGCCTCCGTTGTATCCGTCTCACGCAGGTCGATTGCCTGTTCGCTGCTGTCTTGGATGTCGAGTCGGAGCACGGGGTCGACGTCGGCGTCAAACGTGTCGGTCGCAATGAACCAGGCTAGCTCGTACAGTGTCTGGAGGGTCTCGACCTCCCTGTCGCGTGTCCGGCGATGGCCTGGCTCACTTACCATCTCTCCATCTCGTTGGAACGTCTTCCACCGTTCTTCGATGACTTTGAATGCCGACCCTCTGGCTTCCCACATTGCGTCCATCAGACTCTCTCGGTTTCCGATTGTCACCGGCGTCGAGAACGACTCCGTGTTCTTGAACTGATCTTGGTACTGTTGATGAGCGTTCGTCTGTCCGACACCAGACGGAACGACACAAGAGAGCCCGATCTCGATATCCAGCTCTCGTTCCATGTTTCCGACCAGTTCCTCGAGTCCCTCAAGACTCAAGTTCCCTTTGCCAGCAGGTTTCACCGGTGCTACGAGTGTTCGGAGTGCGTAGATCGCGTTATGGAGAAGATCCTCGGCTCGCGCGTTTGGATCGATGAGAACTGCGTCATACTGCTCATGAATCTCTTCTGTGTCCCAGAGCAGATCATACAGGAGCTCGAAGCGTGGGTACTCCTCTCGACTGATGTTTTTCATCCCCGTTTCATACGAGATCTTCTGCTCGAGATTCGACGTGAAGTCGCCGAGCATGTCGTGGCTCGGAACGACGTCGACGCCTTCAGACGTCGTTTCGATGAGGTCGTCGAAGTCCCCGTCCGGCATGTTCAAAATGTGTTTCACGAGGTTATCCGCCTCAGGATCACTTCGGCTCTCTCCGACGTCGAACAGGCTCGTCAGGTTGCCCTCTTGCGGATCCAGATCCAGTACAAGTGTGTTCAACCCCATCCGCTCGAACGCGACAGCGAGGTTGGCTGTCATCGTTGTTTTGTATGTCCCGCCTGATTCTGAGTAGACTACAGCCGTAATCATAACGTGCCGTTCGTATTCTCACCCCATAAATCTGTGTCAGACAACTGTAGTGGATATGTGTTATGTATATCTGTATTGTATTTCTGTTACGGAAGCCTGTTACAGATGTCTGTAATAAGTATCTGTAGCTGATTGTTGTTGCACACACGAGAGAACAACGATGAACACGTGCTCTACTATTCTTGTGGCGGAGATCGGCCTCTAAGGGCCAAATTTCCCCTCACTCTGTTTCTGTACCTCTTGTCTGTCTCATTCATCTGTGCTATTCATCTATTATAGATGTCTGTAATAGATGTCTGTACTATACTTCTGTGGCAGTTTTGCGTGCTATTTCTCCTTGTTCTATCGAGAGCTCCTCGGAGCCCCCCGGCCAGCTGTTTGTATATGATTACGAATATCTGTAACAGATGTTCCCAACAGATATTCGCTACAGATACAGGGAAAAGTCTCAATTACCGGTGAAAAGAGAACACGACGATTCTCACCCGATCATCGAGGACGAACAATGACTCACGAAGAGGAACCAATTTTCGAGCGTGGTGACGTCGTCAAAGGTGAGGTAGATGTTTGACCATGGCTCATTCTCTCGAAGCATGACATCCGTCCCACGGCAACCAGTCTCTCGAAGTGATGCTAACAACGAACTCTTGAAGGGGAAGACTGATCGAGGCCTCCAAAGAGAGTTGGCGCCGTGGTGGGTCTCCGTCGAAAGTAAGATCGTTCTGTGGGAAGTTCAATCGATCAACAACGAGGATGTCGACTTCTGGCAGGCTCGTCTTGACAGTGATCTCGTCGACGAGGCTGTGTCTTTCCTGTCGAAAACTTCGGTGAACGCTCTGAAGCAATTCTCGCTGAGCGAATCGGTTGAATTCACGTACCATGGGCTCTCTACACTCTCTGCAGTTTCAACTCCCATTGTACAACTTTAGTATAGCGACATACAATTTACTAACTCATCCAAATCCGTATATCTTGGCATAGGGCCCTTCTAGCGTGAGAATATGGGGTCTGAGTCACTCACACAGAGTGGTCGTGATTACTCTGATAATCACGACCACTTTGAAGTACCCCACCGCCGTCGGTGAAGCACGAATGCTGCAACCGCCTCACGACGGCGCTTCCCCCGGGTAAAACCGCCAAGAACGGAGTTCGAGATCTCTCTGAGTCTCCTCAGTTGAGCTCTAGGGGTACCGGGGAGATATATACGATATAGAACTAATGACCTCAACCTATATTAAGACAAAGCTCGAACGGTGTTGTATGACCGAAGACGAATCGGACTCCGAGGGCCTGATGGAACGCCAGACCACGGGTGAAGACCGGGTTCGGATGACCGCCCGGCAGCTGTCGGAACCGCGGACGGCCAACTGGATCGCCTCCGAAGCAGGCTGGTCGCACGAACCAACTAAGCGCGTCCTCGAACGGCTCGTCGACGATGGTATTCTCCATCGTGACGAGAGCGGCACACACACGACGTACTACCCAGATTATCGCCGCCAAGCGATGCAGGAGGCGATGCGTCTTCGAGACAGCGGGCACACTGCCGAGGAACTCACAGACCGTCTCGCCGATATGAAGACGCAGATCCGCGGCTGGGAGGATGGATTCGGCGTTGAGTCACCGAACCAGCTTCGCGGAACGCTTGCTGACGAGTCCCTTGACGCTGACGAGGAAGACCGTCGCCGTGAGATTGCCCGTGAGTGGGAGCACCTTCAACGGCGTATGCAGATCGTTGGCTTTGCCATCCGCGAATGGGACTTTCTCGCGCCGACAACAGAGCCTGCTGAGGCCAGCAGCTAACGGATGTCCGTCCCGCATCTAGGTGGTGATCCGAACGCAAACCTCTACGCCCAACTGAAGCGAGACGTCCTTGACCGTGTACCACAGATTTCGACAGTCGAGTATGTTCCTGACGATATCGAGGCCAAGCAGCTGCGAGCGATTTTCGATCCGGCTCGTCTTGATCCCCACACAGGCCCTGAGTCACCGGAACTGACCGTCAAATGGTATCGGCAGGACCCACACGATTGGTTCCGCATCAACTACACTGATCCGAACACGGGCTTTCACGCCGGCTGGCACCAGGATGAGGACCATCCTGATCTCGGACACGTGCATTTCCAGTACTCAACCGCCGATATGGAGGACCGCTGGGGGATTACATTCGAACACGAGACTCCCTCCCTGATACTCTGGGAAATCGTTGAAGAGCTCCTCGAGGACGTCCGTCCGACCTACCAGTACGCGAACGAGGAACCATGACTCCCGGTACATCTCGAAACCGTTCTGAGCAGTCACTCTCTGAGTCGTTCGAGCGCTACCTCCAGGACAAGGGGAAAGGCCGCGGTGGGGACGGTGGGAATTATCGACGCAACGCAGCCCGCGAGCTCGAGCGATTCGCGGAGTGGGCCGCCGGCGACCGCGGCGCCGACGACTGGACCGGGATCGTCCCCGGCGACGTCGACCGCGCCCCCACGTTCGAGGACCTCGACGAGCGTGTCTTTCGGGAGTACGCCCGGCATCTCGCCGGTGATCGCGGGCTCAAGCAAAACACTGTACAAACCTATTACCGCTATATCTCTGCGTGGTGGTGGAGTTGCGAATGCCGGTCAAACTCGTCGTTCCCGACGAGCGGCGCCACGACCTCCACGAATCTGCGTGACAGTTCCTCTACTGCGCGAATCGTGCTGCCGAGTTCTGTTGGGACGACGACTCCTACACGAACTGCATCACTGCGAACTCAACTGCGCGAGACGCCCTCTACGCGGAGCTGCGAGAAGAAACTGATCTCACTGCCAACCTCGTTCAAGAGGCCATCCGGCGTGCCGTCCAAGCGACGAAAGGGTGCGTCGAACGGTGGAAACAGGGCAAGCGTGTGAGCCAACCGGAGTTCACCTCCTGGAGCATGGTCTACGACAAGCGAAGCGCCACATTCTATCGGAACAAAGCCTCGCTTTCAACCGTCAACGGGCGTGTTGAGTGCGACTTTGAACTCCCGACGGACAGCCCAACGCCCTACGAGCAGTACGTACTGTCTGAAGACTACGAGTTCCGGGCAAGTACACTACAATACGACGAGGTGGCCGATGAGTTCTACTTCCACATCACGACCCGGAAGTATGATGACGACGAGACCGAGGTTTCGGCAGATACCGGGCACCAAACAGTCCTCGGTATTGACCTCGGCGTCAACAGCCTCGCAGTAGCTTCGACCGGCACGTTCTGGCAGGGAGATGACTACGATCATTGGTGCCACGAGTTCGAGAAGCGGCGTGGTGAGATGCAACAGCGCGGGACGCAAGCCGCACACAACGCCTTACTTCGCCTCGGAAAGCGCGAAGAAGCGTGGCGGAAGCAGTACATCCACACGATCGCCAACGAGATCGTTTCGGAAGCCGTCGAACACGACTGCGACGCGATCGTGTTCGAAGAATTAACGGACATCCGTGAGCGGCTCCCGCAGGCGAAATGGCACCACGTTTGGGCGTTCCGACGCCTGTCCGAGTACGTTTCCTACAAGGCACCAGAACAAGGTGTCTCCGTAGAGCAAGTCGAGCCGAACCACACGTCCCAACGGTGTTCTCGGACGGATTGTGGGTTCACGCACGAAGCGAACCGTGACGGCGAACACTTCGAGTGCCAGAAATGCAGCTATGAGGTCAACGCGGATTATAACGCTGCGAAGAACATCGGTGTGCGGTACGCTCGGAAGCGACAGCACAAACTCCGTTCCTCGCCCAAGTCGGGGGACGGAGACGCACCAGTAGACGTGCGTTTGAATGGTGGGACGTTGAACGGCGAGAGTTACCAGCCTATTGCTGGGGACTGATTGCCGGGAGTCCACATCAAAGCCCTACCCTCAAGGACCGAGGCGCAGAGCGCCGAGGGAGTAGGGTAGGGTAGTTTACCGATTAACTTTCCAGGCGATACCGCCGTTTTATATATCATTCTCATGGTTACGTAGGGTATGGCCCTCCCCGAAACCCTCCGAGAAGCCCTACGGCCCCTCGTTCTCGCGTTCCTGATACCCTTGCTCGCCGTGCGCCTCCACGCTCACGCGATCGTCATCGACGAGAGCGGACCTGGCGGTGTACCCCTGCGAAGTGGACACGCTGTTCGACACGACCCCAAGCCGATCGTCGGGGGAGATCAAGAACGGTCTCGATCGAACACGACGCTGGTCGGCCATATTTCCGATACGCTCGACACTCCGTACCCCTCCCATTGATGTTGTACACGATCGCCGGACTCAGCTTCATCGCGCTCGGGATCGCAATGGGTTGGTACGGGATCCGGCCGCTCGCGGTCGTTCCGAGTGTCCTCCGTGCCAACGCTCAAGACCCAAGCGAGGTGACAGAGGCCGGATCTTTCCTCGTCAGCCGCGGCGTTGCGAACGAATCGAGTGAGACCCTTACAGCCCCGTTCACAGGATCTCGGTGTCTCGCTTTCGAGTTTGAGGTCACCGAACGCCAACCATTCGGGATCGGGATCCCGTGGTTTCAAGCTCATCTCGACGATGGTGTAGCGACACGTCCGTTCACCCTTAACGGCCCACTCGAAGCCCTCACCGTCGTACCGTCCGCCAAACGGTTCGCACTCGATACGGGATCGACAATAATCACGGTCGGTGCGTCCGAATCGCCACCCGAACGTATCCAGCGGTTCGTCGACGTGCGGGACAACCTCAACCCGGTTGCGAGGTGGATACAGGTTCTCCCCGGACTCGGCACACGGCGCTACGTCGAACGCCGGATCGATCCTGGCAAAGAGTATCTCATCGCGGGACGCACGGAACAACGACAGAACGAGGTCGTCCTCACCGGCGATCTCGTCATCACCGACCGCTCCCCGAGACGATTCGCGATCGGACGTCTCCGAAGGGCAGCGTTTCCAACGGTGATCGCGTTGGGTTTCATCATCACCGGATTCGGAGGTATCGTTTTATGACCGACCGCAGTTCGACACCACTCTCACACCTCTTCCCATGACACGAGACACATACGCCATCGAGACGAGCGGCCGGAGAGAGTGAGTGGGGGAGGATACAGCGTTCACGAGAGCAAAGCTCTCGTGTGCGGATGAGACGCGGCGCGTCTTGTCAACGCCGTACAATTCTCGAACACGTTCGACGCTCGGCCCACAGGCCCATCGCCACCTTTATGTTGAAACTAAGTGTATACACAGGTGATGGACAGACATGAAATTGAAGGCCATGAAGTCATCGATGGGACGGTCAAACCCACCGGCAACGGTGCTCACGTCCTTGTCCCGAAACGGTGGCGTGGAGCGGACGTGAAAGTTGTCCGAACCACCGAACCCGACGAGTAGCACCTCTGATGAACTACAACTACAGGTATCGACTCCGACCGTCCGACGCTCTCGAAGAGCAGTTAGCGTGGACTGTCGATACCTGTAGACAGCTCTACAATCACTTCCTTCACCGCCTCAACCGCACCGACAGCACCTCAGCATACAGCGAGCAGAAGCTCTTGCCGAGTCTCAAAAAGTGGTGGAGTGACCTGAAAGACGTTCATTCGAAAGTGCTTCAGAAAGTCGTTCAGCGGTTGTACGACAATCTCTCTCGGTTGGCGGACGCCAAGAACGCCGGTCGGAAGGTCGGCCAACTCAAGTGGAAGGCACCGAAGGAGTACCGCAGCTTTACCTACAGTCAATCCGGCTTCAAGCTCAAGAACACGAGCAGTCGGACAAGACTGTGGCTCTCGAAACTCGGAGACATCTCGCTCACCTTCCACCGCGACCTGCCCGACGACATCGAAATCAAGACCATCACGGTCAAGCAGGAACCGACCGGGAAGTGGTACGCAATCCTCGGCGTCGAAACCCCTGACGACCCGCCCGCAAAACTGGAGAATCCCGAGCAGTGCGTCGGTATCGACGTGGGGATTCTCAAGTACGCCCACGATACGGACGGCACGGCAGTTGAGTCACTCGACCTCTCCGACGAGCGTGAACGATTGGAACGCGCACAGCGTGACCTCTCCCGGAAACGGCACGGGTCTGAGAATTGGGAGAAACAGCGCCGTGTCGTAGCCGAACGCCACGCCGACCTGAAGAACAAGCGGCGAGACTTCCTTCACAAACTCTCGAACTACTACGCTCGGGAGTATGATCTCGTAGCAGTCGAAGACCTCGACACGAAAGGCTTGATCGAACTACCGGGAAACTCTCGAAACCGAGCAGATGCGGCGTGGGGTACGTTCCTGCGAATGGTTAAATACAAATGCGAACGCGAGGGGACGCACTTCGTCTCCGTGAATCCGCGAGGGACGACCAAGGAGTGTGCGTCCTGCGGCGTCTCGACGGAGAAGCCGCTATGGGTCCGTGAACACTCCTGTCCGGCGTGCGGGTTTGAGGCGGACAGGGACGCGAACGCAGCGTGGAACATCCTTTCTCGTGGTATCGCGAAGCGATTAGGAGTGGGACGGTCCGAATCAACGCCTGTGGAGACTGCGCTTCCTGTGGATACGTCCGTATCTGCAAAGCGCGTTGTGGAAACAGGAAGCCCCACCCTCAAGCGCGCGCCGAAAGGCGAGCGGTAGGCTGGGGTAGTTCACAGCGGCAATGAGGGGTGTTTGTCGGCTCGACTAGGCTACCAGGTTCAGTTTCAACTCACAATTCTGTCGTCGATTCTCACACTTAGAATCCTCTGTTCAATCGATGTCTAAACTTTCGAGATCTGTCTCGTCATCAAGAGCCTGAATACCCAAGTCCGTAATCCGATAAGCTGGTTCTTCTGAATGCCGCTCAGCAAGGTTGTGCTCGACATAGATGGGACAGCGTTGTGAGATCCACTGTCGACTAAATTCAGTATTTATTTCGAGATTTTTTGCCGTATGCCATCCATCGTATTTGCTCAACTCTTGGAGAATATACGGATCAGCAGGTACAGCCCACTTAACCTCCCGATACATGTGAATTGGTATCACGTACTCGTATGCTAGCTATATATCCGACGAAAGAATCCTCTAGATATACTATCAAATTTTTAAACGTATTAAAAGAAACTATAGCATTCGTTCGAATGTTCAGTGTTATATACCACCTGCTCAGTAGTCTACCTGAGTGCCGATTCCACGTCTCTTCCAATTTCAGAGGATATTGACAGCAATGGAATGGCCACCTATGATCACGCATGCCACAAACTGACGACTCCGCTTTGCAGGAACAGACGAAAGGCAGTCCCTATCGACCACATGGACTGAGATTCACCGCTGTTACACTCCCAATACTCTCGTTGTTGATTGTCGGCGTCGATCCCGTACTTGCTCAACAGCCGCTACAGAGTTCGGTATGTAGCGCAGAGAATCTGCCAGGCATGATTGAAGGGTTCTTCCAGATCACTACGAGCCTCGGCATTATCGGCCTCGCAATTGTCTGGCAGGCAGATTCACTCATCGATATGTTCACACTCGATCCTGATCAAAAGAAGGAATTCAAACAGCACAAACTATCTGCGATGAAATCAGCAGTCATCCTCGTCGTTCTTGGGCCACTGTACACCGTAGCTGGCTCGATCATGGGGCTTCCATTGGCTGAATGTGTCAATCTCGCGCCTTGGTGATCAAGGGACAAGTTCCAATACGAGGTCACATGCAGAGGTATCTCTCCGTACTGCTGGGCATTTTCTGTGTAGCTAGCTTAGCGACGGGAGTTGTCACAGCCAACCCGGCCCAACCTGGAACAGCAGAAAACGGACTCAGTGAGAATGAGACGGCAATGCTCTGGTCAGGCGATTCTGATAATTACATCACTCAAGAAGAGTACTACCAGCAGTATGGCAAAGAGCGATCGACCGTAGCCCAAGTCGCAAATGGAACCGACATCACGTTCAAGCGGCCCCCTGCGACTGCTGAAACTTGGACTCGAAACGATTTCGACGATCTCGAAGCAGGCCGATCGAACACTTCCGTTCATCCGTCTCACGCACCACTCGACAGTAGTGTATTCATTGAGGATGCTCATGCGACCATATTTGGAGTCCACCCGTCGACCCGAGCTCACCTCGATTCCGATGAAACACCGCTGTACATCGCCCCACAAGGGGAGATGCGTGGGTTCGTAGATTACCGGGTCCGTATTCCAAATGGGAATTCATCCGGAAGTACGACAGTCAACTGGTCACTCTCTTCTCACGAAATACGAGAGGTACGACTAAAGAAAGACGGGGAGACGATCGCACGAACCGATGGGTCACACACCCCCGTACTTGAGTACCAGATTAGCGGTGGGCGGCAGACACGTCTCACTCTAGAGGCAGACATCCACACTCGGCTGAAGAAAACAACGCGGATCGGTCCGGGAAACAACACTGCAGTCTCTGTCGATTACCCCAGTGAGACACACACGGTCGCTGATTCGATTGACGTCGAGATTTACGATCTTTCGACGACTGCATCCTACGCTGAATATCCTAATGGCGACACTGGGGTTGCGATCTTCCAGTCACGCCCATGGCAAGGATATACGCTGACAAAGGACGGCGATGCAAAAGTACGGGGAGTCTGGAGGTTCTACACTGCTCGAGATGCCAACTGGGACAGACTCGTCAGATCGGATCACTCTGGCAGCAAAGAGGTTGCCTCTGAGGCTGTTCCGGTATACGTCCATGCGTATCCATCCCGGATTGGGCCTCGTGCTGAACCCGAACGAGATGGTCCAATAATCACCAACACATGGGGAACCGAACGGCAGTCTCCCGTCGATACGATCGGCGAGAACGTGAATATCGAGGTAGTCAATCAGTCATACACACCGACATATGGAGTCGCTGTTCGAGCCCAAACGGTAGATCGAGACGCACTTCGTGTCGATGGAATCGTTCGGGGAGAAAGCGCATCACTCACTGAACCAGAAACCGGTTCTGAGCGGCAACTCCGGCGCAGTAATCTTTCCGTTGAGGTTGTCGATCAGAATTCCTCACACGCGGCACTACGTGTTGAGCTTCGTGATAACCAGACTGGCGATCCAATATTTCTCGACACTGACGGCCGTCTAGCTCCCCTTGGTGTAGACATTCGAAACGGCTACATCACCGTCGACGATCAACGCCTCGTAACCAACGAGTCTGGAGTCGCATTGCTTACGGTCAATTCTCCCGGGCTCTACACAGCAACCTATCACCCTGGTTCGTGGCTTAGCCACAATCCTGCGTACGTGACTGAGACAGTAACTGCTCGCTGGCACCCACTCGGGACGCTTGACGGCTGGTTTGCGTTAATTTTTAACGCAGGCTGGCAGCTCATCCCGTTCTTTGTGATGTTCTATGCGGGCCGTCGACTCCTTCGGATGCTTGGTTCGGAGAACTTTTTTGAATGAAAATCATGACTCAACGAAATCCACATATTAGCAGACGAACCGTCTTCCGAACAATTGCAGGTACGGCGCTTGCAAGCCTTGCTGGCTGCCTCAGCGATGGTTCTGGAACATCCGATAATGGAGCAGATCCGTTAGATAGTCAGGATCTGTTCGAGCATGTCGCCGTCGAGGGGACCGAGCTGGTCGTCGAACTCTCTGCGGAGGCAGAGGTGGACCAGATCAACCTCATCAAACCGAACGGAGAGTTGTTCGGACAACGCGAGGTCGCCACTGGTTCCCAACAGGTGTCGTTTGAACTCAGAACAACCTACACGCCTGGTGAATATCGCGTGATCGGGCTGAACAGGGAAGAAAGAGTAGCTGACATACCTACTGAAATACGACCAGAGATCCAGATTCAGGACGTCGGCCTCTTCCGAAACAATCCCGACAAGCCGTGGGATGATATCTACGGAGATACTGAAACTGATCGGTTGAAGAATGGTGAAGTGTTCGTTACAGTAGCAAACACAGGGACTGGTCCTGAAGCTATTGTTAAATTAGTATTCTCTGGTGATGTTCCTAACCCAATCGAGAATCCTCAACAGAATGGGATATACAAAACTGAACGAGTAGTACTCTCCCCCGGAGAAGAAACAGATTTGTTCAGTAATTCCTTCCCATTTGGGTCTGCGTCGGAGACGGGAATGGGGTGCTCTCCAGATACTAATCATGGTCAATTCACAGTTACTATAGATACACGAGTAGGTAACAGCGAAGTTGCAAATTCATACAGCGTCGAATACACTGGTTCTCACGAAATGAGTGACTGTGTGATAACCATTGCAGAGGCCTGACGATGGTTGATCTTGTAGACGTCGTACTGGAAGGTTTCAAAGGTGTCGTAGATTGGTCTATTGAGCTGTTCATGGACGGGCTTCGGTCAGGCTACCAAACACTGACTGAGAATATGTTTGGTACACCGACACCACAGACGGACAGCGGGTTTGTTTTTGGGGAAGCAACCACTGCTCCGTGGTCAGCAATCCAAGATGCGTTGGTTGGTGGTGAAATCATGGTGATTTCTTTGTTACTGCTCGTAGTAAGCGTACAAGCCCGTCACACTGTTCGAATCTTCAATATTGGAAACTCATACCAAGCACAGAAAACCCAAAGAACCGCTTGGGTTGGAGCGTTTCTCATCATTACGTGGTATTGGATCGGAGTTCTCTCACTCTACCTTATTGATGGGTTTACTATCGCATTAATTCCGGACTTTTCCTCGATAGCCGCTGCAATGCTCCGATTCTTGGGTGTTTCGATCACAAACCCTGGATTAGGGCTGTTATTCGCTCTTATTGGCGGAATTTCCATGTGGGCTCTTGAGGCTCTATTTTTCATCCGACAAATCCTCCTCTACGTGTATGTCTATGGGATGCCAATAGCAATCGCGTTCGCATATGGAAACGTTCCTGTGGTATCTGAGATCGCGATGGGATTCTCCAAGCGATTTGTTCCCCTAGCTGTTCTGCCGCTTCCAGCTGCGATCGTGTTCAAGAGCTATGATTTGCTATACGGTAGTGGGACACTCGATCCTAGCACGGTGTTTCTGAAATACCTGGTAGCAGTCTCTCTTCCGGTAATTGCCCTCTATGTTACTTGGAAGACGTTCAAATACGCGACGCCACTGACTGCCAAAGTCCTCGGAGGCACGACAAAAAGTGCGGCTCTCCTCGGCGGCGTCGCTGCTGGGGCGTATGTCGGTGGTGCTGGTGTTGCGACGACTGCTGCACAGTGGGGTCCGAGAGCAGCCGCTGGGCAAGCAGTCGCTCAGCGGGCTGCTGCACAACAGAGTGGGCAAAGTGAGTCTAGTACCGAGACGAATAGCGAGAATAATGAATCGAACAGTGCGCCGTCGTACCGGCGTACCGAGCACGACCGCGGAATCTACTAACGAGAATAATGGATCAAGACGCCGCAGCACGACGGATCATGGATCAGTTCGGTGAAGAAAATCGCATACCATACCTCAATATTGAAGAGGGTGATGTTGGAGTACTCATCTCCTTTCCGATCATCGGGCTTCTCACTGCTGGGCTCACTGGGATGGATTCACTTGCGCTTCCATTTGTGGTGGGCGGGCTCGGATTCGGTTTCGCCGTAATCTACGTTTCTCCCAACCACGTGAATGCGTGGACGTGGACAAAAGACGTCTATCGATACGTCAAACGACCACGGGTCACGTTCAACGCGCCAGCAGAAGCAGACTCTGGGACGAATGAGTCTGTGCGCAATGATGGTGGCCTCGCCAACTACACGCCGTTCAAACCGGACGAGCGGACACAGGATCTTACGAATATCGACCGAGCATGGCCGGGTGCTGGAGCGATTCAACGCACTGACGGTACGATAGAGGCTTTCATCGAGATCGATCCGGGGAACATGGACTTTGCGATGTCGGGTGACTGGGCACAACTGCAAGAAGCAGGCGAGGAGTTCGCCAACAAAGAACTCGACTCAAAACTCAAACTTCACGCTACAACCCGTGCATTCCCGGTCGAACGAATTACGGAGACAATCAAGCAGCGACTCAGTGATGAAGACGTTACACAGAATACGATCTTCCGAGAGCTCCTCGAAGAATACCAAGAGACACGTCCCAAGGAAATGCGTGACCGGGGTACCCAGCAAATGCGGTACTATGTCGGCGTTGAGGTTACCCCGATGGAAGTATACGACCGGTTCCGAGACGAGAGAACACCCGTTGAGAAACTAACTCAGTTCCCTGTCATTGGATTCCTGTTCAATCCGTTTGTAACACGACGAGAAGATTTCACCGACGTCGAACGTCGTGTCAAGATGTTCGAGAAGCTCGATAGCCGAGTCAATAACGTCCAGACGGAGTTTATTCAACAAGCCTCTGGGTGGTCTGCACGACGTCTCAGCACCGTTGAGTTGTTCGTGTTGAATATGGACTTCTGGAACGGCCGAGAGCACGATCACAACCAAGCCGAACACGTCGTTCGAAAGCAACCGATCATCGACCACTCACGTCGGGAGGATGATGCCGATGAGTAGTACTGTCTGGCAGTTGAATGATGTCTCTACTCAACTTACCGAGTATCTCCAGAATCCGATGTCAACAGAGGGTGCTGTACTCTACCTAATTTTGATCGTCCTCGTCGGAACCCTTGTCAAAATCTACGGGAATAAACGCAATACGGGCCCCGAGCCGGAAGTCGACTTTACCGATCTCCTCGATGAGGAGACACTGGAAGCAGGTCACGCTGAAGAGAAACTACTTGACGATATTTCGGAGTCACACAAGACGGTGACCGCACCGGCAGCCATCGAGTGGCAAACTCGATCCGCTCATGTCGGCGAGCAGTGGACGTCGACGCTGTACATTGCGGACTACTCTGATTATCCGAGTGATGGATATCTAAGCGATCTTTTCGAACTGACCGACGTCGAGTTCGATCTCACGGCTCATCTTACGCCAAAAAACCAACAACGGGCTCGAAACGAACTGCAAGAGATCGCAGACGATCTGCAAGTCGACGCCGATCTAGAACAGAGTATCCGCAGCTCTTACCTCCAAGAGCGAGCGAACGAGGCTGCGTTGACGTACAAGGCCGTCGAGAATGGTGCGAACGTCTTCGGGCAGGCGTTGTACGTCACCGTTCGAGCAGACGACAAAGACGAACTGCAAGATGCAGTCCAGAAGGTCAAGAGCGCACTCCGTGATGAGCCTGCGAACCTCACCCCAAAGACAGCGATCTGTCGACAGGATCTTGCACTGCAGTCGGCCGCCCCTATTGGTGGCAACGTCTTTGGTCGTGAATCGATCGCTCTTGGCGGGGCTATTGGTGCCTTACTCGCTTCACCACACAACGCAACCATCCTCGAAGAGGGCGGAGTCGAGTTCGGTATCCACAAGGACAACCAGAGTCCCGTCGTCATCGATCCGTTTGCCCGAGATAACGGCTATGCGATGTTTACAGTGGGCGATACCGGCTCTGGAAAGTCATTTGGATCGAAACAGAACTTCATCCGCTCTATCGAGCAGAGTAAGGATCGCATCGGTATCATCCTCGAACCGCTCAACAACTGGGCGGGCGTCTCCGAAGCACTCGGTGCGAAACGCATCACCGTCGGTGGGACGCTCGGTCTAAATCCTCTGGAGATCCGCCAGACGCCCGATCACGTCCAGCGGGCGATGGGTGAGGATGCGAGCCCGTTCAACGAGAAGCTCGACGACGCCATGAGCTTCCTAACGAACTTCTTCGCACTACGGGGAATCTCACTGGGGGATCGACGGACGACGCTCGAACTTGGCCTCAAGCGTGCCTACAAGCGCAACGACATCACCGACGACATCTCGACGCACAGCAACCCCAGCCCAACCATCCGAGAGATGATGGACATTTTCGAGGACATGGTCGACGATCCCAAGGAATTCGTCGTTCGTTCCGACGAGGAGGCCGGGAAGATTCGCGAGGACGCGACGTGGCTGCTGGACCAGCTTCGCCCCTTCGAAGGAGAGGGTCGCCACGCCAATCTCGGGAAGTCCTCGGAGTTCGACATCCGTGATGAGAAGGTTATCTACCTCGATCTCGCACAACAGGAGGGCAGTGTCGACAGCAGTACGGCGCTGACGATGCAGTTACTCATCTCGCTGGTGTACGAGCGAGCGAAAGAGACGGATAAAGAGGTCGTGTTCGTGATCGACGAGGCACGCTACATCATGCAGGACGCCGCGAGTCTGGCGTTTCTTGAAACCGTGTTCCGACATCACCGCCACCACGACCTCTCGATCCGACTCGTCACCCAGACTGTCGACGAGTTCTTCGAACACGCCGAGTCTGAAGCTATCCTCGATCAGTGTGCCGTCAAGCAGTTCCATCGGTTAGATGGGATGGACGACCAATGGGCCGGGGAATTCGGGCTAAACTACGCACAGATGCGCTACGTGCAGGACGCAGTCCCCGGCAACGAGGAGGCAGGCTTCTCCGAGGCATTGGTCGGCGTCGACGGCGAGTGGCGCGGTATACGGGTCGAAGCAATGGAGAAAGAAAAGCAGGTGATTGATTTCGACCCGAGTCAGGGGCGATCCTCACTCCCCGGTGCTGGTGAGGCGGCCGTAGAGACCGGTATACAGCAATTCAGTGAGAGATTACGAAAGCAGCCAACCGATGAAGACGGGAAAAAATCAGACGCGATCTATCCGAAGGCAGATGGTGGTGTAATTGGGGGCAAAGACAATGCGTGAGTATCTTCGTGTTACACCCACGTCTGAAGAGATCACAGCTAGTGAAATTCCTGCTATTTTCACGAGTCTACACAAACTGACCAGTGATGAGTCAAGTGGCCTCCTACAGACGCTGAACCCGTTTTACAGCAGCCACCCACCTCGTTTTGAGTTTCTCGCACTCAGTGAAGGAAAAGATGAGCCAGTCGAGTTCTATTATCGCGTCGACGAACACCTCGACACACTGGAGACTCGATTACGATCTATCTATCCAACGACGTTCGATATCGAACGCGTTGAGATAGACCTCGAAAAGAAGCTTGTTCCAACTGTCGAGTTCTCTCGTGAGGAGTTTTCTGAGGTAGTGAATAGCGGAGAGCTATTGTATGAATATTCGGACGAGGAGCGAAAGCAGATCTCTACCGATGGTGTTGAGAGTAGTAGCTCAGGTGGGTTCACTACACATACAGAACCATCAGCCAATGATAGCACTATTGTCAGCCCAGACAATGAGACATGGATCGAGATCGGAGATCATGCTGTTGCAGTTGGCTCACCAGATGAGCGTTCTACCGACGATGTGCAAGAACTGAGTGGCAAACCAACGTTGACTGATGAGGGTACGATACTCGCACGTCCAGACGTTGACTCACTGCATCCCCGTGGTGTCCGATGGTGTGGAGCTGCCGATCGAACGAAAGACTGGATGACGACGCTGAGGTCTTTTACAGAGACACTGAACGGAACGACGACCGGATCAACTACTCCACCACTGGTGACACTCGTGGACCAGTTGAGCGCCATCGAACATCCGATTGTATTTCAAGCTGTTTTCCAGCGGCGGGAGAGCTGGAAGGCCGATGCAGACCTTCGAAAAGAGGAGGTTGCCGATGGTCGTGATACATTCATTCAGAAGCTACTTGCACCATTGCTGACGGCCGAAAATCAGTCGACTAACAGAAACGAACAGAAGCTGAGCAAGACAGTCAGAGAGAGAATCGATCGAATCTCCGATAAGAATGCTAGCCGGACGTTCACAGTTAATTTGCGTGCCGTTGCGGTGCCTCCATCAGAGAGTAATGAACAACTCGACTCACAGATTGCTTCTCTTCGACCAGTTTTTGATCCTCTCGATGGCCCGTTTTACGAACTCAACGGGCAGAGAGTAGGAGATCGCGGATGGCGAAAAGCGACAAGGACAAAGAAGAGTCGTGCAATGCTCAAGCATGTTCTCACTCAAGATATCACGACTGGCCGTTGGAAGACTCGCCCGGATCTTGTTCTGAATGCCGGCGAACTCGCGAACTTCATTCTCGTACCGTCGGCTGACCAACTCAGCATTGAGGGCATGAGAGGCACACGTGCTGAACAGCAGAGTCGAAATCCGCTACCACGTCCACACCAGGACATCATGAGCAAACTCGCGGATGGGATGACCATCGGCTACGCACTTGGCGAGGACGGTGAGTCTGAAGACGACCCTACACATATCCCACCGGGACTGCTTCCAACACATTACGGTCGGTTTGGGACGACTGGGTCAGGAAAATCGAAGGCGCTCATCAACGACATACTCTCGTTATACGAAAATACAGAAGGGCCAGTCATCCTCATCGATCCGAAAGGCGATGGGATGACTCAAAACTATATGCGGGCTCATACTCGCAAGTTTGGGACCACTGATCTCGAAGCGAACGTCATTCACTTCCCCATTCCAGATATTCTTCCCGGATTTTCGTTCTTTGATCTTGAGCCATCAATGGAACGCGGTCGACGCCGTGTAGACGCAGTCCAGCGGAAAGCTGATCACTACGAGGAAATCTTGAAACTGGTGATGGGTGAGAGTCGCTACGAGCGGGCTACCGTTGCGCCAACGCTCATTAAGACGCTCATCAAGACCCTATTCGACGAAGAATATGGCCGTGAAAACGGTCTCTATCGTGAGTCGGCGGACTATTTTGCTCACCGCCAGCTCGAATACGCTGTCGACAAACTTTGGCAGGCGGGTCCTCCACAGACCGATTTCACTGAGGCTCCTCAGTCAGATGACGAGGAAATCATCCGGGTGATTCGGCGGCAACTCCAACTCGATTCGGCGACGTTTGGAAACATAATGGGTGGTGTCGGAAACCGTCTGGCGTACATCTCGCAGGATACCCACCTACGACGTATCTTCAACAACACTGAGAACCAGTTCGACTTCCGTGATCTTCTCGACGAGAACACGGTCATTTTGTTCGACCTTGGCGATCTCCGTGAGGAAGCCGCTCGTGTGATGACGGGTGTGATTTTGACCAATCTCGATGATGCACTCAAGGAACGCAAACGCGATCTCGAGCAGTACTCAGATGACTACGTTGTGAACCTCATCGTCGACGAAGCGGCGTCGGTCGTCGTCTCGGGCATCATGAACGATCTCCTCGAAAAAGGTCGAGGATTCCGTCTCTCAGTCGGGCTATCGATGCAATTTCCCGAACAGATGGAAGTCGAAGGTGGTCGGAAGGTCTATCTCAATGCATTGAACAACATTGGGAGCTCTCTCATTGGAAAAATCAACGTCGACCGAGAGTTGGCAAGAGCGATGGCCCACGAGGAGATGGACCCCGTCGATTTCGCAAATCGGATTCGATCACTCCCTCGTGGTGAATGGATTGCGAGCCTACCGAGTCCAACGTTCGGTGAGACAGGCCCCTATCCATTTAGCATCACACCGCTCCCGATTCCACCGGGCCACCCCGAGAGCGACTACCCACTGACACCTTCCGAGGAGGTCCAATTCGATGAAACGCTCTCGAGGATCCACAGTCGAGTCACCAACAAATTCGGCGTACCGGAATCTACAGCACCTACTACACAAACACCAGCAGCACTTCGTGAGGTGCTCAGCGTCACGGACGACAAATTGGATGTCGCCCTCGCAAAGGTAGTTCGGAGTTTGCAGCTTCGAGAGGGAGTCCATGAAGAAAATGGTGACGTACGAGTCGAGCAAGTCGATCAGGAACTCCGTCGACTGTTTGAAGACGTCGAGGTCGATCCGCCATCATATGATGAACTGGCAGACATCCGCCAACGGACCCAATTCTTGAAGACGAGTGTCGATCTCGACGTCGATGAGGTTGTTGTTCGACTAACTACAGCGGGAGAAGACGTAGCGACACCCGACACTGGTGGAGTACAAGCTGCTGGTGACAGTGACCACGATGATGGACTTCTACAGATCGAAAAAGAGCTCTCTGCACTCGGATTTACTGTCTCGATTCTCTCACAGGATGGCAGCCAGAAGCCCGATGGGCGGGCTACACATCCCGACTTAGACGAAACGTTCGCTATTGAGGTTGAGACGACAACCCCAGAGAACCCAGCGAAGGTTCTTACCAACCTTCGGAAAGCTCAGCAAGCAGGAGAGATCCCGCTATTCGTCGTTCGGACAGGTAAAACGGAGATGGAGTGGGCCAATCGTGTCGAAGGAATTCTTTCGCCGCCCGTTCGAGAGCTTCAGAACGGTGAAATACGGTTCTACACCGACGACTCACCAATCACCTTCAACGGAGGTGCAACCGAAGAAGGTGGAGTCACTGCGATTCGTCCCGTTACAGGAAGTAACGACAGCCGACGGAGCATTTGGGTACGTGAAGACGAGGAAATTGTACTCTATGATGGATCTGGGATAGAGCACGTACGATTAGCATCGCTTGCAGATGTGACGAAAGACCGTGTTCCAGCAATATACAGCTATGATCACAGCGTAAACGAGTACCTCGTTCACGAGCCCGGTGAAACCCATACTTACGAGTCGAAAACGGCGCTCACCGAAGAGTGGGTGCCGATTAAAATTCCGTTTGTCCCAGAAGATTGTCTCCCCGAGCCAGAATTCGGGAGCGACTCTTATCGCCTCATAATCCTTCCCGTGGACGGCGAACCAGTGGTCTACTGTGACGGAGTAACGACCCCACTCTATACGCTCTTGGAGGCCTCGTTTACCACTGGTCAATCTGACCCAGCGAGTGAGAGAACTCACTCTCCAGATGATGAGCAATATTCTGGATCGGTCACCTCCAAGGAAACTACCTGCAGTGAGCCAGTAACTCCTGCTCAAGAGTCAAGCTGGAAGGATGATCCGGATGCTGCAATCGGACAGTTTGTATCGCAGTGGATCGCCGAAGATGAAGACGGAGTGACCACTTCAGCAGAGGTATATGACGTGTATCAGACGTGGGCTGAAAAGCATGATTTAGAGCCCGAATCAAAGGGCTGGTTCGGTCGACGTCTCAAGGACCAGATCTCGTTTGAACGAACAACTAAACGACAGGATGGTGCTCCTGTACGGTGCTACGAGGGCATTAGACTCCGAGAAAGTGAGGTTGGAAAATGAATAACAGATTCTCTCGTTTCAACCGCTCTTTGACCGATGAACAGCATTTCACAGCATTCCAGAAATGTTCGACCGCTCTCGATCAATATTACGAGCAAAATCGCAAGACGGTACGCTGTTACGCCAATCTTGAGATTGGTGTAACACAGCGGCATTCTAACGATTATGCCGTACATGCTGTTCAGGCCCGTCTCGCCGGGCTTCCCGTTGAAATTGGGAATCCGTTACGGCAAAAACCAACTAATATAGAATGGGGGGTCCCCGTTGGGACCAAGCGGTTGGATCGAGTCACAGCACAGCGTGGGTTTTGTCGACGCTCAATGGCGGTGCGAGCGATGAGTGATGGTGAATTATGAGCAACAGGATACAGACTGATCAGACAATCATTCCGGATATCCTCTGTGACCGTGAGCAGTGGGTCTGCTGGAAGAATACGCAACGAGACGGCAACGCGACGAAAATACCGGTGACACCCGGAAGTGGTGTCTTTGCATCGTCGACGGACCCTGAGACATGGGCAGGCTTCGAAAGCGCGATCGAGTATGTCCAAGCAGGGAACGCCGACGGCGTAGGATTCGTCTTTACTGACAACGACCCTCTCGTCGGCGTCGACTTAGATGACTGTCGCGATCCCGAAAGTGGCGACGTCGACGCCGATGCACGAGACATCATCGAACGTCTCGACTCTTACACAGAGATTTCGCCGTCCGGGACAGGCTATCACGTGCTTATCGAGGGCGATCTCCCAGAGGGTCGAAATCGTCGAGGACACATTGAGCTGTACGACACGGCTCGGTTCTTCACTGTCACCGGAGAGCACGTTCAGGAGACCCCAACTCACATAGGGCGTCGACAAGACGCTCTCGCGGCGATCCACCGCGAATACGTCCAAGGGTCCAACAGTGGTGGAAACCTGCGTCTGGAGGCGACGGCGGCTCTGAGAATCAGTTAGAACAAACCGGGAGTACTGATCGTGAGGTCGACGTCAACACCGACGCCGATCTCGACGATGAGAAACTCGTAGAGAAAGCCCGAAGTGCCGCAAACGGACCGAAGTTCGAGCGACTCTGGGGTGGAAACATTGGGGGATACGACAGTCAGTCCGAGGCCGATATGGCTCTGTGTTGTCTGCTGGCCTTCTGGAGTGGTGGCGATCAGAAACAGATGGATCGCCTGTTCCGCCAATCAGGATTGCTTCGTGAGAAGTGGGACGAGGTCCACTACGCTGATGGGTCGACGTACGGTGAGAAGACCATCGAGCGGGCAGTTGAGAACACCTCGAATTTTTACAGCCCCAATGCTCGAAGGAAGACCGAGCAATCTCAAATTGAAAGCCAGTCATCTGTAGATACTGGCGTCGACGATTCAACACGTCGTCAAGCTCATCTCATCGAGAAAAATCGACTCTTAGCTGACCGCGTCGACGAGCTTGAGCTACTGCTCGAACAGAAAAACGAGCGGATCGACGCGCTTGAAGCAGAGATCGAGCAGTCTACAAACGAACACGCCGCTCGTGACCACCCGATCGAACAGGCCCAAGACGCGCATGCTGAGAGTGTGAGTGAAAATAATCCCGAGACAGCGACCCCATCGTTGTGGGAACGGATAGTCGGCCGTCGATCTGAGTGACGTTGGGGGTGTTCAAGGCCACTTCCGGGCGAAACCAGCCGAGAGTTTCGAATACAAGAGTGAGATATTAACCAACACAAACGCAACTAGGTCACCCAGTGTTGGTTAAGAGAGTGTCACCCTGTGGATCCTAGCTCAAACAAAGTCACTCAGAAGTGATTTCGATACATAGATGGCGTTCAGCACCGATCTCTCGGTGATGGTCGACGAAGAAGTCCGCCGACTGTACGAGCGGTATCAGGCGGCCGAGAGCGACGCCGAACGCCACCAGATCGCCCTCAAGATGGGGAAGCTTGACGGACGCCGCCACGCAGAGATCTACGCCGCGCTCGAAGACGAGTGAGTGAGCAGGTTCTCAGCGCCTCCGTAATGAAACCAACAGCGTTAGTATACTCATTAATATACCCACTATACGTAAGATTCGTAGCGGCGTTCGTATGTATACTATTCGCGGTGAATCTTCCACAATAGAGCTCACACAGCTCTACGTATACTTACTATAAAAACAACTATACCAACAGAGACAGATAGTGGGATCACCGAGATGCCCACGAAAGAGCTTCCCGATAGCGCACCGGGAAAATACGTCCCATTTCATCCGAACCCATACTATTCACCGGAGCCGCTCCCAGTAGAGCCGAAGCTCGAACTCTCCAACCAGACACACGATCTGGTGGCCGATGCAGCGTATCAAATCGGTCGTGTCGACGGTATCAGCTCGACAGTCGACTTCTCCGCAGTTCTCTACACCTCTCTCATTCGTATCGAGGCCGTCGAGTCAGCACGTATCGAAGGGGCAGACGTCGCGTATCAAGACGTCGAAGCATACCACACAAAACATCCTGCAGGTGATGGTGACACGACAATCGAGAAAGATCTGAAAGAGGCCCTCAATTACGAGACTGCACTCACATACGGGCTCAACAAGATCGAGAGCGGAGCGTCGATAACGCTCTCACTAATCAAAAAACTCCATTCGATGCTGCTCGAGGACGTCCGAAACGAGGGTGACGTCGTCGGTGACTTCCGCGACCATATGGTTCATCTCACGAGTCCACAATCGGGACAGCGTCCGTTCGTCCCGCCGACTCCGGAGGGGCTCACTGGGCTCATGCACTCACTTGAGTCATACATCCAGATGGGTGGACAGTACCATCCCCTCGTTGACGCCGCCATCATGCACTATTTCTTTGAGACAGTGCACCCGTTTTCGGACGGGAACGGTCGACTCGGTCGATTACTCATCATTCTGTATTTGGCGAGTGAAGGGTATCTCGAAAGTCCATACATCTACCCGAGCGCGTACTTCAATCGTCACAAAGTCGAGTACGTCGAGCGGATGCGTGCGGTGAGCGAGGACGGTGCGTGGGACGAGTGGCTCACGTTCTTTCTCGAAGGACTCCGAAGTCAAGCTGAGACGTCGTACGACCGGACTCACCGACTCCGTGATCTCCAAGAGCATTACGAGAAGCAGTACCCAGGAAGTACAAAAACGGACACGTTCGCTCGGCAGTTACTCCAGTATCCGTATTTTACCGCACCAGACCTCGTGGAGTATCTCAACGTCTCACGTAGGACTGCCTACAAGGTCGTCGACGACCTCGAATCGGATGGTCTCATTGAGGAAGTGACCGGTAAAGAGCGTGGGAAGGAGTACAAAGCAGTCGAGGTGTTCGACATTCTTGAGTAGGCGGCAGTATCTTGATTTCAATCGAAATCATAGATATTCAAGGCGGATACCCGCGACTTTACAGTAGGTGCCGAAGTAGCTGAGTCGTCGTTTTCGTTGTCGGTGACCAATCTGTGGTATGATCCACGCAACTGAGGCGAAACAGCTGTCTCGTGCTGCTTCTACGCTGGTATTCACTCATCTTGATTTTGCGACGAAACCGAACGGACGGTATCCGAGCGAGGACTTCCAGAGAGTCCTCGCTCGGAGTTCCTTCGACGGCGAATTCGTTCATACAACTGCGAAAGAGCTTCAGCTTGCTCGGAATGAGGATATTGATCTCCAGCAACGGAGTCCGCTCGCCAAATCACTGCTCTACCACCTTCGTGGACTGAGCCCGGACGCCATCGATGCTCAGTTCGATGGCGTCCGGGCCGCAACAGTCGCTCACGCCCGCCGCCAGCGGGCGTTCACTCGTCCTGTCGATGTTGCGCTCGATATTCACGAATGGCTCTACTACGGCTCGGACGACACACCGCACGTCTGTGCGGTCAATCCAGACCGCGGAACAAACCTCGCGTACGCATTTGTGACACTTTGTATCGTCGATCCTGCCGTTCGATTCACGCTCGCATCCGAATCTGTTGAGGCGAATGGCTCCCGCACGCTGCGGGAGTCGATTCGCCGGCTCGTCGCCACTGCACGGCAATTCGTCGAGATCAACCGCGTTTACTGTGATCGCGGCTTCTACCGCGTGCCACTCGTTGAGACGTTCGTTGAGCTCGACCTCAAGTTCGTCGTACGTGCGCCACAGACTGTCGGTACTTCCCAAGCAGCGTAATCAGCTGAATTGAATCGCTAAATTAACCACAAGAAAGTGTCTGGATCTGGATGTGTTCACCATACCTGATCCAGACGAGTACCTTTCGGCGTCGGATGTC
>Ga0306914_100089_pt1 | contig 47993 bp, 54 predicted proteins | sample AntDeeMetagen681_FD_190413 | JGI IMG/M metagenome (GOLD analysis project Ga0306914, IMG submission 190413) | Saline lake microbial communities from Deep Lake, Antarctica - Metagenome #681 (v2) (version 2) | ecosystem: Environmental > Aquatic > Non-marine Saline and Alkaline > Saline | place... | reverse complement strand
GTCAAGGCGGTTGACGAGAAAGTTAAGAAGCTGGTCCTCGTGGATCTCACCGTCTGCTTGTTTGGTTTTAGACACACCTTCAGCAAGCAGACGTTCTAACTAAGCGGCTTTGTGAAGTACTGATGATGAGTCCAAAGAAACCGAAATTCACGACGAATGCTGTTGCGAACAGTGACGTAACAAGTGTGAAACCCAGAAAACCGAGTGCAAAGGAGAAATACGGCCCTCCCTTGACTGCGAGCCCATATGAGGCACGTGCGGCCGATAGAAGATCTGTCTCGTGAAGGACAATAAGGTACGGCGTCGCATATAATAGGTAGGCGAGGAAAATGTATACTGGAATTAATAAAATAATAAGTGAGAAAAGAATGCCTTGTCCACCAACTCCGAGGAGAACAAACGGAACGAAGAATGCGACGGGAATCACAGTGTAGAGCAAGAAGGGGACGAAATAACGCCGAACGTTTGCTATGAAATCATACGAATCAGAAGTAATCACATTGGCGATACTGCCGAAGTAACCCGCAGCTAATCCGGCTTGGATAATGAGCGCAATCGGAAGAACAACAAACACGAGAGGTTGTGAAACGACTGGCCCATCGAGATAGATATTCACACCTGTATTCGGGACATTCACAAATTTCCAGACATCAACAACGTTAGCTGGTAGGGCCATACGTATGCCAAGGTGTATTCGGTCTGAATTCACGATTTGATTGATCTTGTCTGTGTGAAATACCGCTGTCAAGAGCGGAACGAATGCAAGCGATAGATGCTGCTGGGCGCGTTCCCATCCATCTGCAAGCCGAGACGTGAACGATGGCATCAGTTTACCTCTTTTCTAACCACTCTCGGAATTTTCGATTGAGATCGTCGAGTTCGATTATCCTGGAGTGAAGGTGATACTCGGTAGTTGGGATTTCGTGAAGGTATCCATCGAAGAGCACGCATTATCGGAATATATTGTGGTCTGACATAAAAGCTGCAGTCATCTATCTCCGAGCAAGAAACCCCGCCGCAACCATCAGAGTATTTTTCCACCTCCGATTGCACGCTATGGTTATTTCTGTTGTCGACGGCCCAATCAGCTCTTCGTGGGATTTGTTTCGTGGTAATTGACTTCAATAGTGTCAGGCTCTGGGAAGCCGTTTCGATCCCAGAGAGTCATTGAATAGTCGTAATGATACGTCGGATCATCTTCTTCGAACTCTGGTTCCTGAGTACCATCTGAATTAGAAGTGAGAGCCTGATAGTTTGTGATCTCATATCGAACCGTTGTACCTTCGAAGTGTGCATCAGATTTCTCTTCGTGCAACCCAGTGATACCCTCACCATACGGAAGGACGCCAACGATCACTGTTACAAACTCATTTTCTGCATCGAAGTCGGTGAACTCCGGAAGGCCTTCAACAGACCCGTCTGGATCATTGATCAGTGCACTCCAATCAATGAGATTTCGTGCTTCTTCAGGTGTGTTTGCAATCGCGCCCCATGCCGCAGGAACACCATCCTCAATGGTCGGTTGACCCGTCATTGCAACGTTTCCTGAAATTGTGGACGCAGATGACCGGATAACTGGGCCTGTCAATCCGATTTTGTCAGCGACAATAGCAGACACCCCTAGACACCCAGCAAGACCGATGGTGAGGAGAGCACCACTATGTTGGAGGATTTTGCGGCGTAGCATGTATCGTGTAATATCTGTTAGATGCACAATAATACCCACACTGTGTATCCGGTTCTGAGAATGGGGCACGTACGGTCGCTTCGACTGCCCCTCGTCGACCAACTCGTTTGCCGCGTCTATATGCTGTATTCTGGTAGCATCGCCGGTATGCGTCGACTGGATAGAATCTCTTAACCAACACATAATGCTATAGAGGATAATTTGTTGGTTAAGAAGTGCTGAGTAGTCGACCGGAGCTATCCGACCGCTCAAAAAGAGGGATCCGTAGTGTTGTTGGGTCGACTTCGTTTAGTGCGTCCCAGTGCAGTCATGGGAGACGATCTACTTTGGGAGGCCTATTCACCACAGACGAGACACATCATATACGCTGGGAGCTCGTCGACTAACTCGATCGATATCTGCTACTTGTCTCGACAGTACCGACTCGAGTCGTCTTGAACTCTCGTAACCAATCTGGAGTTGTCCTGCTCTACGTGTCGGATGAGAGGCGTTGATCGCTCTATCTCGAGTAGTTCATCACTGACGTCGAGGCCGTGCTCACCAGCGATATCACGTGCTAATTGGAAGGCCTGTTCGGCACGGATATCGTCTTCGATACCGTGGACGTGGCGGTATCGGCTTCGACGATGAGGAGTTCGGCCGTTTTCGTTGGTAAAAGTACGCTCTGGGGAGACCCGAAGGACACACAGGGAGTCGACCGCAACGAACTGGCCGTTGCTACACAGAGATGGTAGCGATTGTCTCTTGAACACGATCCCAGTGGCTTCCCTTCCAAAAGTATTGGTCGCACTCTACGCACTGCCAAAGGTGGCTCACCCCGTCGGGAGCGTGGTCAGGTCGCTGTTCGGGATCAATATGGTTGAGACGGCCGTTGCAGACACTACAGCGTTCGGGTTGGGACGGCAGTTCGATCTCAATACCATGGTCGTGCAGTTCAGCAAGTTGATCCTCAATGGCCCGAGACGCGAGGAGGACGGCGTTGTCTGTTCTCGTGGCTAGATCTCGATCCCGAGTAACTAACGTTCGGTTGGTCGACTGTGCCCGCTTACGGATTGCATCGTCGGCTTCGATATCCTCCTCCAGTGCATACTGCGTATCGTAGCCACACATCCGCAAGTACGTGGTAAGTTTGCCCAGCATAACATCAAGCAGGAACCGGTGGGTCATACCAGGCTCTACGATTCTAAATCAGATTAAGTAGTTGATGAGGAGGTCGTCCTGTGGATGTCGTGTCGACTGCATAGCTGGTAATGAGGCGGTTTCGTTGGTACAGCTTAGTCGACTAATCTTGATTGCGATAGGTGCGTCGGGATCGCGTTTGAATCTCGAGTCTCACTCACCATTCGGAGTGTCTGGCTAGCAGCTTGTTGGTTGTGAGAGTAACGAAGCCTCAGCGCCACTCTTCGAGATTGAAAATGAAGCTATGTGTGTTAATTTGAAGCCATGCCCTAGGAGACTCAGGGGATCTGTCGGAGCGGCACTCTACTACTCCACTCTGAATATCAAGTATTGCACAGAGATCGCTGTCTTCGTACTCGAGATCGGTGGCAGTAGGCGTATTTGCTAACTCGTCGAGTTTCGATTCGAGGAATTCGTTACTGTGCATAGTCCCCCGAGTAGCGTTCCCGATCGCGATGATCTGATTTCTCACACGGTGCTACGGCAACAGCGTGGGAGGTACAAAATCGTGATCTATGAGCAACGAGTTGGTCCGGTGTGTTTTTTCGAGTTCCTTCCCGAGGCACTGCTACTCGAGATTCATCGGTCACAGTCTGGTGGGTGGCCATACAGTGGGGACGTATGGAGTGGCTTTCAGTATCCGTCGACTAAAATCCGTATACATACAGTATTGATAGGCTACTACGACCAACTGACCGTTAACCACGAGCTACTACTGTGAGCATTGGGTTTGCAATTCGATCTTCTGAGAGTCGACTATTAGGTTGTGTTTACAGATGAGCAAGTCATCTTGTTGGTGCTGTGTCGACGGTATGGCGGGTGTCGATATGTGACCTGAGATATATTCCCGTGAGCGGCATCCTCGTTGCCTGCTGTCGCGGCATGTCAGTGTTGGAAGCCGACTCACGGTTGGATTCCGAATACACCTCCGGTGGTTCCTCGTACTGCTCTGTATCATTCGTATAGATTTGGAGCGTATCGATAGAGGCTGCGAGACGAATCTTCCCTATATTAGGAGGCTTCTACTACCACTCAGTCGGTGTTAGCATACGCCTACTCGCCTGTATTGGGAGCACTGACAGAACCCAGCATAATCCTCGACGAATGTGCCCTATGTGGCGGTTCATTGGTAGCGACATATAATGACGAAAAACTTACTATCGAATGTTCTGCATGTAGCCGAACACATGGGCAGTACTCGTTCCCACCTGGAGGTTTGATCGGTCGTGATGAGGAGGAGTCCCTCTCAGCGTTCAATCAGCGGGTCCGACATCTACAGATTCTACCCGTGACACCGATCACTAACATCATTCTTATTTTAGAGTTGAATTTGTATAGATGAAAGATAGAACCAAACAGCCGTAACACATACCACGAGCGAAAGAACAAGAATAGCGATCTCGGGACGTGTCCCAAAGTACGGAAGTAGTTCTGTCCATGTTGCAACACCGAACGCGAGACAGACCGCACTCAGAGCGAGCCATATCTCACCCCAGCCGAGTTCATCCGCAGCCATCATGTCGATATGTTGGCTGAACTCCCGGGATGTCGGCATCAGTTTCACATTACCACTCCGCGAATCGTAATCGACGATCCCATTGGAATGCAACGCTGAGAGGTGTGTCTGATACAGTGAAATATGGACGCGCTTCCGCTGCTTGTAGGTAACCTCTTCGACCGGTATGTCGTTTTCTGCGGCGGCGATGAGTTCAGAGAGTTCTCGAATCTGGAGGCTACCGTCTGCACTCGGTTGATCTCGAAGGAACTGTACGGCAAGTCGCCGCCGCCGATTCGAGAGCATTTTGAACATATTGTCTTTCGAAAGCGCAATCTCATGTGTTGTTTCGTTCAGACTGTGAGGGTAGTTTTGGCTTTCCAACCTCGATTGTGGGGGCATATAGGTATTATAGATTGTCTGGATAATAACTATGTATGTCATTTTGTACAGCATCAAATCCGTTAGGATATTCCTAACAGCGGTGCAGCCGTGTAGTTTGTATCTACCGACATTTCGTTGATATGATCGACGGTCTGTGGATACTGTGCGGAGATCGCCCCGAGATCTAATCCTAAACCGATGATTTTCCGGTCGGTAGGGAGATGCCAACTACGGTCTTGGCGGTCGGTCGACGAGTATGCATCCCGAACCACGGTTGCCTCGGTTGATTGCAACCTTCAAACAGCCCGAGTACACCGGCGATAACCGGTGTCTCCCATGCACGATTCTAAACAGTCTGATCAGCGTTGGGGTCGCCGTTCTCATCGGCTGGACCGTGGAGGACGTGTTCGGGTCGTTCGGCCTCCCGGTCGGAGTCCTCGTCACGGCGGTCTGTCTCACAGTAATCTACCTCCGTGGCTATCTTGTTCCAGGAACACCTGCGCTCACCAAGCGATATCTGCCGACCCAACTCCGGCACTGGTTCAAATCCAACAGTCGACAACCGCTGTTGGATGGGACCGATCCCACCGAACTGCTCGTCGAGATGGGAGTCGTCGTCGACGATCCGAGCGCCGCCGACTACACGCTCGCACCGGTGTTCCTCGAAGAGTGGCGCGAATCGATTGACCTCCACTGGGGCGACGAGGAACTCGCCCGCGAGAGTCTGGGGAAGCTCTCGGGTACCGACCCCGATTCGCTCGAATACGAACACGAGACCCAGCGGTTCCGCGTGTTTGCCGACGGACTGCATCTCGCGACGTGGCCCTCGCGGGAGGCCTGTATCGCCGATGTCGCCGCCGCACGGGAGTTGGTCGACTGGGACCCCGACTGGAATCGCCGTCGGCTCGTCGTCCAGTCGGATATTCTCGGTGCGCTTCGGCTCTTTATCGAGCAGTGTCCGGCCTGCGAGGGGACGGTTTCGTTGTCCCACGAGGCCGTCGAGTCGTGCTGTTGGACCTACGATGTCGTCGCTGCAACCTGTGACCACTGTGATGCGAGGCTATTCGAGATGGATATCGACCCCGACACACTGTCGGAGTGATCGGAGAGACCAGTTGGAAACCAAAGTCGACGCCGAGCAGTCAGCGTCGTATCCGTTTGATTTATAAATAGACCAACGTCGACTCGGACTGACAATGGTTTATAAAAACCGTTGTCGGAGATACCACCGTACCGACCACAACTGATAGATAACCGACAGTGCGAAGACGACCAGAAAACCGCTGGCCCACAGTAGCGGGTCGACACTGTCGACGAGAGGGATCTCTGCGAGCGACGTAACGACCGCGAGTAATGAGACGATGCCAAGCGTCCGGTAATACTCTCCCCACGTGAGTCCAGAGGGCGACAGCAGCGCTAGGTACTGGTCGACCTCACGCGCGGAGTTACGGACACTGACTGTCCGTGCTTCTCGGTTGTATTCGACGATCCCGAGTTCGGCGAGCTTCGGGAGGTGTGTCTGATGCAGCGAGTTGTAGACGCTTTCCCGACACGGCCGCGGCGGTGGCGACTCTCCGGTTTCGTCGGTCGCAATCGCCTCCGAGAGCTCCCGCAGCGAGACTGTTCGCCCTCCAACGGTGTCGGTCAGGTGGCGGATCGTCTCCCGTCGACGGGAGTTCGCGAGAATCTCGTAGACGACCGACTCCGAGAGCGACCGGGTTCTGAGCATACATCCCTATTGCGCAAGCCGAGTATGATTTCGATTGACATACCGTGGTAGTTGATAGCACACACCGGGACGGATCGCCGGAGATACTCGAACGGTTTGGACTGCTTACCACCAGTCAGTTCGTCTGTAATACTGCGTTTGGCTCCCCTCAACTGGCGGTAGGAACTCCCAACGATCCGGATGCGTTTGGCTACGTCGCTCAAATACGGGGTTCAAACGGACATCTACGGCACTAAGGTGCTGTTCGAAACCCGGGTGTGGAATCGTAACTACGTGGGTCGCTGCTCAGGGGTGTAGCAACCGAACTCGGACGAACCGTCCATCGATGTCGGTCGACCAGTTCGGGAGCAAACCAATGACAAACGACAACACGCAAATCGGCCTCTCGCGGCGAAAAGTACTCGGTGGAATAGGTGCAGTCGGCGTCGCAAGCGCAGGTGCGGGTATCGGGACAACGGCCTTCTTCAGCGACAACGAAAGCTTCGAGAACAACACGATCACCGCCGGCCAGTTCGAGCTGGCGGTCACTCAGTCGACACATTTCGTCGATCAAAACGGAAGCGGTCCCGACGAGCAGAACTTCGAGACGATGCTTGCCGAAGCACAGTCCGTCGACGACTCCGTCGAAGTCCTGGATGGCTTCCTCGACATCACCGACGCAAAGCCCGGTGACAGCTACAAATACTGCTGGGATATCTGTGTGAACCACAACCCCGGCTACGTCCAGATCACCCTCGACAGCGAGGAGTCGACGGGCAACGACAACGGCGTCACCCACACCGACGCCTCGGGCACGCTCGGGGAGTACATGCTTGCGGTCGTCACCATCGACGACCAGCGCGCTGGCGACGAGACGGATATCGTCTTCACCGGCACGCTCGCGGAACTCGTCGAGGAGTGGAACGAGGGGGGTCTCATTCATGCCGTCGCGGATGTCGACCCGGAAACCGAAGAGCCGTTCGTCGAATACTGCCATCTCCCGTGTGAGTCGGCTGTCGAGGGTGGCGAACTCTCGCCGGACGAAGATGGGGTCGAGGTCTGTGTCTCCCTCTACCTGCCCTCGCATGCGGATATCGGATCGGAAGTCGACGTCGACGGCCACACCTTCGGCCCGCTTGAGGCCGCAGACTCCCCCGGAAATCTGGTCCAGGGCGCTTCGTTCAGCGGTGATCTCGCGTTCGCCGCCGAGCAGTGCCGCCACAACGACGATCCGTTCACACACAACGGGACCGCAGACAGCGGGACCGATGGTGATGGGCTGACCAACCAGACTGCCTGAGCTGGCCGCCTGACTACCGAACACCCCTTTCGAACCCATATTCCAATGACAAACAACAACAAAATACCGCTCTCTCGTCGCAGTGTACTCGGTGGTCTCGGCGCAATCGGCGTCGCCTCGGCCGGTGCCGGACTCGGCACAACCGCGTTTTTCAGCGACAACGAGAGCTTCGAGAACAACACGATAACTGCTGGTGGAGTCGAACTCCGGATGGACTGGCAACAGAGCTACTACACCGGTATTTCGGGGCAAGACCCAGAAGACCACACGACGTGGGAGCCGATCAACGCCTACCCCGATCTGGACGGTGACAACCGCCAGGACCGGATCTACACACGCTTCCAACTGGCCGAGGACCCGACACTGGTTGGACTCCCCGTCGACGCTGACGACGAGGAGATCGAACAGGCCTACCGCGGTCAGTTCGCCAGTTTCGAGGAGACGAACGGAAGCGGGAACACCCCATTCGTGGGTCCAGTGATCAACCTCGACGATGTCAAACCCGGCGACAGAGGCGAGATCACGATCAGCAAACACGTCTTCGACAACCCGGCGTACCTCTGGCTGAACGCAAGCGGCTTCGAAAACACCATCGGCGAGCTGAACGAGCCGAAACGAGCGGCACTCGTCGACCGATACAGCGCGGAACTCGGCGACTCGTTCACTGACGCGGATCTCATCGCGTTGGCAGAGGCCGAGGCCCAGTTCGCCAAAGAGATCGAAGCCACGCTCTGGTACGACGACGACTGTGACAACTTCTTCGACGGTGGGTCGCCGTCCTGTATCCAGTTCGTCGTCGACAACACGGATTCGATGGGGAGCCAGGCTCCGGGCTCGTTCGAATTCAAGGACGAACTGCTGATCGAGGCGCTCGAAACCTACGTCGGTCGACTCGACACGAGGGACGGCGCAGAGCCAGCCGATGGCGATACCGGTCTGTTCAGCGTTGGGCTGACTAACTGGACGACCGTCGCCGATACGGTTCTCACGCCGACGACTGCTGTAGCCGACATCGTCGGCACCGATAGTGGATCGTACAACGGTTCGACAGGGTTCCAGACGATCAACTACCAGGACGAAATCATCGGTGGGACGGATCTCCCGAACGCGATCGAAGCGGGGGCTTCGGTGCTCGGAGGGTGTCCAGAGGACGAAGACCGTATTATGGTACTGATCACCAACGGGATCAACGTCGACACGAGTGATTTCCTGGCGTCAGCGAGCGCCAATCTTCGAAGCAATGGCGGCGAGGTCGACCAGTTCCTCATCATCGGGTTCGGAACCAGTCCCTCCGACGCCCAGACGCTGGGGGAGATCAGCACGCTTCCGGGGAACCACAAGTTCATGCTTGTGTCCGATTCGGATATCGACGCCGCGATCAACGGCCCGACAGATCCGAACACGGAGCCGATCACGAGTATCGCCGAAGAGATCGGCTTTACTGCGGGTGGCGAAGAGACGATCTTCGAGGGTTCGCTGTACGATCTGCTCACACAGCCCGCCGCGATAACCGATGGTTCGGCCGAGGGCTACCAGGTCGACGGGATCGCCGGGGGCTACCCGCTCGATGCCGACCGGAACCGTGACGGTCGACAGTGTTACCCCAACTCAGATACGCGCTGTATCGCCTTAGAATGGCATCTCCCCTTCGAGGTCGGCAACGAAATCCAGGGTGATTCGGTAGTGTTCACGCTCGATTTCTACGCCGAACAGTGCCGCCACAACGACGGCTCACACAACCCGTTCGGGGAGGCCGCCGACTGAACTGGTAGCCAGCGCTCACTTGCTCCCCTCGTCTCCAACCCACTTGGATCACGGTCTCTCGACGCTACAGAGAGGCTGTGACACGGGCTTTGCCCGTGGATGGCGGTTCGATTCCGTCAGTGGGTATTCCCCTCTTGGGGACACAATCATGACAGACGACAACACACCAATCGGACTCTCCCGTCGACACATCCTCGGTGGAATCGGCGCAATCGGTGTCGCCTCGGCCGGTGCCGGACTCGGCACGACCGCCTTTTTCAGTGACACCGAGAGCTTCGAGAACAACACGATCACTGCGGGCGAGCTCGACCTGAAGATGGATTACCGGATGACCTACCGCGGCGGTCGCGGCCGGCTCGCGGAGATACAGAGCAACTACCCGAACGCGACGTTCGTCGACGAGGATATGGAGCCGACCGACGAGGACACCGGCGTCTACCTCCTCGACCAGGTTCCGAGCCTTGATCGCTACCCCACTGCGGACGGCTGGGTCCGCGGCGCAAACAGCATCTTCAACCCCGAAACCGGAGAGGGAGAGGGGTTCCGACGAGAGGATCTGGTCGACGCGGGCGATCTCGATGAGGCGCTCATCCGTCTCGACGACGTCAAACCCGGCGACTACGGGGAAGTAACGTTCAGCACACACCTCTACGACAACCCCGGCTACATGTGGATCAGTGGTGCGCTGACCGCCAACGACCAAAACGGGTACAACGACCCGGAGATGGCCGCACTCGATGAGCTCGGGCTTCCGACTGACGACCCTGCTGGGGAGGGCCAACTCGCCGACGCGATTCAGGCGAAGGTGTGGTACGACGACAACTGTGACAATATTCATCAGGCAGACGGGAGCGGGGAAGACAGTGGCGGCGTCGACGTGATGCTCTCGATTGATACCTCCGGCTCGATGGGGAGCGGTTCGGGAAGCAAGATGGAGGACGCCAAGGCGGCCGCGTTGAACTTTGTCGACAATCTCGGGCCAAATGACCGAATCGGACTGGTCACGTTCGATAGCTCCGGCTCACTCGTCGAGGGACTCACGCTCAATCACTCGCTGGTCGCCGACGACCTCCAGCCCGGCTCGGCAGGCATTACCGCCGACGGTCGGACGATGATGGACGCTGGTGTCGACCTCGCGGCGAACGAACTCACCGCAAACGACCGCGGTGTCGACCAAGTCATCATTCTGCTCGGCGATGGCCAGCCCAACGAGTCTGCACGCCCCGGGAGCGACGACGTCCAGAACGCAATCGATGCCGCACAGGACGCCAAAGATGCTGGCATCACCGTGTTTACCATCGGGCTCGATGTCAGCAGTGGCAGTACCGCCCAGAACACGCTCATCACGATGGCGAGTACGGACAATGGCACCACACTCTACTACGATACGCCGACCGGTGCGGATCTCGATGCGATCTACGCACAGATCTCCTCGGTCATTCTGACCGGCGAGGCAGTCATCGCCGAGGGGTCGTTGCGTGAGGTACTGACAGAGCTGGCAGCGGGGATTCCACTCGACGCAAATCTCGATGACGAAGACCGGGTCTGTTTCACCAACTCCGTGACTCGCTGTTTCGGCTTCGAATGGGAGCTACCCTTCGAGGTCGGAAACGAGGTTCAGTCGGATTCGGTTGAGTTCGCAGTCGGCTTCGCCGCCGAACAGTGCCGCCACAACGACGGCGAGACGAACCCGTTCGCGGTGGCTGACGACTGATCGAAGCCGTCGTACACGGGAACCTCTCCGACGATACACTGCGTCTCATCACTCCTAAGATCCACCCCGAGGGCGTTCGACGTGACCCCATATGTACCTGAAGTAGCTCGGAACCGCGCGGTAGGCCCACCAAACCGGCGGTTGGCACACCCTACCGGCCCCGGTAGGCAATCCATGGATATACCACCGGCTGCCGATGGAACCGATACCAACCGAACCACGCCGACCGCAGTCTGCGGTTTCGGGTCAGCAGCGTTCGGGTGCGGACCATGACAATGAAAGATCGACGATTCCCAGATCCAACCCGCCGCCATCTACTGACGAGCGTCGGTGTCGCTGGCGTCGGCGCGTACGGTTTTCTCCGGCTCCGTGGCGCGTCGACGGCCACGCCACCCGACCAGTATACGAACTACACAATCGCCGACACCGACGGCCCACGCCTTATCGTCGGCTGGTACAGCACCTACAACGGAGCGTTGCTCTCCGGCTCGCCGCTCGATGACACCGAGTGGGACGCCAACGCGACCGACAGCTATGTCGACGACGTCGCGACTGTTCTCGCCGACGACCCGGCAGTCGACGTCGACAATCTCCTGCCGGGAGACAGCGGCACGCTCAGTATCGGCCTGTTCGCCGACTCGGAGCCGGTCCGGGTGTGGGCGCGACTCGGCAGCACGGACAGTGGTCCGCTCAGTGAAGCAGTCAGCATCGAAGCCTGGTACGACACCGGGATCTTCGGTGTCGGTGGCTGTCAGGGAGCCGAAGCGGGGCCGTCTTTCGATCCAATTACCGATTCGGGTGCAACGCTCGCCGATCCGGGTGCGCTCGTCGACGGCGTCGAGATCAATCCTGGAGCCTTTGACAACGGTGTTCTCGAAGCTGGCCAGCGAGTATGTGTCGCTCTCGCATGGAAGCTGCCGGAGACTGCCGGAAACGAACTCCAGAACACGGCTGTCGGCTTCGATCTGCAGTTCGCTGCAGTCGCCGCAGATGGGATCGATGCCGGGACGAACCCCTTCGCGGAGGGCCCCTGAGATGGCGGCTCCGGAGCTCACCCGCCGGAAGATCTTGGCCGGGATCTGTGGGATCGGCGCTACCGGCGCTGTCAGCGGAGGCGGTACGTATGCGTTTCTGACGAGGAGAGTCGACACCGGCGGACAGATCCGATCCGGAACGGTCTCGATCAACGTCGACTGCTCGCTGTGTTCGGTAGTTGATAATACGGTCTCTTTTGCGGTCGACGGGATCGACCGTGGTGAGAGCGGGCGTGAAACGCTCGAAATAACCGTTGGAACGAACCCGGCGCGGCTGTGGCTTCGAACCGACTGTCCGCCGGTTCCTGATCGGCTCGGCGACGTACTACTAGTTCGACTCAGCCGCGACGGTGAGACGCTCGCATCCGGGAGCCTTTCGTCCGTTCGCCGGGCGTTACGGACCGGTATCAGACTCGATGCGGACTGTACCGCTCCGGGAGAGCCACTCGAACTCCATCTCGACTGGGAGCTTCCCGGAGAGACGGCTGATTCGGTCGCCGGATCGGGTACTGCACTCAGTTTTGATCTCGCCGCCGAGCAATGTCGACACACGCCCGATGATGGGTTCGATGCAGTCGACGTACTCAATCCCTTCGCCACCACGTCCCCGTGTGACGAACCGGAAGCCTGTCATCCGTGTCAGGATGACCGCATCGCCAGTGCGACCTTCGAATACGATAGTCCAACCGGTCTCGTCGAGCTGATCCGAGCCGGCAACGGTGCCGGTAGTGGGTCCGGGAACAGAGACGTTCTGACAAGCCAATCCCTCGACGCTGGTGACCAGTTCGTCGCGACCTTCCACGACCCGCCGGAGATACGAGGTGGCCCTGATATCGAGTTCGTCGTCGACGGACAGCGTGTCGACACGTTCCACATCAGCTGTTCAGAGCCGTTTGGTCCCGGCTTGGTGATAACCGACGGCACGTACACACTGACCGTCCTATCGGCGGTCGATGCTGGCGGAAACACGCTCTGTGAGGTGAGCTTACAGTGAATCTTAAAAACACAGCCAATATCGTCGCCGGACTGGTGTTGATCGCCATCGTCGCCCCGTTTGTCATCTACTCGGTGCCAGCGGTCGTCGGCGCTGAGTACAGTTTCGTTGTCCTGACAGCCAGTATGACGCCCGCAATCGCTCCCGGAGACGTGGTCATCGTCGACGACCGTGACACAGCAACGATTGCAGAGGGTGACGTGATCACGTTCACCCGTGGAACCAACGAGGTTCCGGTAACCCACCGTGTGACGGCCGTCACCACGAGCGGCGGCGAACTCGCCTTCGAGACGAAGGGAGACGCCAACAGCGATCCCGACGCCTCGGTCGTGGTGGCCAGCAACGTTCTCGGGACGGTGATATTCTCAATCCCCTTCATCGGGTACGTAATCCAGTTCACCAACACCCCCTATGGGTTTCTGGCACTCGTCGTCGTTCCGATCGGATTGCTCATCGTCTCGGAGCTATGGACGCTCTACCGCGGTCGGTCACCCGCAACGACTGCTGAGTCGACAGCGGCTGCTGGCGAACTTGCTACAGCGGCCGTTGCGGAACCGGCTACAGCGGCGGCTGACGAATCGGACTCAGCGGTGGCTCCTGGAGAGACTGCCACGGCAGCCGAGAAGTCGACCGAGGATATGTCTGGATTCGTCATCACGTCTAGGACGCTCGAAGGCGCATTCGGTCCACTCCTCGTGCTGGCGATCTACAGCGGGTACGTCGCCTACATTGGAGCAACACAGACGGGACTGACAGCGGTCGCTATCGCTATGGTTGTCGGTAGTGGGATTTCACTGCTTGCAGTTTCGATGCTCCTTGTTTGGCCTCGACTGCGACCGGAGGTCTCACTGCCGGAGTCCGTAACCGTTGAGTCGGAGAGCGACCCAGAGCTGTCGGATGCCGACCTAGAGCTGTCAGATACCGCTCCCGAACAGCCCACCGCTGACGGTGGCGTCGACCAAGTGGCCGACACACCACCCGCAGCAGCCGACGGGAGGGGAGACGAATGAGTCTTCGAGGGGTGGCTGTGATCGTCGCTCTCGTGGTCTTTGTCTCGGCTGCCGGAGGCGGCGTCTACACCGTGGGGCTGTTCTCCGATTCGTCGACCGTCGACGGACAGTTCTCGACTGTCGAGGCATTCTCCATGATCGAACCGACCGGTTCGATACCCAACAGTACGACTGGTTCACTGTCTAACAGTACGCTGGTCGCTGGCAACGAGACAATGGTCAGTCCCGGTGACAACGAAACAGTGAGCAATGAAACGCTCTCTGATACAATCAGTACCAACGAAACCGCTAGCGAGCCAAACAGGAGCGATAAAACCGTCAGTGATGAGATGGCTGATACTGACGCTATGAACAATGGCACTGCCGAACCGGATGCGGTCGAAGAACCCGCTACTGAAACAGGAACTGAGACTGCCACCGAGGAGCCGACGACACCGACTCACAGCCGGTTGAGACTATTGTAGGACCGGTCGACCCCGAGTCGGACAGCGATACCGGGAGCAACGACATCCCAGAGAGCGGTTCCGATTCCGATTCAGAGACCGACACGACCGATGGGAGTTCGGAACGTAGCGATGAGCGGACTCCGGACAAGGAGAGCGATCTGAGTACAGCCAACTAGAGCATCAAAACCCAGTTAGACATATTGAGACAATCAACAGTGGTGCTTAAATCAGGGATATTTTGGGTTCTAAGATGTGATTAGCATCGTAGATTCGGTGTTACGCTCCCCGAAACGATCTTGGATAACTGGATATTCATAACTTAACTAATAGGTATGACTGTGTCTTGGGAACAGAATGGGATACATACAGTCATTCGAACTGACCGGCTTTCAGCGGGACCTCCTGTACGTAATCGCAGGCTCCGGACGACCCTCTGGCCAAACTGTCCGACGTGAGATGGAAACCCACATCGATGGTGTCAACCACGGTCGAATCTACCCAAACCTCGACAAGCTCGTCGAATACTCCCTCGTTACAAAAGGGAGTCTCGATCAACGGACCAACTATTACGAGATCACGGACCGTGGCAAAGCGCTGCTCTCGCAGCGCCGCAGATGGGAAAACCGGTATATTACCCTCCCGCAGGTCCTCGCTTTCGCCACGGTAGCGATGTCCACTCGAACAGGCATCCCTGTTGAAAACGGGTTCCTGTCGAAAATCAGTCGATTTCTATGACCAACCAGCCGATCAACGTTCTCTACGTTGGCGGTGATCGAGAGTGGACGCAGCTACTGACGACAGTTCTCGAACGCGAGGAGACGAACATCGATCTCCAGACCACACCGAGCGTCGACAGAACACGGCGTATCGTTGCTCGGGGGAACACTGACTGTCTCGTTTTCGACTGTGATCTGTCCCGGCTGGCTGGGATCGAACTGCTTCGATCCATTCGACGGGGAGACGAGGACCTTCCATTCATCCTGTGTACTCGAAACGGAACTGAACCCCTCGCCAGTGAGGCGAGTTCGATGGGTGCGACAGTATACCGTAGACAACAGACCAAGACGGACCAGTCTGTCGCGGCAGCAAACCTGATACGACACATAGAGATCGAACAGTTGCGTGTTCGGCTGAAAACAGTTCGGCGTCACAATGAACGCTTGGAAGAGTTCACCAGTGTTGTCGCACACGATCTTCGAAACCCACTGACAATCGCGTCGGGTAGTTTAGAACTCGCTATGGAAGACTGTGATAGCGACCGACTCAGGGTGATCGAGCGTGCACACACTCGTATGAAGATGTTAGTTGCTGATCTCCTCACACTCGCTCGGGATGGGACCTCGTCGACAAATATCACCCAGTTGTCGATTGCTGAACTCTGTGTTGACTGTTGGCAGAACGTCGACACAACGAATGCAACACTCAATGTTACTACCGATCGCAGTATTTTGGCAGATAGAAATCGACTCAAACAGCTCTTCGAGAACCTCTTTCGAAATGCGATCGAACACGGTGGCAAGATGGTAACAGTTGGCACAATCGACACTGGGTTCCATGTCTCCGATGATGGTCCAGGAATACCGATCGAGAACCGTGATCACGTGTTCACTGGTGGATATTCGACTGCTGCTGAGGGGACTGGACTTGGACTACAGATTGTCAAACAAATCGTTGAGGCACACGGTTGGGGTATCTGTGTTACAGAAGGGACGGCCGGTGGTGCACGGTTCGAAATCACAGGTGTTGACTGAGTTCGTGATCGTGGCTAACAAAGTTCCTCATCTCAAATTGCGTCTTTCAACGACTTCACACAACTATCTGTGTTTTTAATTATCGAACGCCAGAGGAACTCTTTGAATTGGTGCGTCTGTAACTCCAGTTGTACTATGAGAGGTTACACCCCAGAATATCGAGAGAGAACAAATAATTATCTTTTCCACTGCTGGCCAGTCAGTTAAAAACTCCCGACCCAGTATTGAGCACCCTGAATAGGCCCTACCAACCAGATTTCAACGTCTCTCAGGTCAGCGTCGATAACGAGTGATTCACTGCTTCCGATAACACTAATCCGGACATCTCCATAGCCCTTGAATCCAGCGCGCTCAGAGACAGTTAGTTCTCGGGTTAACTCTGGTTCACCATCATCAACGTCATCTCCAAATACCTCTACTCGAACTGCATAGCCTCCCGCATTAAAAATGTGTATCCAATCAGGTTGATACTCGATGCGTGGCTTATACTCCCGTGGATCATACCTGCCTTCAAAGCTCATATTATCACTCTCGATCCCACTTGGTTCTCCGGTTGCACTGCCTGCAAGGCTCGTATCTACTGATGGCTCCTCATAAGGTGCCTCAACTGTTCCCGTTGCTTCCTCACGAGTGATTTCGGTCGTTGTCCCGGTCCCGTTTGTTTGGCCGAGACACCCACTTATCGTACCGATAGAGCCGACTGCCAACCCCGCCCCAACTGCTCGAAGTAGATCCCGTCGATTGACCGAATTAATACCGTTTTTCATCAACGTACCCACGTTAAATGATCTATTAAACTTTTGTAATATTACCGTAGACTCGGTGGCTCAAAGAATCTCGTTGTCGCTGGTTTGCAGTGTCACTCCAAACCCAATCAGTGGAGTGTCCGAAACAGAACCCAGAGAACGAGATACGACACGAGTCCACTCAGGATGGCAACCGTCTGGCCGAGGACTGCAAATAACACGACAATATTGAAAAGCGCATGTAGCAGTACCGCCAGACAGTAGCTGTAGAGTGCGAATAGCGGCTTGAATCCGAACTGATCGAGCGTCTGTCCCGACAGATAGTAGACTGTTGCGCCGATGACACCGGTTGCGGTTCCGTGCATCACCGTCGTCGACACACTTCGTGTGATCACATACTGGGTCAGTGCAAACGAACTCAACTGTTGTTGCTGGATGAGATACGAGAAGTTCTCAACGAGACTAAAGCCAAAGCCTGCAAACACTGCAGCCAGAACGATCTCCCGTCGCCGGAGATATTTCGGAGCGACGACTACCAGCACTGCGAGCGGCACCGCTTTGAGTAGCTCCTCGACGAGCGGCGCGAACTGTATTTGGAGTGCCTGCAAGGAGATCCCAGCGACTGCCAGCAGTTCGCTGTTGATTTCCGAGGCCAGAAAGCCCGCGGTCGACCCCCAAATAAAAAACAACAGGAGAAATCGGGTCTGGGCGTTGTCGACGAGGAGCACTAACAACAACAGCGGGACGGTGATCGCAACCGAGAGCGCCAGCATCATTCGACTACACCCGCTCGTTGGTATCGAATCAGTGCGGCAGTCAGCAGCGTCGCACTCAGATACCAGACTGGATCGACGTAGGGGACCGAAAGCACGGGGCTACTGATGGCCAACACGATATAGATCCCGTCAGCAGCCGCGAACAGACAGAGTCCGGCCCCGAACAGTCGGTATCGAGTATACAACACGAGCGCGAGCCCAAACAGCAGAACTGTTCCGACAAGCGTGGCCGACACCGTGGTGTAGACGAACAGCGAAACGCCCGTGCTGTACATCATATTCGTGCCGATTACAGCACCAACGAGCAGCAAGACTGTACCAACCAACCAGACGGGTCGGTCAGCCCCGGAACGTTGCTGTAAAGAGACGACCGCCGGGATCAGGACTATATAAAACCCCTGAAACCCGAGTTCAGCAACCGACGGGTAGGTAATCGGTTGGCCAGCCAGATAGACGTAGAGCGTCCAGTAAATGTGTGCGAGTGTCCAACTTCCGATCCCACAGCTCCCGATGAACAGGAGAATATTTTTCGACTGATAGGCGGCCACACCCAACAGCCCTGCGGCGGCAATGAGAACCGAGTTCATCACGAGATAGTGAACATCGAACCCGAACTGGCTCAGCAGTGGTCGACCAGCGAGCGATCGGTACACCATCACACTCTCGGTGAGCAGTACCGCAGTGGCTGCGGCGGCCACGAGAAGAACCGACAGTCGCTGTACTGTCTCCGAAATCGCCATTAACTGTGTATCCTCAGCAGGGAGGTCGTATGAATATATCGTCCCGCAATACTGTCTTGGTTTTGCGTACCGACTCAACATAAGAAATCCTCGCTCGTGGGACCAGCGCTCTGGGATTCGGTCTGTATCATCTCTGCTCAAATACCGATGTTCGACACTGTCGATGATAAATAAACATCGCTATAGATCGAATATAAATAGTCTTAGCGATAATAGCAGGTAAGAGATGGTCTTTTCACCCGATTCCACGTTTACAGGCAGTTCTCGACGACGTGTGCTCAGACAAACAGGGGCGATGATTGCCGGCGGGAGCGTCCTCACGCTGGCTGGCTGTACTGAGTCGACCGCGAGCGACGAGACACAGCAGCGTACGGAAGTCAGGAGTTTTGAGAGGGACGAGGAGTCGATCGACGAGCCAGCTCCCGCCGGTCAGTCTTCGCTCTCCGGAACATCGGTTCCTAACGAGCCACCCGACTGGATCGAGACAAATATGACCTACCAAGGCTGGTACGACACGACATTGTACAACGAATCAATAGGGTGGGACTTCGACAGCGATTATTTCTATGTCAGAAACAGGGGGCTGTTCAATATTCGTGCAACCACTCCAGACGATGTTACTAATACGCACGTATATGCTACGAGCATAGAGTACTCCAACTACCTTGAGGGAGAGTTACATATCGAAGCGGTCGGAAGTAATGCGTTTTTGACCGTCTCGTTACCCGACGCAAATGGGTACGAAATATGGATTAGTGGAACGTTGCAGATAGAAAAGTACTGGATCGGACTCTTCTAACCGACCCGCCGATGTCGACAGTTGTGGCCCACGATCATCCTCCGACACGATCGTCTGTACCAGATCCAACATTACTCACCGACCGCTAAATAAATAGTTAATACATAAAATATAACTTGCAAAATAGTAAAATGCAGGCAAAATAAATGTAAGATATATTTAAATAGTCTCGGCGAGATACGTAGCTAAGAGATGGTCTTTTCACCCGATTCCACGGTTACAAGTAGCTCTCGACGGCGTGTACTCAGACAGACGGGGGCGATGATTGCTGGCGGAAGCGTCCTCACGCTGGCCGGCTGTACTGATTCAGCCGTAAGCGATGAGCCACAGCGGAGTGAAGAAGTCGAGACCATGGCGGTCGACGGCGACGACGTTCCCAGCGAGCCGTCTCGGATTAGCCAGTCCGGTCTCGCCGGAACAGCGTTGCCTGACGGACCACCCGACTGGATCGAGACGAACATGGATTTCAGTGGCTATTACGACGCAAACGCGTATATGGAACCAGCAGAGAGTCCCTATGGTGTCGAATACAAAGACTGGAACTCATACTTTATGAACTTCGGTGGCTATGCGATCGACGTCGTTTATCCGGGGGGTCGAGAATTACAAATCACGCTGTTTGAACGGTTTTGGTATCATCACGGTGGGACGAGTCCAATCGAGATTTCAGTGGTAGGTAGCAATGCCGAACTGCGGGCATATAATCCGGGCTCGCAGAACCATGAAGTATGGTTCAGCGGCGCCCTCGGAACCGAACACTACTGGGTCGGTCTTATCTAATAGACATACATCAGTTGTATCTGATGAGTATGTGAATTAGTTCTCGGTTAGGCCCCGCTGTTCGCCGTGTGGTTACTGAGGCTCACTGGATATCGAACACTAGAGAACTTTTTGAAGGGTGCGTCTGTGACCCGATTTGTCGGAAGTAGATGGTGGCTCAGTGTGGTGCCTCGTCACAAGGGGCTCGGAGGGGGTAACACGATTTCTATTAATAGATTCATTATATACTACTGGTCCCCGTCTCGGTTACTCGGAATCACAGACGCAGACACCCCCTTCACGGATTTGATCGGTGACATACGTGTGAACGCTTCGGGCCAGCTCCCGCATTGTCTCTGCTTGTCGTTCGGTGGGCCGTCGACCACCATAATAACTGTCCGTGCGATTCGTGTCGTACAGGTGTCGAAGATTATCAGTTGTTGTGGAAGAAAGCAAACCAAGCGCAGTCGCACGGTCGTAACAATAGGTGTGGTCGTGGAAGTCGTTGAGATCGTCGCCACCTTCAGCTAACGCGAAAGCTTCGACGGATCGTTCGGTCGCGCCGAAGCACAACTCGATGGTCGCAGTGTAAAATCCCTGTTCGGCGATCTGGTCGACCGCTGCAAGGAGTCGACAGGCTTTCGTGAGTTGGGTTTTCCAGTCGGCGTCCGGGTCGATTTCGTCTTCTCGGGTTGGGACGCCGTACCCTTCTTCATTGAACGCATCGATAGCCGCGTCGAGTGCATCCGTAATGGCGTTCGGGTCAGACCCATTACTCATCGAGATCACCGTGGAAGACCATGCTCTGAACAGTGTCGAATTTCTCCGTGTCGTGGACGACGAGGCCGTCACTGAGGATCTCCCGAAGCTCGTCAACGTAGTTTGGAACGGCTGGGAGTCCCTCGACATCGATCTCGTATGCGTATCGTCCAGTATCGAACTCTTGGTCTTCGAGGTCCTGCCGAACTCGGTTCGCCGTTCGTTGATTCGCCATTCGGTCTTCGTCGACGAGTACCCACAAATCGATGTCACTCCGTCGGTCAGCCTCACCGCGGGCGACACTGCCGTACAGCACGATTCCGATGACAGTGTCGAGTTCGTCGAGCAGCTGGTCGACAGCGGTTCGGACTGGTGGCTGGAACTCCGCTTGGGGGATCTGCAGGAACGGATCGTCCGGACGGGAGAGCCGGTTGGCATTGATCTGGACCTGTCGAGTGTTGCCATCGCGGCGGTCGACGACGAGATCGTTGGCGGCTAAGACGTCGACAGCCTTGGACACGCTGGGTTGTGAGTACGCTACGGCATCGGTTAATTCGGTGATAGAGAACTCTTCGGTATGATATCGAGATAAAAATGAAAGGATATCATGAACCGCCTGGCTCCTGAATAGATCTGTGTTCTTTGCTGGGATATCGAAAAGAAGTTGCGATCCATTCTCAGGAGATACATTCGAGCTGCTTTGCATAGTGAAGTATACGGTATGCCTTTTATTTAAACTTCATACCTATCAGCCGATTTGTTTATATAGTGAACGCGATCCTTCTTCTCTATCCGTGTTTTCTACACGGGATTCGATTACTGAGGAGGTGGCACTATGATTTCAACTGTCCCCGATCACAGAACCGCTGTACCGGAAGTGGATGGTGGCTCAGTGTGATACCTCGTCACAAGGGGCTCAGTGGGGGTAACACAGAATCTATTAATAGATTACATTGCCCGAATATGACGATACAGTTGCAAGATGTAGCTACGAATTATCGAAATAGGAGATTGTAGCTGTGGTAACCCGATCTGTGAACTCATCTGTAACAGAACCTTGGGTACCAACGATATGGAGGCTGTCCTTGAGAGTCGCCACCGTCCACGGTAAGACGTAACTCTGCTGGCCCGGTTCGCCACGTACCCACGCTTCATTCGGGACGGTAATGCTCCCCGGATGGTGTGATTGTGTTGTGAATACCACGGCAATAGATTCTTGTTCCGGATACGGCATCCGCTCATCGGAGACAACCAGCCACGGCCGTGGGTTTCCCCCATCCGTTTTGAATGGATCGGGTGCCCACACCACCGTTCCTTGATCTACCACCTCCGATCACTCTCTTTGGTCGCTATGGTTTGAGTCACTGTCAATGGGATCGACTGCCGTCTCCATCCAGGAGTCGACAGCGTCATCGGAGAACCCACCATCGAGCTCGTCGGCTGTCGCAGCACCGTGGAGGCCAGCCGAGGCGACACCATGTTCGGCGTCTGCAATCGCCCAAAACTGATCTCGGTGGTCGACAAGCCCATGTTCTTCGAGCCGTTTGAGAGTCGGTCCAACACTTCCCGCCGGAACATCAATAGCGTCGACAAGTTCACGCTGTCGGAACGCTTGATCAGCATGCTCGACGAGAAAGCGATACACTGTCCCTTGGGTGGTGTCCGGCGATAGGTCCGGCAGTGAAGGGCCGTCCTCACCGATGGTCTGGAATTTGTCTTTAGAGATCGGCATCTTGTGTATTGATTTGTATTAGAAGCTATTAGATCTTATGTGGCATCTCTGAATCCTACTCCAGGATTTTACCGAGTCAAGTCAACTAACCGAGTTTGAAACTTCTCTATCAAGACGGTTTATACAGGCGCACCTGTGATACAGAACCTATTTGACGGAAGTAGATGGTGGCTCAGTGTGAAACCTCGTCACAAAGGGCTCGGAGGGGGTAACACAATATCTATTAATAGATTACGTGGTGGTCTCTCTCGAATGAGGAACAGAATCTCAATGGCGAAAATGACGGGTACAAATAACAGAGCCAGTCATCAGTTACACGCTACCGTCTCGAAACCGAACCACGTCGACATCGATGGGGAGAGAATCAAAGTCATCGTCTCCGCCGGCGATGAGAGTACCATCGGTCTCGGCTGCAAGCCCAACGGCGTGGGCATCCGCCAGTGAGATGTGACCATCCGCCTTCACCTCACCCGCCATCCGCCAGTTGGCCCGTTTCAAGACGACACCCCACCGTTGGAGGGCCCGCACGTCCCGATCCGCGGTCCGGAACGAGTCCGGTGTCGGGCCGTCGTCGACGCCCTCGGCCCGGGCGATGAGGTAGAACAGTTCAGCAGCGTTCGTCTCGGCCATCAACCCCTCAACGGAGCCGTCGCGGACCTCCGTGAGGTATTCTTCGACGACATCACGGCCGGGTTCGTCGTAGAGGTATGCAATGATCGCCTCGGTGTCAAAGACGTACGTAGCGCTCATTCGTCCCCAGAACCGCTCGACCGGAGACGGTCAATACGTTCCTTGTCGCGTTCCATCTCTTCGCGCTTGCGCTCCCGGACCGTCTCGATCATCTCCCCGCGGTCGCGGTCGTCACTGGCGTGGATGCCGCCCAGTTCTTCGAGGGAGGGGACGGGCTCGACGACGATCCGCTCACCCTCCTCGTAAATGAACACCTCACCAGGCGTGTCGATCCCAAACTTCTCCCGTAGTGGCTTCGGGATCGTAGCTTGCCCCTTCTGGGAAACACGAACTACATCCGGCTCTCGTGTATTACTTGACATGGTTGGTTGTACTTAATTCGTCAAGATACTACTAACTACCGGTGACGCAACACTGTGTCGAAGTCAGTGTGTTGAGTAAGATCAGCTGGTCAACTTTGGCATGACTTACTAGGAAGTAGATTCGCACGACGACGTGGCGGCCAGTATCGAAGATGGTGGCTCAGTGTGAGACCTCGTCACAAGGGGCTCGGAGGGGGTAACTCTCTTCACTGCCACCACTGAGCGATCGGTCGACGAAATACAAGAATGTACGCATCTATCCGAGATCCGAACCCCATCCGGTTTGATATGTGTTCTACCCGGCCAAATTAGCGAAATGTCGACTGTCGACAATTACATCCCCTGTTGTGAAATCAGTTACTGAGCGACGTTCTGTCGACCCGTCTGTTGGATCGCGATACCGACGATATTCGCACCGTATTCGGCACTCCGTCGAATACTGTCGAGGAGGAGTCCGACGACGTACGCCTCTCCGGGGTCATCGTGGGTATACAGGTCACGATCTAACTCGGTGAGATCTTCGCTGAGACGGCTCCGACGCTCAAGTGCCAGATGGGCGGCGTCAATACCGGCATTGGTGAGGATAACATCCCCGGCAGTGTCGACCACCTTCCGTGAGCTGGCTGCCAGCGATTCGAGGCGATCGGCGAACGCAGGAGGGACTGTTGCGTCTGGGTCTGCGGCGAACCGCGCGATCTTGACAGCGTGGTCGGCGACACGTTCGAACTGACGACTGGCGTAGTAGTACTCGAAGAGTTCGTCACGGCCGTAATCGAGTTTCTCGACCTCATGAAGGTCTGTCAGTGCCCGTCGGAAGTGGCGAGTCACCATTGCAAACAGTTTGTCGGCCTCGTTGTCGCGTTCGATGACTCGTTCGGAGAGCGTAGTGTCGTCGGAAAGAACGGCATCGATCGCATCTCGATGCATCGCAAGCATCACCAATCGGAGGCGGAGCACCGATTTGCGTATATCGACATTTTCGGCATCAATAAGATTCGTGAGCTGGAGTCGAGTGTCAGTCGACGAGAGGAGTTCGAACCCCGAAAGCTCCGTAAGTGTGTTTTCGACGACTGCACGCCGCGTGTCGGAATGTCCGGTCGTGTCGACAAGCGTCACCGTATCGAAGCCAACTGCGTGCAGTGCCCGGATACGGTGGCGGAGAATCGTCTCGGAGTCGGTCGCAACATCGACAGTGGTGGTGCGTTTGATAGCCGAACGGTCCATCCGGGTCTCGACAAGCAACGAGCCGTCACCGTTGGGATGCAACGAGAGCACCGATCCAGCGTCGATACCGTGTTCTTGGGCCCACGCTTTGGGGAGCGAAACCGTGTATGTTGTCCCTCCAGAGAGCTGCACTTTCCGTGTCTCCATACGGTGTGGTTCTGGCAGTACCTATCTTATAGTTTATATGAGTGGTACATGTTAGTCTAAACCAATATATATCCAAACACACCCCACAGAACCACGTCCGAATCCCTTGCTGTCGACGGCCGGTCTAGACGAATATATAGTCGTCCGGATTGTCTGTGGGGTACTGATAACAGCGATAGCACAGACTGGTAGGTATGTCCCGGCACCGCTGGCAGCGTCCACTCGCGTCGACACAACAGGGTCGCGAGGCCACACGCGCACAGGTCATCGAAGCCATAGACCGAACTGCACCCGAAACCAAATCCGATCTCGCTTCGACAGTCGGAATCTCCGAACAGTATCTCTCGGAGATCCTCCAGACACTGAAAGCCGACAGTGTCGTTCGGAAAGGGTACGTCGTCGACGATGCGGCAGTCTACGAGGAGACGACGGGCATCTCTCGGCTTTACAGTGATTCGGCTCCTGAGTCAGTCGACGGGATGACCTCGCCTAGCGATCGTGGACCAGCAGTACTGTCCCTCCTCGAACGGCTCGAAACCGTCACGACGACACAGTACGAGGCCGCCCGAACGGCCTTTGATGGCGGTGAGCCCGAACAACCGGCTGACACGCTCGAATCACTGACCAACGAGCGCTACGGGGCCGTGATTTCGGAGCTCAAATCCTACACGTTGACCACCGACTGGCCCGGTAACCGCGTGGCAGCAGATCTTGCGAGTATTGCAACCAATTTGGAGATCGTTGGCGACCGTGCCTGTTTCATCGCAGACGTTGTCGACGGGCGGCCAGAGCCAGCAGCAGGTATTATCACAGAACGGATCGGCGACATCTTTCGGGCTGGAGATCGCATCAACGACAGGTTCTCGACGATTCTGTTCGAGTGTGATCTCTCGGCGTACACAGACCTCAGAAGCGAAGAAGAAACCATCCACCGGGATATCGATGAACTGTTTGAGCTGGTGACTGCCTACGATATGGAGCTGTATGGCTATCTTGTCACAGTCATTCGGGCCTTAGAACGGGCGATCTACTACTGGGCCGATGCCGCCGAACTCGCAGTCAATCTCCATTCGGGGCTCACACCAAATCACGGACTGGAATAGCAGCCGTCGATAGCAGCGAATCTCGTAAGAATCTCGTGACGACGACCAGTCGACAGTGGTAGCCAACAGTGTTAGTCGACAAACAGAGCTGAGAGAATCAGTCGACAGTATTAGTCGACTGTCTCGATAGATTCTGGAGCATACTGTTCGAGAAATCGATCGAGGTCGCGGAACTCGCCGAGTCGGTCGGCCAGCGTTTCATGGTCCCAGAGCCACCACTCGGTCGACTCGATACGTTCGGCGACCGTGGGGGAAAACCGGCGTCGAATCGGGGTTGCGGGAACGCCCCCAACCACAGTGTAGGCTGGCACATCGTGAGTGACGACAGCACCGGCAGCGACCACCGCACCGTTGGCAATGGTCACCCCTGGAAGAACGATTGCACCATGACCAATCCAGACATCGTGGCCAATGTCGACCGGCTGGTCGGCGCGCCACTCGAAGATCGACTCGTCGTCGGCACCGAGCTCGTAGAGCTCTGAACGGTAGGTGAAATGGTGGGCTGTCGGACGGTCGATGGGATGGTTAGTCGCTCCCAGTCGAACGTCCGCGGCGACATTGCCAAAGCGACCGATCGTAGTGTAATCCAGTTGGACCCGGGCCATGAGATAGCTGTAGTCGCCGAGCGTCGACTCGTTGAGTCGAGAGCCCGCATGGACTTCGGTCCACTCGCCGAGTTCGCTCTCGGAGATCGAAACCGGGTCGTGTAGTGTCGGTTCGGGTCCTAACGTGCGAGTTTGATTGGGTCCGTGTGAGTCGATATAGACCATCTACGAGCGACGCCCCGCGGTCGACTCAATGATCTTTCTCGGTGCGTTGAGGAACGTCTCTATGATACCGCGTTGCTCGATTTCCTCGTCGTCACGGAGATACGACCGGACGCGCTGGCTCAACAGTTCGACGGTCCCCGCAAGCAGGAGGATGAGGATGATACAGGCCATCATCTCGGTGTAGTTGAACGTTCTGCGCTGGAGATCCAGTTCGAGACCGAGACCACCGGCTCCGATAAGCCCAAGTCCGATGGCGACCCGGACGTTGTGTTCGAGATCGAAGGCGATCCAGGCGATAAACTGGCGGAACACTTGACTCAACATCCCGAACGAGATGATCTGGGATTTGTTTGCGCCCGTGCTCCGAATCCCCTCAATGGGGCCGGTGGCAATCTCTTCGAGTTCGTCAGTGAACAGTCGACCCAGATAGCCGGTGGTGTCGATCATGATGGCGAGTGTCGCCGTAAAGGGAGTGACACCGCCGAGCGGGATGAGGATGAGCACCCAGACGAGCGCCGGGATGGCTCGGATCAGACTCATCGTCCCGCGGAACAGGAAATTAAACGGGTAGGGCACAACGCGTTCGCTGGCCATCACACCGAAAAAGATCGCCGCAGGAAGCCCGAGTACCGACCCGGCAAACGCGATCGAGACGGTGACAAGCGAGGCCTGAAACAGGTTTTCGGCCACGATGAACTCCCAGTACTGCATCACGTCGACGAAGGGGATTCCGTAGTAGGTCGTTGGCGGGAAGTACCCCCCGAGTGCATCGATGAACTGTGGGATCTGCGTGATTAGTTCCGAGATCGAAAACCCGACCGAACGGAGCGAGATGATAAAAAAGCCGGTCCCGACAATGAGGCCGATAAGTGTGTAGAGCCGCCGCATCGTCTTGCGGCGTTTCATCTCGGTGAGTTTTTGGTCTATTGGACTGTCGCCAGTTGCTTCGAAGCCGAGATAGGTTTTGAGGCGGTTGGCCCCCGATGATTTGGAACTCACGCTTGAACCCTCGGAGTGTCCGACTGGTCGCTGTTGGACTCGACCGGCTCCGTACTGCTCGTCTCGGCGAGACCGACGGTTTCGACGTTTCCGTAGAGGTTGTCGACGCGTTCGGGCGTGAGGTCCTCGGGGCCACAGTCGAACAACAACTGGCCGTCCCGCAGGCCGATAAATCGCTCTCCGAAGTGGGCGGCGATGTTGACCTGGTGGAGACTCACCAGTGCAGTGACCTCATGGACACCGGCGGCTTTCTTCAGATACCCCATCACTGTCTCAGCACTGGAGGGATCGAGGCTGGCGACCGGTTCGTCGGCCAGCAGTAGTTCAGGATCTTGGACAAGCGCACGAGCAATACCAACTCGCTGCTGTTGGCCGCCGCTCATCTGGGAGACCCGTTGGTGGGCCTCATCGAGCAGGCCGACTGTCGAAAGCGCATCCAAGGCGCGTTTTTTGTCCTCGCGGCACTGCCACTGAAAGAGGCTTTCGACGAGACCGGTTCGTTCGAGCGAACCGTTCAGTGCGTTCAGATACGCCGAAACGCCGTCGACGAGATTGTGCTGTTGAAAGATCATGCCGACCTCGGGTTGGGAGCCAGCCAATGGCTCGTTGTCAAGGTAGACACCACCACTGGTGGGCTCAGTCAGGCCATTGACACAGCGCAACAGGGTTGATTTCCCTGCACCGGACTCACCGAGCAGGACGACGAACTCGTCTTCGATCTCGAACGAGACGTCTTCGACTGCGGTTACGTCACCATACTCCTTGGTTAGGTTCTCGACTTTGAGTGTACTCATGTTGAAAGAAAGGGGAAAGGATGGCTGCGATTACTCGCCCAGTTCGATACCGAGATCGTTGAGTCGGGTGATGACCGGCTCGTAGTCTTCCATTGAAGTATCTCGGAGTGTTGTAAACGGAAGTTCTTCTTCGTCGTAATCGTCGGGGTAGTACTGCTCGATCTGTGACTGATCTGAGTTCAAAAGCACCTCACCAATCTCATCTCGCAAGGGAGAGTCCCAGGTCGCCCGGGTATACACTGGCTGTTTCGGAATGGGGAATGACCACCAGAACGGTCGGAACTGCGGCGTCTCGGTGCCGATCGTGTCGAGGGCGGTGCTGTACTCGGTGACACGGTCGGGGAGTTCAGTATCTTCCGGGATATGTGGGACACCGTTGCCACCGTAGGTGGTTGCAGCATCGGCCTCGCCGTTACCGACTTTCTCTAAGGCAATGTCGTGGTTCGACCAGCTGCCCTCGAAGTCGACCGGGTCACCATCGGGTGCCTCGCCGACATTGAGACCGGCTTGCTTGAGCGCATACAGGGCGAAAATGGAGCCACTCGTCGAGAGTCGGTCGGCGAAGGCCATTGTCCGTCCCTCGATATCTGTTCGTTGTTCGATATCCGAATCCGGCTGAGTGACCATCATCGAAAAGTAGAACGCCGAGCCGCCGGTAACGGTGGTGCCGTAGACGTCCATCAGGTCCGGATTCGAGATGAGCGTGATGTCGTCCATCCCGATCTCGGCCTGTTCGCTTTCGAGTGCCGGACGAACCGCCGAGTAGTCCTGGGGGACCTGCATCTCGACACTGACGTCGACCTCCCCTTCGATGAGATTTTTCATGGGCATATACCGCTGTTCGGTATCAGCTGGCGTCCCCGGTGTGAGTACCATAGTGACTGTATCCATGTCATCACTGGACCCCAGGACACCTGCACAGCCCGAAAGGCTGGCAAGCGCTCCGGTAGCGAGGCCTGCTTTTGTGAGATACCCTCGTCGACTCGTTTTCGACCCTACACCTGCTGTTGCTGACGTGCCGTCTATCATCATCCGAACGGTTACAAAGAGCCGGGATAACGATTTGCAGCATAGAGTCTGGATGGAACCGTCTCAGAGAGGCAGTACGTGGGTCGAGTCAGCACCGAACCAGCCGAGTATAGACTCGTCCGGATAGGTCTGGACGCCTAGAGATGGGACAGTGATTGAGCCTCGAAATCGAATTGGCAATAGAGAGTACCCAGCGAACGCTTATGCAGTAGTTGTGGCTGGTCTCGACCGACTGCATGGTAGACCCACATGACCGTTCGGACCGGTTCGAACTCATCGCAGGCTGCGATGGGGAGACACTCGCCCGGTTCGCCAACGACGTCCTCGAAGCCGACCCACCACTCGCCGTCAGACAAGAGCCACAACCACAGCTGTTGATGCAGCAGGTTGTCGAGCCCGTCGAGCGCCGGGCGTTCAACCTCGGTGAAGTTGTCGTCACACCCGCAGCCGTCGAACTGGACGGCCACCGAGGGTTCGCGATGATCCCCGGAAAGGCCGAACGGGCCGCCCTCTCGGGGGCAATTGTCGACGCCGCCGTCGCGGGCGACCACCCGATTTCAGACGAGATAACCACCGCACTCGAAGCCGCCGCCGCCGACCGCGAGGCCGAACGCGCCCAACGATGGGCCGAGAGCAAACACACCACCGTCGACTTCGAGACGATGGAGGACCAACAGTGAGAACACTCGGCGTCGATCCAGTCCACGGCACACGCGAGACGTTTCGGTCGCTACTGGACGTGATGAGTCGACCAGGAACTGTCGAAACAGTAGCCGATCCAGCCGATTACGCGGTCGTTTCGACGCTCGTCGACCACGAGGTGCGTGTCGCCACAGACGACGAGACACTCAAAGAGGCACTGTCGGCCCAGGGTCGACTCGACGAGGTGGCTCCGAGTAAAGCAAATATTGTTCACGCGCGCGATCACGACTTCCTTGACGTCCGTGACTGTGGGCGTGGCTCACTTATCGAGCCCAGCAACGGCACGACAGTTATCTACCGTGTCGAGGGACTCGCCGCTGGCTCCCACGACAACCTCACCACCGTCTCGCTGTCGGGGCCAGGCGTCGACGGGACCGCAGTGCTTTCGGTCGGACTCCCACCGGCCGAACTCGATGCGATTGCTGCGGCACAGTCGACCTACCCACGTGGTGTCGACGTTATTTTCACCGCTGCCGAGACGGTGGCAGCGATTCCGCGCTCGGTAACCATAGAGCGGCCCGCCGAACAGCCGGCGTCGACCTCGGAGGTGGCCTAATGGGGTACGTCGCGGTCACTGCCGGCGAGGAGATCATCGAACGGGCCGAACAGCTGTTCGAAAAACAGCGGATCGACGGCCAAGAGACAGACATCTCGGTCGACCAACTGGACGGACAGCTGGGTCGACTCACTGCCCAGGCAATGAGCGAAGGAGGGCTGTATGCTCCTCGACTCGCCGCGCTCGCGGTCAAGCAGGCACAGGGCGACACTGTCGAGGCCGCCTTCCTGCTTCGGGCCTACCGGTCGACGCTCGAACGATTCGATGAGACCGTCCCGGTCGAACCAAGTGAGATGCTCGCCAGTCGGCGCGTCTCGCCAGCGTTCAAAGACGTCCCCGGCGGCCAGATCCTCGGTCCAACGAAAGATTACACCCAGCGCCTTTTGGATTTTGACTTGATCGAGGGCGATTCGAAGGATCCGACTGCGGACTGGGAGACGACCGAGGGGAGTGACCCTGACAACGCTGACGACCCTGAGAAACTGACCAACGTGATGGAACTGCTCCGCGAGGAGGGGTTGATCGACGAACCCGACGAGCCCGACGAACTGGCAGTCGACGAGCCGATTGAGCCGACCGATACGACCCGGGAGCCGGTAACACACCCACCCGACCGCGATGCAGTTCTCCAGGAACTCGCACGGGGCGAAACGGGTGCGGTGACTGCGCTCGGCTACTCTGCACTGCGCGGGTACGGTCAGGTCCACCCGACACTCGCAGAGGTCCGAGTCGGTCGACTGCCAGTAACGATCGAGCATCCCTACACTGGCGATGAGGTGACAGTCACCCACACCGAGGTCAGCGAATCGGAGGCGATCGTTCCCGTGTACGCCAAACGGGACGACCCGCAGTTCGCCTTCGGCTACGGGCTGACCTTCGGCCGCAACGAGCGCAAGGCCATCGGGATGACAATTCTCGATGCCTCCATCCAACTCGATGGCGTCACAGAACCGGCCGAGAATCCCGAATTTGTGCTCGATGTCGTCGACGGGATGGACTCGTTTGGATTCATAGAACACCTGAAACTGCCTCACTACGTCACCTTCCAGTCGACACTCGACCGGATACGGTCGATCCGTGAGCGCAAAGGAGTGGGCCAAACAGGGCAGGTCGACACTGAGATTCGAGACGATGGGAGTGATGACGATAGCGGGAACGATGGTTCCGCCAGCGGGAGCAGTGATCCCGACTGCGGGCACGATGATCCCGACAGCGCAGTCGACGAGCCAACGCCTGACGAGGAACCAGTTGTTGCGGAGGTAAGCGACGATGACTGACCAGATTATGACCGACGAGCCACCAGAAACAGTCGAGTATCAACTCAGAACAGCCGATGAGTCATCTGTAGCGACCGACGGTGGGACGACTGTTTCGTCTGACACAGTCGACGGTGAGACAGATGCTGTCGACGCTACCCTCGACGCACTGGAAAGCGACGGACTGTCGGGCTACAACTACGCGTATCTCGACGAACACACCAAACGCGAGGTCCGGCGGTCGATGCTGAAAGCCGTCGCCATCCCCGGCCATCAGGTACCCTACGCCTCCCGGCCGATGCCACTGGCCCGTGGCTGGGGGACCGGTGGCATTCAGGCGTCACTGTCGATTCTGGGACCGGACGACCGGTTCAAAGTAATCGACCAGGGAGCCGACGAGAGCGTTAATGCGGCCAACATCCGTCGACTGGCCGAAAACACCGCCGAGATCGAGACGACCACCGACACGACCGACGCAGATCTGATCCAGACGCGCCACCGTATTCCCGAGGAAGTGCTGACCGACGATCAGATCCTCGTTTTGCAGGTGCCGATCACCGATGCACTCCGGAAAGTCGACCCCTCGGATGCGGCCAACCGGCGTCGACACGCCCACAAGAACTACGGAAAAATGTGGGTCCATCTCTACGAAAACGTCGTCGAGTGGGGTGAAATCAACATCTCCTCCCGGTATCCGACGATGGTCGGCGGGCGGTATCTGATGGATCCCTCGCCGATTCCGCGCTGGGACGTGCCGAAACTCGATGATGCCGACAATCTGTTTGTCTTCGCTGCAGGTCGAGAGGCCCGCATCTATGCGGTCCCACCGCACACCGATGTCGAACCGCTGGCGTTCAGTGATCGCGAGTTCACCGTCGAGCGATTCGGCGGGCAGTCGTGTCACGCCTGTGGGTCGACCGACACCTATCTCGTGGAGGTCTCAGAGGAAGCAGGCGACACTGACCGAGAAACAAACAACACTGACCGGGAGTTCGAGACGCGCTATGCCTGCAACGATTCGAGCTTCTGTGCGAAGCGCCGGGAAAACCCCGAGCTACCCAAAGACCACCACCTCGACCGCGGGGGCGTCGACTGGGGGCCGAAAACGGCCAGCGAAACCACCGGGAGTCGAAAAACGGCCGCGGGAAAAACCAAGAGCCCAGGAGGTGAGGCCGAATGACGCTACTTTCGGCCACAGGACTCCAGACCGTCTACGGCGAGGGGTGTTCGCGCTGTATTGAGTCGACTGGCGATCGTGCCGGGACGAACCAGTGTCCCCACTGTGGAAGCGTCGTCGCCTGTGCTGAGGCCGATCTGTCGGTTCGAGAAGGCGAGGTGCTGGGCATCGTTGGTGAATCCGGTTCGGGAAAATCGAGTCTCGCAGAACAGCTTGCCTTAGAACGGGACCCCGATGCCACCACCACCGGGATGGTCGACTACGACGGCTATGACGGCAATCTGTTAGCTGTCGATTACGAGACGCGACACGACCTCCGAACCAGTGATATCGCACTCGTCCACCAGCACATCCGGGATGGTCTCAATCCCGAGTTTACCGGTGGTGGCAACGTTGCCGAAAAACTGCTGTCGGCTGGCTGGCGCTCCTACGAGGACGTTCGCGACCGGGTCCAAGAGCTGTTCGAAGCGACCGAGATTCCGGTCGACCGAATGGACGACCCGACGAGCACCTACTCCGGTGGGATGCAGCGCCGAGTCCAGATCGCACGCGCACTCGCGACCGATCCAGAACTCGTTGTGCTGGATGAGCCAACGACTGGCCTCGACGTGAGCGTCCAGGCCCGCGTGTTGGATATGTTCCGACAGGTCCAGCGCGAGGAGGGCGTCGCCTGCGTCGTCGTCTCACACGATCTCGGCGTCGTCCGCCTGCTGGCCGACCGAACGCTGGTGATGCGTCATGGTCGCATCGTTGAATCGGGGCTCACCGACCGCGTGATGGAAGATCCGCACCACGAATACACCCAGACACTTATCAATTCAGTAATATGACAGCACTTACCGTCGACGGCTTGTCCAAAACCTTCGACATGCACGTTCTCGGCGACACCCAAGTCGTCGGGCTCGACGACGTCTCGTTCGATGTCCGCGAGGGAGAGTTCCTCGCGGTCGTCGGAGCATCCGGCAGCGGCAAATCCTCACTGTTGAAATGCCTCTACCGGACCTACGATCCGACAGGCGGTCGGGTCGTGTATCATCGCAACGCCTTGGTCGACAGTTCATCAGACAATTCATCGGACAATTCATCGGTCGACCTCGCTTCCTGTGACGACCAGACAGTCATCGGGCTCCGAAACACCGCGATCGGCTACACCTCTCAGTTCCTCGATGAGATACCACGCGTTCCCGCGGTCGACGTGGTTTCGCGTCCCCTCCGCGAACAGGGTGTTCCAGCCGAGGAGGCCCGCCAACGAGCCCGGGAGCTGTTGTCTCGGCTCCGACTTCCCGAGGAGCTGTGGGAGGCATATCCCGCGACCTTCTCGGGCGGCGAGCGACAGCGAGTCAACCTCGCCCAAGCACTCGCCCCGAAACCGGATCTCCTGTTGCTCGACGAGCCGACCAGCGCGCTCGATCCCGACACCAGACAGGCTGCGATTGATCTTTTGCGGGAGTATCTCGACGCCGACACTACCGTCATCGGTGTGTTCCACAATACGGCGGTCATCGAGGCGGTTGCCGACCGAGTTGTCATGCTCGAAGACGGGCAACTCCAAGGGGTCGTTCCGGTCGACGACTACGACGGGGAGGTGGTGAGATGACCAACTCTACGACCAGCGATACCGCATCGACCGGCGAAACCACACCAACCAGCGAGGACGCATCGACCGGCGAAACCACACCGATCGGTGAGGCTGCATCGACTGGTTCGATAGCCACGACAGACACCCAAACAGTCGACTCGCTTGCGGTCGTCGGTGGGCAGGTCGTTACCCCAGAAACGGTCATCGAGGGGGGAATTCGAATCGAAGGCGACCGGATTGTCGAGGTTGGCGATGTCGACACAGACGCTGACAGAGTGATCGACGCCAATGGGCGTTACGTGCTTCCCGGACTGATCGATCTCCACGGCGACGATATAGAGGGTCATCTTCATCCCCGATCGGGAGCCCGGATGTCGACGCCGATGGCGCTTGCCTCGGCCGATCGGGCCAACGTTGCCGCCGGGATTACGACGAAGTTCCACGCAATCTCCTTCGAACTCGATGAGGACGCCGATCGGTCACCGGAGCTGGCCGCCGAACTCACTGGGGCGATTACCGCCGCCAACGGGCTGCTAGTCGACCACCGGCTCCATGCCCGATGTGAGGTCACCCAACCGGAGTGCGTCGAAGCAGTACTGGCTGTCGTCGAAAACGGCGACGCCGATCTCGTCTCGGTGATGAGCCACATCCCCGGCAAGGGGCAGTTCCGAAACATCGAGTCGTTCCGCGAGTATTACGCGGAGTCGACCGACCACACCGTCGAGGAGGCCGACCGAATCATCGAAAAGCGGGGCGACGTTCCGATGTCGACCATCCGAAAACGAGTCCAGCAGGTCATCGAGCGGGCCCACGACGCCGGGGCGGTCACGGCCTCTCACGATGACGAAGACCCTGAGGAAGTAGCCCGACTTGCCGATGTCGGCGTCGACATTACCGAGTACCCGATCACAATGGCGACCGCCGAGCGGGCTGCCGAACGCGGCATGAACACCGCGATGGGCGCACCGAACCTGGTTCGTGGCGAAAGTCAGTGGGGGAATCTTGCGACAGTCGACGCCATCGAAGCCGGTGTCGTGGATATCCTCGTCGCCGACTACCATCCACCATCACTTCTGGCGGGCGCGTTCGTCGAAACCGGCGAACCGTTGGCAGATCGGATCAGACGGGTGACTGCAACGCCTGCCGACGCTATTGGATTCGCGGATCGAGGTCGTCTCGAAGCCGGCAAACGGGCCGATCTCGTAGTCGTCGACAGCGAACCGACGCCGACAGTCACTCAAGCAATCGTGGGTGGACAGCCGGTGTATCGAGCAGATGGAACGCTTGGAGGCAAGCGATGACCGACCGCAGACTCGGCGCAGCAATGGATATCCGGTTTGATGCCAACGTCCCGGAGTTTCTCGACTACATCACGGATCGGGGACTGAACCACATCGAACTCAAACGCGAGTATCTCTACGGCCATCCCGAGGCACCGACCCCCGAGCGACTGGGCGAACTGGCCGATCAGTACGATGTTTCGGTCACCTACCACGCCCCCTTCCGAGACTGGAATCTCGGGAGTATCAACGAGGCCTCCCGACAGGCATCAGTCGACCAGGTCAAACAGACCATCGACGATGCTGCGACCGCGGGTGCCGGGGCGGTCGTCGTCCACGGTGGCTCAGTTCCCCACCGCTACCCCGAGTGGGTTCGGAGCGCCGCCCACGAGAACGCCCTCCAGTCACTGGCTGAATGTGCCCAGTACGCCCAACTCATTGGCGTCCCGATTTGTCTGGAAAACCAGCCCAAAAGCCGGTCGAAACGCCGGTATACCACCACGCCAGCCGATCTTGCAGCAGTACTCGACGAGGTCGACGTGGTTCCCAAATACTTCGGTGTGACACTGGATGTCGGCCACGCGAAGGTCAACGGCTACGACTGGGAGGCGTTTGTCGACCGCTTTGGCGACCGGATTCGGGTCTGTCACCTCCACGACAACGATGGCACTGCAGATCAACATGAGCCACTGGTCGACCACGAATCAATCGTCGAGCACGTTCCGGCCGACTACTTCGTCTTCGAGACGAAATCTGTCGACGACGTGGCTCGGTCGGTTGGTGCCGAGCCGGTTGTCCCGGAGACAACACTTGCAGCCGACAACTGAACCCAGTATGAAACGACGAACTGTGCTCGGGATGGCAGCAACAGTCTGCGGAACAGTGGCTGCTGGCTGTCTGGGATCGACTGTAGCCGGAGACGTGGTGAGAAACGAGACGCCACTGGAACTGAGCCACGACTACGAAATACAGGGGACACCGTCAGGTACGCGGGTGGTTGTCGACGTTACGGCCAAAAACGGTGGCGAGAGCCCGATTACTCCCGATGGCCGAGTGCCACAGCTCTCGTGTGCGTTTTTAAATGAATCCGAGGAAACGCTTCATCAGTCCGGCGTCCAACCTGTCGAACCGATCGACGTCAGCGAGACCGCGAGCTTCGAGTTCTCGCTCGGGACCCGTGTCGACGAGGTGACGCGATACGAACTCGGGGTCGACTGGATCGACGCCTGACCCACCGATCCCACAGTCGCTCTCTCAGAGATCCGACATCCAGTCGGCGTTCGACCGGTGTTGGGCTGCGACGACCTTGATTCCACGCTGATCGAGCAGACCGTCTTCTGTGAGGACACCGGTGATGAGATCCCCCGGTGTCAGATCGAAGATCGGATTACAAACCGAGATCGCCTCGCTTCCGTCGTAGACTGCGGCTGCTGGACCTGACTCCGAATGGAATGTGTCGTCAGTGGCGACCTTATCGCGGGCTGCAACCACATAGACAGGCACGTCAGCGCGGTCTGCGGCCAGAGCGAGCGCACGCGTTCCGACTTTATTGACGATGTCCCCATTCGGAAGGATCGTATCTGCACCAACGAGGACGGCACCGAACTCCCGGTCCGAGAGGATCGCTGGCAGTGCGCTGTCGGTCGTCACTGTCACATCGAGCCCAGCGGCCGCCAGCGATTCGGCGGCCTCGATCCCCTCACGATCCGGTCGCGATTCGGCGACGGTGACCGCCTCACCGAGTTCGATGAGGGCATCTCCGACTGTCCCGGATCGCGAGAGTGTCGCAATCGGTCCCGAGAGTCGATCTGCGGCCGTCGACGCGGCGGTGGCATCGGCATCGAGTGCCGCCCCGATCTCGTCGAGAGCCCGGTCGTGAACCGCGGCTGGTGACTGTTCTGCGGTCGTCATCACGCGGTTGATCCGGTTTGCCAACACCGCCATGCTCGGCCGAGAATCCTGGAGTGCGAGGGCTGGTTCGACGAGTTCACTCCACTCTGAGACTACCGCTGCCTGATCCCGAAGCACTTCGAGGGCCCGAATCGAGAGCGCCGCCGACCCGTGAACCGTATCGGCCGCAATCGTCGTCACCGAGGGCGCGACCTGCTGGTAGGCTTCCCAGAGCCCAGGAACGGTCTCGCGGTCGAGCATCGCGGTCGGAGCGATCCAGTCGACCGCATCGACACCATCGATCGAGCCGATCTCGCGGCTCGGTGTGTCGAACAACACCGGGTGGACAGTCCGTTCGCGGCCATCCGAGACAGTGAACGATTCGCCTGCGTAGGCAAGCGTGAGCCCCGAGAGCCCGGTGAGATCACGAACGAGTCGACGGCCGGCGTCGACCCGACTCCCCGAGCCGGTCGCAAGCGAGCCGGAGATCCCATCCCAGCGCCCCGAATCGACCTCGGCGTCGGCTCCGCGACGAGTCACAAGCACCTCACCACGGTTTCGGACGAACGCAGTAACGATCTCGGTCATCGTTTCATTGTTGTCGTCGACCGATACCATGGTTTCCATTGTTCGGATGTATGACTAGTAGTATAAATGAAACTCGTACTGTAAGCCGACCTCTCCGTCGACACCGGTTCGACCGGCCCCTATCGTCGGCCTTTTTGAGTCGACAAGCCGTACTCACGTCATGGAACTATTCGCTGTGGCAGACATACCCGAAATCCAGCCGGGTGACGATCTCGCCGCCCAGATCCGAAACCGGGTCGACCTCCGACCCGACGACGTGGTCTGTGTCGCCAGTACAGTCGTCTCGAAGGCCGAAGGCCGAGTTGCTGACCTCGAAGACTACCCCGCGGGACCACGCGCCCGAGAGATTGCTGCCCATCTTTCGGAACTCGAAGATAGAGAGAAGGATCCCAGATTCGCCCAGGCGGTCCTCGAAGAGAGCGTCGAAATCATCATGGAGTCGCCCTTTTTGCTCACAGAAACGCGATTCGGCCACGTCGGCGTCAACGCCGGTATCGACCGCTCGAACGTGCCGGGCGGCGACCTGCTTTTGCTCCCGAAACGGCCCAGCGAGAGCGCGGCTCGGATCCAAGCCGAACTTCCTGCCGAGCAGGTCATCGTCACCGATACCTGTGGTCGACCCTTCCGCTACGGCCAACGTGGGGTTGCCATCGGCTGGGATGGGATGCCCGCAAGTCGTGATTGGCGAGGGGCGGTCGACCGCGATGGCCGAGAACTCGGAGTAACGGTCCAGAACGTGATCGACGAACTCGCCGCGGCCGCGAATCTTGTCGCTGGCGAAGGCAACGGTGGAACACCGGTTGTCGTCGTCCGTGGCTTTGAGTTCGGCGACCTCCCGGGCAGCCAGAACCATTTCCGAGATCTCGATGGCGACTACGTCCGCCAGGCGTTGCGTGGCTGGTCCCACAGCCCAACGGAGGGTGAAGCCTAATGTTCGGGATCGAACTCACGCCTGAACACCCAATCGAGCGACTCACTGATCTCGGGGTTCGAGCCGAGAAAGCCGGGTTTGACACCCTCTTTTCGTCGTGCCACTACAACAACCGTGATGCCTTTGCCGCACTCCACCACATCGGCGCAGCAACCGACGACCTCCGTGTTGGACCGGGCGTTGCCAACCCTTTTGAGATCCACCCCGTCACGCTGGCCTCGAAGGTCGCAACCATCGATGAGGCGACTGGTGGCCGTGCTGTCTTCGGCATCGGGCCGGGCGATCCGTCGACGCTCGCCAATCTCGGCTACGCCGACGATCGCGGGCTCCGACCCGTGCTTGAGGCATTTAAAACAGCACAGAAGCTTTGGGCTGGCGAACGCGTCGACCACGATGGCACCTTCGAGGCAACCAACGCGGGACTCAACTACGAACCACCAAGCGGCCCTGGAATTCCGGTCTATGTCGGTGGCGAGGGGCCGCACATGTGCCGGATGGCCGCCAAACATGCCGGTGGGCTGTTGTTCAATGGCTCTCATGAGGCAGATCTCGCGTGGGCGCGCGAGCAAGTTGAAAAAGGGCTGGCCGACCGACCAGACTCTCGCGGCGAGTTCGATCTCGCAGCCTACGCCAGTGTGAGCGTCGACGAGGATCGTAAAGCTGCCCGTGAGGCTGCTCGGCCGCCGGTTGCATTTATTACCGCGGGGGCAGCCCCACCGGTACTTGATCGACACAATATTGACAAACAGACCGCCAGCGAGATCGGGACCAAAATCAGTGCCGGTGAGTTTTCGGCGGCATTCGAACTCGTGACCCCAGGGATGATCAATGCCTTCTGTATGGCTGGCACCGTCGACGACGTGGCCGACCGGATGGCCGGTGTGTTGGACCATGCCGACAGTATTGTCGTTGGCTCACCGCTTGGGCCGGATCTCGAAAGCGCAATCGACCTCGCAGCCGAGGCCTACGACCAGGTCGACTAAGGACGAAGCCACCAGTAGCGGTCACCGACCCAGTAGGACACGTCGACTGAGAATCGAGTCAACTGAAACGGTGAGGCGATTCGAGTACAGAAACAGTACGAGTCGGTGGGGTATTTGATTTTATGCGGTGTTATTCGATATTACTCTATTTTGTCGTCGGGGCCACGGCCGAGACGCGGCAGTGGGATTCCAAGCGCACCGAGGAGGGGATAGCCCATCGCCGCAACCGCAGTGACGACAAAGACCGTCCCAACAGCCATAATAAGCGGAGACAGTGGATCGGCCAGTGCGACCTCTCCGAACAGTCCAGGCATCTGTATCGCATCACCAAGCAGGCGGACGACAAAGTCGACGAGTGCGTTCATGACTATCGCTTTGGGTTCCCAGTATATGTGTGTTCATGTCTCGTGGTCGACCAGCCCAGACCCGAACCGCTTTCCTGTTTCGATAACCAATAAAACCCAATGAGTACGTTACCCTGGATTCTCACAGGGATTTTGATCTACTCGGTTGTGGCGATTGCGCTCAACCAGCGCGGGCTCTTGCCCGGGTATGTCAAAGTCTCAGGTCCACTAATGACGATCCACACCGGACGTGGACGAGCCTTCCTCAACTGGCTTGCGACACCGAAACGAGCCTGGCGAGCCCTCGCGAATATCGGCGTCGGAATTGCACTGGTCACGATGATCGGGACGTTTGTGATGTTGATCATCCAGAGTGTCACGATCATCCAGTCGCCACCGACCGAAACAGTCCTCCAGAATCCGCGGAATGCGCTCGTGATTCCCGGTGTCAACGAGTTCCTCCCACTGTCTGTAGCCCCCGAGATCATTATCGGTCTTCTCGTCGGGTTGGTCGTCCACGAAGGCGGCCACGGACTGCTCTGTCGCGTCGAGAACATCGATATTGATTCGATGGGTGTCGTGCTGTTCGCGCTGTTGCCGATTGGCGCATTTGTTGAACCAGACGACGAGAGCGCAAATACCGCCAGCCGTGGGGCACAGACCCGAATGTTCGCGGCGGGTGTTCTCAACAATCTACTTATTACAGCCCTCGTTTTCGGACTTCTCTTTGGGCCAGTCGGGAGTGCAATTGCGGTCGCTCCGGGAGCCCCCGTCGGTGGTGTCTACCCCGGGGGTGCTGCGGACCTTGCGGATATTAATCAAGGCGACCGGATCGTTGCGATCGATGGCACCGAGATCGAATCGGACGAAACACTCAGCCAAGCCCTCGCTGAGATTGACGCTGAGACTGTGAGTGTCACCCTGGCGAGTGGAGAAGAGGTGATGGTCGAGCGATCTGCGTTCGTCACGACGCTCCTCGAAAACTCACCGTTTGCCGGCGAGAACGGGCTTGCGGTCAACGATACGATCACCGCCGTCGACAACACGTCTGTGACGACCGAACAAGAGATCAAAGCGGCAGCCCAAAACAAGTCGGTCGTCACGCTGACCTACAATGACGGTGAGACTGGTGAGGAACAAACAGCAACAGGACCACTTGGCGTCATGACAACGGTCTCTCCAGATGATCCGCTTGATGCAGCGGGAGCACCCGGAGACGAGCAGGTGGTTATCACGAGCATCGATGGCAACCGGATCCTCGATTTCGAGGACGTGAGCCAATCGCTCACCGACCGTGAGCCGGGCGAGACAGTCGACATAGTCGCCTATGCTGACGGAGAGCGGGGCCAGTACACCGTCGAACTCGGCTCACATCCAGAGGATGACGACCGGGCCTACGTCGGGATTCTCGGAAGCACACCGCTGAGTGGCATCGGCGTCAACAGTTTTGGCGTGATCTCATACCCGGCCGAAAACTTCTTGTCAATTCTCACCGGGGCCCTCGACGGGGGGGTCGCTGTCCTCCTGTTGTGGCTGCTTATCCTCCCATTTGCCTCGATCATTGATCCGACAATTCAGTTCAATTTCGCTGGCTTTGTCGACGTCAACGCAGCCTTCTATGAGGTTGTTGGGCCACTGTCTGTGCTTGGAGACGGCGGTGTGTTCCTCCTGGCAAACATCCTGTTTTGGACCGGCTGGGTCAATATCAATCTCGCGCTGTTCAACTGTATTCCGGCGTTCCCATTGGATGGGGGTCGGATTCTCAGATCTGCGACAGAGGCAGTCGTTGCACGGCTTCCCGTCGACTCGAAACCCGAGTTCACGAGGGCGATTACGACCAGTATTGGCCTGATTATGCTGATCAGCCTCATCCTCATGATCTTCGGTCCGCGGCTGTTGAGCTAAGGGGCACCGCTGTTGGCCAATAATGGCTCTGGGCATCCCAACACGCAAGGTCCATAGTTCCGGCGACCGAACCAGTAGCTATGGCCGATGTCCCGCAGACTGACGAAGGCTGGTACGTGTTACACGATTTTCGGACGATCGATTGGGACGAGTGGCGAGCGACGCCCGAGGGGGATCGACAGCGTGCAATCAGCGAGGGTGTCGACTACCTCAGTGACCACGAGTCGGTCGACGAGGGTGCCTCGGCGGTCTTTTCGATTCTTGGTCATAAGGCCGACCTGCTGATCCTTCACCTCCGACCGACGCTCGACGAGATTTCGCAGGCCGAACGACAGTTCGAACAGACCGCCCTCGCAGGTGTCACCGACCAGTCGACCTCCTACGTTTCGGTGACCGAAGTCTCGGGCTACGTCTCGGATGCCTACTTCGAGGAGGATGGCGAGGTCGACGCCGGACTCAAACGCTACATCGAAGGGAAACTCGAACCCGAGATTCCCGACGACGAGTACGTCTCGTTTTACCCGATGAGCAAACGTCGCGGCGAGGAACACAACTGGTACGATCTTTCCTTTGACGATCGTGCCGAACTAATGAGCGGCCACGGCGAGACCGGCAAACAGTACGCCGGGAAAATCAAGCAGGTTATCTCCTCGTCGGTTGGGTTCGACGACCACGAGTGGGGTGTGACGCTGTTTGCGGCCGAACCGACTGATATCAAGGATATCGTCTACGAGATGCGGTTCGACGAGGCGACCTCGAAGTACGGCGAGTTCGGCTCATTTTATATCGGTCGACGCTTCCCACCGCAGGATTTGGGTGCCTATCTTGCAGGCGAGACGGTTCCGACCGGCGACGAGACCAGCGGCCATCCACATAAAGCGGCCCACACACACGGTGATTCCAACCACGGTACCCATGGTGAGAGTGACACCAATCACGGTGAGGGCCATGCCCACGGCGACTCTCATCACGGCGAGTCGACTACCGACGAGGATTCAGTCGACGACGATCCGGCTGACGAGGAGTCGATCCGCGGCGAGTTGGCGGATCTCGACATTTACGCGGGCAAGCCACACGGAGAAGACGTGTATGCGACCGTGCTCTACTCGGAGGCCGACCGCGAGGAGTTATTCGAGGAGGTCGACGGACTGCGAAAGAACTTCGACCACTACGATTCGCACGTCAAAACCGCCGTCTACGGCGCAACAGACGGGGGCCGAAGCGCAGTCGTCTCGATCTGGGAGACCGCGAGTGCCGCCGACACCGCCGCGGGCTTCCTGTCGGAGCTCCCTGATATTGTCGAGCGAGCTGGCGAGGAGTCCGGCTTCGGCACGATGGGAATGTTCTATACTGTCAAACCGGACTCCCGAGAGGACTTCGTCGACAAGTTCGAGACCGTCGGTGGCGTGCTCGAAGAGACCGAGGGCCACATCGAGACGGATCTGATGGTCAACCACGAGGACGAAAACGACATGTTCATCGCTAGCCAGTGGAACTCACAGCAGGACGCAATGGGCTTTTTCGGCTCGGATGCGTTCCGCGATACCGTCCAGTGGGGACGTGACGTGCTGGCCGACCGACCGCGACACGTCTTTTTGGCCTAGTTGCTCTCCGCAGCATTCTGATTTCAAAACAGGATAGATTACCGATTACCGATTGTAGACCGTAATTTCGTCGTCGACCTGCTGGCGACTATTGAGTCGACGAGCCACCTCCTCAGTTTCCATCAGCTGTTCGAGTCGGCGTTCGAAGGTTCGCTCGTCGATCTCACCGCTTGCATATCGGTATTTGAGTCGGTCAAGCGGGGTGTCGACACCCGGTGGTGTCTCCTCGACTGGTTCGACAGGCTCGGATTCTTTTTTGTCCGAGCCAAACAGTCGACCATAGATACCATACAACACGTAACAGGCCATAACGATTGGTGGCCCGAACGTGAGGAGGACTGCCGCCGAAACCCACAACGGAATCCCCGGAATGACGACCGTCGGGAGGACAAAAAACAGCGTTATCGCGATCCCGGTCCAGAGGGGCGACTGGAGGACCCGTCGACCGCCTGCCTCAATGTGGGACTCCAAGGACATACAAGTGTTATCGGCAGGCGTCCATTTACCGGTTTCGTCGGTCGACGCAACCGAGAGTGAAAGTGAAATATGAACAGCGAGAGACGGCGCAGTCGGGTGGTTTCGAACCGAACTGCACGGGTCGGCTTCGATTTTGCTTGGGCTACTGCTTCGACTACCGATCCAACAGATAGCCCGCGACGCCAAACAGCCCAAAAATAAGGGTGAGTGGCAGCCATATTCCGGCAGATTGGTCGGTCAACCGACTGTGAACGAACACACACCCAGCCAGTAGTGTGTGTGTCGCCATGGTCAATTTCAGGAGTTTCAAGAGCGACACAAGTCGACTCATTGCTAGTCGCCAGCTACTTTCCGATCCAGTCCGGCAGCTCGGAGATCCTCGCCGTCGACCGAGGAGCGAAGACTATCCATCCCGTCAAATCGCTCGATACCGAAACCGTTTGCATAGAGGTCGTCGACGCGGTCGACCTCCTTGTCAGTGAGCGGAACCTCCGAAGCCCCAGCCCACTCGGTGATATCGGCTTTCGTCCGGAAGGTTGGCGTTACTGAAGCGACTGGGTCGTGGCTCAACAGGTAGGCAATCGAAGCCTGCCCCATTGTTCGTTTGTCATCGGCTTTGAGGAATTGGAGCGTGTCGAGTTTCTCCCAGCCCGTCTCGTACCATTCGTCGGGCCGGAAACCACGGTGGTCGCCCGCATCGAGTTCGGTCTCGGGAGTGACCTGCTCGTTGAGCAGCCCCGAAGAGTGAGGCACTCGTGGGATGAGGCTGGTCGACGATCCAGTGTTCTCGATGGTTTCGAGGAAGTGGTTGCCGACCTCCTGTTCGAACATATTCCAGACCAGCTGAAGCGAATCGAACTCCTCGGCAATTGCCATATCGCCCTCAGCAAGCCAGCCGATCGAGGGGCCGAGCGCCCATCCGGTCGCCTTGATGATGCCGTCTTCTTTGAGTTCGTCGAACACTTCCAAGATGTCCTCGTCGACCTCTTCGACATCGGCATTGTGGAGCTGGAGCACGTCGACAGAGTCGACGCCGAGTCGGTCGAGGCTCTTTTCGGTTGCCTCGCGGATGTATTCGGGGGTGATTTCTTTGGGGAGTTCACCGTGGCCGGCCTGGGGGTTGTTGTAGTAATCGTAGCCGATTTTGGTAGCGATGGTGACCTCATCGCGGTAGTCGGCCAGCGCCTCGCCGAGAAGCTCCTCGGAGTTGCCGTGGCCATAGACATCGCCCGTATCGAAGTAGGTGATCCCCTGGTCGATCGCGTGGTGGATCATCTCGATCGACTCGTCTCTGGTCCGGTCGCCCCACCAGTCAGTGCCGACGACCCACGCGCCGAAACCGACCTCGCTGACCGCCACATCGGAATCGCCGAGTTTGCGCTGTTGCATACTCCCACGTAGGTAATCGGGGCACTTAGCGAAACTGGTTCGTTTTCAGTGAGTGAGAACGCACTCAGTCTCCGCCACGCCACTCGTCGGGATCTCGTCTCCCGTGACCGGATTCGAGGTTTCGGGCTTCGTTTAGTAGCTTGCCGTGGTTCTGGACGATGTCGGTCATCGTCAGAATCCCGACAAGATCGAATCCAGAGACCACTGGGAGCTTCTTAATATTATTTTTGTGCATGCGACCGATGGCGGTCCGTGCGGTTTTGGTTGGTTCAATCGTGATTAGTGGTCGACTCATCACCTTCCGAACCGGAACCGACTCGAAAGGCCGGTTAGCTGCATACCCAACACGCAGTGCGTCCATTTCGGTAACGATGCCCGCGGGCGTCTCGTTGTTGAGTACAATAACGCTGCCAACGTCGTTGTGGAGCATCTGACCTGCGGCCCCTTTCATCGTAGCCCCGGACGGAACCGTCACGAGATCCGTACTCATCAGTTCCTTGGGTCGTGTTGCAAAGCGGTCTAGACTTTGCCGCTGGTACTCTCAATTGAGAGGTCACAGTTGATTGCTGTTTTGGTCGAACGTTGGAGCAGTTCGTCGAGGAACGCTTGGTAGTACTCGGGGTCGGCGTACTTCACCAACCGAAGTTGGAGTATCGCTTCCAATCCCTCTGCTGTCCAGCGCATCCACTGGTTCTTGCACCGCTTGCTGACCTCGCCCATCAGTCGTTCGACGGGGTTCGAGGTCCACGGAACCTCGAACCCCTCGACAGCGTGCTCGGCGAACGTCACAATCGACGGCAGCCACCGCCGAAGATACCCTGCAGCCTTTGCTGACCCGAACTGCTCCAGTTGCCACGCTGTCTTCTCTAATCGCTCTCTCGTTCGCGCGATCCGCGAGCGGATCGCCGCGAACTCCTCCGCTGGACGATGCTTCGCCACAGAGTTCTTCAGATGGAACACCTCGTCGATCACCTCCGAAACGATCTCCTTCCGACGGTCCAAGGAGAAGACGCCATCGTCCCAGAGGGTGTAACCCAGCGTTCGGCCGACGTGGACGAGATCGAGCTGGTGGTCACGGTTTTCGTCGGTAAAGGCTGTGACGATGCCGCTATCAGCGTCACTGACGACCGTCGCGTCGTCAGTGACTGCGCCGATATCATCGAGTTCGGCGGCAGTTTCGTCCCAGTCAGCGTTGACCGACAGATCCAGCAGGGAGCGTGACTCTTCGGCGGTGTCTTCGCCGAGCGTTGCTTGGACGGAGTGGGACGAGCGGTCGTCGTCTTGGCTGTGGCACTTTGTCCCGTCAGGAATGACGGCGTCAGCGTCTGTGCCAGCGACACAGTCTGGAAGGAACTGTTTGAGCTTGTGGTCGTATTTCTTGGCACGGCGGTTGATGGTGGTCGGCGACGGCATCGAGACGAAGCTGTCGCCGTGATT
>Ga0306914_100030_pt1 | contig 115761 bp, 108 predicted proteins | sample AntDeeMetagen681_FD_190413 | JGI IMG/M metagenome (GOLD analysis project Ga0306914, IMG submission 190413) | Saline lake microbial communities from Deep Lake, Antarctica - Metagenome #681 (v2) (version 2) | ecosystem: Environmental > Aquatic > Non-marine Saline and Alkaline > Saline | place... | reverse complement strand
GGCGAACCGCTCGATGATCTGGACCCGAGTATTGTCTTCCAGCCCGACGCCTCGCTTAGCGATGCCGAGATCCCCAGCGACGATTGACGGTCCCGGATGACATCATTCCACGGCCAAGCCATGGGTACCATCCAAATTCGATGTTCACTCGGATTCGTTCCAGACATCGCCATACAACGGACCGCATGGCTTTCGCCGTAGGAGGCTATCAGTTGTTCCCACCGGTTCGTTTAGTAGGCAAAGAGATCCCACGTCCACTCGCCAACCGAACGTGACCCAAGCACGTCCGGTCGGTGGACATCTACGGATCGTCCGGTTTTGACGGTATAGTTGTACGCCCGAGAAACTCGATTGTCATTATACTCATTATATGTCCCGTTGATGACTGCACGACCGCCGAGGACGACACCGCGCTCTCGGTCGACACGCATCCGTATCCACGCCGTCTCCGCGCTCATAGTCTCGCTGTCGACCGGTAGTACGGCGTCGAACACCGCTTGGTCATCGGTGAGTTCGAGCGTCAGTATCCCGTTTTCTTCATGGATTGTCTCCCAGTTTCCAGTCTGTGGATCCGGGAGATCAAAACCGACCGCGTCCGTGATGTCGTACCCACTGTTCAACTCCCAATATCCCGGCAGAGAACGAACGCTATCGTCGTTTATCCGGCGTTCGCCAAGCGAAAAGAGGCCGAAGGAATCGGCATGCAATCGATACACGACGCCGCTGTCGGCATAGCCGGTAAACGATCGATCCCTGGACTGCTGTGAGACCAAGATCTGTCGTGAAGACCGCTCAACGACGGCTGAATATATGATTCGCTCATCATCTCGTGCTTGATCGACGATTAGTCGGTGGTCGACGGCTGCTGTCCGTCCGATGGCCGTTGCGTAGGCAGCTGTCCCGTCAGCAGGCAGGGGCGTTGATGCTGTGGTAGCTGGCATGGGACGACTCTCTGTCACGCGAATCGCACTCGCACCGATGACCAATCCGGAGACAAGGAGGCAAGCGATCGCGATCCGACCGACTGGGATTGTCCGGGGTCGGTCCGTGGCTGTAGCCGCGAAGGCGACGTGAATCGGATAGGCGAACACACCGAGGACGAGCAGGACTGCGACACCAACCCCAATCAGAGTTACAAACGCAACGAATGCCGCCTCCTGGGTCGCATACTGTTCGTTCGCAAGGAGCAAACAGATGCCGACGGTCGCAGCAACAATGAAGACGATCCCGCCGTGCAAAGACAGCGCGTACGCAGTCCGTCGACGATCAGCGAGGGCCCGGAGTGACCCATCGGCAGCATCACGGAGACTGCGGCCGGTGGCCAGTTGTGCGACCGTCGGCACGAGCAGTCCCCATGCGAGGAGCGTTCCAGCCGCAACTCCCGGAAGCGGCAGGAAAAACACGAGGCCTGCGGGAACGGACCATCCGATGGCATACATCAGGATCCGGACTGCAGTGTCGACTATCAGGAACGCCGAAGTCCCGAGTACAATCGCACAGAGGTGGCCCACGACGGCACCCACGATGAGTCGCGGGCCGATCTCCCGAAGTGTCGAACCGAGGGCCCACTGCGGTGTCGACGCCGGATCGTCCGCGAGTCGCCTGACTGTCGGTGCCCCCGCGCCAAGTAGGGGGAGTGCGACGACTGGTGGCCAGAGGACGGCCAGTACGGGATGGACAGTCCCGGCAAGGACGAGTCGAGTGAGGATGTCGAGCAGAATCGAACTACCCGCAAGGCCAAAGACACGCGGCTCGTTCAACGCGATCCGGAGGCCGTTGCGGAGGGCAGTCGACATCGTCTACCGATGTCGGTCGTGAAACAATAAATGTACGGTTCGTCGTTATGATTCGCTCAAGGTAGACATCATCGGCCTGTGTGGTAACGATCACGACGCCGTTCGTGACTGTCGTCTCGCTGTCGGTCTTGAACTGTAAACGTGTATAGCTTCCACAGTCGTCTACCGTTCACTTTTGTGCACCACTGCCAGCGAACATCCCAGTGAACCACCCGGCCAGCACAAGCAGTATCACCCCTGAAATACCCGTAATGACAAGCGGTTCTGTATCGGTATGGGTCGTACCGAAGAATTGAATTGCCCATTTAATCCAGTGGACACTGAGTATACTGAGGGCCCCAGCCACGCCGAGATACCAACCGCCATGGTGGGTGTCGGTTGCCCATCTATGAACGAGGTGAGCAGCAGTCGTACCGACCAAACCGAGTAGAAATATTTCCATGATAAAAATCACAGCATCGAACGACTCCGGGTAATTTAGCCCCAGTATTGTAGTAATACGCACTGGATTGAACGCAAGTAAAAGGGTGCCAAGTGGGGCTGCGGCTCGAAGACCGTACAACACCACAAGGATTCCTGTAGATAGGATGATATTTCGGACAAATGAGTTCCACCGCGTGTCCATGCGTATCAGTCTCCCTACAATATAATAACTATATTGTCTGTACTGGCCTCTCGTCCCACCGCAAGGAGTGTCTGTGGGTGTCCAAGGATCGCTGCTGCAATCACTTCTCAACCCCTCAAGGGTTGAATACTGACATCGAAACGCATACACTCTACGACGGAGCATCCCCATTTCGACCTATCGCCCACCAAATCTTACAACCGATATTGACTCACCCCCTCTCGATGCAGTCGACCCGTTGATCTCTATCCCACGCCAGACGTCGACGGGTGTCTCCCTGTTAGGGAGTACCCCTTTCGGAAGATCGACCCCACCGCCGCAGCCGAGGAGTACCGCTAGGAGACTATCGAGCCGATGCGCGAACTCCTCGACGACGAGCAGATAAAGGCTGGCGAAGAACTCGATGAGGAACTCCAAACCGTCCAACAGGAGTCGACAGAGTTCGAGTTCGACCTGCTGCTGATACGGTGTAACAACGCTATCACCGAGGAGATCGGCGTCGATTATCGCAACGTCTGTGAGACGAGCGACTCTCGTTAGGTAGTTGTACAACCGGTTTTCGTCGACCTCCCGGCTTTCGGAAACCACATCGGATGGAGTGGTACGAACCGAATCAGAATCTCTCTGTTTGTTTGTAATCAACACGTTAGGCCTTTGAATACCTCTACAAAAATCCCGAAAACCGGTTGATGTCGCTATTCGATACCCTATCCTCCGAAACAGCACTGTCTAGTTAAGCCAGTTTAAGAAGTGAGCAGTTCGTGGTTAGAGTTGTCTATGCTGTCGCCAGAACTGCTCAGAGAGACGTTGGACATGGCAAATCTTGAATGTTGGGAGCGAGAACGGACGGCGACGTTAACGAGACGCTACACGCCTCGTTCGCACACCAGAAATCTTCGATTTCTGGGGACGCCCGTCAGGGCGTTCGCCGTCCGGCTCCACGCGACTGGCTGTTCACTTAGAGAGACACAAGCAGTTCTCCGACTATTCGGCGTACAACGGTCTCATCAGGCAATCTTTCAGTGGGTACATCGAGTAGCTGACAGCGTTCTCGACCCGCCTGAGGCGCAGCCGAAGCGGGTCGCTGTAGACGAGACCGCTGTCAAAATCAATGGCGAGTGGTCTTGGTTATATGCTGCAATAAACCTCGGCACCAAGTTGATTTTGGGTGTCGATCTCTTCGGAACTCACGGCACCGATCCAGCTGCTGCGTTTTTGCATGGACTCTCCGAGAAACACGACCTCTCCGAGGCCGTGTTTCTCGTTGATGGCTTCGGCTATCAGACTGTCCTTGCTCGATTAGAACTCAGCATCGGCGTGATTATACAGACCGGAACCTGATCGAAAAGTGTTTTCAGACACTCAAAATGAGGATCGACCGCTTCCATAATTCGTGGGTGGGCAGTCGGTCGAGCGTTCGTCGCTGGTGTTCGCAGTTTGTACATTATTATAACCGCCAGCGACCGCATTAATCACTAGATAATCGGACGCCAGCTGAGGAGATCGCTAACTATACAGTGCATTTCAGAAGAATCTATCAGGTAAGATGTGATTTGTAGCTATCCACATCCCGAAAACGTGTAACTCGACCCTCGAAAATTTGTATAGTCGTATTTGAATCACCACGATCCTCGCTTAATACATTTAACAGACTGTCGACCGAGACTGATGTTTGACAGTTCTACCTTCGAAGATTGCTCTGCTCAATGTATACGGAATGAACTTGTTGGTACAGACTACCAATTCAATGCTATACTCTGAGATCACCTACAGTACGGTACCGGACTGGAGCAGCAAGATCAGCCCAGTCAACGTTACTGTACTAGCTAGTGTACTAACAAGAATCGTCGTGCTGACGTAGTCGGCAGCTGACAGACCCACACTTTTGTCACCGAACTCAATTGTGAGTATCAGTGGTGTGATAGCTGCGGGCATTGCACACTCTAGGATAAACACACGACCGACAGTCCCAGTGAGACCGAGCGCTAACGCAACTCCGATAGCAATAATCGGGGCGACTAGCAATTTTAGCGTCGTCGCCGGAAGTACTCGCTGTACAGTCCCCTTCCCGGTTGAGCCTGCAAGCTGAATACCGAGCAACAACAACATCACAGGAATCGCCGCGTCACCGGTGAGTTTGATTGTCTGCATGAGCGCGGTATCGGTCGGTGGTGCGATCTCAAATACACGGATGATTCCGGCGGCGACGACGGCATACACAAGCGGGAGACGAAACACTGCGCCGACAGCACTTCGTATTGACCCGGTCTGCCCACGAGAGGCGATGTAGACTCCGAGTGTGTACATCAAAATCGACTGGACAGCGATATAGAGGACAGCCGTGCTTCGACCGACCGCACCAAAGGCAAACGCCGAGAGTGGAATCCCGTAGTTGCCCGCATTGGCGAAGCTGGTCGATAGCACGAACGCACCAAGAATTGGCTCTTTCTCGCCGATCAAATGACCGGTTCCTACTGCGAGCACAACAACAACGACAGTGAAGATCACGACACCAGTGAACAATCGGGCAACAGTCGATCCCTTGATTGGTGTTGTTACTAGGCTATGGAAAACCAGCGCTGGAGTCAGCACGTAGATGGTAATCGTTGAAAGAGGGTCGACTTCGATATCACGAGTATAGCCGAGAATCATACCAATACCCGCAACCGAAACGACAGGGAGAATGGCCGAAGTTAACACTGAAAGCAGTGACACAATTAAAACGAGCAGTGGATTGGAGTCAATAGTTTCGGTCCTGCTCTTCTGTTTCCTGTAACTATGTGCGGTATATATGCTTGCAGTCTTGTCCGTTTGTTTTGGAATTGCCGTGACAATCTCATTGACACAAAACTGAATCCGTTAGTCGACCACTCGGAGCGTCACATCAAGCACACCCTCCTGCAGTGTTCGCTCTTCGATTGCAGCGAGCGCGTCACGTGGTGTTTCGAGTGTTGCAAAATGATTGCCAGCGAGTTCACCGGCCGGGCTTTTGAAACAGGTCGGTCCACACGGGACGAGAATTTCCTGTTCGTTCCGGTACCCCGGGTACAACAGCAGGTCCCCATAGGACGGATAGACCGTATGGTTCTCACGTGGGATCTCCGGAAGATCGATCTCGTCGATGTTGATCCATGTTGCGTGACCACTCCACCGAACATGCATCAGTTCGGTATGTAGGGGAGCCAGTTCCCGCACAGCCTCGACCGATTCCGGAGCGGCCTCGGGCAGGAACGTCGATGATAACACGTCTCCGTCGACAACTAGTTCGAGATCACTCACTGTCCGACTCTCCTGTCCATTGTGGGGCCAGTCGAGGAGTAGTCGATAACAGTGCTGTCTCCGCTATGGTTCGAATGTGGCTGTGGTATCGTCTCATTGGTTGTGTTTCGTAACATATCATGTGTCAGCACCGTTGGTAGCGAGTGAGTAGAGTGCTTCTGTGAGTACTTCGGTCGCAGCAGCACAGTCCCACCAGTCGGTCCATTCGAGGGGGTTGTGTGAATGTCCACCCCGAGATGGAGCAAACAACAAGCCTGCGTCGGTCGCGGTGGCGATCTGCATTGTATCATGTCCTGCCCCCGAATGAACGTCGACAGTTTCGATACCCAAAGCATCCCCTGCGTCGTGTAACGCAGCACGACAACTTGGTGCCATATCGGCGGGCGACACGTCGTACGAGCAGTCGAGCGTTGTCTCGACGCCGCGGTCGGCTTCGAGAGCTTCGAGTTTCGACTCGGCACGGTCGACGAGTCGATCGATCACTGATTGATTGACAGCACGGATGTCGACGCTGAATTCGACTTGGCCCGGGACGACGTTGACCGCACCCGGATCAACGGAGAGTTCGCCGACAGTTGCGACGGCCGTTGGGTCCGTTTCAGCGGCAGCCTGTGCCGCCTGTTCGACCGCGAGAACAAACTCACTGGCGGCCGCAAGCGCGTCCGTTCGATCCGCCATCGACGTTGATCCGGTGTGTTCTGGCGTCCCTTCGATGGTCCCGTGGAGCCTCGTAGTCCCGTTAATTGTCGTCACGACCCCAGCCGAAACGTCCAACTGTTCGAGCCGCTGGCTCTGTTCGACGTGGAGTTCCAGCCATGCGTGCCAGTCGGTCGCGTCGAGACGTCCCTCGCCGTGGAAGCCGATATCCTCCAACGCCTCACGAAGCGTCTCCGTGCCGTCCGACAGTTCGAGCGCCGTGGCGATGTCAAGCAGGCCAGCGGCAACCGACGATCCGAGCACCCCGTCAGCGAATCGTGTCCCCTCCTCACCAGTAAAACAGACGACTTGGATCGGTCTTGTCGTGGATACGTCGGCGTCTTGGAGCGCCCGGACGGCTTCGAGAGCCGCGTAGACTCCGAGTGGGCCGTCGAAGATGCCACCGTTCGGAACGGAGTCGAGGTGACTCCCAACAGCAACCGGTGGAGCCTCGGGATCGCACCCCTCGGGCAGCCACGTTCCGGTGATATTGCCGACAGCATCGGTGTCGACGGTCAGATCCGCAAAGATCAATCGCTCGACGAGGCTTTCACGGGCCTGCTGGTTCGGCGTGGTCCCCGGCAGCACCGTTCGGCCGCGCCCGTTTTCGGTCGCGATAGTGCCGAACTGTGCGTTGCGCTCGATATCTTGCTGGAGTCGGTCACCATCAACCGGAAACCGAGATTCGGTCATCAGTCGACGTCCTCGTCTGCGGCGGCTATCGCCTGCCGATTGGTTAGGTATCTGTTAATATTTACACACCAGACACGGAGTCTGAAAGGTATCATAGGAGCCAACGGTTCAGCTTCCTCGATAGGTTGTGTACCCGCCGGGAGACAACAACAGCGGGACGTGATAGTGGTCGTTGGCATCGTCGATAACAAATCGGACCGGGACTGTCTCCAAGAACGTCGACCCCGAGGGCCCCTGTCGATAGTAGGCTCCAACATCGAAGAGCAGTTGATATGTGCCGGCCTCCATTTGGGATTCGGTCAACAGCGGCTCATTGAGTCGACCATCATCGTTGGTAGTTCCCTGAGCGATCGTCTCGGCTGGTCCGTCGCCGTCCAGTCGCTGTAGTGTCACCTCGACACCTTCAGCAGGGCCCTCTCGGCCCGTGTCGAGGACGTGTGTTGTTAGTTCGGCACTCATGCTGTGTCCTCCTCGTCGAGGTCGCTACGGTCCATCGAGAACTGCTGGAAGCCGGTCGGTCGCGGCGGTTCTCGCAGCACCTTCCCGTCCCCGTCCAGATCGTCGCGCTCTTTGATCCATGTTCGATTGTTCGCCTCAAAGCTGACCGATTCGAGTTGAGGGTAGCGTTCGAGAATCCGAAGCCCGGTCTGATAGATCAGCTCTTGAATCGAGTTTACGTCGAGTTCGTGGAAGACGGTCTGTACAATATCGCGTACCTGCTCGGCAGGAACGTAGCGCTGTGGGTCGTCTCCGAGCGCGTCGACCGAATCGGCGTATGTCCAGAAGATATCCATCGCGACGTAGAGCGTTCGATTCTCTCGTTCTGGAAGGGTCGTATACTCGTCGTCGACGTAGCCGACGAACGAATTATCTTTGACTTTGACGAGTTCGATTCCGGTGACACCGCTTCGATGGTTCTCGATGGCTGATCCGTCATCGCCCCGAGTCAGATAGAGTTCTCCGAACGCCGACTCGCCATGGGAGACACCGAAGACGAGATCACTGGCCTCGAACGCATCGTTTTCAGGAACGGGTTGCTCGTCGAAGGGGAGTTCGTCGGCAGACATCTGTACAGCATCCACCTGCGAGTAGGTCTCCAGAAACAGCGACCCCACGAAGTGGAGGAAGCCCTCGACTGTCGCACCGTCGTACTCTCCCGCGTGGTGGAGTACAAAGTTCTTCATCGAGTCCGTTGCAACGACCATACTGTTGTCGCCATCGCTGAACGACGGCAGGAACTCCTCGCCTTCGACCTGCATACGGAGTTCTAATCCGAACAGTATGTTGTTTCGGCCATCGAAATCAGACTCCGGAATCGTCCGAACGTCCTCCAATGGGGTCCCGTACGTCCGATAGACGGCGACTTTCTCTTTGCCGTAGTTCATCGTCCGCTCGTCAGCGTTTGACAGTTCACTTTCGCTCATTGGGTTGCCGTTCCTCCTGACACAACGTTAGAAGCCTCTCGTTCTTGATCCCACAGTCCGTCTACCCGATTTCCTAACTCTCGCATCGTTCACCTCTCACTGCCACTGGCTATATAAAGTATCTTTTCACTGGCAAAATATCAACAATCGTCCGATGATTGGTGACACAACATACAGAAAACTAAAATATGTGTTCGGCTTTGGCCGCTTGTCCTCAGTTCCGAAACCCGTTGGTTCCGGTTTTACGACCTCTAATTTCGAATATCAGAGAACGAGCCGTTGGACGTGCCTGCAGACGTGTGCCACACACCACACATCCGGAGGCCGTTACGATGTCAGTAGTTCGTCGAGCCGCAACCGTGCGATCTCGTGTACTTCGTCTAAGGCTGTCTGGAACTCTTTGGACTCCGAATTGTCGACTCGGTCCTCCATTGTCGCTTGAATCACATCCGGAGACGCACCTTTCACCGCCATGATGAACGGGAAGCCGAAGGTGTCACGGTATGTTTCGTTCAGCCGCTGAAACGCCTCGTACTGCTCTCGGGAGAGTTGGTCAAGGCCAGCCGAGGCCTGCTCCTCGCGCGAGGCGTCGGTCATTTCGGTTTGCTCTCCGAGGTCAGGGTGGGCCTGTAACAGTTCGAGCTGGTTGTCGTGTGAGGCGTTCTGTACAGCCTGTCTCATGCTCTCGTGGACGGCCTCGATAGAGTCGAACGGTCGGTCCGAAGCGGCTCGCTCGGCTACCCAAGGAGATGTTTCATATACACTTTCTAGGGTATCGACGAATGATGTCTTGTCCATCCCATTGAGGGCTTGGACTGTGAGTTCAGCCATCCTCTCGGCATTCTATCCGGCCGTTAGTTAAATTACTCCTCCCTATTACCGACACACAATTCACACAGGTAGTTCGGTTCTGTTGATCACTGTTGTTCAGGCCGATACCGACACAACATATTCTAATTGAACTAATCCCAACTGCTGTTACTACCCTCTGTCGTAGATTTTGGAACTATATTTGGCATATATCTTGTCGAGAAAAAATTTTAAGTTTAGTCACCTCTCTTTCACTTACGAATCATGTCCAATAATAGCGGTGATGAGATTAGAATCAACTACGGTATTGAAGAAAAGCCTCCGCTTCCGAAATCAATACTCCTTGGATTACAACATGTGTCAGTTATGATTGTCCCCTCAACTGCGGTCGCATTCATTGTTGCGGGGGCTGCTGGGCTAGGGGCTAGCGATACAACGTTTTTGGTACAGATGGCCATCCTCTTTGCAGGAGTTGCAACCCTCGTTCAGGCCTATACCGTCGGACCTATTGGTGCCAAGCTACCGATCGTAATGGGAACGAGTTTTGCCTTCGTCGGTGCGATGAGCTCGATTGGCGCAAGTTCCGGCCTGGACGTCGTCTTCGGTTCAATTCTGATTGCAGCCTTTGTGGTTCCCTTCCTCCTCGGTTGGCAGTTTAACCGACTCGAATCGTTTTTCCCTCCACTCGTCACCGGCCTGATTGTGATTATCATCGGTCTGTATCTCATTCCGGTCGGCATGGAGTACTCTGCAGGTGGCGTTGGAGCTGCAGACTTCGGCTCAATGCAAAACCTCGGACTTGCCTCGTTAGTTCTCGCCATTGCGGTCCTTTTTAATCTGTTTTTAACTGGTATCTGGCGCATACTAAGTATCATTGTCGGAATCAGTGTTGGTTACATTACTGCAGTCGCTTTCGGCGTCGTTGACTTCACACCGGTGTACGAGGCTGCATGGGTCGCCGTGCCGACGCCAGGACGGTTTGGATTTAGCTTTGAGGCAATCCCACTCCTTACGTTCATGTTTCTTTTCTTAGTGTCAGGGATGGAAACAATCGGAGATATGTCCGGTATTACCGCCGCAGAAGGCCGGAATCCAACCAAAACAGAATTCCGTGGTGGCATCTTCGCGGACGGATTCATCAGTGCTATCGGGGCCATCTTCGGATCGTTCCCACAGACTTCGTTCTCACAGAACGTTGGCATTATCAACTTTACTGGCGTGATGAGTCGACACATTGTCGGTATCGGAGGCTTCATTCTCGTTGGGCTCGGACTCATTCCTAAATTCGGGGCCATTGTGACGACAATCCCTGCGTCGGTGTTTGGTGGAGCCGTATTAGTAATGGTCGGGATGGTTGCTGCAAGCGGTATGCGCCTGCTCTTTTTAAATATCGAGATGAACCGGCGCAACATGGTTATTATTGCGACCTCACTCGGTCTCGGGCTGGGTATCGCAACTGTTCCTGATGCACTTTCGGGGCTACCTGCTGGGGCACAGACGCTCTTCGGGGAGCCGGTTATTATGACGGGTCTCGGAGCATTACTACTGAATACGTTTGTTCCCGGCAGTTCCAGTCCGTTGTTTGATTCTGCTGACCCCGTTTCGTCGACTCTGAAACCAACAGACGACGACTGATCCAGCACATCAACCGACCACTGAGAGTACAGTAATTTGTTGCGTGGTCCGGCAGTCGACCCGCGGTCGGATCAGTCGGACACATCAGACGGCATGTGCAGACGTTCGGTGTCTGTGTGGCAATTTCAGGTTATAAATACACGTAGCATGGGATATCTCACAATGAACGCTAATCACCAAAACAGCCTCATAGATTGGCAGTTCGATTCTATCGGCTATACACAACCGAAGAGGCTTGATCGCACTATACCCGCATCAACTACTCGTCTGGACACAACTAAGAGATTGTCCCGACTCAAAATTCGGATGAACGATTTCCCCAGCCTATGCGAGAACGATCGGTAATGGCACCGATAGAGACGCTCATCACCAGCGGCACAGTTGTAACTGCAGACTCGATGTTTGATGCAACTGTCGGTATCGACGACGGAACGATCGTCGGCGTCGGCGACGAACGGGCGCTGCCGACGGCTGACCGACGAATCGACGTTGGCGGTAACCTCGTACTCCCGGGAGTAGTCGACCCCCACACTCACCTCGCGGGGTATAACTCGATCGACTCCTACGAAACAGGGACCGCAGCGGCCGCCGTGGGTGGCGTCACCAGCCTCCTAACGTTCGCATGGCAGGGATGGGATGACGGCGAGTGGGACGAAGACGGGACCCTCTGGGGAGCTGTCGAACGCCACAAAGACGGCGCATTCCCGCTGATCGACTGTGGGCAACACCCCGTGATTACTCAGGAGACGCCCGAAGTACTCGACGAATTCCCAGCGCTCGTTGAGGCGGGGGTCACCTCGTTTAAGATGTTCACGACTGACGACATCCGGCTCTCCAACGGGTTCATCGGCGAGGTGTTCGACCGACTCGCCGAACTCGGTGCGGTCGGCATGGTTCACACCGAAGACTACTCCGTGTGCACCGAGCGGACGAAGGCGGTAAAATCGGACCCTTCGGGCGAGTCGACATCGGCCTACCCCCAGTCGCGGCCGGACTACGCCGAGGCGATGGCGGCTGGAGCGGCTGCTCGACTCGCCGTCGCGGCCGACGCGAAGTATTACGGCGTCCACACGACCTCAAAGGCAGCAGCCGATGCTATCGCCTCGGTCCGAACTGACGGTTCGAACGTCAGGGCCGAAACGTGTACACACTATACCGCGCTCGACGACTCCACCTACGGCCGCCTTGGAAACCGCGCGATCATGGCACCGCCGCTGCGGACGCAGGACGATATCAACGCATTGTTCGACCGATTCCGCGACGGGACGCTTTCGGTTGTCTCGACCGACCACGTCGCACTCCCCACCAGCCGAAAAGAGGGCGGCCCTTGGTGGGAGAGCGCCTTCGGCGTCAACAGCCTCCAGACAAGCCTGCCGGTCTTCCACGACGAAGCCGTGAATCGGCGCGGCCTCTCGTATCCCTCGCTTGTCCGGCTCATGTGTACTACGCCAGCCCGCACGTTCGGACTCCCCTCAAAGGGGCGGATCGAACCGGGTGCCGACGCCGATCTCGTGGTGTTCGATCCCGGCGAGACCTATACGATCAACGCAGCCCAGAACCACTCGAATGCGGACTATTCGATCTACGATGGCCGTGAAGTGACTGGACGAGTGAAAAAAACGTTCGTCCGCGGTACACTGGTCGCCGACAGCGGTGAGATCGTTGCCGAACCGGGACACGGACAGTTCCTCAGTCGTGTCGTTCCTGATTGGGATCAGTAAGCAAAGCCAAAACCGCGGCGAAATCCCCCGGTCTAGACCTGTTGGGACCGGCTCTGTTGTTGTCTGGTAATGTAGCCTGCAATCCGGTTCCGGACCCGCCGCGACTCGACGTCAGTCAGGGTCGACACGCGATGACGGTTCGTCTCGAAGCTGTCGGTGAAGCCATCCGGATGCCGCTGGAGAAGGGTATCACCGATGTTAATGATCTCTTCGGCGTTCAGTGTCATGCCACCCAATCGACCGACCTGACGAATAGTTCTTTCGCGGACCATTCGAACTACGGACGATGACAGACACCCAGTATGTGTGAGTGGCGTGTGTGGCCGACCTGTGGCACTGTTGCAGGGGTGACACTTTTCAGCCCGTCCCCGGTATCCGGGAGCGGAATGATACTAACCGGGACCGTCGTCGTGGATTCGACGACCGTGATCGAGGATGGCGCTGTCGTCGTCGACGGCTCACAGATCGAAGCTGTCGGCCATCGAGCGGAACTCGTCGACCAGTATACGGACAGAGAGCGACACGCCTACGATCTGTTGCTCCCCGGCTTTGTCGGCGGACATATCCACTCGGTCCAGAGTTTGGGCCGCGGCATCGCCGACGATACCGAACTACTGGACTGGTTGTTCGATTACGTACTCCCGATGGAGGCATCGCTGTCGGCCGACGAGATGGAGGTCGCCGCCAAACTCGGCTATCTCGAACTGATCGAGAACGGCACGACGACATGTATCGATCACCTCTCGGTCGCACACGCCGATCGTGCCTTCGAGGCCGCAGGCGAGTTGGGTATCCGCGGCGTCCTTGGGAAGGTGCTAATGGACCAACGGTCGCCCGACGCCCTCGAAGAGGACACCGACCGGGCGCTTGCGGAGTCTGAACGGCTGATCGAGGCCTACCATGGGGCGTTCGACGACCGAATTCGGTACGCAGTGACCCCACGGTTTGCGGTCTCCTGTAGTGAACAGTGTCTCCGTGGTGCCCGCGAGTTAGCCGACACCTACGACGGCGTCCGGATTCACACCCACGCCAGCGAGAACCGAAGCGAGATCGAAACGGTCGAATCCGACACCGGACTGCGGAACATCCACTGGCTCGACGAGGTCGGCCTCACCGGCGAAGACGTCGTCTTGGCACACTGCGTGTGGACCGACGACAGCGAACGTGAGGTTCTCGCGGAGACTGGTACCCACGTTACTCACTGTCCGTCGTCGAATATGAAACTCGCAAGCGGTGTCGCACCCATCGAGGACTACCTCGACCGCGGCATCAACGTCGCGCTGGGCAACGACGGCGCGCCGTGTAACAACACGCTCGATCCGCTGACCGAGATGCGACAGGCAAGCCTCTTACAGAAAGTCGACCAGCTGGAGCCGACTGCTACCCCGGCACGGACGATCTTCGAGATGGCGACTCGAAACGGTGCAAAGGCCGCCGGGTTCGATGACCTCGGAGAACTCCGGGAGGGATGGCGAGCCGATATCATCGGTCTCACCACGGACCAGACTCGGTCGGTCCCGATGCACGACATCTTTTCGCACCTCGTTTTCGCCGCCCATGGCGACGACGTCCAGTTTACTATGGTCGACGGGAATGTCCTCATGGAAGACGGCGAGGTGACCGTCGTCGACGCCGACGAAATCCGTCGACGCGGTAGCGAGATCGGCCTCGGGATGGATCTCGAAACCGAGCGGAAAGCCGCACACGAACAGAGGCCCTAATTCTCCTGTTCGAGGGTTTGAATCGGGCGCTGACTGGGCTACGATCTCGTTATTGTTCGACTCGGTCCCAAAGGTCACTTGTAGCCGGTTCGGTCGGCGATATCTGTCGCCGCCTCCGAGGCGCGAGAGAGGATACTATCGAGGGGTTCGTCGAACGTCTGTATCTCGCGGTTCTCCATGATGACATCGCCAGCACAGACCACGGTGTCGACCTCGAAGCCCTGAGCAGCGTGGACGAGTGTAAACACCGGGTCCTTGCTGGGGGTTAGATGCGGGTGGTCAAGGTCGACGATTGCGAGGTCCGCCTGTGTTCCCGCTTCGAGCGAGCCGAGGCTCTCGGCGCGCCCGATAGCGGTAGCGGCATCCCGCGTGATCATATCGAAGGCCGTCTGTGCGTCGACAACGCCAGCATCGCGGTGGTACCCCTTGTGGCCACCAGCCATAGCGCGAACGTCGCTGAGGGGATTGACCGTATCGCTCAAAATCGAGTTGTCGGTTCCGAGACCGACGGTGACACCCGTATCGAGCATCTTCACAACCGGGGCAAACCCGGTTGCAAGCCGCATATTCGCCATGAAGTTGTGCGCGACCGCCGTCCCGGTTTCCGCAAGAGTACGAATGTCGCTCGCGTCGATCTGGACGCAGTGACCCAACAGTGTGCGCTCACCGAGGTAGCCGACGTTGCGGAGGTACTCGATGCTGGAGAGATCGCGCTGCTCTTGGGCCTCGGCTTCGGCGACATGAGCCGTCGTCATCACGTCGTGTTTCTCTGCGAGTGCGTAGGCCTCCCGAAAACAGCGGTTCGTCGTGGTCTCGACGACGACCGGCGCTGGCCAGATCGACTGTCGACCGTTGGCGGTCCCGTCGTAGGTTTCGATCAGTGAGTCGACTTCGGCGATGACGTCATCAGTCTCCTCGACAAACGTCTCTAGCGGTGGGTGGTCGACGTCGTCTTCCCGAGCTTGAATATCGGTGACGAGCTCCTGAAACACCGCGTCGGCACCGCGGTCGACCATACCCGCGCCGTAGACGTTGCGGATGCCTGCTTCGTCGTAGACACCGAGTTTTGCCTCGATGGTCGACCAGTCGTCCCAGAGAACCTCGGTGTCGTTTTCGACGAACGCCGTCACGCCCGACTGGATCGCCTCGATGCAATACAACGTCGCTGCGAGCGCGTGCTCGTCGGGGTCCATTGCGAGTGTCCCCGGGCGTTTGACGTTGTAGAGCCAATCCAGCAGGCCGCGGTCCTCGGCAAACGAGCCGCGAAGCAAAATGTCCGAGACGTGGGTGTGAGGATTGACTAGCCCAGGGATGACAGCGCCCCCTTCGGCGTCGATAACACGATCGGCGGCGTGAACGCTGCCAAGTTCGTCGGTGGTTCCGACTGCGGTGATTTCATCGCCCTCGATAGCCACGGCACCGCCCTCAATTACGGTCCGATTAGTATCTTGAGTAATGACACGTCCGTTTGTCACGAGTAAGTCCGTCATCGGGTTACTCCACACCACGCAGGGCCCGCACAATCGACTCGATCGGCCGTACCGAATACTGGCTCAGGTAGTCAGTTGCTGCAGTCATTGAAGCGGACATCTTCGAACCGACACTTAATGATTCGTATCGGCTCATTCGTGTGGCAAGTCCGGCTCACGCTGTCGACCGTCACAAGATCCCTATCCAACCGGTTTATCACCACTTATCTTTTGACAATCGTTTCGTTATATTGTGTGTTAGTACAAAATCATACAATAAAAGGCCCAATAAAGTAGGCTTTATATGCTGTTGGAGGGTGTGTATCTGACGATCAAAGAATATGAGCGGAGACCCTTTCGTCCGGATGGATAACATCACGAAGACGTTTCCAGGCGTAATCGCGAACGACGACGTCTCGATAACTGTCCGTGAAGGAGAGATTCACGGCCTCCTCGGAGAGAACGGTGCTGGAAAGAGCACACTAATGAAGGTGTTGTACGGGCTGTATTCGGCAGACAGTGGGGAGGTCTATTTAAATAACGAGCGGCTCGAACTATCGTCCCCGCAGGATGCTATCGACGCTGGCATCGGGATGGTTCACCAGCATTTCAAACTCATCCCGCGGCTGTCTGTCGCAAAGAACATTATTCTCGGTAGGCGTGAACCGGCAGCCGCGTTCCGCAACGGCAGTGGAGCAGACGACAGCGGCCCGGTCTCATCGGTGGCCTCCAGCAACGTTCTGCAGTGGCTCGCAGCCAGATTCACGCTCGGACTCGACGAACCGGTGAAAAAAATCCAGTCGCTGGCAGACGATTACGGGTTCGATATCGATGTCTCGGCACCGGTCTGGGAGCTCGATGTTGGCGAGCGTCAGCGGGTCGAGATTCTCAAGGCCCTGTACCGGGATGTCGACCTGTTAATTCTCGACGAGCCGACGGCGGTCCTCTCGCCGACGGAGGCCGAGCGGCTCTTCGAGACGCTGCGGAAACTCACCGATCAGGGCCTGTCGATCATCATCATCACGCACAAGCTCAAGGAGGTCCAGTCGATCACAGACCGCGTGACCGTCCTTCGGGACGGCGAAAACGTCGGAACGGTCGAGACGGCCGACGTCAGTCGAGAGGAACTGGCCAAGATGATGGTTGGCCGCGACGTGCTGTTCGAAATCGAAAAGGAGTCCGTCTCAATCGGTACCCCCGTGCTCGAAGCCTCAAACCTGCGTGCAGACGACGAGAGAGGGATCGAGGCGCTCTCCGGAGTCGACATGACGCTCCACGAAGGCGAGATCATCGGTATCGCGGGCGTCAGCGGGAACGGACAGATGGAACTGGCCGAAACACTGGTTGGTGTCCGTGAGGCCACTGGCGGATCGGTTTCGATCAACGGTGAGGAGCTTACGAATAAACCGCCCCGCTCGTTCATCGATAACGGCGTGTCGTTCGTCCCCGAGGACCGCCATCGGGACGGCTGTGCGGAGCCCCTGTCGGTCATGCACAACGCAATTATGAAGGGGTACACGAGCAACGAGTTCGGAGCTGGGTTGCGGCTCGACTACGAGTCGACGGCGTCGTACACGGGCTCACTCGTCGACGAGTTCGACATCCGTGGCATCACGGATGTCTCGGAGATCACAGCTGGGGAACTGTCGGGTGGGAACCTACAGAAACTCATCCTCGCACGAGAGATCGACCGCAATCCGGACCTTCTCGTCGCAAACCAGCCGACACGCGGCGTCGACGTCGGCGCGATCGAATTCATCCGCGAGCGACTCCTCGAACAGCGCGACAGTGGCACCGGTATCCTGCTGCTCTCGGAGGACCTCGACGAGATACTCGATCTCAGCGATCGGATTCTCGTCATCTACGAAGGGGAGTTCGTTTACGAAACAACACCCGACGCAGCGGACCGGCGGCGGATCGGACTCGAAATGAACGGCGGCGATGTCGGCCAGCAGTCACAGCCAGTCGCTGCCGCCGACGGCGGTCGGAGTGAGTCCTGATGGAATTCAACGTCGAGTTGGACGCACGTGAAGACGTGCCGCAGTGGATGGAGTACGGGACGCCGGTGTTCACGATTCTAGCAGCACTCGCAGTAAGCGGTATTGCGCTGTTCGCATTGGGGGTGAATCCAATTGTCGCATACGAGGTCATGTTCTTCCAGACGCTCACGACGGAGTTCGGGCTCACGGAGACGGTGGCCAAGGCCGTGCCGTTGATATTCGCTGGGCTGGCCGTGTACGTGCCATTAAAAGCGCAGCTTTGGAACATCGGTGCGGAAGGTCAACTGTTCATCGGTGCAATAGCTGGCACGTGGATTGGGCTAAACGTGTCGCTGCCGATGATCGCGCTCCTCCCGCTGATGTTCGTCGGGGCGGGTATCGCGGGTGCTCTCTGGGTAGCGATCCCCGCAGTACTCCGAGCTAAGTGGGGGATCAACGAGATCATCACTACGCTGCTGTTTACGTTCATTGCTGCGGATGTCAAAAACTACGTTGTCCGTGGCCCGATGCAAGCTCCCGGCGCGAACTTCCCACAGACCGCACAGCTCCCGCTGGCAGCCCAACTGCCGGATATTCCTGGACTCGGGTTTCCGATTGGGATTCTCCTCGCGATTGTGTTCGTCGCGCTGACTTACATACTCGTGAATCACACGCGACTGGGCTTTGAGATCACATTCATCGGTGCGAACGACCGGGCAGCCGAACAGGCCGGGATGAGCAAGTACAAGATCTACCTGTTCGTCCTCATGGCTGGTGGTGCTTTCGCTGGCTTCGCTGGCATCAGCGAGATCTCCGGCGTCCAAACGCGTTTGCGTGCGTTTTTCGCTCCAGGATACGGCTTCACGGCGATCCCCATCGCGTTGCTCGGCCGCAACGGTGCGTTCCAAGTCATGCTTGCCGCACTGTTTTTCGCCGTGATTTTCGTCGGTGGGTCAAGCATCGAGACGCTACTGAGTGTGCCCGCTGCGATCGTCGACATCATCCAAGCGCTGATTATCCTGTTTTTGCTCACCGCGGAGTTCTTCAAACAGTACAGTGTCGACCTCTCGTTGAACCGGGATCGGGAGTCACGTGGTGTCACGCAGCCGGATGGTGAGATCTGATGACTGGACTGCTTGCGGGGCTGGCAAACGCGACGGTCAACGCCAGTACGGTCCTCATCCTCGCTGGACTCGGTGAACTCATTAGTGAACGGGCCGGAGTGCTCAACCTCGGTGTCGAGGGGATGATGTTAGTCGGTGCCCTGACTGGGTTCGTGACGACCGTAGTAACTGGGAGCTACTGGCTCGGTCTCGGCGTTGCCGTCTTTGCTGGCGGTCTCATGGCACTGATCCACGGCTTCCTCTGTATCTCGCTCAACTCCGATCAGGCGGTCAGCGGGATTATGCTGACGCTTCTCGGAACCGGGCTGACGACGTACTTCGGGAACAGCTACACCGGAAACTCGATCTCGGGGTTCCCCGAACGGACGATTCCAATCATCGGCGATTTCCTCGTCGAGATCCCGATTATCGGACCCGCCGTCTTCCAGAGCACGGCCACAGATTATATCGCGCTCCTCCTCGTTCCGCTGGTCTGGCTGTTCCTCTACCGGACGAACATAGGACTGGAACTCATCTCTGTCGGTGAGGATCCGGAGACGGCCGATACGATGGGCGTCGACGTTTACAAGATGCGGTACCTCGCCGTGGTAATCGGCGGAGTACTGGCCGGTGCTGCAGGTGCGCACCTATCACTGTCGTTCAACCAGATATGGTCGACAGGGATGACCGCTGGCCGCGGGTGGGTTGCAGTGGCCCTTGTCATTTTCGCCCGCTGGCGTCCCGGGCGGATTCTTTTGGGTGCTTACCTGTTTGGGCTGTTCAACGCACTTCAGTTGTACTCCCAAGCGTTCGACCTCACACTGGGTCCCGGATCGCCCGTCGCTGGCATCGCTAACCCCATTATCGATTTCGTCATGAATCCGACGATCATGTCGACATACCCGTATATCGTGACGCTGCTCGTCTTGGTCATCACTGTTGTTCGAGCCGAGAACAGTGAACTCGCCCAGCCGTCGGCGCTGGTCCAGTCGTACACCCGTGAAGCCGACTGAGCGGTCTACACTCATCTGAGTGAGCCACACACGTATTGGAGATGTGGCACACTACCACTGACCGAGACTGGTCGACGACTATAATCACCCAAGCACCGGTAATTCCGGCAAATTCACTAGGTAGCTACCGCAAATAGATATTTATTACCAAACTTTATCATTACATGGGATTACGTGAGTATGTACCACCCAAAATGAGAAAAAAGTGGACACTAGTTGAGAGACTACGCATATAATATTCGAGACATACAATGACAAGAACTCATATATCACGACGAGATGCACTGAAAACAGCCGCCGGGACGGCCGGACTTATCGGACTAGCTGGGTGTTCAGGTAGTTCGGAACCATCAGGCGGAGATGGCGTGAACGCCGCGTTCATTTACCAAGCCGAAGTCGGCGATGTTGGCTGGGACCGAGCACACGAGGACGCCCGGCAGGAAGTCACCGAACGCTTCGACTGGCTCGAAACGGAGTTTTCCGAGGCGGTTGCCCCCGGCGATGTCCAGCGAGTGGCCGAACAGTACGTTTCCAGCGGGATGGACGCAATCTTCGGAACTACGTTCGGCTACATGGATCCGCTGCACAGTATGGCACCGGACTACCCGGAGACGACCTTCGAACACTGTTCGGGCTTCAAGACCCAAGACAACATGGGGCGGTACTACGGGCGGCTCTACCAAGCCCGGTTCCTGTGTGGCGTCGCTGCGGGCCTCCTCACCGAGACGAATCAAATCGGATACGTCGCGGCGTTTCCGATTCCGGAGCTGATCCGCCAGATCAACGCGTTCGTGCAAGGAGCACGGACTGTCAATCCCGACGTTACAGCCGATGTCAGGTGGACCAATGCATGGGTCGACCCGCCAGCGGTGACTCAGGCAGTCAATGCCTTAACCGACAGTGGAGCCGACGTAATCAACAACCACCAGACGACCACTGCAGCCACCCAGACCGCTGCCAGCAACGAAGCGTGGGCCTTCACCTACACGACCTCGATGGCCGAGGCGGGCGGCGACTACTACGGTAACTCAGCCGTATTCAATTGGGAGGAGTTCTACGCGCCGACGCTTCAGGCGATTAACGACGACAACTGGGAGTCGGACGCCTACTGGGAGGGGCTCGATGCTGGCGTCGTCGGCCTCGGAGACTGGGGGCCGCAGGTGCCCGATAGCGTCGTGAGCGAAGTCGAAACGAAACAGGACGAACTCATCAACGGCGACCGGACGGTCTGGCAAGACACACAGTTCGCTGGCGAGTCCGACTCGTTCCTCTTCGGCGAGATGGGAAGCTACGTCGAAGGCATCAACGGAAGCGTCCCCAGCTCGTAGCGCCGCTGACCGGCGTGGTGTGTCAACAGCTGAAACCACCGCCCACCACACACGGCGGTTGTCGCAGCGAGACTTTATTTTGTACTCCGTGTTGGCATCCGTATGAAGCGAGTTGTCGACGTCCCAGAGAACGCGGACGTACTTGGCCCCTACAGCCACGGCACGACGAACGGAGACCTGCTGTTTACAGCCGGACAGATCCCGATAACGCCGACGGGAGAGGTGCTTGACGACGAGCCGATCACTGTCCAGACCGAGCAAGCACTCTCGAACATCGAGCAGATTCTCGTCGCCGCGGATCTAACGATGGCTCACGTCCTCAAGACGACAGTGTATATGACCGATATCGGTGACTTCAACCGGATGAACGAGGTTTACCGATCGTTTTTCGATTCGGAGCCGCCAGCACGGACGGCATTCGAAGTCCAACGTCTCGCTGACGGGGCTGCCATCGAGATCGAAGCAGTCGCCACACACGAGTAGTTCGTGTGCCACAGACACACTGTGTCGACACCGAACTCATCAGAGATCACACACCGGCGTTGGTCCACCTCCGAGCTGGCTGACTGCAAGAATTATTTTTGGACACAACCATTATTATGAGATGGTGATGAACTCAGAATCAATGAATAGATCGAGTTCAGACAATAAACACGGCAGAATAAACGAGATTATTGAAAAAACTGGTTCAGCAATAAACGGTGGACGGTATCCGCTAGAAATCATGAACAACTCGGATCTCTACCCGCTGGAACTGCGGCGTATCTTCGGTCAAGCGTGGGTCTACATGGGGCATGTCTCCGAGTTTGAGGAGCCAGGGGACTATGCTCGACGATACATCGGCGAAGATCCGTTTATTCTGACACGGGACGAAAACGGAGAACTACATGCGTTCCTGGACAGTTGTATGCATCGCGGCGCGCAGTTCTGTACTGCTGAAAACGGGAACACCTCTCACTTCCGGTGTCCGTACCACGGGTGGACCTACAAGAACGACGGCACGCTCCAAGGAATGCCACATATGAGCGAAGCCTATCAAGATCTCGATGACGAGGAGATCACGCTCGAAGAAGCCTGTCTGGAAACCTATCGGGGGTTGATATTCGGTCGGATCGCCGAGGAGGGACCCTCGCTCGAAGCGTATCTTGGCGACTTCACGTGGTATCTCGACGTACTCTTCGGGGCGACCGAGGCGGGCATGACGGTCGTCGGCGAGCCACACCGTTGGGAGTCCAGCCACGACTGGAAAACGTCTGCCGACAACTTCTCCGGAGATTCGTATCACGTCCTCACAACCCATCAGGCTGGTCTCGAAACCGAGACCTTCTCGAAAGACCCGTGGGAGGAACTTGACGACTTCCCGGCGGCATCGTATCTCGCCTGCACGGATCGACACTCGATAGGGTACTACCTCTCCGAGGACGGAGAAACGTTCATGGGCTATCCCGAAGAGATCACCGACTATCTAAATCCAGAGCTTTCCGCTGAGCAGCGGGAACTGTTCGGCAGGTCGGTGTTTCACTTCGGGAGCGTCTTCCCGAATATGTCGCTCATACACGGCATCCAATCCGGCGGTTGGGGCGGGCCGTGGGCCTGTATTCGGAAGTGGAACCCACGCGGTCCGGGGACGACCGAGACGACGAGTTGGTGGCTCGTCCCAAAAGAGTTCGCCGACGACGAGTCATTTCTCTCGGATTCCCACCGAGGCTGGGAGAGTCTCAGCCCCGGCGGCGCGTTCGAATCCGACGATCTCACCATCTGGGAGGGAATTTCCAACAGCAGTGGGGCCGTGACACACGAACTGCGCGATACACGAGGGAATATGCAGCAGGGCATGGGCGAAATGACCGACGAAGTCGACACCATCGAAGACCCACTCCACGGGCCTGCGGACGTCACCTCCAAGGGGTTGTACTTCGACGAGCGCAACTCCCGAACCATCCTGCAATCGTGGTACGAGATGATGAGCGAGACCTCAAAAAGCGACAATGACCCGGAGATGGAGGCCGAGCCATGAGTTCGCTCTCGGTCACTGAGACGGCGACGCCCGTCGACCCGGAGACACAACACAGCATCGAGCAGTTCCTCTACCGCGAAGCGGATCTACTCGACGGGTTCGAACTCGAAGAGTGGCTCACGCTGCTCGATGAGGATATCCAGCTCGAAGTCCCGATCCGTGTTGCTCGTCACCCCGGCTCTGAACGACCCGAGTTCAGCGAAACGACGAATTATCTGAAAGAAGACTACGAGATGCTCCGTGAACGAGTCGGGCGGCTCGAAAAAGAGTACGCTTGGTCGGAGAACCCTCGCTCGCGGATCCGGCACGTCATCGGCAACGTGCGGGTTATCGAGTCGACCGACACAGAGCTAACGGTCGCCAACAACCAGCATGTGTTCCGAAGTTACGGCGACACGGCCGACCATGATCTGTTGTCCGCACAGCGACACACGGTTCTCCGACGGCCCGACGAGGACGGCGATGGGTTCTCTATTGGCCACCGAACGGTCTACCTCGATCACACTATCCTGAACACAAAGAACCTGACCCTCCCACTGCTCTAACAATGTACGACGACCATACAGTCGGAAACACGCGTAAAACCGAGCGTCGACGGCTTACTGACGGCGAGAACGCAGTCACGATCACGAAACGCGTCTCGAAAGGGGAACGACTGGAAATCGACACCGGCGACACCAGCGTCAAACTCGATGCCCTCCTGCTCGAAGGCCTCTCGTGGCAACCCGACCGAGCGGCGGTCGACGAACTGCTGGAAGCCGAGACCGCTATCACGACAGACCCGGCTGCGACGACTGACGAGGGCGACAATACGATGACAGCGGCTGAGGTCGCAGCTCCCATCTCGATCTCCAGCGAGTACTCACACGTCCTCGTGGGCGACATCACGACATCCGACGGGGATGCACTCGTTGTGACGACGCCGGGCCGGGGGAGTACGATCACACTCGGGGTGCAGTCGTTGCGGGAGCTCGCTGCTGTCGAGGATACCTACGTGTTCTCAATCTGGTTCGAGACCCCGTTTGGTCCCGAGGATACCCCGGTCGAGGGACCACTGTAGACCGATGTTGCTCTCGGGAACCGTCGTCGTCGACGAGACGACAGTCATCGAGGATGGTGCAGTCGTTACCGTCGGCGACAAGATCGAAGCGGTCGGCCCGGCATTGGATCTCGTCGATCAGTACCCAGACCACCACCGGCGGGCGTTCGATATCATCTCTCCGGGATTCGTACAGACCCACGTACATTCCGTCCAGAGCCCCGGCCGCGGGCTCGCAGACGACACCGACCTCTTCGAGTGGCTCGAAGACCATATTCTCCCCATCGAGGCCGAACTGACTGCCGACGAACTGGAACTTGCCTCGACACTGAGTTACGTCGAACTGCTTGGCCACGGTACCACGTGCTGTGTCGACCATCTGACGGTTGACCACGCCGAACGCGCCTTCGAGGCAGCAGGCAACACTGGCATTCGCGGCGTCCTCGGGAAGGTACTGATGGACCGCAACGCCCCGGATGGGCTCTGTGAGGAGACTGCCACTGGATTGTCTACGACGCGATCGCTTATCGACCGGTACCACCGCTCCCACGACGACCGGATCCGCTACGCGGTGACACCGCGGTTCACTCCGACCTGTTCGGAAGCCTGTCTCCGTGGTGCACGAGAGATTGCAGACGACTACGAGGGCGTCCGAATTCATACCCACGCCAGCGAACACCAGTCTGTCATCGACGACGTGACCGCCGAGCGTGGGATGGGCGATATCGAATGGCTCCACGAAGTCGGACTGACCGGAGAAGACGTGGTCTTGGCCCACGTGATTCTCACGAACGAGCACGAACGAGAAATCCTCGCAGAGACCGGCACACACGTCACCTACTGTCCGTCGTCGAATATGAAAGTGGGTGCGGGAATTGCGCCCATCGTCGACTATATCGATCGGGGAATCAATGTCGCGCTGGGAAACGACGGCGCACCAGCGAACAACACACTTGATCCGATAGCCGAGATGCGGCAGGCGACACTGCTCCAGAAAGTCGCCCACGAAGATCCACGGACACTTCCTGCCGAGATGGTGTTCCGGATGGCAACGCGAAACGGTGCGAGAGCAGCCGGATTCGAGCAGGTCGGAGCACTCTATGAGGGATGGAAAGCCGATGTCGTGGGGATTCGAACCGACACCAGTCGTGGCGTCCCGTTGCACGACGTCTACTCGTATCTCGTCTATGCGGCTACCGGGGACGACGTCGAGTTCAGCATGGTCGACGGCCAAGTCATCGTCGAGGACGGCTCGGTGACCACCGTTTCCGAAGCGGACGTCTACCGGCGCGCTCGCGCTGCCTTCGAGGAACGGAGCTGGGGAGACTGAGGATCACTACGGCCACTCAGTCCCCGTCTGAGAGGGTCGGTTCCGATTCGAACGTTGAGTCGACCGGTGCCGCACCGAAGAGACCGACCATTCGAGCCGTTTCCGAGCCGATGTTTCGAACAGTGTGGTCGGTATCGGCAGGAATCACGGTGAGCGTTCCCGCATCAACAGTGGCCGTTTCCGAGCCAACGACGGCTTCGACGGTCCCAGCTAGCACGATCAGGAGTTCATCAGATCCGTCTCGGTGAGTGCCAATGTGAGCGCCGGGATCGAGCTCGTTGTACACCACGGTGTAGTCTGTCGACTCCATCGTCGTCTCACCGGGACGATCTGAACTGAACGGGAATCCAGCAAGCCAATGAGCGTTTGGGTCGTCCTGTTCGACTGCGTCGAGTTCTAGCGCGTCGAATTGGATCGTCTCCATGAGTAATCTGTGTACAGACAGCTAATACGTCTTTCGACGCTCACTCGACGACAACGTCGACGTACTCGCCTGCCTCGACATCGACGAGACCGTTGTTCGTCAGTCGATCAGTTGGGATGACTTCGAGTGCGAGATAGGTCAGTTCGAGGATACCGCCCGGCACTGACAGGCCGATATCGGCCGCTGCCTCGACAACGGCCTCAAACGAGTTGGCAGTCTCGTCGATCGGTGCATCCGATATGAGTCCAGCGACCGGCAGCGGAAGCGTCGTGAGCGCGTCGCTTACCGGATCGAACACGGCGATACCACCATCGACCTCGCGGAGATGATTTGCGACGGTTACTATCGCAGTGTGGGACACACCGGCCACGATGCAGTTGTGTGCGTCGTGTGCGACCGTCGTGCCGATTGCACCACGCTCAAGCCCAAGGTTGTGGACGAATCCACAGCCCACATTACCGGGCCCGCCATGACGTTCGATGACGGCCATCGGGAGCACGTCCGCCTCGCAATTGCTCACGAGTACGCCATCGGTTCCTGCAGGCGGGTCCGAAGTGTCGACGGGAACTGTTGCGATCCTGCGTTCGGTACGGAAGCTCCCTATTGCCGACTCAACACGAACCTCGACCGGCCCCGATCCCGTGTGTTCGATAGCCAGATCCGACGGGTCGACGGGGTCAAAGGTGACGGTATCAGTAGCTACCGCTGACCGGTTCGGTGGAGTCGAATCAGCTGTTGGGTCGACGACACCATCGATGATGACGTGCTCAACGGACCAAGATTCGAGCTCCGAGAGCAGCACCAAATCGGCGGGTGCGCCGGGTTCGATCCGTCCGAACGGAAGATCGTAGGCCTCGGCAGTGTTCAGCGTCGCCATCTGCACGGCAGTGACCGGGGCGACACCCAGTTCCATCGCTTTCTGGACGGCCTCATTGATCCCACCGTTTTCGAGTATATCGACCACGCTCCGGTCGTCGGTACACAGCGAGAGCCGACGAGTGTCCACCTCCTCGACAATGTCGACAAGGGCCTCAAGGTTCTTACTTGTCGACCCCTCGCGCAGGTAGACCCGGAAGCCAGCGTCGGCTTTGGCTCGTGCCTCATCGAGGGTCACACTCTCGTGGTCAGTGTCGAGATACCGGGCGAGGTCCTGGAGCGATGCGTCTGTCACGCCGGGGATGTGGCCGTCGACTGTCAGGCCGTGGTCGCGTGCAGCGGTAATCTTCGTGTGGATCTCCTCGTCTCCATTGAGCACGGCTGGCAGATCCATCACCTCTCCGAGGGCGACTGCTTGGTCCACCGCAAGGAGATCGTCGACCGCCGCCGCATCAACCGATCCCCCGGCGTCCTGTAGCGGCGTTGCTGGCACTGAAGACGGGACTGTCATCCGCGGTTTCAGCGGCGTGCTGTCGGCGTCAGCACCGAAGTTACGCACGCCCGCTGGTCCAAGTACGTTCGCTATTTCGTGAGGGTCGTGGATGACGCTTGTCACCCCGTGTGGCACGACTGCTTCGCCGTACTGGGGGATGGTGACCATCGATGCCTCGATGTGAGTGTGGGCGTCGATGAGCCCGGGCGTCACGTAGGCTGCTTCAAGTACGCGGGACGCCGGATGCTCCCCGAAGCCGACGATCTCGCCATCGTCGACGGCGATTGCCCGATCTTCGAAGGAGCCCGTAGTGACATCGACGACTGTGCCCTTGACCAGCAGGTCGACTGGGTCGATCACCGTAATCCGCCACCCAATCGTTTCGCTGTGTTATCGTCTGTGATACTACTGTGGGGCGTCTGCCAACAGCTACCAATCGATGGCTGTCTCATTGCTTGTCAAGTTCGGTTTTGATTTTCCCCGCCGTGATCGGTAGGTCGCTGATTCGGACGTCGACGGCGCGTCGGATCGCGTTGCTCAACGCCGGTGGGACAGCATTGGTCGGGATTTCGGCGATCGACTTCGCACCGAACGGTCCCGTCGGTTCGTGGGTTTCGACTAAAATCGGTGTCAGCGGGGGCTGGTCGGACGTTCGAGGCATTCCGTAGTGGCGGAATCCAAGTGTCTCGGGTGTGCCGTCGTCATCGAACGAGAGGTCGGCACCGGTCGCCAGTTCGTAGCTCATATGCATTGCCCCAGTCACCTGTCCCTCTGCGAGATCAGGGTTGATCGCAACCCCGCAGTCGACGGCGAACGCGAGCTCGTGAACCTCGAACTCGCCGGTTCGTTCGTCGACAGTGATATCCGCGAACTGCGCGCCGAACGGAGGCGGGGACTCGTCGGTGCTATGACTCGCCTCGCCCATTATTTGTGCACGCACTTCGTCGCCGTAGATGGATGCATAGCCGATTTCTTCGAGTGTGACCGATTCGCCAGTCCGCTTAGAGGAGACTGCTCCGTCACGGGCTACAAGCTTCTCAACCGATTCATCAAGCAGTTGAGCGGCGAACTCGAAGAGTTGCTCCCGGGCGTCCAGTGCGGCCTTTTGAACCGCCTGTCCGGTCACGTACGTCGTCGACGAGGCGTAGGCACCGTAATCGAACGGTGAGATGTCCGTATCCGATGGTTGGACGACGATATCCTCGGGTGAGGTACCGAGCACCTCGGCGGCGATCTGCGACATCGCTGTATCGGCTCCTGTCCCGATGTCGACGGCCCCCGTCTGAAGAATAAACGAGCCGTCTTCGTTCATTTTGATGTGTGCGGCCCCAAGCTCGTCGCCGGGGATGCCGCTACCCTGTGTCGCCAGCGCCATGCCACAGCCCCGATGAAGATGCTCCGCATCGGGTTGGTCGACCTCGTCCCAGCCGATAGCAGTTTTCCCCCGTTCGATACATTCTTCCAGACCACAAGAGCGGATTTTCCGGCCGTACTCCCCGTCTTTGAGAATCCCCGAGGCGATGTCGAGATCACCCTCACCGATGTAATTCCGCGCGCGGAACTCAATGGGGTCGATCTCCAGTTCGCGGGCAACCTCGTCCATATGCCCCTCGACAGCGAAATGTCCCTGTGGCGCACCGTAGCCACGCATTGCGCCCGCGATCGGCAGGTTCGTATGGACGGCATCCATCTCGAAGCGAATGTTCGGCGTGTGGGTGTACAGCGGCAGCGGTTTCTTCCCGATGGCACCGGCCGCGGTCAGGCCGTGGGGGCCGTAGGCACCGGAATTGGTCACTACCGACATATCGAGGGCGTCGAGTTCGCCGTCGTCGGTCACGACGCTCCGGACCTCGATGCGAGAGGGTCGACGCAGTCGCATCGCGTGGAACTCCTCGCGCCGCGTCGCCTCCAGTTTGACCGGCCGGTCGGCCGCCAGCGACAGCGCGAGCGTGATCGGCTCGATCACCATGGACTGTTTGCCGCCAAATCCGGCTCCGACCTGTGGTTTCGTCACCCGGACGTCCCGGATCGGGACATCGAACAGATGTGCCAACTGGCGGCGCACGTGGTACGGAACCTGCGTGCTGGTCACGAGGTGATACCGGTTGTCCTCGTCGCGGTGTGCAATCGTTGTGTGTGGTTCGGGGACACAGTGGGACTGGTAGGGTGTCTCCCATTCGGTTTCGACGACGGTCCGATCATCCCTCGTGGCTGCCGCCTCGAAAGCGTCGTCGACGTCGCCGATTTCGCCCAAAGCGTGGGCTTCGATGTTTCGTTCGTACGCCGCGCCGGGCTGTGGGTTTTCGATATCGTCCCGGTCGTGGATTTGTGGAGCAGCCTCGTCCGTTGCCGTCTCGGTATCGAAGACAGCGTCGTACTCGTCGTAGGTAACTGTTATCTGGCGCGCGGCAGCCCTCGCAGTGGCAGCGTCCTCGGCAGCGACCGCAGCGATAGGGTCACCGACATAGCGCACCCGTTTCCGGAGGACGTGGAGATCCAGTGGTGAAGGCTCGGGGTACGACTGTCCGGCCGATGTGTACGGTTTATCGGGCACCGACGGCGAGTCTGGTGTGATAACCGCGTAAACGCCATCCATCTCTGCTGCGGCGCTCGTCTCGATATCGGTGACAACGCCGTGTGCGATCTCCGAGCGGACGACGGCTGCTTCTGCGAGGTTTGGGAAGGCCGCCGCGTGATCGGCCGTATATGTCGCCTCGCCGGTGACTATCTTGCGAGCGTCGCTTTTCTCTGTCCGACTCGATACTGACTCACGCTCGTCTTTCGGTTTTCTACCCCTCGGCTGTTCGTCTCCCGCGCCGTGAGGGGCGGTGTCCGCCGACGTCGACTCATCCGGCCGGCCGTTCTCGTTCGGCGTGTTGGGTCTGCTCATTGGTCCTCACCACCGGGGTAGCAGTCACACCCGGTACACGACTGCCCATTGGGTATCCGACCGCCGTCGGCTGCCACATCCGTCTCGCCCGCCACTCGGTCCGCGGCGTCAGCGACGGCATCAAGTATCTTCTCGTAGCCGGTACATCGACAGAGGTTCCCCGAGAGTGCGTCCCTGATCTCCGCTTCGTCCGGGTCGGGATTCGTTTCGAGCAGTCCTTTCGTCCGCATGATCATACCGGGAATACAGAAGCCACACTGGAGAGCCGCGTTGTCGACGAAGGCTGCTTGAATAGGATGGAGGTCGTCTTGGGTACCCAAACTCTCGATTGTCTCGACATCCGAACCATCGATCCGGATGGCCGGTTCGATACACGACTTGATCGGCTCACCGTCGACGATGACAGTGCAGAACCCGCAGTCACCGGTGTTACAGCCCCGCTTTGCGCCGGTGTAGCCGGACTGGCGGAGAAGATCAAGCAACGAATCCGAGCGTGCAGCCTGAAGCGTTACCGCTTCGCCGTTCAGTGTGAGGTCGATTTTCATATTAAGCTCCGAGTACGAAAGTCGTCAGTCGGCCTGCTATCGAACCGCGCTGTGCATATCCCTCTCATGGATATCAGTTTAGTGAGAACAGTTTTCAATCTTTGCATCAATTACCCCACACAATGGCAGATACAACGCTACAATATTCTTTTTGTGGCTATTTTAGTCGGAATAGCTTTTTGATTCCAAAGAAATTGCTTGGTCAGTCACCGGGAGAGTGTCCGTTGGAGTGTTGTTCACAAAGCCCTGTCGACCGAGTGGATGGACGTTTGGGACCTGACGACACACGCGACACATTTGCGACACATCTTCTCCACTGGTGAGGTCCCACAGAGCGTCAGTGGGTGCTACTTTTTGCGAGCGATGTGTCACACCGTGATACGCAGCGTCGACAGACCGTCCAGTGAACTACCTCACCCTACTCGCTAACCGCTGACGCGGTTCGCTCCTTGAGGATGGGGCTTCCTGCTTCGATGACGCGCTTTGCAGATATAGGCGTATCCACAGGGAGCTCAGTCTCCACAGGCGTTGATTCGGAGTGTCCCACTCCTAGCTGTTTCAGGCCGCGAGAAAGGATGTTGATCGCCGCGTTTGCGTCTCTGTCGGCTTCAAATCCGCATGAGGGGCAGGAGTGTTCCCGCACCCATAGTGGTTTGTCTGTTTTCGCGCCACAACTGGCGCACTCTTTGGTCGTGTCCTTCGGATCAACTGCCACGAAATGCGCCCCTTCGCGTTCACACTTGTATTCAAGCATCCGCTTGAATGTTCCCCACGCCGCCGACGCTCGGTTCCGAGAGTTGCCCGGTAGTTCGACCAATCCCTTCGCGTCTAGGTCCTCAACGGCTACGAGGTCGTATTCGGTGGCGTAGTACGCCGAGAGCTTGTGCAAGAAATCTCGTCGCTTCCGTTTCAGGTCTGCGTGCCGCCGGGCGACGACCTTTCGCTGCCGCTCCCAATTGTTCGACCCGTGTTCTTTGCGTGAGAGATCGCGCTGGGCGCGTTCCAACCGCTCGCGTTCATCCGACAGATCAAGCGACTCCACAGCGGTTCCATCCGTATCGTGGGCGTATTTCAGTATGCCAACGTCGATCCCGACACACCGCTCGGGATCAGCTGGTTTTTCCGGCGTCTGTTTGCCGTCGACGACGAATGAAGCGAACCACTCACCGGTTGGTTCCTTCTTGATCGTGACCTCTTTTACCGTCATGTCGTCGGGTATCTCCCGGTGTTTCACGATAGGAATATCCGCAAGTTTCGATAGCGAAAGCACAGGCTGGCCGTTCTTACTATCAAACTCGAAACCAGACTGAACGTAGGTGAAACTGCGGAACTCCTGTGGTGCTTTCCAGTTGAGGCTGCCGACGTTGTAGCTGTTCTGTTTCAACTCAGAGAGTGCTTTGATGCTGTCTTCGATTCGCATGACAGCGGCTTGTGCAACCGTCGAATACAGGTCGTTCAGTTCATCCCACCACTCTTTGAGATCGGTGAGTTGGTCACGAACCTGTCGGACACGCTGATTGAGCGTCCCCGCCGAGTCGGGGATTTGCTCAAATTCACCGAGTGCGTGGTTGTAGAGTTGCCTACAGGTGTCACGGTGATAATCCAGTAGCTCACGCTGTTTTGCTGTGGGGTTGAGCCGGAACCTGTAGGCGTAGTGCATTGATCGTAGCTATTCGTCGGGGTCAGACGTTCGGACGATTTTCACATCTGCGCCACGCCACTGTTTTGGGACGAGGACGTGTGCGCCGTTGCCGGTTGGTTTTACCTTGCCCTGGATAACTTCATGGCCTTCGATTTCGTGTTTATCCATCACTGGCATTTATACATTGTTTCAACAAAAATGTGTCGGTACGTGGGCCTGTGGGATAGTGATTGAATAGTGTAGGAGAGACAATGACGGCGGTGTATCCCCTCCCTACTATGCTACTCAGCCTCCGGCCTGCGTTGCTCCTTGAGGAAGGGGGCTTACCGCCTAGAATCTGCTAATCCGAAGCAGAAGTTACTTTTATCCAATAGTAATTAACACCCTAAGTGTGTAAATTTTGTGGAACTGTGCACCGAGAGTGGCAGATCTGCTATGTTGTACACGCTTTGTACACACTGCGTAACAATATATAAGACGTAGCCACTGTTTGTAGCTACAATGACTTCGGACACCAGTTGTAAGATAGATGGTGTGATCGAGCGGTACGATCTCGAATCAGCCGACCCCATCTACGACTCGATCAATGAGGGGCTTCTTGCCCGCTGGACAGGCGCTGGCAAGCGAACGGCGATGGGGTATCGATCACTCACTGAGTGGTTCAACAAACGATTATTGCAGGTTGTGTATGACAAACACGGCCGTGAAACACTCGGTGCAAGACTCGATAGCGACTATGAGATCCTCACAAGCGACGACGACCTCGTCGGTGAGGAAGTAACCGAAAGCTTGCGTGTCGACGGGATCGACAGTGATCGGCTTGAACGAGATCTGGTCTCGTGGGGGACAATGCGAACACATCTAAAAGAGTGTCTAGACGGCCACAAGGAACCGCAGACGGCAAGTACGAACTGGGAACAAGAAAGTATCCGGAAAGCAACCGAGATCGCAGAGGAGAAAACGGAGTCGGCGCTTTCGGCACTCGCAAACAAAGGAACGCTCGCTGGTGGTGAGACCGCTGATGTCGACGTTCAAATCCAACTCAGTTGTCAGTCGTGTCCAACGCGAGTCCCTTTCGATGTCGCGCTGGAACGCGGGTACATCTGTGAAGACCACAACACACAGCAAGTCTCTCGGAACTAACCATGGTTTGGACAATCGATATCGAGCGGATCGCCGGAATCCTCCACGGGAGTGCAACCATCCAACCAGGTTTGAATGCTGTACAGGCCGCAAACTGGCAGGGCAAATCGAGCTTCGTCGAGGCGGTCAAAACGGCCCTCGGGACCTCGACCGAGCTGACAGAAGGAGCGGACTCGGGTCACGTCGACCTGCAGACACCAGCCGGGGATACCACGGTGCGGCTCGTTCGCAACGGGTCGACTGTTAGCCGTGAGGGAACGCCGTATCTCGACGACGAATACGACGTTATCCGGGCTGAGCTGTTCGCCTGTCTGGACGAACACAACGAGATCAGGAGAGCCGTTCGACGGGGCGACAACCTCGAAGAAGTCCTCTTGGAGCCGTTGGACTTCCAGAACATCGACGAGCAGATCGCCGAGCTGAAACGCGAATGCGAGCGTGTCGAGTCCGAGCTTTCGCAGGCCACCGAGGCAAGCAAACGACTGCCGAGCGTCCAGGAGAAAGTCACGAGACTCAACAGAGAAATCGAGGAGCTACGTGAGCAGCGCGAGGCTATCGAGCCGGGCGAAGAGGGTGAGGACTCGACACAGCAACAGCTGAACCAAGCCCGGTCCGACAAGCGGCAAGCAGAAACCCGGGTCGACCAGCTCGAACAGAGCATCGAACGCACACGAAACCGGCTCTCGGAACACCGTACGGAACTCGACGAACTCGATGTCCCGGATCACGAGAACGTCGACGAACAGCTCGAACGTGTCCGAGCGGAACTGGATGATGTCAAGCGGGACGCGGAGATCCTCCAATCGCTGTATTCTGCCACCGAGATGGTTCTCGACGAAAGCAGGCTTGACCTGATTACGGATGTCCAGCGCGACATCGCTGGCGACACGGTCACCTGTTGGACCTGTGGGAACGATACCACGCGAGAAGGCATCGAGTCACAACTTGACGCACTCGGAAACCAACTGACAGAACACAGAGCAGCGGCCGAACAGCACCGCGACAGGGCCGAAGAACTCGAAGCCCGCCGTGAACAGCAAAAGCAGATACAGCACCGCGAGGAAGAACTCAAAGCCGACATACTCGAACTCGAAGAGCAACTCGCCGACAGACAACAGAGTCTGGCGGACACACAGGAGCGACTGGACGCCGCGAGCACACGCGCCGACGAACTGGCCGAGACGGTCGACGAGACGATGTCGGAGCGCTCCGACATCGAGAGCGAAATCAAGTATCGCGAGGCCGAACTTGACGATGCGACGGCCGAACTCGACGAACTCGACGCGAGAGCCGACAAAATCGACAGACTCGAGACGGAACTGGAGTCGATGCGAACCGAAATCGAGGATCTCAGAAGCCGGAAAGATCGAGTCAAACGCGAGGCGCGGACCGCCTTCGATCAGGCAATTGACGATATCGTCTCTCGGTTCGAAACGGGGTTCGAGTCTGCCCGGCTCACCGCCGATTTCGACATTGTCGTCGCCCGCGATGGGCGCGAAGCCAGTCTTACGGCGCTCAGCGAGGGCGAACTGGAACTCATCGGGTTCGTAGCGGCGCTGGCTGGCTGGCAGGCGTTCGACGTGGGAGAGTCCGTCCCGCTGATAGTCGTCGACAGCGTTGGTGGCCTTGACGATGAGAATCTGCATACGCTCGTCGAGTATCTCCGGGATCGGACAGAGTACCTCGTCTTCACTGCCTATCCGGAGTACACTGATTTCGACGGTCATCGAATCGATCCCACTGTTTGGACCGTCGCAAACGAAGGAACGATCAAAACCAACTAGCACTTCCTGCCATGGGGGGGTCGGATGGGCCAGTATAAACAACGTTCAGTTCACCGGTGGCACTCGGCCGCCATAGTATGAGTTCGTTTGTCCGGTTCTATTCGATAAAACGCGACATCTGTAACAAGTAATCGAATTACTGTGGACGTATGGGGCAATATTTATGTGATAGTAGGAAGGAGAAGTATTCAACCGGAGATCGCAAGTATGGTTGCCAGTAACAGTTTCAAAGAGCTTTCAGAGGTACTCGCGCGTTTAGAATCATCAGGGACCACAGTCCAGCATGCCGAAATGGACCAGGACCTGTTGAACACAGACGGCGAAGTCACAGCCGAATTAGCCGTCACTGTGCCAATTTTGACGGACGAAGAGATGGGAGAGGTCGTCTCAATAAATGCCAAGGACGCCACCATCGAAGACGGAGACGTCGCAGTCGACCTGACAGTCACGGTGTCGGCCGATGGATCGAAACACACGGAAAATGCTGGCACACCGCGTGAAACCCTCGCTACCACAAGTAGTCAATCCAACGTGGAGACAGTCCCCGCATATAAAAACCCGGATGCACTGCAGGCGGTCTACGAGCAGTACAGTTCCTTCCCGAAAATGACGGAGGCACTCGGGGTCGACGTTACCTCGGAGACCGTCCGTCGACACATGATCGAGTATGATATCCATGATCCGGATGATACCAGACCGAAGTCGTACATCGATGCTAGGGCACCCAAAGAAACGGATGACGACACGGACACTGGTAGCTCTTCTACACCTGCCACAGCCAGTACCGAAACCGAGCCACCAGCAGATACGGACCCTGAAACCAGTGTATTGACGACGGATGAACAGACTAACACGTCCTCAGGAGTCGATGATGACGTCGCAACCCAAGAGGCAACGAGTGCAGTTACTGACGGCGGAAACATAACAGTAGACAGTCTTAACAAGCAGTCACCATTCGCTACCGCGCAGGTACGAGACGTGGTAACCGAATCATCTACACAGCAGTGTGGCGACCCGACTATGAGGAGCGATATCGATCTTCCCGAGACGCTCACTGTCGCCGAACTCGCAGACGCGATCAACCAGTCACAGACAGTCCACGGGGTAACCCAACACATCGGCATGAACCGGAGTGCTGCTAAACAGTTCCTCCAAGAGTTCGGTCTCATCGACTTCGTCTCTCATCGCCTCGCTGCTGATCAAATTACCGTCTCACCGAACGAGGTTGTCAGACGAATTAACGCCGCTGGCCAGTGAAAAGAGCATATTGCCGCCCAAATACTCGATATAACCCACCCAGACAGTCGAGTGTGGGAAAGAGGTATCAGTAATACGGACGATAATCAGTACAATGGCAACAATTCGGATTCGTGAATGGACAAAAAAGCAAATCGAACGGATTAGGGAAACCGAATCACATTCCTCCAACGATTCCGTTATTAAGTCGTTGCTGAAAGATCGCGAACTCGCCAAGTTCGCAGGCGAGCGCGTCGAAACAACCGACAGAGCGTCCGTAACAGAGACCGCCCCACCGCTTGACAAGCCTTTCGACGATCTAACTGTTATCGATGAACTGTCAGCCCCCGATAATGGAGTCGTGTTTCTCTGGTGTCCGAACTGTGCGACTGAAATAGCCCATCTGACTGTTGAGGGTCAGATGAGCGTTTCCGCGTTCGAAATGGAGTGCCGACATTGTCTCACCAATCTCGACCATCATGCAATCGTTGCTATCGAAATCGGCTACCCGATCGAGCAGAAGCTCACTGAAGACGATCTCGAAGCGGATCTCAGAGCGTGTGTCATCGACTACTGGGATCGAATCCTCAGACAACAGACAGAGAGTGCCACAGACGAGGCAGCAGGTATCGAACGACTTGTCTGGCAACTCGGCGAGTACGCACGGGAGTTCGCTTGGGAGTGGCCGGAAGACGTTCCCGTGGTCGGATTTGAGGGTGGGAACACCTACCGGAACTCGACCACCGACGAATGGATCGAAGTCATCGAACAAGTCACCGAAAACAGGAACTCCCTCGATTCGTTCGAGGTCAAGCGGTACACCGCTGATAGCGACCCCTCCGATGTCGACACAGAAATCATGGACAGCAGTACCATCGTCGACCTCATTGCGACGCGAAGCCTGCTACTGGAGAGCTAGCCGACATCGGCAATCGAGCACCAACACAACAACTGAGAGATGTGGGTTACAGCGTCAACAGATGATCGAAATCGTCGCAGCGTCGACGTACCGTCGGGAGAGTCAATATCGACATATTAGGAGGACAGTCGCAGTGTCGACATATCATCGGGAGAGTCGACGTCGACAAGCACGCCACGGTCGCCGGTTTCGACGAGCACGGCTCTGTCGTCGTCGAGTAAGATCTCACGACCACCGGTGTCACCAGTTGCATCCGCTAACGCCTCGAAATGGCGACGACCGAACAACACCGGGTTCCCGCGAGCCCCGTTGCAGGCGGCTGCCAAGGCCTCACTAACGCCAGTACGATATGCAGCGACGAGTAGGTCGAAGCTCTCGGCCTCAACGGTCGGCATATCCCCGAGTGCGAAAACAACAGCATCAGCTCCGTGATTCCGAGCTGCCGTGATGCCCCGACGCACCGAGGTGGACTGTCCGGACGCGTACCGGTCGTTGTGCACAATGGTAACCTCGAAATCACTGACGGCCCTTCGTACACGTCCGGCGTCGTCGCCGACGACCACCACGACCTTATCTACGGTCGACCGTAACAGCGTGTCGACCACGTGAGACACGAGCGGCGCGTCCGCCCACTCGGCGAGCAGTTTGTTTGTCGCTCCGAATCGGGAGCTAGTGCCAGCTGCAAGGACGACACCGACAACTGTCGACTGGCCGCCAGCCACGCCGCCGTCGAGCTCCTCGAACGGCGGTTCGACGACTGGGAACTCCTTGACCGCCATTGCAGAGTTCTCTGGTAACACAAAATAATAAGCAATCGGGTCGCAGACGTGGCAAATATACCACATAGCCACGTTGAACCGTGACACACACCGTTGCTAATGTGGCTGGCGACGTTTTAAAATCGGTTGATCTCGACCGTGTTAATATGTTATTAATAGACGAGCGGCTTCGGGGTAGGCTCACTGCAAACGGAGGTCGTGTGTGATGGACGCCGACGCGTTTGAGTACCGAGAGGCCGAAACCATTGCAGACGCCATAGCTCTGTTGGAGGAGCATCCTGATGCAGAGGTGCTGGCCGGGGGCCATACGCTACTGCCGAACATGGAAATTGGCTTGATCGGCCCGGATACAGTCGTCGACATTGGCGGCATCGATGCTATGCAGGGTATCGATCGCGATGGCGATGTAATGAACATCGGTGCGTTGACGACCTACAGCAAGATCATCGACACGGACGAACTCTGGGACGGCGCAACCGTGCTGACGGAGGCAATCCGCGAAATCGGCGACACCCAGATTCGGAACCGGGCGACTGTTGGGGGAAACCTCGTCCGTCCGGAACCGACATCGGACCTCTCGGCCGCAATCATCGCTAGCGACGCAACGCTCATCGCAACGAGTCGCCGCGGCGAGCGCCGGATCGACGCCGACGAGTTCTTTCTCCCGAAGCGTACGACAGCCCTCGAAGAGGACGAACTGCTCACTCGAATCGAAATTCCACTCGTGGGCGGGGCCGCCAGCGGTGCCTACAGCAAAACCCAAAGCCCGTCTGCGAGGTACACATTGCTGGGTGTTGCGGCCCGTATGTCGGTCGACGACGGGTTGGTGTCGACGGCCCGCGTGGCTGCCAACGGGGTGATGAATCACGGCATTCGCCTCGGCGGGGTCGAAGACGCTCTCACAGGGAATCCACTTGATACCGAAACAATAGCGGCCGCAACGACACAGGCAACAGCTGGCATCGACGAGTCACAGATGATAGACGACAGCCAAGCGTCGGCGACGTTCCGTATGCAACTTCTTGAGGTGTATACACAACAGGCACTCGAACGGACGGCCGAGCGTACCGGGCTCACCATTCCGGCATGATACCGCACGTATTCACCCACCGAAGGATTGCTATGGCACAGTCGACACGGAGACCAACGGATGATCACTGTTAGACAGTCGACACCGAGGACTGACGAATGACAACTGGAGACTGGAGCGCCCCCGAAACGGAAGTGTTGGATGCCATCGTCTCGGGTATCACTAATCAGCAAGCCGTCCTCGCAACGGTCGTTGCCGTTGAGGGGAGTGCCTACCGGCGTCCGGGTGCGAAGATGGTCATTGCCGACGACACCGGCATTGGTGCGGTCACCGCTGGCTGTCTGGAAGACGAGGTGCTCGCACTCACTGAGCAAGTGCTGGCCGACGGAGCACATATCGAGCGGTTCGATCTTACCGGTACCAACGATGTCTGGGGCCTCGGTGTTGGTTGCAATGGTGTGGTCGACATCCTGCTCGAACCACTAACTGTAGAGTACCGACCGGTCGCCCACGCACACGAAGTTGCCGAAGACATAGCCGTTCTCACTGTGCTCGACGGGGAGCGGTCGGATGTCGAACAGGGCGACCATGCCTTCGCTCATCCGACCGGAGCAGCCGATTACCGAGGGCTCTCGTTCGAAACACCGACAACTGACTGGCCCGACGAGCTGATCTCAACACTGACCAAGCCGACCGCTGAAATGCTGGCAGCCGATGCCTCTGACAGTATTACCGTTAACTGGGAAGGCAAGACAGCCGAGATTTTCGTCGACAGCATACACGCGCCGCCCGAACTGGTCGTCTTCGGGAGCGGACACGACGTTGTCCCGGTCGTGGAACTGGCAAAACAGGTCGGCTTCAGTGTCACTGTCGTCACGTTCCGGGGAGCGGCCGACAACAAGCGGTTCTCCGCAGCTGATCGTGTCATCACGACATCTCCCGCGGAGCTTCACGAGAGCCTTGCGTTCGATACCAACACCTACGCCGTCGTGATGTCACACAACTTCGTCGACGATCGGCTCACCCTAGAGGAGTTGCTTGCGACGCCTGTCGAGTACGTCGGGATGGTGGGCTCACGAGAACGGTTCAGAGAGATGCAGGACGCGTTCGCTGCGGAGGGGCATCGGTTCAGCGCCTCCGAACGGGATCGCATCTATACCCCGGCTGGCCTTGATCTCGGCGGCGGAACTCCGTTCCACATCGCTCAGAGCATCGTTACAGAGATAACAGCTATCCACCATGGCCGTGATCCACAACACCTCACAGACCAGACTGGACCGATCCACGCACGGTCGACGGTCACACAGTCGGTCGACGATGACTGAGACCGCGTGATCAGTCGCCGATCTCATATCGAAACGGTCTGAACGAGTGGGCAAGCAAGCGTTCTCTCCTCACCAAGTGGTCTCGGTATATATTTATTCGAGACAGTTCCTCACTATCCTATGCAGATTGCACGATTGCGCACACCGGATGGCGTACTCACAGGTCGCTATGAGGACGGCGTTGTCACGACCTCCGATGGAGAAGCAGTCGTTGGCGATGATGGCCACCTCACGCACCCGTGTTCGCCCTCAGCGGTATACTGCATCGGACGGAACTACGCCGAGACGCTCTCTCAGATGGAGTATGATCGCCCCGACGAACCGGATTTCTTCATCAAACCACCGACTGCGCTTACGGGCCCCGACCAGCCGATTCACTACCCCGACTGGACCGAGGAGTTGACATACGCTGGCGAACTCGCGGCGGTTATCGACCAACAGTGTCACAGAATCGACCCGGAGGACGTTCCATCGGTTGTGCGTGGGTATACAATTTTGAACGATGTCGACGCCCTCGATCAACCAGGACGGACGGCACGGAAAGCCTTCGATACGTCGGGCCCACTGGGACCGTGGATCGAGACCGATATCGATCCGTACAATATCGAGATGGAAACCACCATCAACGGAGAGCAACGTCAGTCAGCGACTACTGACCAGATGTTGTTCGACCCGTATGAGATCATCTCGTTCCTTTCAGGGCGGGTCACCTTCCAGCCGGGCGACGTAGTCGCTTTCGGTAGCCCTGCGAACCCAGGAACGATCGCGCCCGGCGACACCATCGAAATCACGTACGATGGGATCGGAACGCTTTGCAACACGGTTTCGTCGTCCCGCTGAAACCGTGTGGTCTTGTTAGGTATGAGTCGTGATCGCCTTCGAGACGATGTCCGCACAGCGGTCCCAGTAGTTCGGTGTGTGACCCGCATTGTGTGGGGTGATCTGGCAGTTCTGCAACTCCCACAATGGACTCTCAGACGGTAGTGGCTCGGGGTCAGTCACATCAAGCGCAGCCCCACGTAGCTTGTTGGTTTGCAGCGCGTCGACGAGTGCGTCCGTGTCGATGACTTCGCCACGGGCGATGTTGGTCACTGTCGCGTCGGTTGGTAACAACAGGAGTGCCTCCTCGTCAATCAATCCCTCAGTTATCTCGGTAAGTGGGCACGCTAAGACGAGATGATCCGTTTGGACGAGCGCATCGTCGAGATCTGCCTCATCGAAGCCGATTATTTCATCGGCCGGTCCGCCCTTTGAAGGCGTATATCGGACCCCAATGGTAGACACACCGAACGCATTGAGTCGGTCGACGATCGTTCGGCCGATCGGCCCGAGACCAATGACCGTTGCTGTCGACCCTTTGAGTTCACCTGCTTGGTAGTGGTTCCACTCTGCCTGCTGTTTCTGTCGCCATGCTTTGTCCAGTTGGCGTACGAACGTGAGAATGTAGCCTAAAACCTGTTCAGCGATGTTCGGGCCGTGAACACCGGAGGCGTTTTGAACCGCAACATCGTGCGCTTTGAGCGCATCAAGCGGGAGGTGGCCAGTCCCGGCAAAGGTACAGACGAACAGCGACAACGTCTCGGATTTCTCAACGAGTGCTTGATCGATCGTATATCCGGTTGCAATCGTTGCTTCTTGTAGGAGTTTCATCTTTTGTGCAGATGTTTTTGCAAGCTGCACCTCATACTCGGGAAGTTGTGCCTGCAATGTGTCGGCGTAGTCTGCAGCTGATAACCCGTGAATTTTGTGGTCTAAGACGACAATATCGGTCATCGTGTTAGCTCTATTGTGAAGAGATCGGTTGCTGTTAGCAGTACATCGGCTGGGGAAGTTGTCGACCGAAAACGGATTTGATTTGTAATCATTAGTTTCGTAGTTATTGAGTTTATTTTATTGTTTTTTACTATAGAGACATTTTATTAGTCACATCAAGATGTGACAAATATTTAGTTATTGTTATATAACTTTATTGCCTCTATGCTACAGGCTAAAACTAGTTTGTTCAGGTATTTTGTGGTGACCCTGAGTTATTTGTGAATTATCTGTTTTCTATTTCTGCATATTCACAACAGTAGTATAAAATTATCCTGTGCCAATGTGTCGATGTTAATTATTTTTTACAATGTGGCTCCGAAAGTATAAGTTTAAGTCTGTAATAAAACCATATAATGATAGCTTGTCCCGAGTGTGGGTCAAAACTTCAAATGGCCGCAAGTGGTATGTTCTTTACACACGTCACGCATTTATACTGTTCTCAGGAAGAATGCGATTATAGAGAAGTATTATGTTAATAAACGTATATATTAGATGCTGTTAAGATAGATGTAGGCACTGCCTAGTTGACGACTTCTTGGATTTCCTAGTGCCTTCGATTTGTGAGGATTCCAGCGCTTCTTTTCGGATGAACGGCTCGATTAGGATCTCTCTTGAACCAACACGTGGGCCGATACCGTGGAGTCGACCCACGTCCTACCGGATCAAATCCGAAGTGGTTACACGCCAAACCAGAGACTTACGGAGCCCAGCAGGTCGAACGCACGGACTCACGGAGAACCAACACCACTTATTGAACGAAGTCAACGACGCGGTCGACGGCGTCAAGTAAGACACCCCGGTTCCGGTGTAACACGTCACTACCGCACCTCGGTTCAACTGTATCTACATCCCTCGGATGGGGCTGCTCCGACAACGTAACCAAATAGAAAGCGAGAGTGCTGACGACGCTAACAAACTCTTCAACAATATAGACGTGTTGAATCCCAACGAGCAAACCCACCAACCGACCGACGGGATGCCCGCGAAGCGATCCGGCTGTTCTTTCGAGCCGCTCGGTTTGTCGACGACCGTGGTGAGTCGACCATTACTGAGGACCACATTCGAGAAGCACGAGAGTTTTTAGAACAGAAGACCGTCGAAAGCGGGATTCGAACGCCCCCACAACAGAAGCTCTTGGCGTTGATGAGTGCGACATGGCATGTCTCGAAAGGCGAGTCGTCGATAGCGACAACGCCGATCTACACCCAGTACAACAAGATGTGCGAGGTCGAAGACATAATACCGCTGTCGAACCGCCGGTTTCGAGATCGGCTCAACGACCTTTCGGATTCGAATATCCTTACGAAAACACAGGGTCGTGGGCAAGGAAAGCAAAACCGCTATGAGCTGGCCGTCGACGTCAAGACGGTCGTCGAGGATCTCCTACAGAAAAACGAACGCCACGGCGAGGTCACACAAGTACTTCGAACACAACTAGCGAAACACCAGTAGCCTGCATTAGTTCTTGTAGCAGTTGTATTCGAGAGGTTTACACTTTGAACACGGGATGTAGGGTGGACGGAGATAGCTCGTGAACAGTGGTGGTCGACGGTCGGTCGAACTGATCAATCCAGCAGTTCAGCCACGCCGCTGGGTGTCCGTACATGTACGGTGCCGTCGATCAAGAGCGTATCATCGGCCTCTTCACCGACACCGTGGTCAGTCGGCAGTTCGATTTTGTCTTCGACAGTCGCTTCGATAGCGTCGTAGGTGTCCTTGAGCAGCTCGTCGTGTTCGGGCGGTTCGTCGAGTACCTCTACGATGATCCTACTGCCGCCGAGTACTGGATTTATCATATTTACTGATTGTCCCACAGAGTGATAAAAAGTTAAACAGGATTTAACGGGCGGTGTTCAAATAAGAATTAAAAAACGAGGCATCACGTTTTCTGAGTGCCTATGCTCAAAAACACACGCCTAAACGGTAGTATCGATCAAATCGAGTTAGGTTTTGTGGAACGAGAAGCGACACCGGAGTTTCTGATGAAGCTCAGTATTCAGCTGCATCTTTCTGTCCTCTCACTTTCGAACACTGTTTGAGTTCTTGAGATATTCGGTGTCTAACGCGCTCGATCCACCGTTGATAACTGGATTCATAAGGCTGATTTACAGCCCGAATCCGGAAAATCCGGATCACGTTGCAGTTGATGAGGCGGTGATCCGGCTCAATAATGAATAGTATTGGCCGCACGCGACAGTCGATCCAGGGATAAATGAATTGCTGTATACAAGCCTTAAACCAACCACTAATACGGTTATCGCTCAAACATCTCTCGCTGAGATTAAGGAGAAACACGATGTTTCTGAGGCGATATTTCTCGTTGATGGCCCACACTCGTTACAAGCAGCGTGTCACCGAGGGGCTACGATTTTAGATATGAAAAACATGGAAATCAGAATGCCGTCGAACGTGTCTTCAGAGAAATAAAACGCCGAACTATCTGTTTCTCGAATTGTTTCAGTAACGCCTCAACAGATACTGCCGACAACTGGATCAGCTCGCTCAGCTTTGCATGGAATCAGCTTATCTGAACACTACCGTTCTAACAGCGGTCCCGACCCACCTGAGGTGTAGCCGAAGCGGGTCGCTGTAGACGAAACCGCTGTCAAAATCAATAGCGAACAGTCTTGATTAGATACTGCAATAAACCCCGCCATCGAGTTGACTCTGGGCATCGATCAGGTCGGAACATACCGAACCGATCTGCGACCGTGTGTCTGCGTCGACTCCCCGAAAACCACGACCGCTCCGAGGCCGTATTTCTCGCCGATAGTCTCAACTACCAGATTGCTGTCGCTCGATTCAGTCAGTGGTCGACGTAGATATCCGGACCGAAATCCGATCGAAACACGGATTCAACCACTCGAAGCTCGGATCGACTGCTGCCATCGTTCGTCGGTAGGCAGTCGGTCGACCGTTCGCCACAGTTATTCTCAGTTCACACTATTATGCCCGCCAGCGACGACCGCAATCGTCACATAATCGAGCACCGACCGGAGTAGTCCTCAACCAGACAGTATTACCACAAATCATGTATCACGTGGGAAGATATCCTTCGGTACTTTACAGTGCATTCCTTTGACCCCGTTGACGACCTGCGTGGACTGGAAATCCCCGGCGACGCTCAGGAGGGAGTACGACTCGGTTTCGGATAGCCCTTTGTTGTTTTGCAGGAAGTCGACCGTTTCGATTGCGGCGTTCCGTGTCGCTTCGTCTAGGTCTTCATCGAACCCATGTATCATCCAGTGGTCGTTTGTTTCCAACACTGGTGTCGTGATATCGAGGTCATCCCTGACGAAGAATTGGACGACAGCATCGACATGTGCTTCGATTGCGGTCCCAGATATTTCACCGTCACCCTCGGCAATGTGGGAGTCGCCAGCGGTGAACAATCCTCCCTCAACTTGGACGGGATAATACATCGAGGTCCCGACAGTGAAATGTCGGTTGTCGACGTTGCCGCCGAATACGCCCGGCGGAACGGAGTCGATACAGCCATCCTCGGCCGGTGCAACGCCAGCCGTTCCGAAGTGGTACCGCACGGGGATCCGAACGTCCTCCAAGACAGGGTGCCGGTCGACCGACTCGGGGTCGACGACGCGACCGGGGGTATCGTAGAGATCCGGATACTCGTATTGGAAACACGCTCGTGCCGTGTGGGTTTCCTGATCAACCTCATAGACCGTCACGTACTCCGTTTCATCGAACTCGTCGTACAACAGCCCCCAGTTCGCACTCACGTTACTGCCGTACGGCAGTCGTGGTTCGAGATTGAGGATCCGACACTCGAGTACGTCACCGGGTTCTGCACCCTCGATGTGAATCGGGCCGGTCACGACGTGAACGCCGGGGCCTCGGTCTTCCTGATCGATCTCGTCGTAAATCTCCCGTACTCCCTCATCCATCATCAGGTCGGGGGCGTCTCCGGCGTGGTGGGAGACGGTTTCGATCCGCACGATATCACCCGATTCAACGCGTGCAACCGGTTCTTGGGAGTTATCAAAGAACCCCCAGTTGACTGTCTCCGGGGTGGCTTTGATCTCGTGTTTTTCAGCGTCGACGGCGCGACGTGGGCTTCGTGTTGGGGTATTCGAACTCATCAGAAGCTGTTGTTGCCGATGTAGCTACGGAAGTCGTCCGCGTCTTCGAGACTGTACTGGGTCGTGTCCGACTGCTCGGTGAGGTCACATCCGATCGCCTCTTCGAGGAAGGACGGTTCGACGATATCGCTCTCGATGAACGAGATAGAGTGATCCTCTTCGACCCTCGCCAGCCGCATGTTGTGGCTCATGTGGTGTGTCGAGCCTTTCAGGCTGAGATCGCCGGACGGTGCCTCGACATCCATCCCCTCTTCGAGAACCGAAATGACCTCCTGTTGGTCGACCGTTCCGGCTTCTTCGACGGCCTGTTTGTATAGCTGGAGAGTCACGTATGGACTCATAGCCATCTGGGCGATATACTCGTTGTCGGGCCAGCGATCGTAGAACCGGTCGACGAAGTCCTGGTTCCGGTCGGTCGGTATCTCTTCCATGTAGTAAACTGCCGAGTGCATTCCCTCCATCGTCGGTGGATCGAACCGAACGTGCTCGTAGCTCTGTGAGAGGTTCACCGAGCTTGCCATCGGAACGTCGAGACCGAGGTTTTCGGCTTGGGTAAAGAAGGCAGATTGGTTCGAACCAACCAGCACAGTCGCCAAGAAATCCGGATCCGCATCGTGGATTCTGTTGATACTCGATCCGTACTGGGAAACGGAAAGCGGAGGGAACTCCTCGCCAACTACTTCCCCACCGTTTTCCTCGACGTACGCCCTGATCCAGTCCGCAGAGAGCTGTCCGAAGTTGTAATCGGCCGCGATGATGTACGCCTCAGGACCGAATTCGTCGATCATGTACGGAATCAGTGTTCCGTACTGTTGTTCAGGAATAGATCCGATCGCAAACGTGGTGTTGTCACAGAGCCCACCCTCGTACTCATTCGAATAGAAATAGAGTTGCTCCTCTTCATTTACCGTCGGCCGGATCGCTTCACGCGTATTACTGGCGAACGCTCCAGTGAGCATATCAACGTCGTCCTGAAGTATGAGTTGTTCTGCTAACTCTCTGTACCGCTGGACGTTGGACTGCGGGTCGGGAGCCACGTATTCGACCTCTCGGCCGAGGATTCCGCCTGCCTCATTAATCTCCTCGATTGCGAGAACGCTCGACCTGTACTTGGGAAGGCCGTTGATGGAAAAGTTACCGGATTGATCTTCTAGTATCCCAATTTTGATTGTATCGGAATCATCGCTTCCTCCCCCTGAACAGCCAGCAATTGATACTGTGATGCCTGCTGCGCCCGCTGTTTTTACAAACGTACGTCTATTAACCGAATTGGACTTCATATCCATCCTTTTTTAGACAATACACCTATAAACATATGAGTTATATCGCAAGTATTGCAAAGATATACATAAAATTTTTTGTATGTTGGAGGAAGCGCACATAAAGTTTTGATATGTAGGGATAAAAATCGTATTATGTGTTTTATTAATCCTAACTGTATCTCTGGTGTCACATCGGTTCCACTTGTTACTCGCATGGGTCGGTTTCTAAACGTGAACGATCCCGGTCACAGTTTGCCAGACACCAAGTTAACAATCGGATATAACGGAGACTCCCGGCAGTCGACCTCAGTAGCCGATTGCCGCGCCGTCACCCCGTGGATCAGCGCCGCCTTCAAGTGTGCCGTCCTCGTGGAGCCGGATCGCCGCAGCATGGCCCATCGTGTCGTCGAAGCGGCGAGCCATCGCTACCGGCTGGCCCCGTCGCTGGAGTTCAGTGACCACGCCGTCCGGGATCCGTCCTTCCAGCGAGAGCGACCGGGATTCATCGCCCCACGTCCGGCCAAAGAGCCAGCGTGGGGCTTCGATGGCCTGCTGGACGTCGTAACCGAAGTCGACGATACGGGAGACGAGCGCGGCCTGCGTCTGGGGCTGGCCCTCCCCACCCATCGTTCCGTAGACGAGCCACGGTTTGCCGTCCCGCGTTAGCATCGAGGGAATCAACGTGTGGAACGTTCGCTTGCCGGGTTCGAGGCTGTTGATATGATCCGCATCGAGCGAGAAGAACGAGCCGCGGTTTTGGGGGATGATCCCGGTGTCGCCAGCGATCATGCCACTGCCGAAGTCGAAATAAATCGACTGGATCATCGAGACCGCCAGCCCGTCGCTGTCGACCACCGAGAGATAGCAGGTGTCACCGCCGGGGTCCTGTGTCTGTGGCGTCACTCCATCGGGTGTCAGCCCCGGTTCGACGGCAGCCGGAAGCGAGCTGTCGGGTTCGATTAGCGTCCGGCGCTCGTCGAGATACGACGCCGAGAGCAACTGTTCGACTGGCATGTCAACCGTCTCGGGATCGGTTACCCACGCATCGCGGTCCGCAAACGCGATCTTGACGGCTTCGGCCATATGATGGTAGTAGTCGGCGGTGCCGTCGCCCCACGAGTCGACATCGAAGCCATCGAGCAGGCCGAGGATCTGGAGTGCAGCGATTCCCTGTGTGTTCGGCGGGAACGAGTGGATAGTGACATTCCGGTAGTCGACACTGAGTGGCTCGACCCACTCGGCATGGTACTGGCTCAAATCCGTCGCCATCAACGGCGACTCCTCGCCGATTCCCTCGCAGAACGCCTCGGCAAGCGGTCCCTCGTAGAATCCCTCACGGGGTCCCTGTTGGGCGATCAGTTCGAGCGAGTCAGCGAGCGCTGGCTGGCGGAGCAGGGTCCCAGTCTCGGGAGCCGATTCGTCCGTGAGAAACGTCTCGGCTGTGGTCGACTGCTCGCTGAGGACATCGACGTCAAGACTGATCCAGCGAGTGAAATCGGCGGTCATCGCGAATCCATCGCGGGCATGCGTAATAGCGTCCTCGAACAGCCGCTCCCACGGGAGATTGCCATGTTTCTCGTGAGCGAGTCGCCAGCCGTCGACGGCTCCGGGCACGGTCAGTGCTGAGGCACTCCCGCGCTCAGGTATCTCATCGTAGCCTCGCCTCTCGTAGTAGCTCCGGGTCGCCTGTTGCCCGGCAGGACCGCTGGCGTTGATCCCCTCGACATCAGCGTCAGCGTCGTTACCGGCAATAAGCCAGAAGCCGTCGCCGCCCAGTCCGGCCATGTGTGGGTAGACCACACAGAGTGTGGCATTGGCCGCGATGGCCGCGTCGACTGCCGAGCCGCCGTCCCGGAGGATATCGGTACCGGTACTGCTCGCAAGGTAGTGGGGACTCGTCACGAGTCCGTGCTGTGCTCTCGTCGGTGGCCGTCCGGTTCGTGTTTGATCGTACATGTTGTGTGTTCCGTTCGTAACTATCTCATTCACCGGTCAGAGACTGGATATACGTTTGCGAGTAAGTGTAGCTACAACAACATTGTAAAACTACTGTTCGAAAAATTCTGCGTGGGGCGGAACAGACACGGCTGTGCTGCTGTGTCTGCGTTCTGCGGGCAGTTTATCCGATCTTCAGTTTGGGGTTCAGCTACGTCCACGGCGCGGAGGTACTGACACTGTTAGGCGGTGGCCTGTGGCGTGTCCATGTAGCGAAGAATCGGGGGGATCATCGTTCCAATCACGAGGACAGCGAACCCTACGATCCACAGCGAACCACTGCCGGTCGAGCCGACGCTTATCAGTGGCAGTGACAGCGCCATCAGGAGGAACGCAGCCGTTTCGAGTTGGATTGCGTCCATTTAGGCCACCCCCAGGAAGCCGACAGCGTTGACTCCGACGATGATGACCCCGATGACGGCAGCCACGACGGCCACCCACGGAATCGTCTTCCGAAGCACATCACCCTCTTGGCCGACGATACCGACCGCAGAGGTGCCGAGGATGACGTTCCCCGGCGACATCGCGTTGCCGATTGCCCCACCAGCAGTCTGGCCGCCGAGGATCCAGTTCTCACTGAGTCCGCCCAGCGAGAGCGCGGTCTCCTGCTGGAGTCCACTGAATAGGATGTTCGAGGCGGTGTTGCTCGATGTCATGAAAGCACCCAGTGCGCCGATCAACGGTGAGAGGAAGCCGTAACTGGCTGGCGTTGCGACCTCCGCAATGCCCTGCGCGAGGACCAGCGTCTGTCCACTGTGATCCATGACCTTTGCCATCACGAGGAACGAAATCACCGCGACCGAGGCAGGAATGGCGGTCAGTAGCACCGACCGCGTCAGGCTGTCCGACTCGGTGTCAGTGCCCGCCTCGAAGTATCCTTTCTGTTTGTACACGATCGAGGCGACAAGCGTACTCACCAACAAGAGCGTTCCTGGATGAGTCAGTGGTGTGAACGGGGAGTAGGGTGCTGCTGCCGCATTGGAAACGCCGAATCCGGTTTCGACTGCGGGGAACGCGAGCCCCGCTTGGACGGTGGTGAGCGCCGCAGCAAGTGGATCGATCACGGCTGTCAAGAACGCGACCGCCGCAAGCACGCCGAACGGAAGCAGCGCGAGTTTCAGACTCATTAGGTCTTCGGATGGAGCGTCGACTCCAGTGCCGGTAACAACGCCGCCATCAGTGGCGACTGCCCCAGTGCTACCGGTGGATGTACCGCCGATATCGTCGCGCATCGCCGGTCGGACATCTATCTGTGTCGTCGTTGTCGCATACGGTTTCCACTTGGCCAACAGTGGTAGTGCAAGCAGACCAAGGGTGGCTGCCATGAAGTTCGCAAACGCCGGTTCCCAGACGTAAATGCCGAGCAGCTGGCCGCCGCCGTGGATCGCCGAGACGATGGCGATCATCGGTAGTGCGTATTTGACCGCCTTCTTGCGGCCGAAGATCCACGCCACTGTCAGGCCACCAGCAAGATTGACGACCCAGAGGAGTATCCCTGCTGCAGCGGCGGTCAGGAGGACTGCTTGGAGTTCGACAGTCGAATCAAGCGCCAACCACGCGACACCGAGTGTGCCGAACGTATTCGCCCACGCGTGGCCGATCAGTGGAATCGCAACCGAGTACACCGGTTTGACACCTAATGCAAGAAGAATCGGTGCGACGACGACAATCGGCGTCCCAAAGCCGGATATCGACTGCATGAAGGAGACGAACACCCAGCCGAAGCCCAGAACCAGAAACAGTTCGTTACTAGTGACTGATTTGACCTCCTCACGGAGCGCATCGAACCCGTTTGCCCGGTCGATGACGTGGTAGAAAATCAGCGCCGGTATAATAACGTATAAAACGAATACCGCGTCCCAGACACCCTTCGCGCTTGCAACAGCGAGGTCGCGGACCGGCGTCTGGTACGCCGTGAGCCCAATGAGAACTGCGGCAAACATCCCGATAGACGCAGCCTCGTGGGCCTGCCAGCGAAAGACGACGAGCGTCACCAACAGCAGTGCCAGTGGTACGATTCCGAGCCCCCAGAACAGTATATCAACAGGTGGAGTCATCGTCCACCTCTCTGTTGGTATCTCTACTGAAATGGGAGACTGTTTTAGTTTCTTTACTACTTTTAGGTCGAACCGCTTGACGTATGTTTGTCTCTACAGTCATGAGACATACACTTGTAACCCGAATACCGTATATAAATGTTTCCCACCAAGAAGGCGAATTAATTAGATGCATATATACAATTAATACACTACACACTTACATTACAGTGCGTTTTACTGAATGTACAGTCAATTTATTTCAGTCGACAACAAATCAGTCTAACTCAACAGTAATCCCATTGGATCAGGGTACACTGATCTTCGATCAAAGCATAATGAGTTACTGCGAGGGTCCGAACTGTGGCGTGATTGCACAGCATCTCTCTAAAATCGTTGTCCCACTGAGTGATTGACTATGTGAATAGTTTTTCGACCGCAAAATTAGCTCTCTGAACTCATTTGCTGGTGATATCGCTGTCGGCGCTGTTTTCACCGAACTATACTCGAGTCGGTTCAGTGATCGGTGCGTCCGTTATGCCTCGGCTGCCTGTTTCGAACCCCGTCGACGCAGAACGAGAGCAAACAGACAGCCCAGAGCGGGGAACGCCGCCAGCGCGAGGAAGGTGCCGTCGACGGAGGTCACCGACAGCAGATAGCCCGCGATGGCTGCCCCCGTCGCACCCACACCGAACGACGTGAGGTAGGTGTAGCCGTAGGAGAGCCCTCGTCCGTCCGGAGGGCTGTGATCAGCAATGGTCGCTTGGTACAACGGTTGCAGGGCGAACAACAGGAATCCCAACAGCGCACTCACAATGAGCAGTGTCGTCACACCGCCTCTCGCTGCTGGCACGAAGGCGATGGTGACGGCTACGAGACTCCCGAAGACGACAGCTAATCCAGTCGTAGATGAGATTTTATCCGAAACCTTGCCGCCGACGTACTGGCCAGCGATCCCGATCGTCAGCAGGCCGACGTACAGATACGACGAGAGCGTGAACTCCTCGGCCATCGGACTACCGGGCTCGAATAGTTGAACGAAGTCGGTGACTGGCGGGAGGAACTGATCGAACACTTCGGGGAGGAACGTCAACATCCCCCGGTAGAACAGCCCGTTCATCATCACGATAACCATCGCCAAGGCGAACCCCGCGGTGAACAGCGCGCGGCTACTCCCGACGAACTCCGAAACCGACATCGATTTCGACTGCTCGGTCCCGCCGTCGACACTAACGGCTGCGGTCTCGTCGAACTCGGTGGTCATGGCGTAGCCGATGGCGATCACCGCTGGGATCACCAACAGTCTGGTAACGATCCGCCAGTCGAAGGTGATCAACAACAGTGCCGTGATCAGTGGGCCGAAGGCGATACCGATGTTCCCCGCCATGCCGTGGTAGGCAAAAGCAGAGCCCCGGTTTTCGACACTGGTCGAGATGAGTGCGAGTCCGGAGGGGTGATATACGCTCGCAGCAATCCCCCACGCGGCCAGCGCAATGGCGATGGTAACGATCCCGTTGGCGAAGCTTAGGAGGGCAAAAGAGAGTCCCATCCCACCGAGACAGGTCAAAATGAGTGTTCGCGATCCGAATCGGTCGGCAAGGATGCCGCCGGGAAGCGCACCGATGCCGAACAGCGCGTAGCCAATCGACACCACGCCACCCAGAATCGCCGTCGACACCGGAAACTCCATGAGCCAAATGACGACCAAAATCGGAATCGAGAGCTCGTAGGTATGGACGATTGCATGGGATATTCCGGTGAATAAGACTACCGAGCGGGAGTTATCGTTCATTTTGTTGGATACATTTGGGAACCAACTCGTAGTATTTAAAATTTTTGGGCCACCGTCCGCCCAGAGCTACTCGATCCATGAATGTTTCTCAGTTGCAAAGGATCTGGTGTCGTCCCACCCCGAGCGAAATCGGGTTTCGATCCGCTCTCGAAGGCGAACGGTTGCCTCGGTAATCCGCTGTCGCTGTTGATCCGACAGCTCTGCAGGAAGCAGTACCGCGAGACAGCCATAGCAGTCGCCCGTCTCGTCGACTATCGGGGCAGCGACACAGCGGTGTGAGATCTCCGCGGAGAGAGGGCCGACGATGTACCCCTGCTCGACGAGGGAGTCGCCCATCGCCTCCGTATCATCGGAGACCGACTCACTGCGATCGGAGGTGTCGTTCTGCGCCGAGATCACCTGGCCCGGAAGCGACGTCGAACTCGGAATCGCTGTGCCGACGTCGACTGCAGTGTCCGGAATATCGTGGGCGTCGACAACAATACAGTCGGAGCCGGCGGTTTCGACCAACAGAACGCCCGTCTCGAACTGGCTGGCAAACGCTGTGAGGAAGTCGTGAGCAAACGTGTAGAGCCGAGAGTTAGATCGGGTCCGAAACCCAACGCGCAGTAGTTTCGGCGAGAGCTGGTAGCCGTCATCGGCTTTCCGAACGTAGTTGAGTTCCCGGAGTGTACTCAGATGGTTGTGGATGATGCCCTTGCTCGTCTCCATGTCAGCTGCGAGATCGGAGATACGAACCCCGTCCGTTCGACTCAGTTGTTCTATTATTTCAAACGTCTTGATACTCGTTTTCACGGGCCGGTTCGCTTCGTAGGTCATGGTATCTTTTCGCACAGTGAATGGTATAATGATTGTGGGTCGCTCCCGACAGCCACGCGTTCTATATAGTAGAACGATAGTACCACGACCACGAGCCCTGTGAGCTACACTACGCGGCTATTCCACGGTTCGTCCAGAAAAACCTGAGCTGATGGTTATTTCTCTCATTCAACTCTTGAAACGAATCGTGTGGGTTCGAAGAGGCCAGTTTCGAAGTAGTTCGTTCAACAAAGACGTTTGCGAGAATAGAACACAACGATTGTTCCAACGCGAATTACAGTCGGTCCGACTGCTCTGCTTTCGACACGATTCGTTTGGCCATCCGATACATCTCTTGATCGATTATTTTGCCATCGATGGCGGCGACATCGTTCGGGGCGGTCGACTCGTAGTTGTCGACGATTCGCAGGGCACGGTCGGCCTCCTCGGGAGTCGGCGAGAACACTCGGTTGACAGTCTCGATTTGGTCCGGATGGATGACGACCTTGCCGTCGTATCCGAGAGCGCTCTCGGCGGTACAGGCCTCCTGGAACCCCTGTGAGTCGTGTGCGTCCGTGTGTGGACCGCCGATAGCAAGCAACCCGGCGCTCGCGGCCGCCTGTGAGACCCCCGACAGCGGGTAATGCCAGTAGTGGCCCGGATACTCCGTTACACCGTGTGAAGCACCGATAGAGGCCGCATAATCTGCTGGCCCAAAGATGAGCGCTTCGAGTCGGTCGGACGCGTGGGCGATCTCCGTAATCGAGTCCATCCCCTCGGCCGTTTCGATCTGGGCGCTGAGCCCGATTGGTCCCGTGTCGACCCCCGCATTGGTCTCGACCGATGAGAGCAGTGTCGCAACCGTCTGGACGTCCGCTGGCCCACTCACTTTCGGCACAATGATCGTGTCGATGGCCCCGCCGACGGCTTCGACGACCTCGATAATATCGGTGTGCCACCAGCGCGTATTGGTTCCGTTGATCCGGTAGCTGAGAACTTTATCGGTCCACGAGTGGCTCTCAACGATGTCGATGAGATCCGACCGTGCCGACTGCTTTTCGCCGGGTGCCAGCGAATCTTCGAGATCAAGGAATACTTCGTCGGCCGCACTCTCCATCGCCTCCGCAACAAGCCGGGACTCGTTGCCCGGGATCCCCAACTGCGATCGCCGAAGCGTGTTTTCGTTCAACATATCCTCCGTAGAGATGGAAGGAAAATAAACGTACTGGCAACTGTATGGAGACGGGCCCAGTTCACCGTGAACATTCGGGACATAGTTTCCGAGTACCGAGTTTCCGGTATCTGCTAATTATGATTGTTCCATAGCTTCCTGTCTATATTTTACAATCTTCGTCGACCAATTGTCGGCGATCTACTTCGAAAGCGATCGGATACTGGTACCTGTATGTCACAATCATCTTTAGAGAAATAAAACCCCGAACAGTCTGTTTCTCGAATTGTTTCAGCAACGGCTCAACAAATACTGCTGACGACTGGATCAGCTCGCTCAGTTTCGCATGGAATCTACGTGTCTGAACACTTCCCCGTTCGACGTGGATAGGTCGAATCAGTGGCTCCAACGAGCGACGGGATTCGCTGTTCGACAGCGCGATATTCACTATTGGGACGCCACTGTATTCGTCCCAAACTGTGTCTCGGAACCCAGTCGTTCGCCGGGCGGTGTTCAGATAAGGATTGAAGAATGAGGCGTCGAGTTTCCTAAGTGGTCTATGCTAGAAAACGGACGCCTCGGCGGTAGTATTGACCAGATCGAGTTAGGTTTTGTGGAACGAGAAGCGACACCGGAGTTCCTGATGAAGCTCAGTATTCAGCTACATTTGTCTGGTCTCTCACTTTCGAATACTGTTCGAGTTCTTGAGGTATTCGGTGTCCAACGTGCTCGATCAACGGTTCATAACTGGGTTCACAAGGCTGATTTACAGCCGGAGTCCGGAAAGAATCCGGATCACGTTGCGGTTGATGAGACGGTGATCCAACTCAATGATGAGAAGTATTGGCTGTACGCAGCGGTCGATCCAGAGACAAACGAATTGCTACATACAAGTCTTGAACCAACCACAAACACAGTTATTGCTCAAGCGTTTCTCGCTGAGATAGACGAGAAACATGATGTTTCTGAGGCTGTGTTTCTCGTTGATGGATCACGTTCGTTACAAGCTGCGTGTCGCCGAGGAGGCTACGATTTCAGATATGAAAAACATGGAAATCGGAATGCCGTCGAACGTGTCTTCAGAGAAATAAAACGCCGAACTCTCTGTTTCTCGAACTGTTTCAGCAACGCAAAAGCCAAAACTGCCGACGACTGGATCAGCTCGCTCAGCTTCGCATGGAATCAGCTTATCTGAACACTACCGTTCGCCGAGACCACAACGTTTAGAAAACCCAACTGTAAACAATCAACTCAATGGTTTCAGAGCACTGCTGTAAAGTCGACCGAGTTCGTGCCGCCCACGGTCTTTTGCCCCCAAGTCGCGTAGACGGTGATCTCGACGCGTATCTCGTCGACAGATGGATTGGCGAGGGCGAGACCGAACCGGCCGGTGTCCGCGCGCTCACCGAATGGTTCAACAAACAGATCCTCAAAATAATTTATCGCACTCACGGACGGTCCGATTCGAGTGTCCGAATCGATTCGGACTACGAAGCACTTCGGGGTAACGGGATTCCCGACCACGAACGCGCCGAACTCCTCTCGGAGCTCGCCGACGAGGGAATCGACGGCGAGACCACGACGAAGCAGTTCATCGGTAAGAGTACCATGTCACGCCATCTCAAGGACTGTCTCGATGCGACCAAGGAGACCCCGAAATCGGAGACCGAGTGGGAGATCGATAGAGTTCGCGTTGCGACCAATACCTACCGTTCCCATCTCGAATCGGCGCTCCAGTCGCTTGGAAACAAAGGTCGGATTGACGGTGTCGAGGAGGCATCACTGCAGATCCAGTCGTATCTCTCCTGTCCGGAGTGCCCGACTCGTGTCACCGTCGAGCAGGCCTACGAGCAGGGATATGTGTGTGCCGACCACCGTAACGACACGTCGTGACGGGCAGCGGCTGAACGACCGATTTAAGTCATCAGTCACTAGTATTGACGTATATGTGGGAACTCAATATCTCGAACATCGCCGGGATCCGCCACGGAGAACCGAGTATCAAACCCGGGATTAACGCCGTCCAGGCGAGCAACTGGCAGGGCAAAACGTCGCTGGTAACGGCTCTCAGAACCGTTCTTGGTGCTTCAGTAACTCCTTCAACACTCACTGATGGTGCAGATTCGGGTCACGTTCGGCTACAGACGCCGGAGCAAGCCTACGAACGCCGTCTCCAACGGACCGGCAAGCGCGTGACAGCCGAGGGAGAGCCGTATCTGACGACAGAGCAACAACAGGTCGCTGCGGAACTGTTCGCCTTTCTTGACGAACGCAACCGGATCAGAACCGCCGTTCGTGAGGGCAACGACCTCACACCACACCTTATCGAACCACTTGAAAGAGAGGATATCGATGGCCAGATCCGGCGTCTCAAATCCGAGCGGGAGACGGTCGAATCCGATCTCGACCGCGCACAGCAGGCGGCCGACCAATTGCCAGCGAAAACGGAGGCGATCAACAACCTGGAAACGGAACTCGCTGAGCTAGAGGCGGAGATGGAGGACTTGGAGGGCGATGCCACCGAGAGCGGCGAGCAGGCGGCGCTCCGCGAGGAACTCACGGCGGCTCGGCGCAAGCGAGAACAAAGCAGCCAGCGGGTCAACCGACTCGAACGGAAAATCGAGTCGCTGGAATCCCAGATCGAAGATAAGGAAAGCGAACTGGAAGCGATGACGATCGCCGAGACACCGAACCTCTCGGAGACACTGGCGGACAAACGGAGCGCACTCCGGGAAACCGACCAGGAAATCGAGACCCTTGAGTCGCTGTACAACGCCACGAACAACGTACTTGACGGGGGCCATCTCGATCTCGTCGCGGACGTCGACCGGCGGATCGAGGGCGATCACCTCTCGTGCTGGGTGTGTGGCAGCGACACTACCCGCGAGGCGATCGAAGCCCGAATGGCGGGGTTGAGCGATGCGATCTCCGAGCGTCGCGAACAGCGTTCGGCGCTCCAGTCAACGGTCTCGGAGCTCGAAGCGAACCAACGTGAAACCGAACAACAGCGTCGACGGAAACAGTCGCTCGAAGACGGCCTCGACACGCTCCAAACGAATTTGGTCGACTCCCGCGAGGAACTCACGGCTGCCAACGATGAGTTGGACGAGTATACCGAACGCATCGAGGACCTCGAAAATCGGGTCGAAGAAACCGACGACCGGCGGAAATCCCTCGAACAGGAGATCGCCCGGACGGAGGCAAAACTCGACAGCCAGCGGGCCGACTACGCGGACCTCGAATCGCGTGCCCAGGAGCGCGACCGGCTTCAGGAGCGCTACGAATCGCTCTCCGAGGAGATCGAAGACCTGCGCTCGCGCCGCGAGCAGGTGATCAGGACCGCACGGACCGCCTTCGACGAAGCACTCGAAGACGTCGTCGAGAAGTTCGATCCGAGCTTCGAGCGCGCGCGTCTGAAAAACCACGTCGACCCCGATTCGGGACGGACCGAGCAGTTGGAACTGATCATCGCCCGAGACGGCCGCGAGATATCCGTCGATACGCTCTCTGAAGGCGAGGTCGAACTGATCGGTCTCATTGCGGCACTCGCTGGCCACGAAGCGTTCGACGTCGCCGAGCAGGTGCCGTGTATCCTACTCGACGACCTCGGCGGACTGGCTGGCGAGCACATCCACACACTCGTCGAGTACCTCGATGCGCGAACGGAGTATCTCGTCACAACCGCCTATCCAGAGGCCGGTGAATTTGACGGACACGTACTCTCACCGGACGATTGGGACGTCGTTTCGGACCGTGTCGACCAAGCAGCGTGAGATTCTCCCGCAGCGAACTGCGAGGAATCCTCCGCTTGTGGGTGAGTATCCGACTGCTAGCGGTGATTTGCGGCTTACGCTCTTTTTTGGGACGCCACTATATCCGTCCCAATCACTGGTAGTGAGTCGACAGTGGATTCGTGCTCGTTCGAATACCACCGACGGATCGCAGTTCCCTCCCAATTCGAACCGACCATACGCCGTTAGATGGTGCGAGCGGCGGACGTAGTGTGACACATGAACAGCTATCAGGAGGTTCCTACCCGGTGATTTTACGTGGAGATGCCGACGGGGCGAAGCGGACCGCTTGTCTCTCGATGCTAAAATAACTCATCAATAAAAATATTAATCTAGTCTCTACACAGTGATATTCGTTATGATAGAAATAGTAGTATTAGTTTGAAGTCTGTTTCTTATTTGCCCATATATGGCCATTTGAGCCGCTAAAAAGGCTTTCTACGTATTAAAATATAGAGACAAATATCGTATAAATACTGGTAATAGTTTGTTATTCAGAATTACCAGAAATAGTATTTGTGATCGAGAGCGTGGTGGTAAACATTCATAGGCTTATACACAAACAATCGTTTATGAACCGGAGCACGCTCAAGCGGGCGTTGGAGAACGCCGATCTCACGGCCTACGAGGCCGAAGCGTACCTGACGCTCGTCGACTACGGTCGACTCCCGGCTGTCGACGTCGCAAAGAAGTCGGATATTCCCTCCTCACAGGTCTACGATACGCTTCGGTCCCTGGAGTCGAAGGGGTTCGTCGACACGATCGATCAGGACCGGTTGCACGCCGAGCCGTCGGATCCGGTTGAAGTCCTTACGCATCTGCGTGAACGGGGAGCACTGTTTACCGACGCTGCCGAGGAGCTCGAAGACCGCTGGGAACAACCCGATCTCAAGGACCACCGAGTCGGTGTCGTCAAACACGCCGATACGGTGCTCGAACACGTTCGAGATCGGATTCGCGAGACCGATGTCGCAGTCGAAATCGCACTGACTGCCGACCAGTTCGAGTCGCTCCGCGGGGACCTCCGTGCGGCCGCCAACCGAGGGGTCGTCGTCCATATCGCCGTCTACTACGAACCCGAGCTGAGCGAACGGAGCGAGTCGTGGGACCTCTCGGGACGAACCCTCGAACTGCGGGTCGTCGAGATCCCCGGGCCGTTTCTCGCCGTGCTCGATCGGAGTCGAACGTACTTTGCACCGAACTCACGGGCCACCGAGAACTACGGTATCCTCATCAACGACGACATTCTCTCGTTCATCAACCACTGGTACTACCAGACCTGCCTCTGGTATCCGTGGGAACCCTTGGAGCCGAACCGAGAGCTCCCACGACCGTACGTCAGCCTAAAGGAGTTCATTCGAGACATCTCGCCGCTCCACAACGACGGCGCACAGATCGCCGCGACCATCGCCGGTATCGACGTGGCCTCGGGGGAGTTCCGAACGGTCACCGGGACCGTCATGGACATCTACTATCCTGATATGATCACCGACGACTCGCCGTCGATCGTCCTACTCTCGACGTACGCGGTGGTCACACTCAATACCGGGGCCGAACAACTCACCGTCGGCGGGTGGGGAGCAGTGTTTGAGGACATCGAAGCCCAAAAAATCACGCTGGAGGCGATCTCCTTTGACGACCTCGTTCAGTCGTAATTCGTCTTGATTCCGAGCGCGATCGTCTGATTGCCAACCCGAACCGAGTACTCGCCTGCCTCGGTCTGTCTGGTTCCATCCTCACCGACCTGACCCAGTTCGGCCGCATCGAGTGTGATTTCCGCGGTTGTGTGTTCACCACCGTCGAGTGAAACACGCTCGAAGCCACGCAGCTCCCGGACCGGGGTAATACACGAACTCGCATGGTTCGTGACATAGACTTGGACGACGTCACTGCCCGAGCGGTCGCTGACGTTTTCGACCGGCACCCGAACTGTCGTCGACTCGTGGGGGCCGATGGCATACTTCGTTAGTGTAATATCGCCGTACTCAAAGTCGGCATAGCTGAGTCCGTGACCGAACTCGAAGAGCGGATCGTACGACGAGGGGTGTTCGTCCTGGCCGATCGGGGTCGGGTGAGGGAAGTGGTTGAACCGGGTCTGGAGGTGGCCCTCCGATTTCGGGATCGAGATCGGCAGCCGACCGCCCGGATCGTTGTCGCCGAAGAGCGTCTCGGCCACTGCCTGTCCTCCCATCGTCCCCGGATAATAGGCCATGAGCAGCGCCGGGACGTGCTCGGCCATCCAGTCGACGATGAGCGGGCGGCCCGTGACCAACACGCCGACGACGGGCGTTCCCGTCTCGTGAATCGCTTCGACGAGTTCGCGCTGGGCCTCGGGCAGGTGGAGCGTCTGTCGGTTGGGGAACTCCTTGGGGTTGGTGCCGGTGTCGACGCTCGGGCCGAACTCGTGGAGATACCACGGTTCGCCGACAGCGACGACGGCGACATCCATCTCTGCGGCCGCCTCGACAGCAGCATCGATATCGAGCGTCTCGTTCATCGTCGAGCCCTGTTCGTATACGACATCGCCGGTGGTGGCCGCCTCGATCCCCTCGCGGATCGTCACGACATCGGTGCCCTCGGGGTCGGGGACACTCCAGCCGCCGAGCTGATGGACGACGCTGTCTGCGTTGGGTCCGGCAACGAGCACGTCAGCGTCGTCGTCGAGCGGCAGGCAGTCGTCGTTTTTCAGGAGCGTCATCGAGTCGCGTGCGACATCGAGGGACGCCTCCCGGTGGGCCTCAGCACCGACAACATCCCGTGCCTCGGCCGGATCGACGAAGGCGTCCTCGAACAGGCCCAGTCGGAACTTCTGTCCGAGGACGCGCTCGACGCTGTCGTCGACGACGCTCTCGGCCACCTCTCCGTTCTCGACGAGCGACACGAGGTGGTCGGCGTGGTCGACCGCGTCGACCGAGGCGATATCGAGCCCGGCCTCGCGGGTCCGATGGACCGATTCGCGGTGGTCCGCAGTTACCCTGTGATCCTCATCGAGCATTTTCACGCCGCCCCAATCGGAGACGACAGTGCCGTCGAACCCGAGGGTGCCACGGAGCAGATCCGTCAGATACCGACGGGAGCCATGTGCGGGCTCACCGTCGACGGCATTGTAACAGGGCATCACCGACTCGACATCTTCATCGATAACATCGAGGAACGACGGCAGGAAGACGTTTCGCAGCAGGTACTCCGAGATCTCGACGGGTGCGGCGTCCTCGCCACGGGCGGGTTCGCTGTAGGCCGGGAAGTGTTTCGCCGTCGCAATCACCGACGACGCGTCCTCGATGCCGTCGCCCTGATAGCCACGCACCTTCGCGGCCGCCAGTTTCCCACAGAGGTAGGGGCTCTCGCCGAACGTTTCGAACGTCCGGCCCCACCGTGGGTCGCGGGCCACATCACAGGTCGGCGAGTAGTTCTGGTGGGCCCCGCTCCGTCGAACTTCGGTGGCCGTGATGTCGGCTCCCTGTTCGATCAGCTCGGGGTCCCACGTCGCCGCGGCTCCGAGCCCGTTGGGGAACGCCGTCCCTTCAGCGACATAGGCGTGGCCGTGGACGGCGTCGACGTTGAACAACAGGGGGATACCGAGCCGTGTCTCCGAGAGCGCGACCTCCTGGAGCCGGTTGACGGTTGCGACGATCTCGTCGAGCCGCATGTCGACGGCACCGCCCCACCCGAAGGAGGCGACCGCACCGATATTGTGGTCGGTGATTTCGCCAGCGACGTCGTCGGCGTCTTTGAACTCGTCGAGGTGGCCCGCCCACGTTCCGACCAGTTGGCCCACCTTCTCTTCGAGGGTCATTCGGTCGAGCAGGTCGTCGACTCGTCTCGGGATCGAGACAGTCTCATCTCTGTATAGGGGTTGCGTATCGCTGGTCTGCATCGTGAGAACGAATTAACCATGTCCATTTATAATTTCGGATACGCCCGATGACGGTTCCGATCATCCGACTCACAGCGTCGACTTCCTCCCTAAGCAATCAGCCACACAACACCTCTCGATAGACCCGTTCGCGTTCCGTCTATGAGAAATTACTAGTTAGCACGCCGTCATTTGTATAATTGTACATTAATGTCCAGAACATTTATTAGGGGTGAAAGAACAGTCAAGGTGTACGCAATGTCACGAACTAATGGCAACTATAGCGGTACGATCAGCCGACGGCACGTGATGAAACTATCCGGGGTCGCCGGAGCAGCCGCTCTTGCGGGCTGTACCGGCGGCGAATCGTCCTCCGGCGAGATGACCGCCAACAGCGATGGCGTGTTCGATGTCACCCTCACGGGCGCGACCAACGAGGGCGTCCCGTCGAACATGCACCTGAACCCGATGGCGACCCAGAACTACGATTGGGTCGCCGGGAACCACGTCTTCGAGCGGTTTGCGGCCTACAACTTCGAGACGGGGGAGTTCGAGATGGCCGGGTTGTCCGACTGGTCCTTCGAGGATGACACGGTCACCCTTACTCTGCGCGACGACCTCAAGTGGGATACGGGCGACGATGTCACGGCGGATGACGTCATCACGCAGTTCAAATTGATGGAAAAAACCGAGGCCACGCTGTGGGATTTCACCGACAGCGTCGAACAGGGCGCCGACGACAAGACGGTCGTTCTCACGCTTTCGCAGTCGACGAACCCGGAGATCATCAAGCACACGCTCGCAAACAGCGACCTCCGGATTCACGGCTACCAGCCGGTCTACAACGAGTTCCTGGACCAAGATGCGGCCGCCGTCCAGCAGTTTGAGTGGGAAGAAGACGTCCACGGTAACGGCCCGTTCACATTCGACTCCAAGAGCAACCAGGCGTGGACGCTCACGCGTAACGAGCACTTCCACAACGCCGAGGAAGTGAAATTCAGCACCTACGAACTCCTGAACCGACAGGACAACAACGCCCTCCAGCAGGGGTTGATGGGCGGGGAACTCGATGTCGTTTCGAGTCTGTTCGTGCCACCCTCAGTCGTCGAAGGCCTCCCCGAGTCGGTCGAGGAGGTCACCCTCCCGGCGAATTGGGGCTACGGGGTCATCTTCAACCACGACCACGAGGACTTCGGCAAGCGAAAGGTCCGACAGGCGATCGCCCACGTGATCAACCGCCAGCAGGTCGCCGACAACGCCGGACCGCGGACAAAGAACCCCGCACCGAAGGTCACCGGGATATCACCGGCCGATCAGGAGATGTGGCTCGGCGACACCTACGACAGCTTCGAGAGCTACGGGCCCGACGCGACACAGTCCGAGGAAGCCACCGCGTTGCTACAGGAGGCTGGGTACGAGAAATCCGGCGGGACGTGGCAGGACAGCGACGGGAACGCTCTCGGCGGGAGCTACATGACGCCTGCCGGATGGTCCGACTGGACAACCGCGACCAATACCGTCGTCGACCAGTTGAACGCCTTCGGCTTCGACTTCGAGATCAACTCGATCCCGACCAGCGACTTCTACAGTGCCTACACCGAATCCGAGTTCGCTATCGGCGCGTTTTACTGGATGCCAGGCGGCGCTCGGTCGGCGTTCCCGTACTTCCCGCTGCGGTGGCAGCTGAACAACCCCGACATCGGCGGTGGCCACAACTTCGAGGAGACCGAATACACGATTCCAGCGATGGAGGGCTCCGGCGAAATGACGATCAATCCCTTTGAGGAGATTCGGACCGTCGCAACGACCCAAGACGAAGCCCAAGTCACGGAGACGATCCAACGGGTGGCATGGCACAGCAATCAAAACCTCCCGCTACTCGGCCTCGTCGAAAAACAGGACCAGTCGTGGCTCACCAGCGACGGCTGGGACATCCCGTCTGCCGACGACGACGCACGCGGCGTCAAGTGGCCCTCCCACTGGCTCCCCAAGCAGGGCAAGCTGAACCCGTCCGAACAGTAATCCGTCAGAGAATACACAATGGTAAACTACTACGTTCGCCGAACAGCACGGGTCTTCGCCACCGTCTTCATGGTGGCCTCGCTGACGTTCGGCCTCATACGACTGCTCCCCGGCGGTCCCTATACGCTGTTGCGGACCCGGCTGCTCAGACAGGGTGTCCCGGCAGCGGAGGTCGACGCTCGGATCGCCAACCTCCAGAACATCCGTCCGGATGCGCCCCTCTGGGAGCAGTATATCGACTACATGTTCGCGCTCGCACAGGGAAATCTCGGGATGTCGATCTCGCTCAACGAACCGGTGGTTGCGATCCTCGCCAAATCGGCACCGTGGACCGTGTTCGTCGTGCTCGTGTCGACGATCCTCGTGTTCGTCATCGGGATCACCCTCGGCGCGTTGCAGGCCTACTGGGAAGGCTCCCGATTCGACAAGGTGTTTTCGGGGATCTCGATCAGCCTGATGTCGGTGCCGTTCTACGTCATCGCCGTCCTCGCGCTGTACGTCTTCGCCTACCAGTGGGGGTGGTTCCCCACGGCGGGCACGATCGGGAGAGGAGTCGAACCGGCACTCAGCGTCCCGTTCGTCCTGAGCGCGCTGGAACACAGTATCCTGCCCATCTTCTCGTACACTATCGGGGCTATCGGCGGGCAGGCTCTCGCCATGCGCGGCAACAGCATCCAAATCCTCGGCAACGATTACGTGCAGGTGGCCCACCTGCGTGGCCTCTCGGACCGTCGGATCGCAACCCGATATGTCGCCCGAAACGCCATCCTGCCGATGTACACGGGATTCCTGCTCCTGTTGGGCTTCCGTCTCGGCGGGACGGTTATCCTAGAGCAGATCTTCTCGTACACCGGGCTCGGCTACTACCTCATCTCCGCGCTCAACACCAACGACTACCCGCTGATGATGGGCACGTTCCTCGTCATCACTGTCGCGCTCGTCCTCGGCGTCTACGTCGCGGACCTGACCTACAGCAAGATCGACCCACGGATCAGTGCCGGAGGTTCGGATGAAGCCTACTGAGTCCGAGAGCGTCGACTGGCGGAGTGGGAGTACGGAGGCTCCCGATCTCACGACCCGAGAGCGACTCCGCGAGATCTACGACGAGCAGATCCGCACCCCGCTGTTCGTCGCGTGGGCCGACTGGCGAACCCGGTTCGGCTTCCTCATCCTCGCGGGATACCTTCTCATGGCGATCGTCGCGGTACTTGGGCTCTGGCGCGACCCCTCAACGAACCAAGCGCCGCGGTATCTGATGGCCTTCGAGAACATGCAGTACCCCCTCGGGACGACCGCCTCGGGGGTCGACCTCGCGGCACTCATCATCCACTCGACACCGGATATCCTGCTGATGATCACCGCCGGGGCAGTGTGGGCGACGGTTGTCGCCGTCGGGATCGGGACGGTCGCCGGCTACAAGGGCGGCCGCGTCGACGACGTGCTGATGTCGTTTTCGGACTTCGTGATGGCGATTCCGGGCCTGCCGCTCGTGATCATCCTCGCGGTGACGTTCAGCCCCGAGAACCCCATTCTGTTGGGTATCGTCATCAACATCAGCTACTGGGCCGGGCTCGGCCGGTCGCTGCGCTCGCAGGTGCTCACCATCCGCGAGAACGACTACGTCGAGGCGTCCCGAACGATGGGTGTGAGCACGCCCAAGATCATCCAGAAAGACGTCATCCCGAACCTGATGCCGTACATCACGGTGAACTTCGTGTTCGCCGCCCGCTACGTCATGTTCGCCTCGGTGGGGCTGTACTTCCTCGGCGTGTTGCCCTACTCGACGCAGAACTGGGGTGTGACCCTCAACTTCGCCTACAACAGTGGGGCGCTGTTCTCGTGGAGTGCGGCCCACTGGCTATTGGCTCCGATGGTCGCGATCATGGGCCTCTCGCTGGGGCTCATCCTGCTCGGTCAGGGCCTCGACCGGGTGTTCAACCCGCGTGTCCGAACGCGGATGACCGGCAAATCCGAGTCGACGGCCGATACCGACGACGAAGACACCGTCACGGAGGTACTCTAGATGACACCAGAGACGACATCACAGCAACGACACGGTGATCCGACGGCGGCGACCGACCCCATTATCGAGATGCGGAACGCCAAAGTCACCTACGACGACGGCGAGACGTTCGTTCTCGACGACGTGAGTATGGCTATCGAACGCAACGAGGTCGTCGGCGTCGTCGGCGAAAGCGGCAGCGGGAAGTCGATGCTCGCCTCGGCGATGCTCGATGCGATCCCCGACCCGGGACTGCTCTCGGGGGAGATCCTCTACCACAAAGCCGACGGGACAACGATCGATATTCTGGAACTCAGCCAGGAGGAACTCCGGCAGTTCAGATGGGAGGAAGTCGCCATGGTGTTCCAGGGAGCGATGAGTTCGTTCAACCCGACGATGAAAGTCGGGGGACACTTCCGGGAGACGCTGAAGGCACACGATGCCCACGTCTCGGAGGGAATGGAGTTCGCCCGTGAACTCCTGTCGGACCTGTATCTCGACCCCGATCGGATCCTCGATTCGTATCCACACGAACTCTCGGGCGGGATGCAACAACGCGCGTTGATCGCCCTCTCGTTGGTCCTGGAGCCGAACGTCCTCGTGATGGACGAGCCGACGGCCGCACTGGACCTGCTGATGCAGCGGTCGATCCTGATGCTCCTCCAAGAGCTCCAGGAAAAGTACGACCTGACGATGGTGTTCATTACCCACGACCTGCCGCTGGTCGCCGCGCTGGCCGACCGGATGGCCGTCATGTACGCCTTCAATCTCATCGAGGTCGCTCCGCGGGACCAACTGATCGGGAACTCCGGACATCCCTACACGCGTGCGCTCCTCAACTCGACGCCGAACCTCGATGCGCCGCTCGAAGAGATGCACTCGATCGAGGGCCAGAGTCCGGCACCGATCAACGTGCCGTCGGGCTGTTCGTACGCCCCACGCTGTCCGCTTGCGACCGAGGAGTGTCGCACCGATGATCCGCCGTTCTACGACACCGGCTCGGAGCACTTCTCGGCGTGTCACCACTGGGAAACCGCCAGAGAGGAGATCACGCTGAACTTCGAGGCGATCGATGACGAGTCGACCGCCGCGAAGACGGAGGACGCCTCATGAGCCAGCCGAACCTCGCGGCGGCGACTCGGGATGACGCCGACACGCCGCTGCTCTCGCTCGACGATGTCGAAGTTCACTTCGAGAAGGATCAGGGACTCCTCGATTTCTTCGATGAGCCCGAGACCGTCCAAGCAGTCGACGGCATCTCGCTGGACATCGAGGAAAACGACGTCCTCGTGTTGGTCGGCGAGAGCGGCTGTGGGAAGTCGACGCTCGGAAAGACGGCGATCGGGCTCCAGCGACCCACCGGCGGGGCGGTCCGCTACCGCGGCCAAGACGTCTGGGCGGCCAATGACAAACGGGGTGACGTCGAGATCCCGTTCAGCGAGATCCGGTCGTCGCTCCAGATCATCCACCAGGACCCCGGCAGTTCGCTGAATCCGAACCAGAAGATCGTCGACATCCTCGCCACACCGATCAAGCAGACACACCCGAACGTCGGCCTCAGCGAACGCCGCGAGCGCATCTACTCGCTGCTCGAACGTGTCGGGATGAACCCGGCAGCCGACTTCGCCGACCGCTATCCTCACCAGCTCAGCGGCGGGGAACAACAGCGCGTCGCACTCTCCCGGGCACTGCTGATGAACCCCGATCTCATCCTCGCCGACGAGGCGATCAGCGCGCTCGACGTCTCGCTGCGCGTCGAGATGATGGACCTCATGTTGGACCTCCAAGAGGAGTTCGACACGTCGTTCGTCTTCATCTCACACGACCTCTCGAACGCGCGCTACTTCGCCGAACACGGCGACGGCCGCATCGCGGTGATGTACCTCGGCGAGATCGTCGAAATCGGGACGGCCGAACAACTCATCGAGGACCCGGGCCACCCCTACACGAAGGTGCTGCGGTGGGCGACGCCCGACCTCGGGCTGCATGCGGGCAGCGCAAGCAAGCCACCGATGCGGAAGATCGATATCCCGGACCCGGTGAACCCGCCGTCGGGCTGTCGGTTCCATACCCGGTGTCCCGAGGCACGTGAGGCCTGCCGGGAGTCCTGTCCCGAGCTTACAGGCGGAGACGAACACCACACCGCCTGCTTCCGGACGCAGCCGGACCACGAATACTGGGACAGCCCGCCGCTCGACGACTGAGCGGGGCCGGACGCGTGACGGCCCAGCGAGGGCGGAACACCACCTTTTTGCCGCTCTCGTGGGAGGATTCGGTATGCGTTCACATCCAGAGACACTCGTAGTGACCGGTGGGCTCGGCGGGGTCGGCCGCTGGCTCGTCGACCGACTTGCCGAAGAACCGTACGAAATCGTCGCCGTCGACCGCGAGTTACCGACGGGGACACCTCCCGACGGCGTCGACTTTCGGGCGGTCGACCTCGTCGATGCCGGCGAGACCACCGACCTCATGCTATCGGTCGACCCGGACGCAGTCGTCCACCTCGCAGCGATCCCGGACCCGCTGAACCACGCTGGCGAGCGCGTCTACCGCAACAACGTCCTGAGTACGTACAACGTGTTGAACGCGGCTGGACGGGTCGGTGCGGACGTGACGTGGACCTCCAGCGAATCCACCTACGGCTTCCCCTTCGCCGAGTCGGCGCGGACGCCCGACGCGCTCCCGATCGAAGAAGACCACCCGCTGCGCCCCGCCGACCCCTACGGGCTCTCGAAGGTCACTGGCGAAGAGACGGCCAAAGCCGTCGTCCGGCGGGACGGGATCTCGGTCTGCTCGATTCGGCCCTCCTGGGTCCAGTACCCCGGCGAGTACTTCGTCACCGAGGTCCGCGAGGCCTTCGACATCGATGAACTGGCCGCGAACCCCGAGGAGGCCGTCGGCGGCGGCCCCGGCAACTACTGGTCCTATATCGACGTCCGTGATCTCGTCGAGCTGATCGCCCGGTCGCTAACCGTCGATATCGACGGCCACGAGGCCGTCAACTGCCACGCCCCGGACAACTTCCTCGGCGAGGAGACGACCGACCTGTTTGCGGCGCTGCTCGGTGAAGTACCCGATCCCTGTTCGCTCTCCGGCGAGGAGTCGGCGTTTTCGATGGCCAAAGCCGAAGCGCTGTTCGATTGGGAGCCACGCCACGACTGGCGCAGCGAGTCGGCGGTCGACGGTCCCGATTTCGGTTCTCCTTGATCCCAATTTCGACGCGCCCTGATCCCAATTCCGGCGCGCCCTGACCGCGCCGTCAGTAGATTTTTATTCACGGCTGCGAGACTGTCTTGTGTGGAGTACACAACACTAGGAGCAACCGGTACTGAAGTGAGTCGCATCGGGCTCGGCTGTATGAGTTTCGGCAGCGAGGAGCCGTGGATGCTCGACGAGGACGCCTCCCGGGAGATCATCGACCGGGCGGTCGAACTCGGCATCAACTTCTTCGATACGGCCAACGCCTACTCGGCTGGCGAAAGCGAGGAAATCCTCGGACGCGCGCTCGAAGAGTACGACCGGAACGAGCAGGTCGTCGCGACGAAGGTGTTTTTCCCCGTCGACGGCGAGGGCCCCAACCGCAGCGGCCTCTCGCGGAAGGCCATCGAGCAGGAACTCTCGGACTCGCTGGACCGACTCGGGATGGACACCATCGACCTCTATCAGATCCACCGCTGGGACGACGACGACACACCCATCCAGGAGACGCTGGGGGCACTCGACGACGCCGTCCGTCGCGGCGAGGTCCGGCATCTGGGAGCCTCGTCGATGTGGGCCTACCAGCTCGCCAACGCCCAAGAGACTGCCCGAATGCGGGGGTTCGAGCGCTTCGCCACGATGCAGAACCACTACCATCTGGCCTACCGCGAGGAGGAACGCGAGATGCTGCCGCTCTGTCAAAAGGAGGACATCGGTGTCATCCCGTGGGGGCCGCTGGGCCAGGGGTATCTCACCCGGCCCCACGAGCAGTTGCAGTCGACGACTCGCGGGAATCCGGAAAACCACCACAACCCGACCCCCGAGTACGATTCGGGCGGCGGACAAGCGATCAACGAGCGGGTCCAGGAGCTGGCCGCCGACTACGGCGTCTCGATGGCCCAACTGTCGCTAGCGTGGCTCCTGCACAAGGAGTGGGTGACCGCGCCGATCGTCGGGACGACCAGTGTCGAACACCTCGAAGAGGCCGCCGAGGCCGTGGAGATCGATCTCTCGGAGTCAGATATCGCCTATCTCGAAGCGCCGTACGAACCGCAGCCGATCATCGGTCACGACTAACACGTCGACGAACGGATCAGCGACGAGTGACGAGTCGACGAGCGGATCAGTCACGACTAATGATCCGACAAGCAGACAGGTCGACGAGGGCGTGTCATCCGACATCGCACCGCCGCAGCTATACTTTTAAACCATTTCGGTCCGTCGGACTCTCGCGTGAACGTACTTATCATCGGCGGGACAGGGCTCATCAGCACGGCAATCACCCGTCAGGCGGACGCGGCCGGTCACGACGTGACGGTGTTCACCCGCGGCGAAACTGAGGCCGATCTCCCCGAGGCAGTCGACCACATTCGGGGCGACCGAACCGACCGCGACGCCCTCGAACGGGCACGCGACGACCGCTCGCTTGGCTGTGTAATCGACATGGTCGGCTTCGAGCCAGCGACGGTCGAGACCGCCATCGAGGTGTTCGCCGGTCACGTCGACCAGTACGTCTTCTGTAGCACGGTCGACGTCTACCACCGGCCCGTCGAGACGATGCCGATTCGAGAATGCGCGGCCCGCGAACCTCCGGTCAGCGAGTACGGGGCGGACAAGGCAACCTGCGAAGACCGACTCTTCGAGGCCTCTCGGACCGATGGCTTCCCGGCGACGATTATCAGACCGTGGCACACCTACGGGGGGACCGGTGGGCTCATCGATACGCTCTCCAGCGAGGCCTACGTCGACCGGCTTCGTCGCGGGAAACCGATCGTGGTCCACGGCGACGGCACCGCCGTGTGGGGGCCGTGCCATCGTGACGACGTTGCCGCCGCCTTCGTCGCCGCCATCGGGAACCAGGAGGCCATCGGCGAGGCCTATCACGTGACCGCCACCGAACCGATGACGTGGAACCAGTACCACCGCCGGGCGGCGGCCGCACTGGACGCGCCGGAACCCGAGCTGGTCCACATTCCGACCGACGCACTCCGCGAGGCAGTCCCCGATCGCGTCGACCCGCTGGTCGACCATTTCCAGTTTTCGACCGTGTTCGACACCACGAAAGCCGAACGCGATCTCGGATTCCGACAGACCGTCTCGTGGGAAGACGGTGTCAGGCGCACGGTCGACCGTCTGGCGGCCGACGACGCGATAGTCGACTGGGATGCCGACCCCGAGTACGACGCCGTCGTTTCAGCGTGGCGTGACGCCGTCGAAGGATTCGCTGCTGCCACCGAATAGCTCGTCGACGTGGCGGCTTCTGCGCTCTCGGTGTGTCCGATAGCCCCGGCTACTCGGTGGCGAGGGTCGTGTAGCCCTCGAAGTTGAGGATGACTTGCTGTGCGAAGTCGCCGAAGACGGCCTTTCCGGTCGGTGACCGGGAAGATCCAAGGATGAAGACGTGGTCACAGTCATGTTCGCGGGCCGCATCGAGGACGTGCTGGGCCCGTGTTTTCTCCGAGTCGACGGTGACCAAGATTTGCGGGTCGATGTATTTCTCGGACAGTACCGATTCGGCGAACTCCCGTGCATCGGCTTCGGCACCCTCGATGATCGCCGCATGGTCGTAGTCAGCATGTTCGGCCCGTTCGACCGATTCGAGCGAGTCGACGCGTGCATCGTAGTCCGCGTCGTCGACGTGCCACAGGACGACGAGTTCGCCGTCGCTTCCGGGTATCCAATCGGCTGCTTCTGCGAGGAGTTCGAGATGTGTCTCCGTCTCTCGGAGGCTTACTAATCCGCGTTTCATGCGGTTCGATGCTCCCACGCTCGGGCGATAAAGCTGCCGCATACAGCCGGTAGCTACTCGGTGGCGGTATCATCACGACGAGAGTTGCTGGGGCGATATTGATCGGGACGTTAATGACAATCCGAACGGAGAGTGACGTATGGGATTCAGAGAGGCCCTCATGGATGGCATCTGTGGGCAGCGAAACAAGCTACCACTCTTGCTCGCAGTCGCTACCGTGATGGGAGTGCTCCTCGCGTTCTCGTTTCTCTTTCTCGAACCGGGGACCGCCGCGTACGTCATCGCACTGGTCGACCTGTTACTCGTCGTCGGCTGTCTCGTCGCCTTCGGCAGCACCTACTGGTACTGCACGAAGCGGGCGATGAACAACTGAGTCAGTAAGATCGATCCGCGAGTATTGGATGCGCGAACCGTTAGAGCGAACTGAAGACCTCGTCTGCGTGGTCGACCGCCCTATACGAATCGGGATGCTCCTCGGCCTCGTAGATGAGCCACTCGACGCCCCGGTCCGCGACTGTCGCAGCGGTCGCCGAGAGGTCGAGGTCCCCCTCGCCGACCGCGACGGGTTCGCCCTTCGCAGCGTCGTAATCCTTCAGATGCACCAGACTGACACGGTCGGCGTGGGCGTCGAGATACGCCAGCGGGTCGTGGCCAGCGGCACCGATCCAGCCCAGATCCAACTCGAAGCCGACAGCCTCCGTCGTGTCGATCAGCTGTGTCAGCGCCGGTTCGCCATCAAGGTCGACGAACTCCTGGTTGTGATTGTGGTAGTGCAGCGAGAGCCCGTGGCTTGCGAGGTCGTCGGCAACGGTCGACAGCCGTTTCCCGACCGCCGCGAGACGCTCTCGTGACTCGAACCACTCCGGATCGAGCCACGGCACGACGATGTCCTCACAGCCCAAGTCGACGTACGGCTCAACCGTCTCGGCCAGTCCGTCTTCCAGTTGATCGAGTCCGACGTGTGCGCCCGCCACTTTGAGGCCAGCATTTTCCAACGCTGAGCCGATGCTCTCGACGCTATGCCCATCGAGTCCGGCAAACTCGACGCCGTCGACCGCCGTCTCGCCGACACGCTCCAGGACGGTTGGGAGTGGGTCTTCGACCGCGTGGACACTGTACATCTGAAACCCGTGTAGAACCATACCGTACTCTTCTGCCATCGAACGCATAAATGTCGATGATCTCCTCCTGTTACCTGATTTCGCGCCGCTCTCGTCGACAACGCTCCCGATCGCGTCGCTTACAAACACAACAACCTTCTTAATGAAACAATAATTTATATTTGATTCGATATAGCACTATAAGATATACTACAACCAACTAAAGCAGCTTAAATACCGTATTTGAATAATAGAACGCCTATACACTCCGTATGAATTTTTCAGCTCTGGAAATCGTATCCCCACGTCCGTAATACGGCGTCAACATCACCGAGGTTCATCAAGCCAGCCAGCAGCACGGCCTCGCTGATATCCATCTTCTTGACGTCGTCGTCGAAGGCCCGCTGGATCTGTCGGACGGCTTCCTCAAGGTGATTTTGCGTCTCCTGATCGAGTGCAATCTGGAGGATCTTCCCATCTCGTGAGCCCTTGACCGACTGTCGACTCATAATAAACGGTATCTGCTCGTCTTCGTGGGGAACCGAACCAACGACGTCGACGCTATCTAACAACGTGTTTTGCTCCCTGGGTGTGTCTGTCCTGCTCTGTGTGGCACTCTGGGTCGACTGTTCGGCGTCCGGTGCCGTATCATCTTCCTCGGACAGTGTCTCTATCGGCTCTGGTACCGACTGTGGGTCCGCCTCCTCGGCTGTCTCATCGCCGTCGGCTGTCTCATCGCCGCCTTCGTCGGCGAATGGATCGTCTCCGACTCCGGATTTCATGCTCCCCATCGTTAGACCTCCGCCGGTTCTTCGAGGCTGCCCGGCTCCGGTGGATTCGGTGCCTCGACACCGGCCTGCTGTTCGATAAACCGGGCGATCCGATCGAAGTTAGCGAGGGTGTCCATCTCGTGGTCACGCTGGCGGTCGCGGTGGTCTCTGATGTAGGTGTATGCCGAACACTGCTTGGTCCACGAACCACCCATCAGGGACTTGCGTTCGCGGATAACCTCCGGAACGGGGTACTCGATCGCCTCCAAGACCGCCTTCTCGTCGTTGGTACCCGAGTAGCCGCTCGGAATCGCGGCCAACACGCCAACGCTGATGTCCAGCATCTCGGACAGCCCGTCGACGAGGTCTTCGAGCCCCTTGACCGACGCCTCGCCCTTGCTCGATAGCTCGATCGGAAGCACCAGCGACCGCGTAGCGTTGAGTGCGTTGTGGAGGTGCGGCCCCTCAGTCGCTGGCGGGTCGCAGATGATCACGTCGTACTTCTCCCGGACGTTGTTCTCTTTGAGCACCGACAGGAGGGCCGATTTCGTCCCGAAGGCTTCTCCGATCTGTTCGGCCTGTTGTTTCTGCGTCTGGAGCCAATCGTTGAGCTGGCCGAGATTGTTGTGTTCCGGGATGATGTGGACGCCGTGTTCGGCTTCAACGACGAGGTCCTCGAAGTCTCCCTTCGGTCGGTCGATGAGATGGTGGGCGAGAGTGTCGACGTCCTTGTCGCGGTTGCCGTCGACGTTCAACAAATGCGAGAGGTTCCCCTCCTGTTGATCCAGCGGGATCACGAGGGGCTTGAGCCCCGCTCGTGCATGTGCGACTGCTAGATTCGCTGCAGCGGTCGTCTTGCCGACGCCCCCTGCCTCACTGTATGTCGTATAGGCCAGCATACTCACTCGAATACAGCCAATCTACTTAATCATACGGGACAATAAGTTTGTCCAGTAATACTGTCCAGTAATACTAAACAGCATTACTGAGCAGAACTATTAAACAGGATTTCCGGACAGCTATCTGAATCAACCTGTACAGAGGGTATAACGCGTGAACAGGAGTATTGCTCAGAGACAATATGACCACATAGCATTACTAGTTAGTCTGACTCACCAGTATTACTACTCAGCTTGATTCTACAGTATTACTAAGTAGACTATCTGTTCAACATTACTACCCAGAAGTCCTATGGGAAAATACCAGTCACAACAACAACAAAAAATACGGATTATTCTTTGGCTTCAAAAACGTCTCTCAGTCGTTCGCGCATGAATTCACGACGCAACTGGCGCGACCGCGAATCCGAGAGGTAGTTCTGCATAACGACCTGTGGATCGCTACTCCCCTGTTCTGCAGCAATTTCTTCGACGCCTTCAAGGACACCTTCGAGGACTGAGGTATAGGTATCGTACCAGAACCGTCGACAGAGCTGTGGGCTCGGGCGCTCGCCTTCGATCCGGTCCAGGAGATCGGCTTTCGAGGCAAGCGTTTGGAACCGGTTTCGGATCGTATCTCGTGTTACGTGTGGGGTTTCGCCCTGCGACGAGGGGAACACGTATCCATCCCACGTCTCGTCGACTTCCAGTTCGTCGATCCGCCCATCAAGTGCGTCGAGACCGAACAGTACAGATACCTCTCCAGGACCGTTCTTTCGGCTCTCAAATGCAATATATGGGACATCGTCGTCAGAAACATCGCGATTGAACTGCGAAATGTGGAGTGCTGCGACCTCGCTTGCTCGAAGTCCCCAGCCAGCGAGGGCAATCACCAACAGCTGGTCTCGTGAGGTCGTTGCAACGTCCACCAATCGGCGAATGTGATTTGCTGAGAGTGATGGAGTCGGCGAGTTCTCCGTTTCCCACTTGAATTCCTCATACAGGCCGCTGGCGGGGTTCATCGAGGTGATTCGTCGACCAACGAGATGCTGATACCACGCGTCGACGATGCGTCGTACCCGTTGGAGGGTCTGAGCACTGTACTCGCGTTCGGTTCCCTCGTTCAGCCAGTCGAATGCACCATAGCAGGCGTCGACAGCCTCGTAGGCAGGTGCGTCACAATCTCGTTGAATCGGCGAGAGGAGATCGTCGGTGTCATTTGCTTCGGTGTAGGCCCGTACATAGAGGTTCAGCCGCGTTCGAAGCGTGTCGACAGAAGACGTCGACAGCCCGTATCGCGACTGTCGACGATCCAAAAACCGTTCGAGTGCGTCGACTGTTTGTTGATCGGAAGTCGCCCAAGAGTAGCCGTTATCGTCGTCACCAAGTCCGAGATCCTCACTCCAGAACTCCCCGAAAGACCGGTCGTGGTGTCGACGCAGGGCCGCGAGGAACGACCGCACACCGCGATCACGGAACCACTGGTGGGTTGGTTTCTCCGTCGTGGGATCGAGGCCTTCTGCTTCGAGACATGGAGCGACCTCGTCCCAGTAGAGCTGTATGAAATCTTCGAGTGAGCAGGTCGACCACCGGATATCGTCGAATGAGGGTGTTGGTTGTGCTTCAAGCTCCTTACCGACCTTAGAGTGGCTCATTGGGTTATACTCCAACTGTCTGGCTCAGTGGTAATCCTGAGCGCTGATTTCGAGGGAGAAGCCCGCTCGCGGTCTCCTGTGGTGATTTTAAGAGTCCCATATTCTGGTTGTTCAGCCATTCAGTAGGATTAATTATAAGTTTATGGGTTACGCTGACTGCGAGAGTCTGCGTAACCCACGCTATAAACGGTGGAATAACCCGCGAAGACAATAAATTATATGGCGCTATATAAATTCCAGAACCGAGTCGCGCTTAGTCTCGGAGAGCGTCGGGGGCACACGAAAGCTCGTTGTGTGTACACCACTGGCAGTGTGCATCAGCAACAAATTTCTCATACGAGAGGTCACTAATCTCCGATAGTAGGCCCTCAATCTCTTGTTTCACTGCATCCAGTTCGCTATCGGTGAACGACCGGTGGTCTGTATTCGGGCCCAGCTGGCCGACGTATGCGTAGCCTGCACGATGAATCGGTTCGTCGTACAGATCACGACACGCGAGGAGATACAGTGGCAATTGCTTGTTCTCCTGGATATCTCGCTCACGCTGGGTAGCCTTGTAATCAATAACGACGAGCTCGTCGGTAGGCGTCCGATAGACGGCGTCAATATACCCGACGATTTCCTCGCCGTTGATAGACATTGCAAATTCACGTTCCGCATCGACGACCTCCCAGTCGCTGATGTCGAGCTCGAAATATCGGTCGATACAGGCTTTAGCCGCAGGGAGTGCGTTGTGTGCGCGTTGCTGAGTCGCAAGTCGTTCACAGATAGTATACCAGCCTTCGCGTGAAGTGACATTCTCGTCAGCAGCAATTTCAGCTGTATCGTGGAATAGGATTCCAATAGTCTGCTGTGACGGGCCATCGTCGCTTTCAGTCCAATCCTCATAATTCGGTGTATAATCTCGGAACGCCTTGACAACATAATCGAGGTAATGTTGCCGCGGGCAGTCGTCGAAGGATTTGAGTGAGGTGTAGCTGTGTTGGATGTCCGGTGCGGCTTCGGGTGGCCCGGTAAGCCTCTCAATGGTGAGGCGAGATTGTGATCTACTCTCGATAGTGCCCTCTAGGAGACTGTTACTAAGAGCTAATATGCGGTCAGTTGCAGCGTCCACAGTGAGTGTCTCACCGTTTTGTGTCACGCTGCCACCGATGTCACCAACGACGCTTTCGGCCAACGAGTCCGTCCAGTCGACTGCTTCGGGCGGGAGACAGCGCTGGATATCCTGCCAGATCGGGAGGTGTCCCGCATCCGGTTGCCATGGGAGCTGTGTCCCGAGTATTTCGCTCAGAAACTCTTGGATCGAATCATCTGTTAACTCTTCATCGTCGCTGCCACCGTGGAGAACGAGTATGTCTTCGGCGCGCGTCATGCCAACATGCAGTACACGCCGAGTTTCTCGCCTGTCGTTGGCCACGAAGTCTTCGGTAAATGCAGCCTCGGGGCCATCGGTGAGCGAGGCCTCCAGCGCATCATACGAGCGACCACGCGGTTCCCACTCATCGGCTGTTAATCGTGGCATCAACACAACCGGGAAATCTAGACCTTTACTTTTGTGGATCGTCATCACGTTCACAGCGTCATCTGCCAACTCGGGTTGGTCAGTCGGTGTTCCACCATTCTCGATGAAGACTTCATCGTGATGCCGAAGCGCTTCGATGAACGTGCTCGTCAGTGACGGTTGGACAACGTCGTCACCGAACTCGTCGACGACCTCCTCTAACTGCTGGAGACTACGGCGATCTTGCTCGCTTAGGTACCACTCAATATTAGTCTCCGATTTGAGTTCTCGGTAGAGGTGGGCCAATGATGTGTTACCACGGATTTCAAGCAGGTTCGAGATATGTGATCTTGCAGTCTGAACTCGTTCTGGTTCTTCGAACTCGTCCAAGGGAGCCTCAAGCAATGCCGTAATCAGCGTCTCGTCGCGTATGTTGAGCTGATGTAGGTCCGTTTCGGTGAGACGATACCGCATCAGGAGGACCCGATTCCAACTTACCTCATCAGTCTGAGGTCTAGCAAGGGCTTTGAGATACGCGACAACGGTGTTGATGCCAATAGAGTCTGTTGCGAGGTCTCCAGCAACTTGATATGGGATTCCAACATCCTCGAACTGTTCGAGAATCGGCTCTGCATGCTTGTTCTTCCGGACAAGCAATGCGATGTCACCCGGCTCATATGCTCGGTCGAGCTCGCTCGCTGTGCCTACCAGCATGTTCTGGACGACAGTGACGAGCTGATCTGCTCGTTTGTCCTCATCGTCGGCTTCCTCAACTGTAACAACTGTATCGCTCTCGTACTCAGGTTCCTCAACGCGAGTCAACGTCTTGCCGTCTTCCCGTCCCTCTACTTCTTCGAGAGCCGCATTAGCGAGGTCTAAGATTGGTTGTCGAGATCGAAAGTTCTGTTCAAGTGGTTCATCAGCAAGTGCATCACCAAATGCCCGGTCTAATTTCTCGGTGATGTTGGCGACGTTGGCACCACGCCACTCGTAGATCGCTTGGTCGTCATCACCGACTACAAACAGATTCTCGTCGCTGACGAGCGAGGTGACAAGATCGAACTGCAACCGGTCGGTATCCTGAAACTCGTCACAGAAGACGTAGTCCCACCGTGATGCGATTTCTTCAGCGGCACCACTTTGGAGTAGCTCGACGGTCTCAACGACGAGATCATCGTAATCGAGGAGGTTCTGCTCGGATAACTGCTGTTCGTAGGCGGCGTATCCGGTGACAAGATCACGCGCTTGGAGACAGTCATCTAGAAAATCGTCGAGATACTCGGGGAGTTCGAGGCCTACGTCCGGGATACCTTTCGGTGCTCCGCTGCTGTAACCTCCGAACACGTATTTTGGGATCTTATGTGCGTACTCCGGTAGTTCTCGGGTTCCGTCCTCGTGTGCTCCGAACGCTTCGATGAGCGACTCGCACAGAGCGACCAATCCATCGAGGAACGTGGCAATGCTTGCTTCGATACCAGAGTTACCGAGATCTTCACGAGCAGTAAGAAGTGTCTCACACATCGCCGGAAGCCCATCGAGCACAGACCCAACTGACCGGCCACCAAGGTGGTCGCTCGCACTGCCTTCTATCGTCGACGAGAGATCGGCGAGTTCGTACAGTCTGTCTGCAGGGCCAAGATACGTCTCGACAGCAGCTGGTGAGATCCCACTCCGTTTCATCGAGCTGATGAAGTTCGTCAACGCATCGGTAGCCCCACTTCCGTACGAATCGGGTCCGTACACGTTTGGCTTGACTGACCGATACTCGATCTCGTCGAGAACATCAAGTATGACCGCGTATTTTTCGCCGTCGGTTGCCACGTCGAAGTCCGGGTCAATACCGGCTGAATACGCATAATCCTGGAGTATCGCGTTACAAATCGAGTGGTAGGTGTATGCCTCGACGTCATACCCCGCAGTGCCGAGTTTCTCCTGCAGTTTTTCTTGCATCGAGTCGGCTGCGTTGTTCGTAAACGTGAGTGCGAGTATTCGATCCGGAGATACGTCCTCTTCGTCGATCAGGTGTTCGATCTTCCGGACCATCGTGAACGTCTTGCCTGTGCCCGCCCCAGCAAGGACTCGCATTGGGTATGCCGTCGACTCGATGATGGTCTCTTGCTGAGGTTTTGGCTCTCCGTCTGTCTCAACTGTCGGCACCCACGACGGGTGAGTTGCGTGTTGATCGTCGGTCATTGGCTAATCTCCGTGGTGATGTAGTCTGCACACATAGCTTGGTAATCACAATCGTCACAGGCTTCTGTCCGAATGAGATCGAACGGTTCGGGGTCGTAGGCTTCGTTCGTGATTCCATCATGAGCTGCTTTGATCAGGTCCCAAATGGTGGAGTAGTACTCCTCATACGCCTGCGTAGTCTCTCGTGGTTTCCCGCTCGCCTCGATTTCGTAGCCACTCGGTGTGCTGTGAACGTCCGTGCTGTGTAGCAACCCATAGAAACTGAACCGAACCGACATTCCCGGTTCGTATAACGATGAATCCTTGATGCCCTCGATGTAGGCTGCTGTTTGGAAGGCGTTCTTGACACGTTTGGCCTCATGAGCGTCTCCATTCAGGTGGTCGACAAGCCTATCTCCACTCCAATGGCCGAGAATGCCACTGACATTCCGCTTATAATCGATCAGATGTAACGTGTCTCCGTCTCGCAGTACATTGTCGGTGTAGCCGTGTAGTTCAAGTCCGTCTCGCTCGCATTCGATCCATTTCTCCGTCGCTACAGACGTTCGTGCGTGCTTGATGCCATCGCCATCGTCCGGGTCGAAGAACGATTTGATGCCAGCGAGGGTCTCACGTCGCTGGTACTCTTGATGGGCTCTTGATGCATACTCCTCAGGGTCGATGTGTTTGGCCCACGTTTCGTCGAACGTCTCCATAGCACGGTCGAAAATCTCGGCTGCCTCGTCCTCACGCTCGGTCTGTTCACACACCGTCTCAATCATCTCGTGATACGCCTTTCCTTGATACAGGTACAGTTTTGTCTCGTCAGGAGAAGAGACGTCCTTTGCGTAACTGTACTCGTACTGTCGGGGGCACGTCGCATACGTGGCGAGTCGCGTTGGCGACAGGGCTACAGACTCACTCACGACGGACCCTCCCTGAGGCGAAGTCTACCCGTACACGAAGTGCATCTCTCATCGCCTCTCCACGCTCACCACTAGCCGCTAACACCCGTTCGATCTCACCAAGGTCGTTCGATAGGTCATCAAGCGAAATGGTTACCTCACGGCTCTGTGTCCGCCGCACGTCGGCCAATGCACGATCGATACGTGACAGCGCGAACTCGGTCGCCCGCCGCTCACTCCGAATTTGATCTTCTTGTGCGGTGTCAATCCAAGGCAATTGGTGGTAGGCGTCAACGAGAAACCGCGACGGCTGGACCTGTTCGTCGAGTCCCCCACCTTCGTGATCATACAGGCAGAAGTAGAGGTACTCTGCGGCTGCATTCGCGCCTACTGCCAACCGTCTCCGCATCTGTTCTACATGATACTGCGTGATCGGTTGGCTCGATGCCGTCGACGTTGTCTGGAATGTTGATTGTACCTCGCTTTCAGTGACGTCTGTCACACCTGGGAAGTCGGACATTCCGAGTACCTGTTCTCGCGGGAACAGTGGTGTCAGAACCAGCTCTCCAGGATAGTTCTGATCGACAACATCGGGGACGAATACCACCTGCCATGATCCGTTCTTGAGGGCATGCAACTGATCAACGCGCACGCCGCCATCACGATCTATCGCGCTGGTCCGTGTTTCCGTTCCAGCATGCTTGTGGGCTCGTTCCAGCATCTCTGCGAACACCGGCCACGATGCTTCGATAAATTCCGTTTTATCGACGAATTCCGCCATCGAGAAAACCCGTCTGACATTCCCAAACTGCGAGCGTGCATCAAGCGGCGAGGCACGCTCTGCGATCTTGGACTTCAATCCAGACTCCGTTGCCCACCGACGCAATGTGTTGCTAAGCGACTCTTCATCATCGTCAATGCTCTCAATCAGCGCAGTATCGATCTCTTCTGCGTTACCTACTGTTGGTTCTGTATCATCCAATTTATTAGCTAGGTACTGCGTGATTTGCACCAATTCCCGAACTGCGGGATCGTCACCGAACCCTGTGACAGTCGTCGATTGCGTAGGAACTCCGGCCTGTGTGAGCTCTTCGATTGCTTCAGAGACAGCATCGCCCCCTTGTCCAAGTCCCACAGCAAAGTCACTGTACTGCCAGTCATGGACGTCTCGTAGCCGTTCGATTTCATCAGCCACGAGGTTGAGTTGCTCGTCTGCAGAGTCTGCGTGTAGCACTGATACAGTACCTGCCTCTGGATCTTCTGGGACGGTACCAGTCGACAAATACTGCGCTGTCGCTTCTGGTCTAGACGATGGTGGACTCACCTCACCAGCAGACTCAGAGTTGAGTGAAACGTGGTCAGTAATGTGGCCAGTTTCGATACCCGTTCGACTCACACTACTATCTCGTTCAGTGATGCACACAAGTTCAAGACCGTCTGTTAGTGCAGACAAATACTCGCGGTCAAGTGGGAAAAATTCCTCAAATTCAACAGCAAGGACGACATCGAAATCCACGACGGTCTCCCACTTCTCACGGTCTTGCAGTTGGTCGACCGCTGTTCTGAGTAGTTGACTGTGCTCAATATAACCGTATTCAGCAAGCCAGTCGTGGAACTCTTGGATGACAGTTTGGATTTCAATGAGTGCAGGGGTCTGATCAAGTGTCGCATCCTGCCACGTTACCGTCTCCATGAGCTGTGCAATATCCCCAGTGAAGGAGTCGAATTCCGACACTCGTTCAAAGTACGCTGTCTCCCACTCCCGATCACGGAGAAACCGATGAACGAGTTCCCGACGTGCAGATTCGGATAGAACCGCCTGATCAGTGACGGTATGGACGATATCGGTCGCATGAACAATAAGAGACGATACACGTGCCACACCAGCACCGGGAACTATATCGCTCAACAGCGTCTCAAACGTCTCCATACTGGTTGGAGACCCGGTCAAGACAAGCACATTCTCTGGTTCGTACTCTTCACACAGATCACGATATGCTTCAGTCACCGCAGATCCTGTCGACGATTGCCCGAAGGGAACTGACAAGAGCGTTCCATCAAGTGCCATTCGTTCACTCATCTAACGGCACTTCCTGATTGTGAACCGTATATCCCGGTGTAGAGAATTGACATACATATATCCATACTAACTGGGTGATAAAATCGTCGCCTCTACGAAATATAATCATACGCAGAAGGAATCTCTGATGGGTACAGATACGAATGCTTGTCAAATGAGGATAGCTCAGTTAGAATACCACCGACAGCTAGTTCAGTCAGAAGAAAGGTCGGAGAGGGTGGTTGGGAGTAGGACTGCATAGAGGGGATGACAATACCTCGATCAGATGCTTCTTAACCAATAAAGCGTGGACAAATTCGGGCTATGTTGGTTAACCTATCTCGGCAATCTCGGATCGAGCGACCGAACAGGTGTTGTAGATTAGTTGCTAAACAGTCTGAAGATCGTTCCAAGGGGTAACGTCATACGCGTCGATCCAAAATGGCGGATGATCATCTCGATACATTGTAACATAGGAGTACCGAGATTGATAGGCTGTATGTTGTTTCCTAGATCAGCGAAGAAACATTCCAAGTCTTTCTATCCGCTATGATAACAACATGTCCATCTAACCGTTAGTTTCTTACATTCTACCTGAGATTCCATATTTAGTGGATGCAGACGACCCTTTTTATGACGTGAAAAACATCATCTCCGACTTGGAAACGGGGGTTGAGCAGCAGACGGCACAGGTTTCTGACGACTTGGCTGGTTTGGAGGAAGGGGTTAAGGAGATATCGGTAGCGAAAGTGAGAAAAGAACTCGGTGAACTCGACACAGCCATAGACAAAATCCCATCACCTGAACGTCCACCTCAGACGACGCTGCAAATCCAGAACCAAGCCGACATAGAGGAAGCATGGCAGAACTACCTCAAGTATTTCGTCAATCCAGATGCAAACCATGGATTAGGAACGGATGCCTTGGTAGAATTCCTCCGAGGCTTGGATAGCGTATCGGATGAGGAAGTTCCCACTCGGGTTTCAGATGATGTTGAGGTAGATGAGGAAGTAGGTTCGCCAAACAACAACATTCCAGATATCGTTATCCAAGACCCTGAAGAGTTCTTCGTCTGTTGCGAGCTGAAACTCTACTCACCAGAAGGTCAGAATCAGACTCAGCGCTACGTTGATGACGACTATATCGGAAACACTCTCAAAAAACAGTTTCCAGACTACAGTCATCACTATGTGTATATTAGACGTCCAGACCGCCCTGAAGCAAGTGCCCCCGAATTTGTGAATATCACCTGGCGACAGGTCAGAGAATGGTTCAAGCCGCTTTTGACGAACCGCCAAGGACGATATCCAAATAGAACCACAGCACAGCTAAGCGACTTCCTTGACACAATTCAACAAGACATGACTCAAGACGAACACATTCAGACTGCACAGGAGAAGATGCGACTGTACTTCAGTCACGAAGATGCGATTCGTGAAGCCAAAGAAGGCTTACAGACCGTGTACGAATATGAAGAACAGAATTGGAGACGGAGGTTCATCGAAGGATATCTCCCCGAAAATTGGAGTGAAGACTGGCATACTAATCCCTCGAAATACGGACAGATTTATCATACAAAATGGAGGCAGGACGAAGGATTAGATATAGACGATGCAAGTGTAGAGATGCACTTTGTTCATCTTATTCGCAATCAATCATCGTTTACTGATGGGAAGCTAACCATGCAACTTCGGTGGCCGGGGAGTTCGCGCTACCGTGCACGATTCAAGGAGCTCTTCATGAGTGAGCAGTTTGTTGATGACTTAGACCCGCTACTTGGCACATATGACATTGACAAGGGCCCGGGTGTAGGCAAAAGCAATCCACAACTCACCGAGAAAACCTACTCTGTAGTCAAATCAGAACTCCCCGAGAGCTACTACGGAACCCTACAGCAAGCAGCGAAAGAGCATATTATGGTTGCACCTGTTATCAACGAGATACTAGACACGGCGATTGAGGAGATTGAAGCTGAATTATGACCTCCATGGCACTATCGATGTAATCACTGCTTCCTGTTGATGAACCTCATGCTGTAGCCCACTGAACGGCGCTACTTCACAAACCTCAACTTCAAAATCGTACCAGTACTCGATCCTGTGAGAAAGTCTTCAACCTCATCAGCCAATGCCTCGGCTTCTTTCCAGTAGACATGGACGATCAACGTAGAGTGTCCAGAGTTACTCAAATAATTGACGAGTAAGGTCGTTTAAATTTGTTAGACTCTCTGTAGGAAGCAAATTCATCGTCGACCTTGATAGCAAGATCATCAAGAGGGTCGACTCTATCGGTGGTCATGGACGCATTGTCAAGAGAAGCCGATTAAAAGATAGGCTACTTGGCATCCATCGACTCAATTAGATGCTATACTCACGAGATTCTAATCGAATTATACGATAAACCGATTAAACTACACCACCCTGCAAGTGAATCTTTCTTTGTACGTGACAGTATCGTATAAATATAAATCGAAGACACCACACTTCCGTTGTAACGCAGTACTGAGATGACAGGCTAACCAGTAGTTAAGAATCGCTACTCGTCTCCGTCACGTCCAGTTTTCCATCCTCAACAAACTCTGGATTCTCTTCTCCGCTCTCACCGGTGGAGGATGACTCTTTGTCTGCCTCTTCGGTAGTACCATCAGCCGCAGAACTCTCGGGTGACTCCCCAAGAGCCTCATCATCAGAGTCAGAAGCTAACCCCGATTGCACATCTGATAAGTATTCAAAGATGGAATCAAGCAACTCTTCGATACCGATTCAATCGTCCGAAGCGTCGCGACCGTCTCTTTAATTCACACGCCTCCACACGTTTATAAACTGAGTGTCCGTAATTGGCGGCATTGGCTGTCAATACTGTATATTCTGGAAGCTCATTTAACCGTGTAAAGCCAAGCACTGTTAGTGATTCGGTTGCGAATGCTCCCCGAGCCAGTCCGAAACCGGTTCAGTAGGAGGTCGACGAACTGTTCCGAACCAGTTCTGGCCTCCAGCAACGGAGCTACAGAGACCACGAAGCATCTCGGTCTCTCCGAGTCGACGCCGGGCGTAGAGTGCTGGGACCGGAAGCCGGTAGTTCCGGTCGACTGTCGTCTCGGTCGGGCCTGTAAATTCGTCGCTGGCGAGGAACGTGAACCGATCCGAACCGAGGGCAATCTCTCTTGCTGTGTGCCATCTCACCTCAGGGTCCACCGACGAGGCAGCACGTAGCGCGTCGACTGCGGCATGGGTTGGCGTCGACAGCGGACTCCCACCGGCCAGCCGTGGGCTATCTGTCGGCTCGTCTGCGGTCGACTCAATACGATGAAGCTGCCCCTCATACGTCCAGCTACCGGCCAACTGTGGCTGGACGAGCGGCGTGGCGACTCCCGCTTCGACGGCCATCCGTCCCGCGACAGCACCGAGTTCGACCATGTCGTACCGGTCGGTTGCTACACCCCGAAGGAGTGCCGTCTCGGCGAGCTGTCGGTCGATCGAGATCGACGTCCGCGGTTCGAGTCGGCTGCGCAACTGCGTCGTGACCCTGGCTCGCTCGCTGGCACGGAACGGTTCGGGAACGACCGCCGAAAGGCCGATTTGAAGCCGACCGTTCATGGCTGTCGATCGACTCGGCGTCGACAGTGTGGCTCCGGTGAGCGCGCTGAGGGCTGCGGTCCCGCCTGCGAGAACCCGTCGACGGTTCACTGAAGCGGTTCGTCCCGGATGCGGGCGGTGGCGATATCGAGAATTCCCTGTTCGAATTCTGAACCCGTCACGCCCAGCATGTAGCTTTCGGCCCGCTCCGAGGAAGTCAGTAGGGGAACTCGTCTGATCGACGTTCCGTCGGGACCGACGTCGACGAGGAGATACGATTGTGGATAAGAACAGACCGCCGGTGAGATGATCTCGGAAACCCCAGCAGTGCTGTGAATCGACGAGATGTGATGATGGCCACTGACGACGAGAACCGGCGCGTGGTCGACCAGACAGTCGAGCAGTTGCTCGCTGTTGGCCAACTGGAAGTTGCCACCGAACTCGCGGTCGTGTTCGGGTTGGTCGAACACGTTGTGATGGACGAGGACAACTGGTGTCGACGCCCGCTCGGAGTCCCTAGCGAGTTTTTCATCGAGCCACGAGAGCTGTCGAGCCGAGAGTTCGCCACCCCACGTCTCGCGGAGCGAGCCGTCCGGCAGCGTCGCGCTGTTGAGACCGTACAAATCCAGTCCGCCAACGTGCTCGTGGAAGGGGTAGCCGGAGTCGGTGTACCGGGCGGCGAACCGCTCGATAGCCATGACATCGTGGTCGACGTACGTTTTCGGGACGTCGTGGTTGCCGGGAATCACGAGCGGCTCAGACAGCGGCGCGGCGAGTTCCTCGTATCGGTCGACGTTGTGGGCCTCGCCATCCTTTGTCAGATCACCGGCGACTACCACTGCATCCGGATTCGCTGAGCGAACCCCCTCGACAGCCCGCTCAAAGAACATCTCGGTTCGGTGGTAGCATTTCAGCGTGCCGGTGGCTTCGGTGGCGATATGTGGGTCCGCGAGGACAGCCAGCCGTGTCGACGTCGGCGCGGTCGGTTCGTCAAGCTGGGCCATCCTGATTCCCGTCTCCGGTACTCCCACAGCTGCCTCTGTGTGATCGTCAGCCATCTGCCTGTCCTGCGCCAATGACGTGGAGACCGCTCGTATCGAGGTCGACCGAGATCGTCTCGCCGGCGGTCGGGCTGTAGCCGTTGGTGCTTTCCAACACCACCGACTGCTCGTTCGGTAGCCGTCCCCGAATGCGGCGGCGCTCGCCCAGATAGTCGACCGACTCGACGCTCACATCTAGCGGCCCCTCGCCGAGGCGGAACGCCGAAGGCCGAACGCTGACTGTCACCTCGCCCCGGAGGCCGTTTACAAACGGCGCGTCAACCGTCTGAAAGCCGAAATCGAGCGCGCCGTCGATCGCCGTCGCCTCCAGGAGGTTCGAGGTCCCGATGAAGTCAGCGACGAACGCCGTTTCGGGACTTTCGTACACCGCGGCGGGTGTGTCGACCTGCTCGGCGATTCCATTGTTCATGACGGCGATCCGATCACACATCTGCATCGCCTCCGACTGATCGTGAGTGACGTACAGCGCGGTGGTTTCGAGTTCGGAGAGCAGCGAGCCGATCTCCCGCTGGAGTCGGTCTTTGAGTGTGGCATCAAGGCCGGTCATCGGCTCGTCCAGCAGGAGGATGTTCGGCTCGATGGCGAGGGCTCGTGCGAGACCCACACGCTGTTGTTGCCCTCCTGAAAGCGTTACTGGCTGTCGATCAGCCATCTCGCCGATACCGAGCATTTCGAGCAGCTCCTCGGATCGGGCGTGGCGTTCGGCCTCCGGCACGTCGCGCATCTTCAGGCCGAACGCAACGTTCTCGCGGACGCTCATCGTGTCGAACAGCGCGTACGACTGGAAGACCAACCCGACGTTTCGCTGTTCGGGCGGCACGTGGGTCACGTCCCGGTCGTCGAACCGAACGCAGCCCTCGGTGGGTGTTTCGAACCCCGCGATCGTCCGCAGCGTGGTGGTCTTCCCGCAGCCCGAGGGGCCGACGATCCCCAACACCTCGCCGTCGCGGATCGTGAGGTCGAGGCCGTCGACGGCGGTCTCGGAGCCGTACCGTTTGGTTAGCGAGTCGAGGGTGACCGAACTCATCGCTGGCCCCCCGAGCCGGGTCGGCTCCCGGCGCGTTGGTCGTGTGTGTCGGTTCGATCTGAGTTGTGTGTGTCTGGCTGAATCATCTTTCTTGGACTGTCGTGAAGCCGCTGTTGCCAACCCCCTGCAGCACGAGAATGGCGGCGACGACGATCAGGAAGTAGATCGAGATCGCCGCCGCCGACTGCAGGTAGGGTGCGTTCGAGATATTTCGGAAGAGGAACATCGAGAACGGTTCCGGGTCACCGGTGTGGACCATATAGGTGAAGTTGAACTCCGCCGCAGCGAGCGTCCACGTGATGATACTCCCCGCGAGAATCCCCTGTTTCGCGTGCGGGATGATCACCGTCAGGAACGTCCGGGGCCACGAGGCGCCCAGCGACCGGGCGCTTTCTTCGAGCTGCTGGAGATCCATCGACTGGAACGAACTCTGGACGGTAAGCACCATATATGGGGATTTGAGCAGACAGTAGCCGACGATTAACCCAAAGGCGGAGCCCGCGTTTTCGGGATAGGTCCGCAGAAACGCGATGCCGAGGATAATGCCGGGCACGAGCGGGAGAATGGCGAACGTGTTCACCCAGTCGTCGGCATAGAAGTCGTACCGCGAGAGTGCGTACGCAATCGGAACGCCGATGATGACGTTCAGAACCATCCCGGCGGTCGCAATGGCGACACTGAACGTGAGTCCGGGAAGCGCGTTGGTTCGAACGCCGTAGTCGCCGAGCCCGAGCACCTTCCGCCAGTGTTCGAGCGTCACAAACCCTGTCGGCAGCGCCCCGGTCGCCGACTCGGCGAACGAGGAGACGAACGTCATCACGATTGGAACGACGAGTACCGCAAGTGACAGCAGAAGGACGCCGATAACGACCGGTCGACCGAACAGCGTCGACAGCGGGATTCGGCCCGTCTCAAATGGTTCGGGTTCGGATGGTGATTGGTCGGTCGCCATTTTAGACCTCCACCCGGTTTGTGTCTACGAACTTGAGGCCGAGGAACGTGAATCCGATCAGGAAGGCGACGTAGACGATACCGATAGCCCCCGCCATCTGACTGTTGAAGCCGACCGATAGCTCGCGGTCGAGCCGGAGGGTGACGACGACCAGTCCGCCCTGGAGGATGAGGACGGTACCGAAGATAGCCAGCGCGGATCGGAACACCAGAATACAGGCGGCGACGATTCCGGGCCTGATCTCCGGCAGCGTCACGTTGCGAAACGTCTCGAAGGAGTTCGCGCCGAGCGAACGGGCGGCCTCCTCGGCGTCAGTGTTGATCTCGGCGTATGTTCCCCGAAGAATCATCGTCGCCCGCGGCACCAGCGAGTAGACATATCCCAAAAACAGCCCGCCAATCGTGGTCGCAGTCGCCAGATCAATCGCGCTCCGACCGCTGAAAACGGCCACCGTCTGCGTCAGGAGTCCCTGTCGACCGAGCAGGACGATCACCATGAACGCGACAACGATCCCCGGCAACGCAATCGGAAACGAGACCGCGGCGACGATCAGCCGCTCGCCGGGTAGTGAATACTTTTCGAGGGCGTGCGTGATTGCAACGCCCACGGCGACGCTGACCAGCGTTGCGGCGGCCGCAAACCACAGCGTGTTGAAGCCGATCCACCAGTAGGTCGGATCTGTGGCAAGTGTTTGCCACGCCTCGGTCGACCACCCCTCATTGGACAGCCGGTCGGCCGAGAGGCTCATCCGCCCCATCGTAATCAGCGGGACGAACCCCGCAAAAATCGCTAACAGGAAAAACGGCAGCGATAGCAGGGCGATCCGCCGCTGTTCGCGCTCACGTTCGGTCGACGGGGAGGCGACTGCCTGTAGCCGCGAGATAGCCTGCTGAATCGAGCCCGTTACCGACGTTCGTGTCGACATACGGTGTTACTGGGCACCGGGCAGCGGCGTTCTGTCGGTGAGTTCGTTCTGAATGTCGGCCTGCTTGGCAACGAGTTCCTCCTGATCGAGAGCGAACTCCGCGGCGTCGTAGCTCGACTGGTCGGGGAACTCGTCGGGTTGGTCGAGTTCGTTCGCTCGGATCGGTCGGACGTAGGCGTCGAAGAACTTTGCTTGGCCGTCGAGGCTGAGGACGTAATCCATGAACAGTTTGACCGCCTCGGGGTTCGGCGCGCCCTGAAGCATCGAAAAGCCGTACGGGACGTTCATCGCGCCCTCCTCACCGTTCGGGCCGGTGAGGATCGCCACGTCGAGTTGGTCCTCACCGATCTCGTCGACGTTGTACTTCATGTTGAGCCCCGAGTAGTCGTACTCGACGACCGTCGAGATCTCGCCGCTGGTCACGTCACCCTCGATGTTGCGTCGGAAGTCAGCACCGTGTTCGGCGATCTCCTCGTGGTACTCGATGACCGGATCGAGGTTGTCGAGGTCGCCGCCGTAGGCGCGGTTGACCGAGAGCGCCGACGCCAGGCCGTTGGCGGTGTGTGGCGGCGTAAACGCGAGGTCCTGGGCGATTTCGGGCTGTTTGAGGTCCTCCCACGTTTCCGGTGCATCGAGGCCGCGCTCCTCGTAGACATCGGTTCGGTAGGTGACCGCGGTCGTCATCTGCCGTGTCGCGGTCACGTGGCCGTTGTCGGTCTTGAGTTCGTCGGGGACTGCATCCCAGTTCGCCGGTTTATACGCCGTCGTCAGCCCGTCGTTCATCGCCTCTAGGTTGAAGGAGTAGCCGCCGTTGAACGCCGAGTAGGTCGGGTTCTGGGCGTTCGACCGCGCGTTCTGTAATGCTTCGCCCGACGATCCCTGTGCGTCGTAGAGGGAAACCCCGTACTCTGATTCGAATGCCTCCATAATGGCACCCCAGTTGGACCATCCCGTCTGGACCGCATACACACGGAGTTCGTCGGGGAAATCCGCTGCGCTGACGGTCGTCTGATGGTCGTCGTAGCCAACATCGTACTGCTCACTACCTTCGTTACTGTTTCCGCCACTGTTCTCGGAGCCGCTTCCGTCGGGCTCCGTTGTGCCCTCATTACCACCGAGACAGCCAGCCAGTGCTCCTCCGAGCGCGGCACCACTACCGAAAAGAATTTGCCGCCTCGTCCTCGCTGCGTTGCTATGTGACATCACAGAGATATCTCTGCGATATCTGTAAAGACATTGCTATGAACGTTCTATTGTGCACATTCTCCTATATATCTCTATGTATGCATCTTTTGTCGACATTACTCGTGCGAAAGGCACTCGGGAGAATCCGATGGCCAGTCGACTTGTATGAGTTCCAGCGTGGGTGATACAACTGGACCGATAGCACTGGCAGGTCCGACCGATGCTCCGGTAACATCGCTAGTTGTCCGTTCTTTCAACAGCTACGACATAGAAACCCCTGTTCCACACAGTGAGAAGCAAAGAACAGAGCGAAATTCATTCGGACCATACAGAGGATTGAGTATTTATCAGGTAGCCGTTCGTTTGACGCTGTAACCGTCGGTTAGATTGCTTGTAGTTGGATAGCAGGATCAAGAGCCATCGCCCAGTGATGTCTCTATCCTTACCGAATTTCTCTCCCACCCAGAATTGACTAGAGATATTCTGATGGATCGAGTCTTCGTCGTTTCCACGGCGCTAACATCGTTGTTATCGTCTCGTGAATCTAGACCCCTTCTGCCGACCGGGGAGTCCGGAACGTCTTCCGAAGGACTATTTGCTCGCGCAGAGCCCGCTCTGCGCGATTATTTGCCGAGTCAACGTCTGGCTCTGTGACGAACGTCAGCCAATGACCCAACCCGTTGCTGATAATGGCACTCAGTTGTCGCTCCTTGATCTACGTGCCTAACACGAGAATGTACCTGTTATGTAAGAACAGTCGACCAGATCACATATTCGATTCCAACAGCGACGAGCACAATGACCATCGGAATAAGCCAGAACAGATCATAAATAGAAAGCGAACTGTCGGCACTACCAGCGAGTTCAACGGTGACTGCGTAGCCAGCGATCATAACGAAGACACCCCCCGGCAGAACAAAGCTATACTCGACGAGCAAATAAACTGGCACAGCAGCCAATAGGAAGTGACCGAGGCCGATCCAGACGAAATAAAACAGCCGTTGCTGGGGGCTGTCTACGGCGAGTTTGTAGCCGCCACGGCACGCAAGGAAATACAACACGAAGAGGTAGCCGACGCCGACGACGAGGGCGGAGGCGAGGGCGATAGCTGTCGACTGCTGGTCTGTCGACAGAAACGGGAAGGAAGTCATTGATGTGGAGTTGATAATGGTGAGATGGTCGACGTGCAATTCTGTAGCCTCTTTTTCACAGATTTCTCACATTGTGACCTCTGCTTTCGCCTGAGTTTTTCTTTGATCCAGTATAATAGTCATCAGGGTCGACAAACCGTCATCGCGCGCTCAATTTGGTGCCTGAGCTCAGTGATCACGGCGACAAGGCCGACAATCGAAGATATCACCGGATAGCTTACCTTCAGATCTTGATAAAAATATTGTGTGATGTCGGCGACCTCCATCGAGATACATTGCGGCCGGCGCATTTCGAATATTGTCACCTGTCGCTGATTGGAGACCGTCTCGCACTTATTCTCGAGTATCTTGAGCCGACTTCGGTACGCATCAAGCGCCCCAAAAGAACAGTTGCGAAACGACACTGAGCGGAGTTCGTCAAGCTCCTCGGCAAGCGGAACCAACGTTTCGGCAGCATCACTGATTGATTCTAGTTCGACGTAGATGTCGTCGATAAGCAACTCGCGGGCAGATATCGACGCCGTGACTGCTGACAGGGTGGCCTGTTTGCACCGTTCGTTGAATACTGTTCCGTCGGTCAATGCGACTGCAATATTGTGGGAGAATTCTTCTTGAAGGCTCTGACAGTAGGTGTCGTCATATTCGTCGGTATAGTGATCAACACTCATTATCGTCGACTCATAGGCTTCCCTGACCTGGGCGAGATCGCCAGTGCTGGTCGACGCATCAGTGAGAACCACTTGATTGGGATATAGGCAGTGGGAAATTGATGCTGTCTCGATTTTTTGTAGACGGTGCTCGAAGCTCTTCAGCGCCTCCAGTTCATCGGCCGTCCGTTGTCGTTCACGCCTGAGCTCGGTCCGGACTGCAGCCAGTTGCTCGGAAATTACAGACGACTCCGAACCATCTTGGCTCATATCGAGATGATAGGGAGACAGAGTAATAACTGATCATAATTTTAATATATATCAAGGGTTCTGGACACAAGATCTACAGAGTAATATGTAGTAGAGTCAAGCAGTCCTATCCGACTGTTGGCTAAACAGTATATTAGATTACGAACATGCCAATAATGATAGAAAAAACAGCTACTGATTCATATATACTAGACAATAGTATATCAGATGACGCTATTGAACTATTATAAATTTACTACATACTGCTGAGACCATTCCAAGACAGATAGATCACAATCGTATCCGTACAGGTACTGACTCGACATACAACCGTCGACGCTATCTTCTTTCGGCAGGAGCCGCAGCAACGGCTGGCCTTGCCGGGTGTATCGGCGGTGCCAGTGAGGGTGAGTTCCCCAACGAGTCGATCACGGTCATCGTCCCGTTTGGAGAAGGCAGTAGTACAGACGTGCTGGCGAGACAGATCGTTCCGCTGATGGGCGAGCAGTTAGGTGTCGACGCAAGCGTCCAGAACATCCCTGGGTCGGCGTCGCTTCGTGGCACCCAGCAGGCGATGAACGCCGATCCCGACGGCTACACCCTGTTAATGTTCAACCCGCCATCGACACCGACATCGTATCTGATCAACGAACCCGATTTCGACATCACTGAACTCGAGGGCATTGGCACCTACGCGGTCGCCTCACTGATGTTGGCCGCCAACCCTGATTTCGGTGTCGAAGAGGGTATCGAAGACCTCATCAGTCGCTATAAGTCGGGCGAAATGAGCCAGTTCGCCGGGCAGGTCCAGGGGAGCTTCTATCACGTCGTCTCGCTGTTCCTGCGGGAGAATCTGGATATTCCGTGGGAGACATACGTCGGCTACGACGGCAACGGTCCAGCCACTGAATCAGTCGTCTCCGGAGAGAACCCGGCGGGCGTCTCGTCGGCAGCCGCAATGGTGAGCTTTACCGATGACGACCGCCTCGACGTGCTTGCGAGCCTCGCAAGCTTCGGCGATCCGGCCTACCCGGATGTGCCCGCGATCACAGATCTGGGCTACGACAACATCGACTTTTTAACTGGCTTGACGCGCTGTATGTGGGCCCCGCCGGGAACGCCCGACGATGTGCTCGACGAGCTGACCGCCGGACTCGAGGGTATGGTCAACAGCGACGAAATGCAGCAGTATGCCGACGAACAGGGGGTCAACCTCCAGTACAACGGTCGTGAGTTCGCCAACAACGCGCTCGACGACGTGATCAACGAGGTGCCAGCAAACCTCGATATGGACGCGATCCGCGAGCAGGCACTCAACTGAGCGCGCACGAACCCGATTTCACTTATTTCGAATGGGACTGTTATTTCGCATTACAACCGGTGCCGCATCACTCAAACCGTACGAGGACTACCTCCTCGGTGGGTTGTTTCTCACCGTCGGCCTGTACGCGTACATCGAGGGCCAAGCGTGGGGGTTTGCTGCCGGGACGTGGCCGCGACTCACCGCCGGAATCGTGGTCGTCCTCTCGACGATGGTTTTGCTACAGAACTACCTCCCGAAGTCGCTGCAGTCGCTGATCGCCGACGGCGATACAATGTTCAGCCGTCGACAAAAAAAAAGCAACCACCACCGTATCCGAACCAGACGACACCGTCGACGATGATAGCGAACACGTCTCGCAGGCACTTGTGACCGCCCTCTTTATACTCGGCTACGCGCTGGCTGGCTATCTCATTGGGTTTCTGTGGGCGACGCCGCTGTTCGTCTACACATACGCCAACTGGAACGGAACTTCGACCAGGAAATCCGTCGCGCTCGCGGCGGTCGGCTTCGGGATCGCCTACGGCTTCGCGGTCGTGTTGGGTGTCCCAATCAACATCGGTGTGCTGACCGAGGGATCGACATTATCACGATTGTCGTTCTCGGGCTGATCGGCTATGTAATGATCCGAAACGACTACTCGGTGATCGCGTTCGTGCTCGGGATTATTCTGGGGCCCATTGCCGAAGAGAACCTCATTCGGTCGTTGCAGATCTCCGATGGCTCATTCGGGATCTTTCTGACTCGCCCGCTCTCGTTGCTGTTGGTTCTTGCGTTCGTTTTCGTGCTGCTCGTTCCAGTCGTTACTGCACGTAGTGAGAAGGAAACTAGCTGACGGCAGCTACCCAGTTAGAGCCGAAAAAATACATCGAGCGTAATGAGCACCGAAAATCCGACCACCATCAGAGTGAGCACACAGACCATAGTAAGCGTCTCAACGACGGTCTCCCTATCAGGCAGTTGGGATAAGAGGCCGATTCGCTCGCGGTAGTCGTCAAGAGTCATGGGTTGATCGGTGGCTGTTGTCGGTCAGTGGTATTTCGAGCACCGCTGTCGACACGTGGTTCGACAGCCGTAACCCACCAACTGTTGCCACGGCCCTGTGCCTTTGTGAGTGTAACTCTCAGTCGACTGCCGACACCCAGCTTGTCGAGGTCGGTCTGGACCGCTGTATCTGCCGAGCCGACGATCTGGTAGGTCCGACCACGATCAGATCGGAGCGTCATCGCCCCGTACCGGTTTCGTTCGACCGCGACAGTACACACTGTCCGGTGTTCAGTCGCTGTGTGGCTCTGTGGCATACGGAACCGTCGACGGGGCACTCAAGTAAATCCGACTATGAAATATATGAACAGTTCATAGACGTATAGACAATATATACTCCTCAAGAGTACTCTTATCAATCGTTTACTTGTTGCTGTGTGGCGATACAGTCGAGATTCAATGGCAGATTTCTCAGACAGTATCGAGGACATGCATCACCGTGTCGCGGTCGACGAGTGGAACCGAATCTTCATTGTCGGCGATCCACACGGCTGTCTGGCCGAACTCGACGAACTCTGTGCAGCACTCGAGCTGTCCGACGAGGACCTGCTCGTGTTCGTCGGCGACTTGGTGCGAAAAGGCCCCGACAGCAAGGGTGTTGTCGACCGCGTGCGGAACGCGCCGAATATGATCACTGTTCGTGGCAACAACGAGGAAAAGCTGCTGCGTGGCGAGAAAACGCTCGACGAACTCACCGACGACGATCTCGACTGGATCGCCTCACTGCCGGTCGTGATCTCGCTGCCTGAGACGCTCGTCGTCCACGGCGGGATCAACCCCCAAAAGCCGCGAGTCGACCACGATGTCGACGATCTCCAGAATACGCGGTCGCTGGTGCCCGGCGGCAGCTACGATCCACCGTACTGGTTCGAGGAGTACGCTGGCCCCGAGCGCGTCTTCTTCGGGCACACAGTGCTTGACAAACCAGTCATCCGCGACCACGCTGTCGGCCTTGATACCGGCTGTGTGTACGGCGGCGAGCTGACCGCCTACAACTGGCGGACGGACGAACTCACCACGATACCAGCCACCGAGACAGCCGTCGACCGGAGCGAGGAGAAGATAGTCGACCCAAAATCGAGCGCGGTCCCGACGCCCTAAGGCCTGGCTCGATGACCGAGTCACCTGCGGCGCGTCTGGACCGACACCCACCGTCAACGTGGACCGGTGAGCGTCCGCCACGAACACCACCGATTGCCGACGACCACACAGCCGACAATCCGGAACAAAGCAGTTGGACGAAGCTGTGTGCCGACAGCGACGAGCAACCCGACCAACTGTCGAACCCCGTCGCCTATCTCAACCGCGAGTTCAGCGAGCTCTCGTTTCAGTGGCGGGTTCTTTTTGAGGCACTCGACACCCAGAACCCGCCGCTTGAGCGGCTGAAGTTCCTCGCCATCCTCACCAAGAACATGGACGAGTTCTTTATGAAGCGAATAGGCGGCCTCAAACAACAGATCGCCGCTGACGTGACCGAGCCGACCGTCGACGGCCGAACACCCACCGAGCAGTGGCAACAAGCAGTTGAGTTCGCCCGGTCGATTGTCGAGACCCAATCGCAGTGTTACCACGAGTCAGTTACACCCGCTTTGGCCGAGCACGGGATCGAAATTGTCGGCTACGACCAGCTTTCGGAAACGGAGACGGCTTCATTGCGGGCGTATTTCGAGCGCGCCGTGCTGCCGACGCTCACGCCGCTGACTTTTGATCCCGCCCACCCGTTCCCATTTATATCCAACCTAAGCCTCTCGCTGGCAGTGCTGACGGTCGACGACGGAACGAAAAAGTTCTCGCGGGTCAAACTGCCGCAGAACCGCCCGCGGTTGGTTCCCATTGTCGACGGCGAGGTACCGAGCGATGTGGCCGACGAACCAGCTAACCACGCCGACGCGGGCCGCTTTGTCCGGCTTGAGGCCGTGATTGCTGCTAACGTCGACCTACTGTTTCCGAACGTCGAGGTAGTCGACTGCTCGACGTTCCGGGTGACGCGAAACGCCGAGGTGAGGCGCAACGAGGAGGTCGCCGAGGGGCTGATCGAGATGATCGAAGACGTGCTCCGGCAGCGTCGGTTCGCCACGGTGGTTCGCGTCGAGGTCGACGAAGAAATGCCTGAGGAGGTTCGGTCGCTGCTGGTCGACCAGCTCAAGATATCCGAGCGCGAGTTGTTCGAACTCCCCGAGCCACTCGGGTTGGATGACTGTTTCCGACTGCTAGAACTCGACAACGCCGACCTGAAACTCCCGGCGTGGACTCCCCAACCCCATCCCCGGTTTATCAGCCACGACAGCGACCACCCCGACAAGCTGTTTGCCGAGATCGCTCGCGACGATATTCTGCTCCATCACCCGTATCACTCGTTTTCCGAGACGGTCCAGACCGTCCTTGACGCGGCGGCCCACGACCCCAAAACGCTCGCCCTCAAAGTCGCTATCTACCGGACAGCCCCCGACTCACAGGTAATTCAGTCGTTGATCCACGCCGCGAAAAACGGCACACAGGTCGCCGTGATGGTCGAACTCAAAGCCCGCTTCGATGAGGAGAACAATCTCCGATGGGTCAAACGGTTAGAGGAGGAAGGAATCCACGTCACCTACGGCACAATTGGACTCAAAACTCACAGCAAGGTCGCGCTCGTCGTCCGCGAGGAGGACGACAGCGACAGCGTCCGGCTCTACTCACACGTCGCCACCGGCAACTACCATTCGGAGACCGCAAAAAGCTACGAGGATCTGGGGCTGTTCACCGACGACCGCGACATCGGCCAGGATCTCGTCCGCCTTTTCAACACGTTTACCGGCCACTCACACCACGAATCCTACCGGAAACTACTGGTCGCTCCCGAAACGCTTCGGGACCGACTCACCGAGCTGATTCGCCGGGAGGCCACCCACGCACGCGAAGGTGGAACAGGTGAGATCGTCGCCAAAATGAACGCGCTCGAAGACCCTGAGATCGTTACCGAACTGTACGCCGCCTCGCAGGCTGGCGTCGACATCGAACTGGTTGTCCGCGGGATCTGTCGACTCCGGCCCGGAATTGAGGGGCTGAGCGAGACAATCCGCGTCCAGAGCATTGTCGGGCGGTTTCTCGAACACTCGAGGATATTCAAATTCGGTAACGGTGGCGAGCCGGAGTACTATATCGGCTCGGCCGACTGGATGACTCGTAATCTCGACAGACGAGTCGAGGCTGTTACGCCGGTCGAAACCACAGCACTCCAAGCGGAACTTGACGATTTTCTGGACACACTGACCGCTGACAACCGTAAGCGGTGGGTGATGGACGCCACCGGAAGCTACGTTCAACAGCGACCCGCTACAGATGAGGAGACCTCTATCGCTCACGAACACCTGATGAAGCGAGCCTGTGAGGCTGTCCCGAAGACGCCAATTGAATACGAAACCACGGATTCAGGCCAACGCGAAACGGCTGTCGACCTCAACGATATCTACATGAACGAACCGTTTGAGTCCTGAGAGATACTTATGAACTTCCAGCAACTCAGAGATCAATTAGGGGAGAGTAACTGGGTTCGTCCGATTGTGGCGGGGGTTCTCAGTGGATCTGTAGTACTAATCGTCATTTTTGGCTACATCTATTTAGCTGAGACTGCCTCTTTATCGCTCCCTTCTGTACTGTCACCGGCTTTTTTTCAGTTCCTGATCTATTTTGTTGTAGGGGGTCTCCTAACTTTTGGACTTCCAGTTACAGTATACGTGAGATATGGCTTGAAATTGCCACTGGCAGTAATGGTTGTCATACCGTCTTTTTGGTTCGTTGCTTCTAATATTGGTAGTCCCGGTGATTCTATTTGGCAGGGATTCATGCTCATTTTTTCACCAATCTATGTTCTGTTGTATGTAATCATTGGCGCTGCAGAGCACTACTTCATCAGCTAACGCTGTGTTCAAAATACGGATACAGACGGGATATCAGCCGATTAGACCGTCAGAATAATTTTGAACGACCAGTATGAATGCAGGACCTCACCGGAGGTCGACGGGATCTCCGACGGCGATCAAAAAGGTGTCGACGATCTAGCCCCAGTTGTCACTCAAACAGCCGCCGCATCCATCTCCGCGGCCTGCCGCAGCGGGAATTGGATGTCAATTTCGTCGTAGTCGACGACTGGCTACTTTGCTCGACTGTTATCCACAAACTCAACGATACTGCACTCTTCGAGCCGTTCCAGATTTTCCGAGACCTGCTTGATATCTCAAGTACCTTCTCGCGGTCGTCTGGATCTTGTTTCTCAGATGTATACGTGAGCACCCAACTGCCCTTTTTCGCTTCTGAGAATTTACAGTCTCATATCCGGAACCTAGCGAAACGAAATAAAGAACTGTGTCTCAGTCATACACTATTTGAATAGTTCAGGCAACAACCGGTGTGTTTTTCACATTATGAATTTTATTTATTGTTATGACGTACGATAACATAGATTCGAAACTCATCAATGAACTCATCGGTAACGGTCGAGCAAGTCTCCGAAGCCTCGGTGAAAAACTCGATGTGTCGGTGACTACCGTTTCGAATCATATCAACGATCTCGAATCTCAAGACATCATTCAGGGGTATACGCCCGTCTTGGATTACGGCAAACTCGGCTACGACGTAACGGCTATTACACACCTAAAAGTCGAAGGGAGTGCGCTCACAGAAATCGTCGACAGGCTCCGTAATCAAGACCAGATGATCAGTGTCTACGAGACTACAGGCGACTACGATATCATCGCCATCGGAAAGTTCGAAGACACGGACGGAATGAACGCACAAATCAAAGAACTGCTATCGGATGTCGACATTCGAGAGTCCAACACCAGTGTCGTGCTCAACGCCGTTAAAGAACACGCCCAGTTCGAACTCGATGTCGACGACGAATAGGTCGACGCTGTAGCTGAAGCAGTCTATTTTAGTGTGATATCGATGTCACGGTCCCTATTCCCAACCGTGTTCACAACACCGTTGCCAGCCCCAAAAGCAACGCGTTCAGCAGCTATCCCAGCTTGCTGAATGAGACTGGGGGATGATTCGAACTCATAGACCGATGGCTCGATGCCGGGAAGTTCTCCGATTCGGGTTTCGACATCGTTCTGAGTGCCGAGTTCGTCGGCAAGTCCAACTTCAAGCGCGTCGGTCCCAGTATAATTCACTCCGAATCGACTGGCTGTGACGTGCCTTCGAGTGTGTCGACCCGCCGAGTAACATCGTCGATGGTCGCGATCGATAACGCAACGTGAATTTGTATACAGTCGTCGTACGCAACGTCGTGAACCAAGGCGTCGTCATACAGATCGGCAATCAACGCGTGGGCGGCGTTGACATACGGAAGCCGCAGGTGGTAGGCAACCGTCTCAAGCGTTCCGTCGATTGCCGTCCGAACCAGATCGGGATCCGGCTCTGGAAGCTGCTGGAAGACGGTGTCGGCCCGCTCGGCTACTGATTCGACGAGCGAGTCGGACTGTGAGCCGATACCGACAAGCAAATCGGCCTGTTGTATCGCCGTTCGGACTCCGGGAACGACAGCTTCGACCCACGGAAGTAAGCCGTCGTCACTCGGGATTCCAGGTGTATCGGTCACTGCAACGGTGTGAGCGCCAACAGCCGCCGTTGCGGTAATCGGCCGTGTCGGGCCGCCGGCAATTGTGGCTGTGTCTCTTTGTCCAACAGAACCGGTCAACGCTGCCCAACAGTCCGTCGTGGCCACACCCGGTCGACTCAGCAAGACGACCCGACCGTCTACTCCATCATATTCGTTGGCTACTCGTCGACTGGCCGCCTGCTGACGGCTTTTGAGTCGATCTTGGAGTTCGTCCTGATTTCGTTCACACTCGGCAAGACGACTGCTCAAACCGCTTGGTCCGGTCGCTGCCGCATCCCGATCAGCCTGAGCCACAGCCCGTCGGTCGATCCGACACTGTCGGAGTGCAAGCCGGGTGGCAGCAACCGGATTCGATGCGCTCAACAGCTCCCAGAACGCCGTGCTTCTATCCCGAACCGTCGCGGCTGGAAACCGCTCTCGCAGGTCGACGGCCTGTCCAGGATGGAGGTCCCCGTCGACGACTACATACGTGCCGTCAAACCCAGCGATTCGATCAGCAACTCGATCGATGGTCGACGGCGAGAGGTAGTATCTCCCGTCCTCCGGTTGGTCGGTGACGACGGTCTCAACAGGGTCGTACCCCTGCGCCGATATCAGCGTCCGTAATCCAGGCGTAAGCCCACCCAACTGGCTCACGATCAGTGCGCTGTTTCCCATCACTGTTCTGTTGTGAGTACGTCACGGCTGGTCTTGACCATGGCGCAACGCAGCTCTCGCCGATGAACGCTAATGGAGAGGAACTCACTCACCATGCTTGCGGTCCCAAAACCGTGATTCCCCTCTTTCGAACCGAACACGGAGGTTATTATGTGAACCAGCTAATCACTAGTCGATGAACCACATCCCCGACGAGGTGCTTGGGGCCGTCGACGAGTTCGGAGGAGATCTGTTGCTCGGGGGTGTCGAACCGATAAGCGAGAAACTCAAAAGCGACCTGTGGGTAGAGATCATTCCCGACACCGAGTCGACTGCCGTTTGTCGATACAAGACAGTCCACACGCAGTCACCGCCAACAATCCGAGACCGTGGATCGTTCATGACGACGATTATCGATGGAGTCGACACACGATTGCGACAGTGGGGAATCGAACCACCCGCGGCGTACACATACGTCGGTACGGTAGACGACACCCACCACTACGAAGGCACGTTACAGCTGCCCTGAGTGGTCGAATCCGTAGTGACGCCGTCTTTATCGCTCCAGCGTGCTCTCAGGAAAAGAGGGTGTCGCTACACGCCAATGGTAGAAAGGACCTCTTGGACACGCGCCCAGTGACTTCCCTTCCAGAAGTATTGGTCGCACTCCCTACACTGCCAGATGAGACTCACGGTGTCAGGAGCGTGTTCCGGCCGCTGTTCGATGTCTATAGTCTTGATACGGCCGTTGCAAACGCTACAGCGTTCGGGATGGGTCGATAGTTCGATTGAGATGCCATGGTCGTGTAGTTCGGCGAGTTGGTTCTCGATCTCCCGAGACGTAAGGAGGATCGCGTTGTCCGTTTGCCTGGCGAGTGCCCGATCACGAGTGACTAATGTTCGACCGGTTGAGGCTGCCCGTTCAGAAATCACATCGTCGGCTTCAATCTCTTCCTCCTGTGCATACAGTGTATCGTACCCACACATTCGTAGGTACGTGACGAGCTTTCCAAGCATCACATCGAGGAGGAACCGGTGGGTCATGTCGAGGAATAAGCGATGGAATCAGATTAACCGCTTGACTAGCCTACACACCAGAATAGTTAACCAACAGAGATAGTTTCGCACTTTTCGTTGGTTAAGATGTCTCAACAGTATGTTGTTAGAAAAGTAATTTGAGAATAGATCTGATAAATAACTCACACCATTGCTTGGCTATCGAAATTCAGGCCTTATCTCATGTTTTCCTCTCTTCTATCTCTGTTAAACAGCTGTACTCCTCGTTCGAGAGCGAAATCGAGGAGGCAGCGACATTCTCTTCGAGGTGTTCGAGGCTTGCGGTGCCTGGAATCGGCAGCGTCACATCCGAGTGTTCGAGCAACCACGCAAGCGCAATCTGGTAGACTGTGGCGTCGTGTGCATCGGCCACCTTCTGGATGGTATCGACCCCCGAAATCGACCCCGCAGCGATCGGGAAGTAGGGAATGAAGCCGATGCCGTACTCCTCACAGGCTTCAAGAACATCCTCGTGGTCGCGGTTCAACACGTTGTACTGGTTCTGGACGGTCGCAATTTCAACGTGATCTCTGGCCGCTTCGAGCTGGTCGACGCTGACGTTCGAGAGTCCGATGTGATCGATGAATCCCTCGTCTTTGAGCTCTGCGAACGCTGTGAGGCTGTCCTCGAACGGCGTGTCCGGATCAGGGCTGTGCAGCTGGTAGAGATCGATCGAGTCTACGCCGAGGCGGTCACGGCTGACAAGCACCTGATTGCGGATGTAATCGGGATCGGCGTGGTTGAGCCACTCGCCGTTGCTGTTTCGGAGTAGTCCAGCCTTCGTGGCGATCGTCACCTCGTCCGTATCGATTGCCTCACCCAGTAGGCGTTCGCTGACACCCGGTCCGTAGGAGTCTGCGGTATCGATGAAGTCGGCGCCGAGGTCGACAGCCTGTCGGACGACGTCTTTCGCATACTGTTCATCGTCGGGCGGCCCGATAATCCCCTCGCCACAGAGACGCATCGCGCCGAATCCCAGTCGGTTTACTGTTAATTCGCCATCGAGATCGAACGTGCCGCTCTCGTTTGTCGGTGCCATAGAACCGTTCGCGTCCCGAAACGTGTTATCTCTGGTGGTAAGCAGCTCTTGATCACCCGCTAAGCCTGATATCAGGACAATTCATCTTCTATTAGTTCAGATAGAAGGAAATTCAGTAACTTCTAGTCGACAGTCCCGAGACGCTCCAGAACCTGTGCAAACGCAACTGTGTCTCGGACGGTTTCGATTTCGATCCGGACTCGTTCTCCTTTCTGGGTGTTCGGGACGATTACCACGAATCCACGCTCAACACGAGCGAGACCATCTCCTTGATCTCCCAGCTCGGAGATCTCGACGACTCGGGTCTCACCAGTGTTGACTGGTGGTTTATCAAGGTCTGGTTGTTGAGTGGAGTCGTCACTAGTATGTTCGGTAGTGGGCTGTGTGGTCTCACCCAGTTGCTTGAGGACTGCAACTTGGTAGTCTTCAGTCGGATCGACATAGCCAACGTCGACTTCCTGTTTTGGAACCTCGACGACGTATGATTGGCCTTGTTCTTCAACTTCAGCAGCAAACAGACAGGTGAGTTGTTTGGAAATCTCCATTGAGAGCTCGTAGTGAGTACTGATCAGACAAATGAATTAATACTATCGAGGAATCCGGAGAACCAGCCAATGTAAGGAGAGAGCGTAGGACTACTCCCAGAGTGAGATTGTAAGCAGGGATCGGACTCAGGGCAGTGACTCACAGGCTACCCCATCTCCGTCTCGATCGAGGCCGTGTGGATCGCCTGACTCGTTCTCAAGTGCGTATTGGGCCTGTTCTTGCGTTTCAAAGTCGCCACAGTTGTAGTCACCATTCGGTGGTAGTGGTGGGATCTCAATGTCGCTGCTGTCGCTGTCTGTTCCTGACACAGTATCGGAATCTTGGAACTCCCAAAGTCCCACGTCGGTAGCTTGAGCCTCTTGCTCGAGTGCTGCAAACTCCTCGCGCAGCGAGAACTGACTGTCATACATCCTGGCGTAGCCCTCCGTCAGCAGTCGCTCGTTGAAACTTTCACCGTCGACGTAGAGATACACCAAGAGTCGACCAAAGTAGCCGCGTCTGTCTGAGTCGGGATCAAAGACCATCTCAACCTCTTTTCCTTCTAGTTCGTCCTCAGCGAAGGTTGTCGCTCGCTCGCCCCAATTCAAGAGGTGATCGCGCCCTGCGGTGGTATCGGGGATGCCCGCAAATTCATCAGGCGAGACCCGCGAGAGCGTGGTCTCAGGCGTATCGACACCGAGCAGGCGGACTGTATCTTTGGTTCCATTGGCATACTCAATTTCCATGGTGTCACCATCGATCACACGAGTGACGGTAACGGTGACCGACACGCCGTCGACAGCATCGAGGGCCGTGGTGGCCTCGGTCGACTCGATATTGGGTTCGTCTGGTATCGCAAGTCCGTCGACGGGACTGCCAGTACACCCGGCGAGGGCAACCAGCAGAACGACGCCAACGAGGACCACCAATCGGGTTCGCCGCATACGTGGGTATCGGAAGTCGACGGCATCAATCAGTCGGTTGGGTCGACGATTTCTGTCTGGAGTTCTGCTGGGGCGTCGGTGGCTCTTAAGCCATGGCTCCGTCAGAATTAACCAACATAGACGCCAAGATTAGAGCTTTGTTGGTTAAGTCGATGTAGGTGATCAGAGTTCCGATCCCAGCCTTCATCAGAGATCCTAAAAGACAGACACACCCCTCGTTGCCGCTGTATTGCTTCGACTACGACACTACGTTGCCGTTGTAATACTGTGTATGCATACCGTGACACCCCGCAGTGCCGCTGTAACTGACCACACTCGTAGAGGGGTGACAGCCAGCATCAACACCAGAGACACACCCCACATTGCCGCTGTAAACATCACGAGAACGCGGTGAAGAGTGTACAAGACACCAAAATAACAGTCGACAGTAGTCGGCAGTATTGCTATCTCTTCAATCTGAATCTAGTGGTTTCTTATACTAGTATGTTGTTTCCTACCGTACCACGCTTTTCGCTTACTGAACTGCCGTACTGTTTTCGGCAGTGAGGAGACGAAGTTGAGGGGTACTATTTCCGTTATAGAGACGTCAAAACTCGTGATACCAACGAGTAAAACACTGCTCACACGACACACCCAGCATTTCCAACCCTACAGACCGTAGACTGACTTACAGCGGCAACGTGGGGTGGGAGAGTAGACCTTCGAAACACGTTACAGCGGCAACAGAGGGTCTTAATTCCACGTCACCTCCCCAGAGGACTGCTATACAACTGTTCTCCCGGCTGTTCACACCGACCTCTAAGATTCTATGAATGTTTTACAGAGGCAATGCGGTGGGTAGATTCATAAACCACCGTGACAATGTATCCTGTATGTCCGACTCGACGTCCTTCTTTGGCGACCCCGATCCTATATTCGCCAATAAGGATTTGCTTCGGGTTCAACACCTTCCCGACAAAGACCGGATCATCGGCCGTGACGAAGAGTTGACCCAACTCGCCAACGCGATCAAAGACGCTGCCCATGGGCGAACACCGAACAACGTGTTGGTCTATGGAAAGACAGGTACCGGGAAATCACTCTGTACGAAGTACATCACTAACGATCTCGTCTCATCTGCAGAGGAAAACGATGTGTCGGTGGGTGTTGCTTACGTCGACTGCTTCCAGGATTCGACCGAGACACAAACCGTCCGTTCGATTGCTGACTCACTGAACGATCCTGACGAAACTGACATAAAGATACCAATGTCGGGACTGAGTACGTCTGATTACTACCGTCGACTCTGGAACATCCTTGAGGACCGATACGATGTCGGATTGGTCATTCTCGACGAGATCGACAAACTCGATAGCGACGACGTCCTCATGCAACTCTCGCGAGCAGCCGAGTCGGGCAAAATCGAGGACAGCACACTCGGCATCATCGGAATCAGTAATAAGATCCGCTACAAGGAGACGTTGAACGAGCGCGTACGGTCGAGTCTCTCTGAGCGAAATCTCGTGTTTGCACCCTACGATGCAAAACAACTGGGTGAAATCCTGAACTCCCGGATCGATGCGTTCCGCGAAGGTGTCGTTGAGGAAGCTGTTATCCCGAAGATCGCCGCACTCGCAGCTCGCGAACACGGGGATGCACGAAAGGCAATCGATATCCTGCGGTATGCTGGGGAATCGGCCTACGAGCGTGGACATGAATCTGTTCGTGAAATCCATGTCGACGAGGCCCATGAACGCGAGGAGCGAAACCGACTCTCCGAGTTAATCTCGAAGCTCCCGAGCCATTCGAAACACTTGCTCAATGCGCTTGCCCTACAGGCTCAACAGCACGATGATGACGATCCAGAAATCCCAACAGAGGATATCTATTCATTGTACGAGATTATGTGCAAGCAGGAAGGGACTGATCCCCTAAAAAATCGACGGGTGCGTGATCTTCTATCAGAGTTAGAATTCTTATCGGTGATCCACCAGCAGCACAAGGGGCGTGGCCGTGGCCGTGGTGCACACACCGTGAACCAACTCGTCGATGAGCCAAAACTTGTTATCAAGGCCTGTAAGTCGGCCTAATGGTGTATTTACTCCGGCAGTAAGGGGTGTGTTCTATCGGAGGATGTAGGGATATTGTTGTAGGGTGGCTCTGTTATAACCCATATTCTTCAGATATATTTTTGCCTGAAACAGCCGTTCGATGAGAGCTCTGGATTCAGGAACTGTTCTGGGAAACGATATTTGAACAAAGAATACTCAGCGCTGCATCGGAATAGAGCGAATCAAATAGAGTTCCCTGAAACGTGGAAGTGGCGCGCCGCGGCTTATCGGGAACGTGGTATATCTAGTTGAATATGCCCAAACACTCTACATCGAAATCGAACCGATTGGCAGTCGATCAGCCGACACGGGGGGCAGACCACAATCAGACCCTAGCTAATCAAGCTGACCCAGCCACAGATGATATGCTGTTGCCGTCACTCGATAACGGCATTACACTGCTTGACGTGGAGGAGGGCCGCGGCGTCCCGACTCTCCAGTCGCTTGTCCTCGATCACCTACTACTCCACGACGGACCAGCCTTCTGGGTCGACACAAATGGCCACGCGACGACGACCACACTCGCCCAGATCGCGCCCAGCCAGCGCCTGCTTGACCGCATCCACGTTACGCGCGGTTTTACCGCCTACCAGCACTACGGCGTGGTCTGTAACCTTCCAGCGGCAGTGAATCAGTCCATCCAAGAGTCAGCCGCTGACACCGGAGCCCGAGGTCGACAGCCTACGGCTTCTGACAACGACTCCTCCCCGCACACCCCGTCGCTCATCGTCGTCCCGGCTGTCGACGCCCAGTACCGCGCTGACGACACCCTTGGCGACGCACACACAGAAACGCTTCAGGCCAGAACACTCGCCCGACTAACAACCTACGCCGACGGCTACAACGTTCCTGTTCTCGTCAGCCGCAGCGAGCGTGACGCGTTCACGACACCGATCGAAACAGCCGCCGACCACCATCTGGAGTGTGAGCAAACCCAGACCGGCCCACGGATTGTCGGCGACGACTTCGAGACGCTCGTCTATCCCGTCGACGACGGCATATACTACCAGACGACCTTCGCCTACTGGCGGCAACTACTCGCAGCTCGCGGCTGCGCAGGTCGGTATCGAACCAACGACGACCTCGCCGTCGACGCCAGACGCAGTCGGTACTGGCCTCACCGCATCCGGTGAGACGACCTCGATGGCGGCGAATCCCCTGCTCGACGCATGGACCGCAGGTGGTCCCGGAGGACGATAGCGATGGGGCGAACGAATCCAACGTATCGGGATGCACTCCGAGCTATCGAAGACCGCTGGCAGGACTTTCGTTGAGCTCTCCGTCGACGCGACCAACCACGGTTTGACTAACTGTTCGCCTACGCACGGGAACACGCCGACGCCAGCGGGCTGTTGAATCATCAGAATCCACTGTTGCCCGCGCTGCTCAGTATCGATCTCAAACAGGAGCAACGGCTCGATAAACACGAAGAACGGCTTGAGGAGCTCAGAGAAGCGATTGAAGCACAGAAAGACGATAGATGCAAAATGATAGTCAGCAGTCGATACGACCGCTCTACTCACACAGAAACAATATCGTCAGGAGTGAATAGTGAGACATCGTCTCGCTCGTCAGCAGTATCCTGTAACCCATCTGAAAACCCTGAGCGGCAGAAGCAACAGTAGTGATGAGTTATCTCTGCTCCATTCGATGGCGTCCATTCTACTTGGGAAGCACTCCGTTCGAGATCTGCAAGATCACCCTCGTGCATCTCCCGAGTTGTGTATTTACACTCACCGGCAACGAGCGTGCCATCACTTGCGAGACCAACGACATCCAGTTCGTGATGTTGATGCCACCAATACCCGATTTGTCGGTACGTCTTCGGGATCAGCGAAGGGAGCGCATTCTGGCAGACCAACTCAAACATCGGACCCATGTAGTCTGTGAAGGATGGTTCGATAAGTTGCTCATAGGCATCATCACCAAGTTGTGCGATTTCGCCTGTTTGGCCGTAGACATAGCGGAACCAAAAACGGAAGAGTGGTTCTTTCAGTCGGTATCGGCTCTTTCGAGTAGCGTGTGGGTTCGCAGTCACTGGAATATCACGCTCGATCAGCCTCAGTCGACGGAGTTTCGAGAGATACGCCCCGAGGGCGTTGGATTCCACTCCGGCGAAATCAGCAATCTCGTTGGCAGCACGTTTTCCGGTCGCGATAGCCCGTAAAATCGTATAATAGGTCTGTGGCTCCTGAATCCCGAACTCCGTGCGGAGGAGGAACTCCGGTTCATTGTGAAGAATACCGTGTTCGGAGAGGATGAGTGACTGAATATTTGCAGGAAGCGTCGACTCGGGAGACAGTGCTTGGAGGTAGTATGGTGTCCCCCCAAACACACCCCACGACTGGATCGTTTCGTCGGCCTCGGCGGCTGGATAGAGTTCACGTGCATCATCCAACGAGAGAGGAGGTAAGTCGATAGTTGCAGTTCGGCGACCGTACAGCGGACTGCCACCACCGAGGACCTTCTCCTCCATGATGCTGATCGAAGAGCCCACGAGCACAAGTGTCATTTCTGTCTCTTGGAGATGCAGATCCCAGACACGCTGCACTTTCGAGGGGAGTGCGTCATCTGACTCAATTAAGTAGGGGAACTCATCGAGGACGACAATCGCATCTTCACGCCCCAATGCTCGTAAGAGGGCCTCCCAGTCACGCTGGATATCCTCCAGTAAGGGGAATGTATCGCTAGCCGTGTCGACGAAGTTAGTGAGCTGTGCTGCTGGAGTTTCCTCAGTCGCCTGCCAGTAGACAGCGTCATCCCGATCCCGAATTGCCTCGCGGACGAGGGCACTCTTTCCGAGCCGCCGTCGACCATAGATAACGAGTAACTCAGCAGTCTCACTCTCGAAGCGTGACTGCAAGAGGTCGAGTTCATCACGGCGATTGATGAATGGGGACGTTGGCATACGATTACTCAGTGGGAAGCCATTATAATAGCGACGGTTATCTAAATTTGGATTATACTAATCTCAATTTTACTATTTTACATACGCATCCAGTTCGTCGCAGCCGTGTCAAGTGAGGCTCCGGAGAAGCCGTCCTAAATGATACCGCCGATGACGAGCAGACCGACGACAATCAAGAGCGTCATGATCACACTTCCTCCGGCCAGCAACGTGTTCTCCATGACCTTCTCGTGAATCGCCTCGGGGTCAAGCCCCGAGGCTTCCTGTTTCCACGACGCGCTTTGCAGACACCGTAGTGGTGTCCGTAGGGAGCGCAGTCTCCACAGGCGTGTCTTCGGGCCATCCCAGCCCTAACTCAGCAAAACCGCGTTGCAAGACGTTCATCGCCGCATTCGCATCTCTATCTGCTTCAAACCCACACGACGGGCACGAGTGTTCCCTGACCCAGATGGGCTTCGCAGTCTCAACACCACACGACGCGCACTCTTTTGTCGTTCCTCGTGCTTCTACCTGAACGACGTGCGTGCCGTACAAGTTGCCCTTGTATTCAAGGAGCGTGATGAACTGCCGCCACGCCGCATCCTGCTTGTTTCGGGCGTTATGCGACTGCTCCAACATTCCCTTCACGTTCAAGTCCTCAACGAACACCGCGTCGTACTCGCGGACGAGCCACGTTGTAATCTTGTGCTGGTAGTCCAGCACCTTCCGACGAATGTGACGCTTGACATTCGCAACTTCCCGGCGTTGTTTCTCCCAGTTGTTCGACCCTTCTTGCTTCCGCGATAACTTGCGTTGTTCGCGGCGCAGACGCTCGTACTCGCCTTCGAGGTCAAGCCAGTCCACGGTCTTGCCGTCGCTGGTGTGGATGTAGTTGCGGATGCCGAGGTCGATACCGGCGCTGTTGGTCGCATCCAGTGATTCTACATCGGGTTTCTCAGGCAGGTCGGCGTCGGCGGTTTCCAACCCGAAAGAGACGAACCATTCGCCGGTCGTCTCTTTCTTGACCGTGACTTCTTTGATGTCTGCCTCATCCGGAATTTCGCGGTGATAACGGATTTTGATGTCACCGATTTTGGAGAGCCAGAGTGTCGCACGTCGGCCACTCGTGTTTTTGAGTTCGAAGCCAGACTGCGAAAACGTCATACTCTGGAACTCCCGTGGAGACTTCCACTTGAGTTTCCCCACCTTGTTCCCATGCTCTTTCTGGTCTTTAAGATTCGAGAGGTTGTCGTAGAACCGCGTGACGGTTCGTTGCAGAGCCTTCGAGTTCACCTCTGAGAACACAGGGAACTCGTCTTTCCAGTTGGGGAGTCGGTAGTGGTGTTTGTACGCGGAGCCGATGTTGTCGGCGTCCACGTTCTCATACTCGTACAGAGTGTAGTTGTACGCTTGGCGATGAACGTCGATGTGGTATTCCAGTTCAGCCGTTACCGCTTGTGTCGGGTATGCAGGGTAGCGGTGACTGTACTCCATCGCTGTCTCTTGATTATCGATGTGTACGCTTAATGGTTTGTGTCACAGAGTGTCGGATTCAACCCCGGGGTCAAGCCCCGGGGCATTCTCCTTGCATTCTGTAAAATCACAGGACTTTCGCTACGAGCTAGACCCAACCGTCCCATTGAGTACAGTAGAACTGTGCGCTCACGCGGTGAGGATATGATTCGTTGGGCGATTATCACTCAGCGTGAACTGATGTTGTTGACCGCCGGAACGAGGTTCGTTTTCCGGCATTCTGGTGGGTATGGTCCATTAATACACTTACGGCCTTGAAGAGTGTACTCACTGTGTACAATCGGACAGGCAAGTGGAACGATGGTTACATTCATGCGACCCTGATTTTCTCCACCGGCACTCTCCCAGACTTGTCTGGTCAACCTGCGGCGTCCTGGACCCTCCCGGTGGGCCGTCGGCAAGAACTGTACTACCTCTTTGTTTAGTTCACTGTTCTCACCTATTTCGCCGTTGTAGACGACAGACCCGAGTCGGTCCCGTTCGTCGTCCAACGCCGACAGAATGGCTCCACGGATGCTTTCGTCACCATCGTCCTCCGATTGGTCGAGACTAACCGGAACGACGTTTGGTCCGGCGTCGGCCACCAACATCGTCACCGCATCTTGGTAGAGTGCGTTGTCGTTGATCGTCCAGCCGCCGGCGTATATGCACTGATCGTTGTGACGAATCCGCTGGACGAACAGCAGTGCTGGCATCGGCTCCGGGCAGTCTTCGGGCTGAGCCGACACCGATGCGAGTAACATCGGCGAGACCAAGGCCTCACCAACGCGGGTCTCTTCGCCCCACGACTCGAATTCGTTCCAAGAGAACCCGGAGATCTCACCGTTGGACACCGAGACCCCGTTGTGCTCGTCATTGTTTCGGCCGACATCGAGCAGCGGCCCGATGTTGACCACTGTGTGATCAGTACCGTTGTCACCGCCGCCGGCAGCGATCAGTTGTTCATTCGGGTTGAACGGCCCCGTTGTTCCGAGCGGTGGCCATGGGTGTTTGATCTCTGCCGACAGCTGTGGGACTGCCGATTCCCACTGGAAGATGTTACCGTCGTCAGCTTGCGGTGCGCGACCGATTGTCTCGCCGGTCGTCGACCTGAGCAGTCGCGGGGGCGTCACATGCCTAGACAGCGCCCGGTCGCCGTCACCCAACCGCGCGTCCGGGAACGTGACGACGAACCGCTCGCAGACCGTTGGGTTGCCGTCGAGATAGTCGTAGAGTGCCTCTGCCTGCCGGGCGTTTTCGTCGCTGGAGATTTCTTTGATCCGGGGTCTCCGTGAATCGTTGTGATTTTCGGCCTTCATCAGCGAGTTGATGTAGTGACCGTAGAGGTCGACCGACGATTCGATCCCGCGGTACTCCCCGGAGACGACGATCTCGATGTCGTCTTGTGTGTAATCAGACTCAATTAGCGTCCCATCCGGGCGCGAGTCGCCCCCAAAGAACGCTGCTGGGAACGCATTTCTGTTCGAGATTGCGTTCTCTGCGGCCGACTGGCCAGCTCGATTCACGACGCTGTCGAGACATCCTGCCAGTCCGATAGTACCAAGCCCAGCACAGCCCGCAAGCATCTGTCGTCGATTAATGCCCGTCGAATTTTGGTTGGTTGTCTTATCTCTCATTCAAGATATATAAGTTTTAGGAAACTATAAATCTTCTTATGTATAACTTTCGGGCGTATGCCAATGCATTACTACGCCGAAAACTGGAAGCAGTCTCCGTATCCGGGGCTCGAACGAACTATAGGAATTAGCATTCATTTTTAGAGTTCTATCGTGAGAAACTGTGGAAGAAGAAATCGATTGGTCGTGTCGCAAAGTCCTCTAGAGTTCAGTAGTAACTGACTCCCGTGAAGGCGGGGTTGCCTCTGGTGTCCAAACCGAGGTACCCCATGCACGCCACAATCGACGTGCGGTTCGAACTGAGT